>Ga0153956_1002562_pt1 | contig 13106 bp, 12 predicted proteins | sample TSFL040MetaG_FD_104704 | JGI IMG/M metagenome (GOLD analysis project Ga0153956, IMG submission 104704) | Attine ant fungus gardens microbial communities from Florida, USA - TSFL040 MetaG | ecosystem: Host-associated > Fungi > Mycelium > Unclassified | place: USA: Florida, Wekiwa Springs... | reverse complement strand
GTGGTGGTTCAGAAGTCCGCCACACTATCGCAGCGAGTCGGTGAAGCGGACTTCTGAACCTGAACCACACGAGAATCATAAACTTGCTAGTGTCCCTTTAATTCCGAAGTTCGCATCAAAGGTTGCCGCAAGGACATGCGAACTTCGGAATCGGGACACTAGTGGATCGGAGTTTTCGCGAGCGCCAGCGCAATCTCCGCTCTAACCCGGAGCCAGATCCGTCTCAGATCACTCATGGAAAAAGGTCTCAATGAATCTTCCTTCGTCTCGCAATGTTCCGAGATTAACGCCCTATCTCAATTAGTCTGCGCGTTAAATCGCTATTGGGATCGCAAAGAGGTGCGATCGCGCCGAAGTGGTCGGCCTCCGCAACCGTTGTAAGTCGGACATTCGCACCGGCCCGTGTCCAGACCTCAGAAAACTCTCGGCTCTGCCGATGAAACTCGTTACTTTCGTTGGCGCCAACCCATGCATCAATCTGTGCCCGCTGCCGTGGCCGCCAATACCTTGGTGACAAATCATGGGCGCGCTTGTCATCAAGCTCCAACTTGTCATTGATACTGGTATCGAGCAGTGGTTTCAGCTCGAACACGCCTGAGATGGCAACGCCGGCGACGACAACGTCTGGAGGGAGAACGCTGGCGTCTGCCTGCTCCTCGGACATCATAGCCGCGGTCAGATGTCCTCCAGCGGAATGGCCGCTCATTACAAGTCGTCTGCCGTGCCGTCGCCAGATGAAAGAGCAGGCTGTCCGTATCTGGGCGATAATCGTCTCGATGTCGACCTCTGGGCAGAGATCGTAGCCGATGAGTGCCATCGGCATGTCGTTCTGGTTCACGCCCTCTGCGAGGTGAGAGAAAAACGACGGATTAAAAAGCTGCCAGTATCCGCCATGCACGAAGACGCAAATATGCTTTGCGGTATCTTCCTGCGGCCAGAAGATATCGATCGTTTGATTGCGGGTGGCGCCGTAGCGAAGGCCGATCTCTGAGCGGCCATTTATCGAACATGCTGATCGGTAGGTTCTGGCTTTGTCTGCCCATTGTTGAATGGTCGTTGCGGCATGGGGCAGGCGAAGCCGATTATTATATTCAAGCTCAAGCGTGCTCATTCCAGCCGACCATCACCGTTTGACGGCGGAAAGGATAATAGAAATTTGTTGTATGTCCAACAAAAATATCTATCTTGCTCGCTGGCCGGGCAAAATGCTCCGGCCCCAGGCCGCCAAATGGCCGTGGTGAAAAGGTCGTGGGAGGGTACTCAAGTGAAATTCTTGGCGCACGTTGCGGTTGCAGGAATAGCTCTGCTGACGTTGATCTCTAATGTGCAGGCACAGGTCAAAATCGGCATTGTGATTAGCATGACGGGACCAGCGGCGACGCTGGGGCTGCCGCAGAAAGCTGCGATCAGTTTGATGCCGAAGGAAGTCGATGGAACGGCGATCGAGTACATCACTCTCGATGATGCATCTGATCCGACGACGGCACGGCGTCTCGTGGATCGCCTGATCACCGAAGACAAGGTTGATATTCTTATGGGGCCCACGATCTCTCCGTCGGCGCTGGCGGTGATTGAAACCGCCGGGAAATCCAAAACGCCGATTCTTACTTTCGCGGCGGCGCGTTCGATCGTTGAGCCGATGGACGATCTCAAGCGCTGGGCCTACAAGACCACGATCAATGACGACGTGTTCGCGCGCGCGACCGCGGATTTCATGATTAAAAAGGGGCAGAAGAAGGTAGCGATCATCGGCTTCAACGATGCGTACGGTGAGAGTTGGTTTGGTGCCTTCAATCAGGCTGCCAAGGCTACCGGCATCGAAATCGTGGCGTCCGAAAAATACAACAAAAACGATACGTCTGTGACCGCACAAGTTCTAAAGGTCATCGCCGCGCGGCCTGACGCCGTCCTCGTGATCGGCGCTGGTACTCCCGGGGTGCTTCCGCAATCGACGCTGCGTGAGCGCGGCTATAAAGGTGCTATCTATCAGACCACGGGAGTGACAACGAACGATTTTCTGCGCGTCGGCGGTAAATCTGTCGAGGGGGCGATCATCGCAACCGGCCCTCTGATTGTTGCGGGGCAGTTGCCTGATTCCAATGTCGCTAAAAAGTCGGCGGTCGAGTTTGCTGACGCCTACAACAAGGCGAATGGCGAAAACAGCGTCTCGGCTTTTCCGGGATTTGCTTGGGACGCTTTCCTTCTCGCAAAGGCCGCGCTTCCCATCGCGATCGAGAAGGCCAAGCCTGGTACGCCGGAGTTCAGGGCAGCCGTGAACGAGGCGCTCGAGACAAATAAGAGGGTGATCACGACATCGGGGCCCGTGACCATGACGCCGCAGAGCCATTCGGGATTTACCCCGGAGTCGCTCGTCATGATTCAGGTCAGGGATGGGCGCTGGACTTACATCGAGAAATAGGCGGATACCTTCCTCCAGCCGCGGATAGCTTCCGATGACTTCAGAAATTATTCTGATTCTCGCTCAGGATGGCCTCGTGAACGGGGCCATCTATGCTCTGCTTGCGTTGGCTTTGATTCTGGTTTTTACGGTGACGCGCGTCATTTACGTGCCTCAGGGCGAGTTCGTTACATACGGTGCTCTGACATTCTCGGCGCTTCAGCGGGGCCATGTGCCGAGCGTAGTTGTTCTTCTGATAATCGCTGGACTTATTGCCGCGGCGATCGAATTGCGGTCGGCCGTTTTTCAATCGTCACCACGTAGGTCCATGCTTCCGGCTGCCCTGTACGCCGGATACCCACTCGTTCTTGGACTTGTGCTCTATTATGTCACGGGCGCACCGAAGAGCGTTGCAATGCAGGTGGTGGTAACGCTTGCGATCGTCGCGCCGCTCGGTCCCATTCTTTGGCGTGTTGTTTTTCAGCCGATGGCGAGTGCGAACATTCTGGTTCTCCTGATTGCGGCTGTTGCGTTGCATCTGGTTTTAACAGGCGTGGGTCTTCTTGCGTTCGGGCCTGAAGGAGCGCGAACCGAGCCATTGTTCGATGCAGGCGTCAGCCTGGGCTCTATATCCATTTCCGCTCAGAGTATTGCGACGATTGGCGCGAGCCTAATTCTGATTGTCCTGCTATTTTCGTCTTTCACTTTCACGCTGCGCGGCAAAGCGTTGCGAGCGACCGCCGTGAATAGCGTCGGCGCGCGGCTGGTCGGCATTCGACCGGAGTTGTCGGCTGCGATATGTTTTTTCCTCGCTGGTCTTGTGGGTGCGATGTCTGGAGTGCTCATCTCCGCGATCACGACGATTTACTACGACACCGGACTTTTGATTGCGCTGAAAGGATTTATCGGCGCCATTATCGGTGGGCTGGTGAGTTATCCGCTCGGTGCTGTCGGCGCCGTCGTCGTGGGGCTTATCGAGTCGTATTCATCGTTTTGGGCGAGTGCTTTCAAGGAGGCTTTGTTGTTCGGGTTGATCATCCCCGTTCTGCTTTGGCTTTCGATAACGCGTCCGATGAAGGATGAGCACGAATGAATATCCTCGGACGTTCCGTCGGGTGGCTTGCGGCCGCCGTCCTGGTTGGCGTGTTTGGTCTGGGCCTTCCAGATTACTACGTTACGCTTCTCAACTATATCGGTCTTTACGCGTTAGTGGCACTTGGCTTGGTCGTCCTCACCGGTGTGTCGGGGATCACGTCGTTCGGACAGGCAGCCTTTGTAGGTATCGGCGCTTATACGACGACGGTGGTGACTGTGAATCTCGGCTTGTCGCCATGGCTGGGGCTGGTGGCTGGCTTGATCGCTAGTTTCATCATCGCGCTGGTTCTTGGCGCGATCACGCTGCGACTATCCGGGCACTATCTGCCGCTTGGCACGATCTGCTGGAGCGTGAGCCTTTATTATGTATTCGGCAATATGACCGAACTGGGTGGCCAACTCGGCATCAATGGCATTCCGCCGATCAACCTGTTCGGTTGGGCGCTGGATACGAGCCGCAGCATGTATTACCTGATCTGGGTTTGCACGCTGGGCGTTATGCTGTTGACCGACAATGTTCTGCGCTCGCGCATCGGCCGCGCAATGAGAGCTCTCAAGTACAATGGGGAGATGGCCGAAAGCTTTGGCGTCAACGGCTCTCGGATGAAGCTATTCGTTTTCGTCTATGCTGCCGTTCTGGCCGCGTTGTCCGGATGGCTCTACGCGCATTTGATCCGCTTCGTGAACCCGACGCCGTTCGGCATCAACATGAGCATCGAATATCTTTTCATGGCGGTTGTCGGCGGCTCAGGTTACGTATGGGGGGCGGTGCTCGGCAGCGCTGTGATTACGATTCTAAAGGAAGTGCTTCAGGACATTCTCCCCAGTATATTGGGGCGCACCGGAAACTTTGAGATCGTTGCCTTTGGTGCGCTGATTATCGTCCTGCTACAGGTCAATCGCGATAAGGGATTCGGAGTTCTGTTTGAATTCCTGGACCGGAAACGATCGAGAGTTAAAGCCCCCGATGGGCTTCCGGTCGCTGTACGAACCCAACTTGCTGGGCCATTGCTTTCAGCGCGTGACGTTAAGCGTACGTTCGGGGGACTCGTCGCCGTCAATAGCGTGACATTTGATGTCGCTCGCGGCAGTATCGTTGCGGTGATCGGTCCGAATGGCGCCGGAAAGAGTACGCTTTTTTCGCTGCTAACGCGCCTGCTTGATCTCAGCGGTGGCCAGGTCTTTTTCGAGGGCATTCAAATCGATCGCCTGGCTCGTCATGAACTCGTGCGACGAGGCATATCAAGAAGCTATCAGCACGTCCGCTTGCTGCCCGACCGTACCGTTCTCGAAAACGTTATGTTTGGTGGGCACGCGCGAACGGATCGCGGGCCTTTTTCTGCCGCGGTCGGGATCAATTCCGAGCAAGAATTACAGCTTCTTGGAGAGGCCGAGTTCCAATTGCGTCGGCTTGGCCTGGAATCAGTTCAGGACGAACTGGCCGGTAACCTATCGCTGGGTCAGCAGCGTCTCGTTGAGATCGCGCGTGCGCTGGTGTCCGGCCCGAGCCTGTTGCTGCTAGACGAGCCGGCTGCTGGTCTGCGGCATACCGAAAAGGTGAGCCTCGCCAAGCTTCTCACTGAGTTGCGATCCGAGGGGATGACGATCCTTCTGGTGGAACATGATATGCGCTTCGTCATGGGATTGGCGGACAACATTGTCGTTCTGAACTTTGGGCGAATGCTTGCAGAGGGTGGGCCGCGGGAGGTGAGGGCGAATCCCGCGGTTCTCGAGGCCTATCTCGGTAGGGCAGGGCGATGACTGCATTGCTATCCGTTAACGATCTCGAGAGTGGATACGGCAAGATATCGGCTATTCGGCAGATCAATCTGGCCGTCGAGGCTGGCGGCGTCGTCACCGTGATTGGTCCTAATGGCGCGGGCAAAAGCACATTGCTGAATTGTCTCATGGGCCTTCATGGAGGGTCGGGGAGTGTCTTTTTCGATGGGGAGCGTGTTGACGGCTTGAGTATCGAGGAGCGTCTCGATCGCGGTCTTTGCCTCGTTGCGGAGAAGCGTGAGTTGTTCGGCAGCATGACCGTTATCGACAATCTTTCTCTCGGCGGCTACTCGCGGCGCCGATATGGAAATCGGTCATTGCTTGCTGATCTTGATCGCGTTTACGATCTTTTCCCGCGCTTGCGGGAACGCAGGACGCAGCTTGCCAATACGCTGTCCGGCGGTGAAAGGCAGATGCTGGCGATCGGTCGAGCGTTGATGGCCAAGCCTCGTCTGCTGATGTTGGATGAGCCAAGTCTTGGATTGGCGCCTCTTATCGTGGATGAGGTATTTTGCATTCTTGAAGAACTCCGAAAGTCCGGCGTGGCGATTTTGCTGGTTGAACAGAATGCAAGAGCGGCGCTTCATGCCAGCGATACAGGCTTTGTGCTGGAAGCGGGCGAGATTGTTCTGAGTGGTTCGAGTCAGGAGTTGCTCATGAATCCTCGGGTAGAGGATGTCTATCTTGGTGCCTCCCTCAATGAGCTGGAGTTGCCTTCGCGCGAAACGAATTCCGAGGGCTGGTGCAGCCAGTGTCATTAGCGAATGTATCAATTGAAGAGCTTGCCACCGCCTATCGGCAGCGAAAGTTGTCGCCGGTAGACGTGGTGAACAAGAGTCTCGAACGTCTCGAGAGCTTGAATCCCGTTCTCAATGCCTACTATCTTGTCGATCACGAAGGGGCGCTCTCTGCCGCCAGGGAGTCAGAGGCACGCTGGCATCGCAATGCGCCGCTCAGTCCGCTTGATGGCATGCCGACCTCGGTGAAGGATGCATTGTCCAGTATCGGCTGGCCCTCTTATCGCGGTTCGAGGGCGTATCAGGACGCGCCCCTGCCGATAGCCGACGCGCCTGCTATCGCGAGATTGCGTGAAGCCGGCGCGATATTTCTTGGCAAGACAGCAATGCCTGATTTTGGCATTCTTGCTTCCGGATATAGCTCAAAGCACGGGGTAACGCGCAATCCGCGTGCTCCGCAGCATAATCCGGGCGGGTCGAGTTCGGGGGCCGCCGCCGCGGTGGCTGCCGGTATTGATACTGCGGGTATCGGCACCGACATCGTAGGCTCGGTTCGATTGCCCGCATCGTTCTGCGGGTTGTTCGGCTTCAAGCCGAGCCAAGGGCGGGTGCCTTACTATCCTCCGAACGATCCATCGCTGGCTGCCGGGCCTATAACCCGTTCAGTCGCGGATGCGGCAATCGTAATGAATGTGATCACCAAACCGGATGCTCGTGACTACACGGCGCTGGCAGATGCGCCGTGCGATTATCGCGCCGCGATCGACGGCGCGATCAAGCCGAAGCGGATCGGCTTTGTTGAGACGCTCGATTTTGGGTTGCATTGCAATGCCGAAGTCGTTCGATTGGTGCGTCATGCCGCCGGCTTGCTGGAGAACTCGGGTCATCAGCTTGGTGACGTCAGTGTTGCCTTCTCTGAAGCCGATCTTGTGCAAGCGGAGCTTTACTACAAGACACGTTGCTTCACCGAGTTCATGACAATGCCTGTCGAACGACGTAAAGCTGCGTCGGTTATTTCCGACTGGACAAAGTCTGTGGAGGGCAGTAGCGCACAGGATCTGTTTGTCGCAATGAATGTCATGCGCCGGCTACGCGAGCGCGTGATGGAGCTGTTTTCATCGGTAGACTATCTACTGCTGCCGACGGTTCACATCCCTCCGTTCGCAGCCGAGCTACCTGCTCCAGGTGATCTTTTTGAGCCTTGGGCCAATACGTTCCTGTTCAATATTACAGGACAGCCGTGTAGTTCGGTTCCTTGCGGAACCACAACGAATGGACTTCCCGTTGGGATACAAATCGTAGGCCAGCGCTTTGACGATATCGGTGTCCTTCAGTTATCGCGAGCGCTTGAGGATATGATCGAGCCATTCGAATATCGACATCAAATCAGAGCTAACTGAGATGGGCAGGATGGCAACGATGGAGTTGCGGCGCAAAAGACAGCCAAAGAAAAGGTCGAAGCCTTCGGCGATCGCGATAGAGCGACGTCGCGAGTTGCAGGAGGCGGCGATTCGTTGCATTGCTGACAAAGGCTATGCTGCGGTGACGGTCGCCATGATCTGTGACGAAGCGGGCTTTTCGCGCGGTCTCATCGGTCACTACTTCAAAGGCAAGGATGCGCTGGTCTTGGAAGCCATCAATAGCTTCGCGGCAGAGCTCGCCGATGCGACACGGCGCGCCGTCGAGGCTGCCGGCTCCGCATCAGTCGATCGGCTTCATGCCGTCGTGAAATCGAGTTTTTCCCCGCCCGGTTTCAGTCCACAAAAGGCGGCTGTATGGGCGGCACTTGCCGGAAGCGCGAAATGGTCGGCGCCGCTCGCGGCGACCTACCGCGACTTGTGGCGCGAATATCGGGTGGGCATTGCCGGTCTGTTCGAACGGGCTGCTGCGGAAAGAAAAGTTACGATTGATGCAGACGCTGCGACGTTGGTGTTCTCACGCATGATCGAGGGGTTTTGGGTCGGTTGGGTCGCCGATCCCAAGATGATGTCCGTGGCCGAAGCTGAACGTGCCTGCCACGGCATGTTGGACCTCCTTCTCGGGGCGCCGTCTACTCTCCAGAGCCAGATCTCCTGACGCCTCACTCGAGTTAAGAGCCGGGCATGCGATGCCTTGGCTCATAAAAATTGTTGGACGTTCAACAAAAAATATGCGCTAATGATTTGCCGATGCGAGGACATTGAATGATGGCACGATTGAAAGTGATCCAGCCGGATGGGTGGCAGCGTCCTCCCGGGCTGTCGTGGGGAATGTCAGCGACAGCAGGCCAGATCGTCACGGTGGCAGGGCAACTTGCAACGGTGAATGGAGCGATGGACGTGGCGCCGGGCCTCGATTTCGTCGCCCAGTATAAGCAGGCGCTTCAGAACGTGGTGGATGTGGTCGTCGCCGCGGGAGGATCCCCCACCAACATCGCGATGATGCGCGCGTATGTGCGCGACATTGAAGCGTTCAAGCGCGGCGGTCTGGGCCTTCGTGATGCCTGGATGTCGACGATCGGCAAGCATTTTCCGCCGATGACGATGGTTCAGGTGGTGATGTTGTTCGACCCGAACGCGCTCGTTGAAATCGATGCGGTCGCAATCATCTAAGGAGAGTATTCTGTTATGCGCGTGGTAATTCTCGTTATTCCCTATCTCATCGGTCGCGGCGAGCGTGTGCAACTCGCAGGCTCAGACAAGTCGCGGTTCAGAACGTTCATGAACCGACTTCGTGAGCAAATGCAGTTTGCGGAATCGCTTGGCTATGACGGGTTCTGCATGACCGAGCAGCATATGCAGGTTGAAGGAATCGAGCCCACGACGAATCCGCTGTTCTGGGACTATTTCGTCGCGCAGCACACCAAGAAGATGCGAGTGGGCCAGCTCGGAATGAACCTCACGGTTATCAACCCGATTAAGCTGGCAGAAGATATTGCGATGCTTGACCATTTCACGGATGGTCGTGTGTTCGCGGGCTTCTCGCGCGGCAATACGCCTCGCTGGACAGGGACCTTCGGGCAGCACATCAATGTGACATCGACGGAGTCGGATCGGTCGGTTGCGGATCAGCGCAATCGCGCAGTCTTCTATGAAAATTGGAGAATCGTGAAACAGCTTTGGCGCGATCCGATCACCTCGGTAGACGGTGAATTCTGGAAGGTGCCGCAGCCCACGGAATGGCGATTCCGGCCGACCGACGATTTCGGCGGCGATGCCATTGGGTCCGACAAGATATTGAAGAAGGTCGGCATCGTCCCAAGGCCGTACCAGGATCCGCATCCGCCAGTCTACGCGCCCTTCAGCAACAGCATGGAGACCGTTCGGTTTTGGGCTCGCGAGGGCGGCAAGATGGTTTCGTTCGTCTCCAATGAGAACGAACGCTTTATGCCTATTGTCATCGACGAGTACGCGAAGGAAGCCGAGAAGGTCGGGCGCAAAGCCACGGCGAACGATGCGGTGGCAATCGGCGCACACCTTACGCTCGGTCGAACGCCAGCGGAGAGCGAAGACATCGAGACGGCTTTTCGAGAGCTGTTCAACTACGCCTACAACGCACCTCCCTATCATGTTCCGGTTGGGCGGATTTGGGGCAAGAGCCGGGCTGCCGTTCAGGACGACGTCGGTCGTATGATGGATACCTATAAGGTGGATGAATTATTCTTGTGGCATCACGTCGGATATTTCCCGCAGGAAGTCGAAATGGCTATGCTGCATGAGTTTGCCGACGCGGTCATGAAAACCTGATCGGTGCGATACAATCGGAATAACCATCATGATGTCATTCGGGGATTTGGTCCGGCGCAATGGGGCGCACTGGCCTAAGAAGGATGCATTCGTCGAGCTTGATCGTCGTGTAACCTGGGGTGAACTCGACAGACGTACTGATGCTCTAGGCTGGGCGTTTCGCGGCCTCGAGGTCAAGTTCGGTGACCGGATAGCAGTGCTCACTCACGACTGTATCGAGGTTGCCGAAACGTTTCTTGCAGCGAGCAAGATTGGCGCGATTCGTGTGGGATTGAATGCTCGGTTGGCTGCGGGCGAGATTCTAGCACTCATCAAAGATAGCCAGCCGACTGTTGTTCTCTATGCCTCTGCACACCAGCGCTTGGTCGACCTGATCAAAAGTGAAATCGATCGGCTTCCGGTCAAGCCCGAGTTAATCGGATTCGGCGCCGGACATTCAGCGAAGCTGGATTATGATGACCTCATTGAGGCCAATCGCGCCCGTGGGCCGGTCGAACAGACCCCCCACGATATTGCGATGATCGCTTATACATCCGGCTCAACCGGGCTGCCGAAGGGGGCGATTTATCCACGCGAAAAGTTTCTGAGAACCATTCTTTATACGGCCCTCAATGAGGGGCTCACAGCGGATATGGTGTGGCTTCAGGCCATGCCGGCCGCAGGCGTTCCGATGATGCACATGCTGCGGAATATTTTCGGTGGCGGAACTTGCGTTATCGTTGGCCCTTGGGACGCTGAGCTGGCGCTCAATCTGATCGTGCGGGAGAAGGTGACCAATTGCGTCGTTGTCCCGACGATGCTTGCAGGGCTCCTGACGGTCGACAACGTCCAGAAGGTCGATGTCTCGTCCATGCGTTTGCTGGGGTATGGGGCTGCCCCATTGCCGCCTGCAACAATTCGGGAAGCGATGAAAACATTCGGATGCCCGTTCTTGCAGATGTACGGGACCACCGAACTGCTCGGTATGAGCAATATGCTTTTCCCGACGGATCACCAACTCGGCCTGACCAGCCGACCGGAGCTTCTCGCTTCGATCGGCCGCCCACTCTCGTGGGTCGATACCAGAATTGTCGACGATGACAATCGTGATCTGCCAATCGGTGAGATCGGCGAGTTGCTGGTTCGAAGCGACGTCGCGTTTCCGGGCTACTGGAATGCGCCTGAGAAGACCGCCGAGATGTTTCTCGACGATTGGGTGCGAACCGGCGATCTCGCGAGGCGGGACGAGGACGGTTACATCTTTTTGTCGGATCGCGCCAAGTTTCGAATGAAGACAGGTGGATACAATGTCTTCCCGACCGAGATCGAAAATGTGCTGGCGGAGCATCCAGACGTCCATGAAGTCTCGGTATTCGGGCTTCCCGATCCTGTTTGGGGTGACCGCATCGAGGCCGTCGTTACGCTCAAGCCCAATCGTTCTCTCGATCCGGAGATCCTGCGAGAATTCTGCAAGGACAAGATTGCGAACTTCAAGATTCCCAAGAAGATCGAGATTTGGGCTGATCTACCGAAGGGATCAACCGGGAAGATTCTCAAGCGAGCGATTATCGATCTGAAGATCGAAGCCGAAAACGGAAATTCTTCAGGTCATTCGAATTAGATCGGGAATTGAGATGGGAACGTCGTTTGATCAGCCTGGTCCAATCGATCAGTATTTGAAATATCTCTCTGCTGGGCAGTTCAAACTGCAGCGCTCGCGATTGAGTGGGGAATATTTCTATTATCCGCGCGCTTTCACCGTCGGCATGAACAGCAAGGACGCCGAATGGGTTGACGTATCTGGGTTAGGGCAAGTCCATTCGACTACGATTGTTCGACGCCCGGCCAAGCATGGTGGCGATTTCAATGTTGCGCTGGTCGAGCTTGACGAGGGGCCTCGCATGTTGACCCGCGTACTTGGCATTTCGCCCGACGAGGTCACGATCGGCATGCGCGTGAGAGCACGAATAGAAATGCCGGCTTGGGAGCCCGCAGCTTCGCAGCCCCTCGTTGTTTTTTACCCCGAAGCGCATTGAGGCACTATGTCAATTCGAGGAAAGACCGCCGTTGTCGGCATTGGCTATGCCGGCCTGGGTTCGTCCCCTGGATGGACGCCAATCGAGCTCGCGGCAATGGCAGCGGAGCGCGCTCTGGCAGATGCGGGATTGCGCGCCGAGGATATCGACGGCTTGTGCGCCAGCACCTTCTATCATTTGTTTCCGACCCTTTCGGTTTCGGAGCAGCTTGGCATCTGCCCGAAATGGTCGAACGCCGATATGACCGGTGGATCGACCTTCATCGCGCAGGTGTTGCAGGCTGCGTTGGCGATCGATGCCGGCTTATGTACTAACGTGTTGATCGTGTACGGCAGTGCGGCGCGTAGCACCAAGGACATATACGGGATCATCGATCTTCCGGTTCTGCAGGCCAGCTACGGTCCCCTGCTTCCGGTTGGCGCATACGCCATGTCAGCGGCTCGGCACATGCATCAGTTCGGCACGACGCGGAGGCATTTGGCTGAGGTTGCTGTCGCCGCCCGCAAATGGGCGCAATTGAATCCCGACGCTGCGCTGCAGTCTCCATTGAGCATCGAGGATGTGCTCAATTCGCCCATGGTTTGTGATCCGCTGTCCCGGCTGGATTGCTGTCTTGTATCCGATGGCGGCGGGGCGCTGATCATGACTTCGGCGGAACGCGCGCGTGATATGCCCCAACCGCCGGTTTATGTGCTCGGCGTTGGAACAGCCCATAGCCATCGCGATATTTCGCAGATGGCGGATTTGACAACGACCGGTGCCGTTGAAAGCGGCCAACGGGCCTATGACATGGCCGGCGTGACGGCTGCTGATATCGACGTCTTGCAATTGTACGATGCGTTTACGATTTTGCCGATTCTGTTTTTGGAGGATCTGGGTTTCTGCAAGAAAGGCGAGGGAGGGGCGTTCGTTGCCGATGGAGGCATTGCGCCAGGCGGCCGACTTCCTGTGAATACCAGCGGTGGCGGATTATCGTTCGTCCACCCCGGAATGTACGGTCTGTTCGCGTTGCACGAAACGTGCGTCCAGCTTCGTGGTCAGGGCGGAAAGCGGCAAGTTAAAAGCCCGACCCTGGGCTTGGCCCATGGCAATGGTGGTTACTTCTCCCATCAAGCGACGGCAGTTCTGGGAGCTGAAGCCTCCCTTTAGAGCTTTTAAGGGAAGACCGGTACGTGTGAAGAAACAGCAAAACAAAATGATAGAGTTTCGGTTCTGATTCAATCAGAACCGGAAAGGCGCTAGTGTCCCGATTCCGAAGTTCGCATGTCCTTGCGGCGACCTTTGATGCGAACTTCGGAATTAAAGGGACACTGGCAAGTTTATGATTCTCGTGTGGTTCAGGTTCAGAAGTCCGCTT
>Ga0153956_1002561_pt1 | contig 13109 bp, 13 predicted proteins | sample TSFL040MetaG_FD_104704 | JGI IMG/M metagenome (GOLD analysis project Ga0153956, IMG submission 104704) | Attine ant fungus gardens microbial communities from Florida, USA - TSFL040 MetaG | ecosystem: Host-associated > Fungi > Mycelium > Unclassified | place: USA: Florida, Wekiwa Springs... | reverse complement strand
ACGAAATGGATCGTGCCGCCGGTGCGATAGCCCTTGGTGCCGCTCATCGCGAAGCACTCGGCCACCACGCCCTGGCCCGCGAACGCCGCGTCGCCATGCAGGAGCAGCGGAAGCACGCTGGTGCGCTCGCTGGTGTCGCCGAATTGCTGCTGCTTGGCGCGCGCCTTGCCGAGCACCACAGAGTCTTCGGCTTCGAGATGCGACGGGTTCGCTGCCAGCGAAAGATGGACCGACTTGCCGTCGAACTCGCGATCGCTCGATGCGCCCAGATGGTACTTCACGTCGCCGGAGCCTTCGACGTCGGAAGGCTTCGCGGCGCCGCCCTGGAATTCGTGGAAGATCTGGCGATAGGGCTTGCCCATGACGTTCGCAAGCACGTTGAGGCGTCCGCGATGCGCCATGCCCAGTTCGATGTCCTTCACGCCGAGCTGGCCGCCGCGCTTGATGATCTGCTCCAGCGCCGGGATCGTGCTTTCGCCGCCGTCGAGGCCGAAGCGCTTGGTGCCGAGGAAGCGAAGACCTGCGAACTTCTCGAAACCCTCGGATTCCACAAGCTTGTTCAGGATCGCTTTCTTGCCCTCGGGCGTGAAGGTGATTTCCTTGTCCGGCCCTTCGATGCGCCGCTGCAGCCAATCCTTCTGCTCGGCATCGTTGATGTGCATGAACTCGTAGCCGATGCGGCCGGAGTAAGTGCGCTTGAGGATATCGACCATCTGGCGCGGCGTTGCCGTCGCCAATCCGAGAACGCCATCCATATAGACGGGCTGATCCATGTCTTCTTCGTGGAAGCCGTAGAACGCGGGATCGAGCTGGGGTTGCGGCGGCTTGGGATTCAAATTCAGCGGATCGAGATCGGCGGCGAGATGGCCGATGACGCGATAGGCGCGCACCATCTGTACGGCACGAATAGATTTGTGCGCGGCGGTGTGCAGATCGGTTTCGCTGGCGCCGGCGCCCTTGCGCTGCGGCCACTGGCCGGTGAGCGCGCCGACCGTGTCGTTGGTCTCGACGTCGAGCTTCGCATCGCGCCGCCAGGCGGGGCCGCGGCCAAGCTGCGTCGCATTCAGCCCGCGCTCGCCGAGCTCGGCGAACCACTGCCGCCAGGACGGGTCCACCGCGTCGGGGTTCTCCTGATACTGGGCGTAGAGCTGCTCGATGAATTGGGCGTTGGCGCCGGACAGGAAGGAGGTCGCCTCCAGGATCTCGTTGGAGGCCCTGCCGAGGCGGTCTGATGGGGATTGACTTGTCATTTCAATGACTTGGAGCGGATTTTGGCCGCCCATTCCTGGAAGCCCGGCGCGCTTCTTCCGCGCCTGCGAAGGGGTGTGGGCTTAACGCATCCGCGGGACGAATGCACGGCCTTTCCCAGCCCTATCAAGGGGCCGCACGGTTAATATGTGATTTACTTTTGACGGTTTCGAGGCACCGCGGCATTGCCGCCATTTCAGCAGGTTGGCGGCATCGTGAATGGATACCTCCACGCCCAGCCTTCTATCGTGCCGCATCCATCGGCAGCGGGAATCACCATGAAGAGACTAGGGTTGGCATTGGCAGTTGTGAGTTGTGCGGTGGCGCCGGCTTTCGCAGGCGACCCCATGTCGGAAGCGCAAATGAGCGAAGCGGGCATCAAGGCCGTGGAAGCGCATTGGGTTCGCGCTTTTCTGACCGGCGACGAAACCTATCTCACTGCGCTGCTCGATTCCGATTATGTCTCGGTGAACACCAAGGGCGTGCCGCGCCCGAAGGCAGATATCGTCGCGCTCGCGAAAAGCATCGCCGCGAAAGGCCCGCAGACCATTCCGCCGCCGTCACCGAATATGAAGATCGTTGTGCACGGCGATGCGGCCATCGTCACCGATGCAGGCTTCGGTCAAGTGTCGGTGGATGTCTTCCATTACGCGAACGGCGCGTGGCATGCCTGGTATTCCCAGCACACGTCCGTCGCGCCGCCGCAAGCCGAAAAGAAAAGCTGATCAGCCTTTCAGCAATTCCACCAGCGTGGTGCCGAGCGCCGCGGGGTTCGGCGACACGCGGATGCCCGCGCTCTTCATCGCCTCGATCTTGGAATTCGCATCGCCCTTGCCGCCGGAGATGATGGCGCCGGCATGGCCCATGCGGCGGCCCGGCGGCGCGGTGACGCCCGCGATGAAGCCAACGGTCGGTTTCTTGACCTTGTTGTGCTTGAGGAAGTCGGCGGCATCTTCTTCGGCGCTGCCGCCGATTTCGCCGATCATGATGATGGATTTGGTTTCCGGGTCCTTCAGGAACATGTCGAGCACTTCGATGTGCTCGGTGCCCTTCACCGGATCGCCGCCGATGCCGACGCAGGTCGTCTGGCCGAGGCCGACCGCGGTGGTCTGTGCCACGGCTTCATAGGTGAGCGTGCCGGAGCGCGAAACGATGCCGACGCTGCCGCGCTTGTGGATGTGACCCGGCATGATGCCGATCTTGCATTCGCCGGGCGTGATCACGCCGGGGCAGTTGGGGCCGATGAGGCGCGACTTGGAGCCGCCGAGCGCGCGCTTCACCTTCACCATGTCCAGCACCGGAATGCCTTCGGTGATGCACACGATGAGCGGCAGCTCCGCATCAATGGCTTCGAGGATCGCATCGGCCGCGAACGGCGGCGGCACATAGATCACGGTTGCATCGCAGCCCGTCTTCTCGCGCGCCTCGCGCACGGTGTCGAACACCGGCAGGCCCAGATGCGTCGAGCCGCCTTTGCCGGGCGAGGTGCCGCCGACCATCTTGGTGCCGTAGGCAATCGCCTGCTCGGAATGAAAGGTGCCCTGATTGCCGGTGAAGCCCTGGCAAATGACCTTGGTGTTCTTGTCGACGAGGATGGACATGGCGATTCCTATTTGAAAACAGAAAGAGAATTTTTCGGCTCAGTGCCGACGAGCGTGTTCATTCGGGCTGTCCGGCCTTGCGTACTTCTTCATTGAGCGCGGCGGCATCGACGTCCTTGAATGCGCGCAGTTCGGCATGCGCGGCGTCTGTCACGGCGCGGTCGCCCATGCCTTGTCCGCGCAAGCCGTAGCCATCCGCGCCATATTCGAACATGAAATAGGCGGGGCTGGCGGGACTGTCTCGCATGGAGACAATCTCGATGCTCTTGCCGTCAGCGCAGCCGAAAACCAGCCACGGCTGCGCGCCATAGATTTTCGTGATGGGGCCGACGCTGCAATCCATGGTCGGCGGTGACCATTCGTCCTCGTCGCTAACGCTTTGCGCCAAAGCGGGCGTGGCTACCAGCAGACAAAGAACGGAAATGCGCGCGGCGAGCACGATCAACCTTTCACGGCTTTGACGATTTTTTGCGCGGCATCGGCGAGGTCGTTGCCCGACACGATGGGAAGGCCGCTGTCGGCGAGAATCTTCTTGCCGAGTTCGACATTGGTGCCTTCGAGGCGAACCACCAGCGGCACTTTCAGCGAAATCTCGCGCGCGGCGGCGACGATGCCTTCCGCGATGATGTCGCATTTCATGATGCCGCCGAAGATGTTGACCAGAATGCCTTTCACATGCGGATCGGAAACGATGATCTTGAACGCCGCGGTGACTTTTTCCTTTGTCGCGCCACCGCCGACATCGAGGAAGTTCGCGGGCTCGCTGCCATAAAGCTTGATGATGTCCATCGTGGCCATCGCGAGACCGGCGCCGTTGACCATGCAGCCGATTTCGCCGTCGAGCTTCACATAGTTGAGATCGTATTTGGACGCCTCGACCTCCATCGGGTCTTCTTCGTCGAGATCGCGCAGCGCCTGAATGTCTTTATGACGGAACAGCGAGTTGTCGTCGAAATTGATCTTGGCATCGAGGCAGATGATGTTGCCGTCTTTGGTCAGAACCAGTGGGTTCACTTCCAAGAGGCTCATGTCCTTCGCAAGGAAGGCGTTGTAGAGCGACTGCACGACCTTGCCGCATTGCTTGGCGGCATCGCCTTTCAGCTTCAGCGCGGTGGCGATGTCGAGGCCGACATAAGGCGAATAGCCGACAGCCGGTTCGATCTGGAAAGTCTGGATCTTCTCCGGCGTGTCGTGCGCCACGGCCTCGATGTCCATGCCGCCTTCGGTGGAGACGATGAAGGCGATGCGCGATGTCTCGCGATCGACCAGCGCGGAGAGATAGAGCTCGCGATCAATCGCCGAGCCATCTTCGATATAGAGACGCTTCACGACGCGGCCCGCCGGGCCCGTCTGATGCGTCACCAGCGTCATGCCCAGCATGCGCCTGGCTTCCTTTTCAACGTCCTCAATGGACTTCACCACCTTCACGCCGCCGCCCTTGCCGCGGCCGCCGGCATGGATCTGTGCCTTCACCACCCACACAGGCCCCGGCAACTGCTTCGCCGCCGCGACCGCTTCTTCGACGGTGAATGCGGGAATGCCCTTGGGAACGGGAACGCCGAAGCCACGCAGGACTTCCTTGGCCTGATATTCATGGATGTTCATGGAGACTCCGAGATGCCGGAAAAAGTGAGGTCGGGCCGCACAATAGCAAGGCGTCCCGCCTGTGCAAGGAAGGCAAAGTCGCAGCGTTCTGTTCGGAAAATCAGGCTTTTGCGAACCGGGTGCGAGACGCTTCACCGTCCGCATAACGCAGCGTCAGTGCGAGCGCCGCGATCATCACCGGAACGGCGATGGGAATGAGGGTGAGCGCGGGCAGGGCACGCGCCACGAACGGCATCAGCCAGAGTCCCGCAATCAGCGACTTTTCATAGGGGCGCCAGCCGCCGGCGATTGCGTCCGCCGCCAGCAAAGCGATCGCCGGTGCGAGCGCCATCAGGTCGTAGTCCAGGCTGTAAGGTGTGGCCAGGATCGCGGCGATGCAAAGCGATGCGCTCTTGTTCCCTTGCGAAGCGCCGCCGCGCCAGATGCGGAAGACGGACACGGCGCAAAGAAGCGTGAGAAGTCCCTGCGCCGCATAAGCCAGCGGCACCGGCCCGCCCCACAGGCGTACCCAGGCGAACATGCTCTGGATTCGATAGAAGCCGGTTTGCCCCTGCTCGAGCACGACGGTGCGGGTGAATTGTTCGGACGCAAGAAACGCCGTCCATATCTCCGTGCCGAACGCGAGGCTGCACAACAACGAAAGCGCGATGACGGAGAGCACCGCGCCGCCGATCGCGCGCCAGCGTGCGGTGACGAGAAGCGCCAACGGAATCATCAGGCCGAATTGCGGCTTGTAGGCGAGAAGCCCGAACAGCAATCCAGCAAGGACGGGCCGTGTGTCGAGCAGTGCCAGCGCGCCCGCGAGCAGAGCGGCCGTGAGGAAGCCGTTGTGACCGGCAAGCAGATTGGCAAGCACCGCCGGGAAAGCCACTGCAAACAATATCCAGAAGCGGGCATCGATGTTTGCTGTTGAGTTGCGCAACAGCAGCGCCATCGCGCCAAGATAGAGCGCGAACGTCGTCGCCTGCCAGACGAACAGCGCCGCGAAATAGGGAAGCAGCGCGAGCGGCACAGCGATCAGCAGAAGAAACGGCGGATAATGCCAGCCGTAGAACGGTGTCTTCGCGCCGAAGATCGCCCGCTCGGCCGCGAGATGCTTCGCCGGAACATAGATCTCCGCCGCATGTCCGGCATTCGCCTGAACGCCTGCCGCATAGATGTTCGAAAAGTCCGATCCCAGCGGGCGGCCCTGATAGTCGTTCAATCCGTGCGCCGTCAGGAACAGGCAGGCGATGACGGCGGCATAGGCGATCAGCAGCGCGCAAGCCCACAGCCGCGCACGTTCGAGCGTGACCCAATCGCCATCGCGGAAGTGTTCCCAGAAACGCAAAAAATCCGGCCTTCCTTGCGGAAAGCCGGATTTTGCGCGTGTTGCCTTAAGACTTAGTAGCTGCTGGACCCCACGCCGCCGTCCATGGACATGCCCGAAACTTCCGTGTCCGAGGCGGTGGATTGCGACATGCGGGACGCGGTGGCGCAGACCTGCGTCCGGTAGGAGAAGAAGAAGTCGCCCGTGCCGTAGAGGCGCAGGTTCGTGCGCTCCGTGCAGTCCTTCACCGGAACCGCCGGCGCACATTTCAGCATGCCGTCCTTGTAGTGGCGCAGCGCTTCGCCCGGGCCGCAATTGAGCACCGTGCCGTTGCCATAGGCGCCGGCCATGCCCTGATCGGACTGGACCATGTCGCCGATGACGACCTTCAGGGTCGCGCCGGGAATGCAGCGGGCCACTTCGCCTTCGTACGCGGACTCGATCCAGGTGTCGCGCGTCATATGCGAGGCTCCGAATTCCTGGCCCTGCGCCACGCACACCGCATGGATCGCCTTCACGACGCTGGCTTCCGTCATCTGGCAGGTCTGCTGCGCTTCCACAGCTACCGCGCCGCCGACATAGCCGCCGCCCTGATTGATCGTGGTCGATTCCGAATAAGAGCCGCTCGACACATAGGTGTTCGACGAGGCGCTCGCGGACGCGCTCGCCTGCGCCAGCGCCGCGGCAAACGCCGCTGCTTCGGCATCGCCGCCACCGCCGCCTTTCACGATCACGATATTCTTGTTGATCGCGATGTTCTTGTTGTCGTTCACGTTCTTATTGATGTTCACGTTCTTGTTGATGTTGATGTTCTTATTGATGTTGTTGTTGATGTTCACATTGATGTTTTTGTTGTCGTTTATGTTCTTGTTGATGTTGATGTTCTTGCTGTTGTTGATGTTGTTGTTGATGTTGATGTTTTTGAAATTGTTGATGTTGTTGTTGATGTTCACCGGCTTGTACACGTTGATGTTCTTGTTGATGTACGTCGGCTTGTTGATGTTGATGCCGCCGTGGCCGCCCATGTTCTTGCAGCCGGGGCCGCCGCTCATGCCGCCATAATTCATGTGGCCGCCGCCATAGGAGCCGCCGGCGAACGCCGGGACAATCGGCGCCGTCGCGGTGAGGAAGGCGAAGGACGTGGCGAAAACAAGTACGGGCTTGAACGTCATGGCATGCTCCTTGGCCTTGCCATGCTAGCCGCGCTCCCTTGTGACGCTGCCTTGAACATTGACAAAGCCTTAATGTCAGACCGTCAATGCTTCACGAACCATGCCATGTGCGCCGGTTGGCGGGGGCCACGATTTGATCCAAAACGAAACAGTTTCCGAGGGCCCATACCCGGGCGGTTGCAAATCGTGATCCCGATCTCAGACGACAACCCGACGCGAACCGCAGCGATCGTCAACTGGGCCATCATCCTGGCCTGCGTGGCGGCTTTCATCTGGGAGATTTCGCTGGGGCATCAGATGGATGCGGCGATCATGATCCTGGGCTTCACGCCGCAGGCCTTGTCAGGCCCGGCCCATGCCTTGCCCGGTTACATCACGGTGCCCGGGCCTGCCACCATCTTCACTTCGATGTTCCTGCACGGCGGCTGGCTGCATATCGCAGGAAACATGCTTTACCTCTGGATATTCGGAAACAACATCGAAGACGCGATGGGGCATCTTCGCTACCTGCTCTTCTATCTGGCGTGCGGCGTCGCTGCCGCATTAACGATGGCTTTCCTGGATCCGCACTCGCAAATCCCGATGGTGGGCGCATCGGGCGCGATCTCGGGCGTGCTCGCGGCCTATGTGCTTCTTTATCCGCGTGTGCGCGTCACCGTGATCGTGCCGCTGGGCATCATCTTCTATCCGCTGGCCCTCAGCGCGATCTGGGTGATCGGCTTCTGGTTCGTGCTGCAGCTGATCAGCGTCGCATTTACGCCGCTGGGTCAGCCTGGCGTTGCGTTCGGCGCGCATATCGGCGGCTTCATCGCGGGGCTCGCACTCACACCGCTTCTCAAATCGCGCCAGGTCCGGCTGTTCGGCAATGTGCGTCGAGGCCCTTGGGGCTGAAGCTTCGCGGTTAATCGCACAGAACGCCTGAGAAAAACTCCTAAACGTTCCCGCTGGCATGGGCCGTGCTGATTACCCGGCAGACAGGTTGCGTTTCGTCTCACTGCGAGACGCGGCCGGAAACGAACGCCGGAGCACATAGCGGTCATGAAGCACAGGAACAGCCATCTGCTGGTGGGATATTGGAGCCGTCTGCGCAAAGGCCGCGACATTCCCGATCAGACGGACATCGATCCGCGCTCCATCAAGCGCATGCTCTCGCATGTGTTCATCCTCGAAGCGTCCAACGCGGCGCATCCGATCTATCGTCTCGCCGGCACATCGCTCTGCGAGCGCTATGGCGGCGAGCTCAAAGGCACGAACTTCTTCTCGCATTGGGACGGCCAGAGCCGCAGCGCGCTCTCGGCCCTGATGCGCCAATCGCTGGCGACGCACCAGCCGATCTGCCTGTCTTCCATCGCCTCCACGGCCGATTGCGGCATGGTCGAGCTTGAAACCGTGCTCGCGCCGATCAGCTTCGGCGACGGCGGCCCGACACGCTTCGTCGGCATGGTGCAGGTGTTGAGCGACATCTCCGCGCTCGGCGGTCGTGCCATCGCGTTCGAGCGCCTGGTCGCTTCGCAGATCGTTTCCGAGAACGAGCCGATCTCGGTTCGCCACAATCCGCCGCCGCCCCCGCCACCGCCCGCGCGTCCGCTGAGCATCTTGCGCAGCCATCCGCGCGCGCCACATCTGCGCCTGGTCGTTTCGCGCCCGGAAGTCGTTCACAACGAGATGGACGAAGCCATGCTGAAGCTGATCGCGGCGCTGGAGATCGTGTCCAAGCCGGCCAATCTCAACGTTGTGTCGAAATCAGTTTGACGGCGGCGAGTCCGGCGGCGCGGTGTCTTTGGTTGCCGGAGATTGCGTCGGGTGATCGACCGGATCGTTGTGCAGGATGATCCGGTTCATGTTCGCCTTCTCCTGCCGTTCCTGGAGATAGGGCACCTCATAACTCTGAATCTTGGCGACATAGGCCTGAAAAGCCGCGTCGTCTTCCGGTAGGCGCTTGTCGCACCGCTCCGGCGGAAGGTGCCGCTGCTCCTGGCACCACATGTCGAAATTGATGTCGGTGAGTGGAACGGTGCCCGTCGTCTGCGCCTGGGCAACACCCATCGAGACCGCCCCGGCGAGGGCGAAGGCAAACGAACGAAGCTTGAATGTCATGATACCACCTCGCCCGGTACCCTACGCCTGAAACAAACGTCGCGGAAGCGGGCCAGTTGCTTGTGACCATGTTCGGCGACAAGTCGAGACAGATTTTACGCGGCCGTCAGGCCGGATTGCATTGCGCGGTTGTCATGCCGGCGGGGCAATCCTCGAGCGCATCGCCGTCCAGCACGATCGTCATATCCGACAGGGGAATTTCCGTTTCGCCCGGATAGATCACCTTCTGGATTTCATGCTCGGCCTGCGCCAGCGCGTCCCGATTTTGGGCAGTGATAGCGACCCCGCCATCCGCGATCAGCCCGGGCCAGGTCATCCGATATTCGCAACGGACGTCTTGGGCCTGGTCCGTGCAGGTCTTGATGTAGCGAATGCAAACCTTGCCGGCACATGCCTTCGGCGCTTTGCGGAAGTCGTGCATCGTCAGCACGTCGGTACCGATAATTTCCGCGTCATAGGAGCCAGCCTTGACGGTCGCGACATAGCCCAGCCCGAAATTCTGCATGGACATGTCAAGATGCTGGCCGGTGAAGCAGAAGCCGGCCAGAAGCACCAGACATCCCGCCATCGGATTATTCCGCGGCAGCGGCCTGCACGCCATCTTCGGCGACGCGCACATGCTCGGCCGCCGGCGCCGCGCGGCCCAGGATCATGTCGGACGCTTTTTCCGCGATCATGATCGTGGGTGCGTTGGTGTTGCCCGAAACCAGCGACGGCATCACGGAGGCATCGATGACCCGCAATCCTTCGATCCCATGCACGCGAAGCTGCGGATCGACCACCGAGTCCTTGTCGTGTCCCATCTTGGCGCTGCCGACGGGGTGATAGATCGTCTCGGCCGTCTTGCGGATGAACGCGTCGATCTGATCGTCCTTCGTCACATGCGCTCCGGGCATCAGTTCGGGGCCGCGATAGGCGTCGAACGCCTTGGTGGCGAAAAGCTCGCGCGCGATCTTCACGCCTTCGCGCAGCGCGCGGCGATCTTCCTCCGCTTCGAGGTAGTTGGGCTGGATCACCGGCGCCACGAGCGGATCGGCGGACTTGATCGAGATATAGCCGCGGCTTTCCGGACGCAGCTGGCAGACATGCGCCATGTAACCGTGGCGGTCCGATTTCTTGCGCGTGTGGTCGTACATCAGCGCGGTGATGAAGTGGAACTGCAGGTCCGGCGTGTCGAGATCCGGCCGGCTCTTCACGAAGCCGCCGGATTCTAGGCCCTGTCCTGTCGCCACGCCGGTGCCAAACAGCATGTATTGCAGGCCCGTCTTCAATTGCGTGAGCGGCTTGGACTGGCTGTAGAGCGTGATCGGCTGGCTCGATTCATACTGGATCGAGCAATCCAGATGATCCTGCAGATTCTTGCCCACGCCCTTGAGGTCGTGCACAACGGGAATATCGAAACGCTTCAACGTATCGGCATCACCAATGCCGGACAGCAGGAGGACTTGCGGAGTGTTCACCGCGCCGCCCGACAGCAACACTTCGCGCGTCGCGCCCGCCTGAACCTTCTGTTTGTCCTGGATATATTCGACGCCGGTGGCGCGCGTGCCCTCGAACAGGATGCGCGCGACATGCGCATTGGATTCGATGGTGAGATTGGGCCGGTCGATGATCGGCGTCAGATAGGCCGACGCCGCGCTCCAGCGCTTTCCGTTCTTGATGGTGAGCTGATACGGCCCGAAACCTTCCTGCTGATAGCCGTTGAAATCCTTGGTCTCCCGATAGCCGGCATCGATGCCGGCCTGCACGAACGCGCCGAACAAAGGATTGCTGGAGCGCCCATTGGACACGTAGAGCGGACCGCTGCCGCCATGGAAATCGCCGCCGCCGTTCTCGTTCGTTTCGGCGCGCTTGAAATAGGGCAGGACATCGGCGAACGACCAGCCTTCATTGCCCATCTGCCGCCAATGATCGTAATCGCGCGCGTGTCCGCGGATGTAGATCATGCCGTTGATCGAAGACGATCCGCCCCAGCCGCGGCCGCGCGGCCAGTAGAGCTTGCGGCCGTTGAGATGGAGCTGGCCTTCGGTGTCGTAATACCAGTTGTGCGGGTTCTTCTTGCCGATGAGGGCAGGGATGCCGGCCGGCATATGAATCATCATCGACTTGTCGCGCGGCCCCGCCTCGATCAGCAGAACCTGATTGTCCGGATTGGCGGACAGGCGGTTGGCGAGCACGCAGCCTGCGCTGCCCGCTCCGATGATGATATAGTCGAAAGCCTTCATGGCGCGCTTCCCGGTCCCCATTCTTCTTGGGGACGAGACTAGCGCAAAGATGACGCCTGTGTCGCGCTTCTCGCGCGGCTACCCTTACGGAACGAGCGTCACCACGGCCCGGCGGTTCTTCGGCTCTTTCACGCCGTCGCCGGTCTGCACCGCCAGATCGCTTTCGCCGACGCCGGAGACGCTGATCGCCTCGCGCCGCGCGCCCATGTCGACCAGGGCTTCCTCCACCACATTGGCGCGCTTCACGGAAAGGCGCTGGTTGTAGCCGGCGGAGCCGGAGGTGTCGGTATGGCCGACGATGGTGATGCGTGACTGGCCGCCGGCGCGCGCGGTGGCGATCGCCTGCTGCAAGGTCGTGAGTTGCTCGGCTTTCAGATCCCAGGAATTGAGATCGAAGAAGACCTGATAGTCCGTCGCCGGTGGCGGCGCGGACGGAGCCGGGGGCACCGGATTGAGTTCATGCTCGAGTTGCGAGAGCGCCGCATCCAATCCGCGGCGGCATTGCGCGGAGGCGCCGCGCAGGCTGTCCACGCGTGCATCCAGAATCCAGCAATCGAACTCGGCCTGCGCGCGTGCGGCGTCCGCCGGGAATTTGCCGCGGCCATCTTCCAGCGCTTTCAGCAAACGATCGCGCATCGTGGCGGCATCGGCATTTCCATCCGGCGCCGGTTCGGGAAGAACCTCCTGTCCTTGCGCGGCGTCGAGCGCCTTCTGCGCGAAGGCGTTCACGAGGTCTCCGACATCCATCGAGCCGGAATCGTCGGAACCGCTGTTGGAGTCGAATGCCGTTCCCGCGGAGTCGCCGGCGTCGCCGAAGGAGTGGGCGAGATAGGAGTAGTTCTTGAACAACTCCTTGGAGAAATCCGAGCCTGTCGGCTGGGCCTGATCGAGATCGTCGAGCAGGCCGTTGCCGGCGCAGGCGGACAGGGCAAGCGCTACTGCCACCACCGCGATGCGGCCAATGCGGGATAAGGCGAGCGTCATTGCGGAAGGTCTCCTGCTGATACGGACGGGTGCCGGTTCCGGACGGAACTGGCGGAATTGCTGGGCGATCCTATAACCCGCGCCGCTCCCGAGGTTAAGCCCCGCTTGGTAACCAAGCTTTAAGGATGACGGCAGGGGGTGGCCGGTAACCTCCTGTTGACCCTTAGAGCCTAAAACAGGCCTGTTGATCCCCGGAGTCCGCCTTTTTTGGGCGGCACAATGCATGGCCGCAGACAAGGAAGAGCTGGTCGCGAAAGCCCGTGCGGAACGCCGGCGCTACAAGCGCGTGCCGGTCGCTTTGTCAGGCCGCCTGTTCGTTCCTTCCGAAAGCCGCGAAGCCCACTGCAAGATCGCCGACATGTCGCCCGGCGGCGCGCGCATCGCGTGCGAAGTCGTGCCGCCGGTCGGAACGCAGGTCGTCGTCTATATCGATGGCTTTGGCCGCTTCGAAGGCGCGGTGGCGCGTCCGGATGAAGGCGCGTTCGGCATCCAGTTCAATTGCTCGCAGCACAAGCGCGAGCGCGTGGCCGAGCAGCTCACGCTTTATCTCAACGGCGGCAATCTCAGCGAATCGGCATTGCGCCGTCATGATCGCGAGCCCACCAAAGGGCTTGCGCGCTTCACCCGCGCCAATGGCGAAGTGGTGAACTGCGAAGTCCTGGATCTGTCATTGTCCGGCGTATCGCTGGCGACGGATGTTCGCCCGCCGGTCGGTGAGTTCGTGCTGATCGGACAGATGGCGGGCCGCGTCGCGCGTCATCACGAGACCGGCATCGGCATCGAGTTTGTGGCGCAGGAAAAAGCCGCGCCTGCCGAGCATCCCAAGCCCCGGCTCTTCGTCGCCCGCTAGGCCTTTTTCTTTTTCGTT
>Ga0153956_1002560_pt1 | contig 13116 bp, 15 predicted proteins | sample TSFL040MetaG_FD_104704 | JGI IMG/M metagenome (GOLD analysis project Ga0153956, IMG submission 104704) | Attine ant fungus gardens microbial communities from Florida, USA - TSFL040 MetaG | ecosystem: Host-associated > Fungi > Mycelium > Unclassified | place: USA: Florida, Wekiwa Springs... | reverse complement strand
GACGCCCCCGCGGACCCGGTCGCGTCCGCGCGCCCGCTGACCGCGGGAGCGGGTGTCGCGCTCGGCGTGACATCGGCGGCCTGCGCCGAGTCGCCGGTCCCGGTCGCGTAGGAGCTCGCCACGATGCTCGCGACCGCGAGACCGGTCGCGAGCACCCCGATCGAGGTGATCGCGATGGCGGTGGTGCGCAGGGACGGCATGGGAAGCGGGGAGCCTTCGTGTGTCGCGGGGGAGCGGCGGTGCTGCATCGGGAGGCGGGGCGACCGGGCGTGTGGCCCGTTCGGGTGTCGCCCTTTCGGGGGTCGCAAAAAAGGTAACACCCTGCGGCGACATCCGGATCGCGGCGCGCGCCGACGCGCCGGGTGCGGGTCACGTCACCGGGTCGATCCCGATGTCTGACATCGGTAGTACATTGTCGGCGTGAGGTCGGTGACCAAGCGGGAGCTCAACCAGCAGACCGCGCAGGTGCTCGCATCGGTCGCGGTCGGCGAGCCGGTGGAGGTGACCGAGCGCGGGATCGCACGCTGGCGGATCGAGGTCGTGACGGCATCCGTCGACCCGATCGAGCGCCTGCGAGCGGCGGGGCGTCTGGTCGCCCCGCGCGCGGATCCCGCGCCCTGGCCGGCGAGCGACGAGGCGCCCCGCTATACGCCGGAGGAGATCGATCGGCTGTTCTCCGAGCTGCGCGGCGATCGGTGACCCGCTACTACCTCGACTCCTCGGTCGCCGTTCACGGCGTCATGCCGGGCGGGGTGGCTGACGCGGTGGAGTGGATCGAGTCGACCCTCGGCAGGGGAGGCGCCGTCTACGCCTCGACGTTGCTGGGACTCGAGCTGGCTCGCGTACTGCGGCGGGAGAGGCTCCCCGTCGAGCGCGCCCGCGCCGTCACCGACCGGGTGGCCCAGATCAGCATCGACGACGGCGTCCTCGCGGCGGCAGCGGCGATCGAACCGCATGTGAAGTCGCTCGATGCGATCCATCTCGCCACCTGTGCGCTGATCGGGCTCGACAGCTACGTCGTCACGCATGACGCGGGGCTTGCGCAGGCGGCGCGGGCGATGGGGTTCCGGACCTTCGATCCGGTCGTCGGCGAGACTCCGGGTTCATGACCTCCGTGAGGTCATCTGTGCCGTCTACGGCTATGGGGCGATGAACGGTCCCAGTGAGTGCGAAGCCCTCGGTCGATTCGTCTGTCGCGTTTTCCGCCGATGGCCCCCTAACCGGTGGCGTCGAAAGGATGCTGGGTGACCTTAGACTGCCACTCACCTTTCCCTGCTCGCCGTCGAGGTCGTCTGTGTCTGAGTCCGACTACTCCGCCGTCGTTGGTGACGGCATCCGCTTGCGCGCGGCTCTCGACGTCGCGATCCGTCGTGGATCCGTTCGAGAGAGTCGTCCCGGCTGGTACGCATCGTGACCGCACCTGGCTTCGCGGTCATCGATGTCGAGACGACGGGCCTCAGTCCCGCCTTGCACGATCGGATCGTGGAGGTCGCGATCGTGCAGACCGACGAGCGCGGAGATGTGGTGTCGCGCTGGGAGACGCTCGTCAATCCGGGGCGTGACCTCGGAGTCCAGTCGATCCACCACATCGCGGCCGTCGATGTGCTCGACGCACCGCTGTTCTCTCAGGTCGCGGGAGAGGTCATCCGCCGTCTCGCGGGACGGGTGGTCGTCGCGCACAACGCGACGTTCGACCTTCGTTTTCTCACGGCTGAGCTCGAACGGGCCGGGATCGAGCTCTGGCAGCCGCCGGAGATCCTCTGCACGATGCAACTCGCACGGCACTTCCTGCCGGGCGCCGGACGGTCACTCCACGACTGCTGCGACGCGTACGACATCGCCAACACCGACGAGCATCGCGCCCTCGGTGACGCGCTCGCGACGGCCGAGCTCCTCCGTTGCTACATCGCGCAGACCGCGGGAACCGACGATCGCGAGTTCTGGGGCCGTCACCTGAGCGCCGCCCTCGACTATCGCTGGCCCGATGTCTCCGGCCTGCCGTCCGCGGCGGCCAAGCCTCGACCTGAGCACCCGACCCCGATCGGCGCCGATTCCTTCCTCGCGCGGATCTCGATCAAGCTGCCGGAACTGGCGGGGACTGCGGAGCATGTCGACTATCTGGCGCTCCTCGACCGCGTGTTGCTCGATCGACGGATCTCCGCGCACGAGGCCGATGCGCTCGTGGCATGCGCCGAGCAGCTCGGTATCAGCCGGCCGACGGCCGTGAGCTTGCACGGTGAGTACTTCGACTCGCTCGTGCGGACGGCGTGGGCGGACGGCGAGCTGAGCGACGAGGAGCTGGCGGATATCGTCGCGGTCGCCGACCTGCTCGATATCGCGACCGAGCGGATCGCGGAGGCGACGGACGCCTCGCGTTGGGCGGAACTCCGTGCCGCGGCGCAGGACCACAGCAACAGCATCGCCGCGACCGCCTTCCACCTCGTGGCGGGCGATCTGATCGTGCTCACCGGCGAGATGACTCGGCCGCGCGAGGAGATCGAGGCGATCCTCGTCGCCCGCGGCTACGTGCCGTGGGCCGGGATCACCAAGAAGGTGAAGCTGCTCGTCGCGGCCGATCCGGACTCGCTCTCCGGCAAAGCGCGGAAGGCGCGGGACTACGGCATCACCGTCGTCGACGAGCACACGATGTGGACGCTCATCGCCTGACGCGGCTCAGCGGCTGCGCCAGGTGGCGACGACGTGCACGAGGGGCACGACGGACACCGCATCGAGAACGCTTGAGTATCGGAATAACCAAAGATAAAATTCGTTATATGAGAACTCAGACTCCGATCCTCGCACCGGTCTTCCGGTCAGAGGGGCAGGCGCGCTTGCTCTCAGAAGTCCTGCTCGCTAGCGAGCCCCTGAGCATCGCTGATGCGGCCCAGCGGGCGGGAGTGGCGTATCCGACCGCCTATGGCGAGGTGCAGCGACTGCTGCGCGCCGGCATCTTTCAGGAGCGCAGAGCCGGTCGCACGCGCATGATCTCGGCGAACCAGCACAGTCCGTTGGTCGCACCGCTTCGCGAGATCGTCCTCGTCGCCACCGGACCCGCCGTCCTCCTGTCGGATGCGGTGGGCAGGATTCCGGGCGTGCGGCGTGCGTTCCTCTACGGTTCGTTCGCTGCGCGGACGCGTGGCGTGGATGGTCCGGCACCGAACGACATCGACCTCATGGTGATCGGCGAGCCGGACGCCCTCGAGGTCTATGACGCGATGAAGGATGTCGAACTGCAGGTGGGCCGGGAGGTCAACGCCACGATCCTCACCGAAGCGGAGTACGCCGCCGACTCCGGGTTCCTCGAGGCGGTCCGCGAGGGTCCGATCGTGCCGTTGATCGGGGAGGCGCCATGACGCTAGCGCCGTTGACCCAGGCACAGCAGACGAGCGTCGACGGGCTCGTCCGTGCCAGTCGTCTCCGGGTCGTGAGGCGCGACGCGGCGAAGGCCGCGCGGTTCCTGGCGATCGCGGATGAGCGAGCCGCTGACCTCCCGGTCATGAAGAGCGAGGTGTTGCGCCATGACGTCGCCTATGACATCGCGCACGACATCGGGGAGGCGTTCCTCGCAGCGTACGGCTACGCGACGGTGAACGGACCGGGCCAGCACGCGGTGATCGGCGACTTTCTCGTCATCGTGATCGACGCTCCGCCCGCGGCGGCTCGCGCGGCGAAGGGATTCGACCAGACGCGCCGCAACCGGAACCAGTCGCACTACGACGCGGCACCGATCGGTGCCGGCCAGGCAGCCGGAGCCGTCCAGCTCGCGCAGGACCTCCGGACTGCGGCCGCAAGCAGAGGTGTCGGCTCGTGAGCGATGTGATCTCGGGATCCGGTATCGCGCCCCGGTACGAGCCGATCGTCCTCTCGAGCGAGTCGACGGTCGTCGCGGAGCTCACGCCCGAGCCCGCCGCGGTCGGGGGCTACCAGTCAGAGGCGCAGCTGGAGGACGAGTTCATCGCGCAGCTCGTCGCGTAGGCGTCCGAGCCGAGCGCCGGGAGCGGGCGAAGGCCGACAAGGAGATCACAGCCTCCATCACCGCGCGCCGCGACTCGCTCCTTCGAGCTCCGGGCTCGCCTGACGCGGCTCAGCGGCTGCGCCAGGTGGCGACGACGTGCACGAGGGGCACGACGGACACCGCCATGAGCACCCAGCCGAGCACCGCCGACGTCGGCAGCAGCAGCACCCCCGCGAACAGCAGCGTCGCGAACACGAGCGCCGAGACCGCGCGCGCGATGCTGCGCTCGATCGTGCGCAGCCTCCGGTCCACGTCGGGGGTGCGCACGGAGACCTCGCCGCGCTCGATGCGGGTCAGGAGGTCGTCGGCGCGGCGGGGGAGCCGGGCGAGCGTCGTCGCGGAGTTCGCGAGCTGCCGGCCGAGGGTGCGCAGCGCGCCGCCGCCGGGGCTGAGGATCTCGCGCGCGAACGGGTCGACCGCATCCCACATGTTGAAGTCGCGGTCGAGGGCGCTCGTGTCGCCGGAGACGAGCGAGATGGTGCGGATGAGCAGGAGGAAGTTCTCGGGCAGCTGGAACGGCAGCGCGCGGATCGTCTCACCGAACTGGCGCGCGAACCGTTCCAGCTCGCGCGGGTCGACCCGCTGCAGCTCGGCGATGCCCATGCCGCCGAAACGGCCGAACAGCGCATCCATCGCGCGTTCGAGCTCCTCGGTGTCGGCGGTCGTCAGCAGCACGTCGAGGCGCTCGAGCGCGGCGATCAGGCCGCGGCTGTCGCGGTCGACGGCGGCGAGGATGAAGTCGCGCAGGCCGGAGCGCAGCGTCGGGGAGATCTCGCCCATCATCCCGAAGTCGACGTAGTCCAGGCGCCAACGCCGGCCGTCGACCGGTTCGGGCAGGGGCGTGACGAAGATGTTGCCGGGATGCGGGTCGGCGTGGAAGAAGCCGTGCACGAAGATCTGCTGGAAGGTGACGCGCGCGAGCTCCTGCGCGACCGCGGCCGGGGCGATGCCCGCGGCGTCGAGGGCGGCGACGTCGGTGATCTTGATGGCGGTGACATCCGAGAGGGTGAGCACGCGCAGGGAGGAGCGCTCCCACACCACCACGGGGGCGTTCACGCCCGGATCGGCGGCGAAGTCGGCAGCGAAGCGCTCGGCGTTCGCGGCCTCGTGCCGGTAGTCGATCTCCTGCAGGCTCGTCGCGGCGAACTCCTCGACGAGCTCCGGCACGTCGGCGCGGGTCGAGACGACGCGCACGAGCATGAGCCAGCGGGCGACCCGGCGCAGCGCCGCGAGGTCGATCGCCACGATCTCGTCGATGCCCGGCCGCTGCACCTTCACCACCACGTCCGCGAAGCCGAGGTCCGCGGCGATGGCGGGGGAGAGCCGGGCGCGATGGGCCTGGCCGAGGGATGCCGCCGCGATCGGCGCGGGATCGAACGCCGCGTAGGCGACGGTCAGCGGCACGCCCAGCTCCCGCTCCGCCGCCGCACGGATCGCCTCGAACGGCTCCGCCGCGACCTCGTCCTGCAGCCCCTCCAGCTCGCGTGTGACCTCCGGCGGGAGGACGTCGAGCCGCGATGACAGGAACTGCCCGACCTTGATCATGAGCCCGCCGAGCTCCGCCGCGAGCATGTGGAAGCGGCGGGCGAGGCGCTGGAGGCGCGCGGTGCGGTGGCGGAGGGCGAGCCGGCGCAGGCCCAGCCGGGGCAGGGCGAGCTCGAACCACCACAGCTGGATCAGGACGCCGGATGCGAACCGCAGGATGCGCCGGTACCGGACGCGGGACGCGGACGACGCCGGGGATGCCGCGGGGCTGCCGTCGGACGGCGGCATCCCGTCAGTCCTCGGCGAGGATCGCGTAGAGCCGCCGACGTGCCTCGTCGACGATCGCGACCGCGCGCTCGGTCTGCTCCGGGGTGCCGCTGTGGGCGAACTGCGCCGCCGCATGCGCGAGCTTCGCGCCCGCCTTCGGCAGGGCGAGGGCCCGTTCGGGGTCGAAGCCGCGGCGCGGGTCCCGGGTGTCGCCGTCCGTCTCCGCGGCGGCGGTCCGACCGGCGTCGGTCAGCGCCCAGACCTTCCGCTCGCCCTCCTGCACGGCCGAGACGAGGTCCTCGTCGGCGAGCAGTTGCAGGGTCGGGTAGACCGCCCCGGGCGTCGGTGTCCAGCTCCCGGCCGGCCGGGTCGTGATCGCCTGGATCAGCTGGTGGCCGTACATCGGCTCCGTCTGCAGCTCGCGGAGGATCGCGGCGCGGATGTCGCTCTCCCGCCCGTCGGCGGCGACGCGCGACGCGAACGCCTCGCGGAGGCCGTCGACCGCCTCCCGAAGATCGAAGCCGACCGTGGAGCTGCGCATGGCGATCCCTCTCGTGAGGCGTGGGATGTCCACGATACGTCCGGCCGCCTGGATGGCGCCGGGGGATCGGTGACGTCGGCGCCCGCGGCGACCAGCATCGTGCGGGCCGCGTCCGCGTCGCGGATCACGCGGCGTGGGGTCGCATTCCTGACGTACCGTTGAGGGCGATGGCCGAATGCATCCACGGGCTCGACGAGGGCCTCTGCGACGTCTGCTCCCCCCGTACCGTCACCGCACCCGCTCGCGCGTCGACCCCCCGCGTCGCGCGCACCCCGCGCGCGGCCGCGCCGAGCCGCGCCGCGAGCACGCCGAAGGTCGCCGCCGCGCCCCCGGTGCTGCTGAGCGCCCAGCGGATCTACCACGTGACGCATGTCGCCAACCTCGAGATGATCGCGATCGACGGCGCGCTGCGTGCCGACGCGACGCCGGAGGTCGACGTGTCGAGTCCGCTCGCGCGCGAGATGCGCGGCAGCGCGCCGCTCGCGGTAGGCGGGGTCGTCGGGGACCGGGTGCCGTTCTATCTGAGCCCCGAGGCCGAGCGCTGGCAGGAGCTGCGGGACGGCGCGGCCGGCACCCACTGGTCGGCAGCGGCGCGTGCCGCCGCCCCCACCGAGTTCGTGGTCCTGGTCGCCGATGCGAAGGCCGCGGGGGGGGACGTGGTGCTCGCCGACGGCGACGCCGCCGCGCCCGCCACCCGCTTCGCCCACGGCATGGAGGCCGGCACCCAGCAGCTGCGTCGCATGCGCGCCCTCGACCCCGGCCTGCTCGCGGCCGAGCTGCTCGCGCCGAGCCCGTTCCCGTTCGCGGGGATCGCGCTCGTCGGCGTGCCGCACGAGCCGATGCGCGACCGGGTGCGCGCCATCCTCCGCGAGGTCGGCGGCCACACGCCCAAGGTCGCGGTGTACCCGCCCTGGTTCCAACGCGGCTGAACGGCTCCTCCACCGGCGGGCCGGACCCGCGTCATCCCCCGATCGCTCGACGGCACCGGTCGCGACGGCGGGGTCGCGGCACGATGGACGCATGACACCTTCGCCGTTCAAGTCTGGTCAGGTCTGACCAATGGACGTACGCTCGCGTGCATGCGGACCGTGAACGTCTACGAGGCGAAGACCACCCTCTCGCGGTTGCTCGCCGAGGTCGAGGCCGGCGAGGAGATCACGATCTCGCGCAACGGCAGGCCCGTGGCGCGGATGCTCCCCATTGCGCGTCGCACTGAGCGCCGCCGGTTCGGCGGGCTGGAGGGACGGGTCACCGTGGCGGCCGACCTCGACGAGTGGAGCGAGCAGGACGAGAAGGACTGGTTCGGCGAGTGAGGCTGCTGCTCGACACGCACATCGCGCTCTGGTGGGTGCAGGCGACCGATCGGCTGCCGCCGCGACATCGCGAGGTGCTCGGAGATCCCGCCAACACCGTGTACCTCTCCTCGATCGTCCTCGCGGAGATCGCCGTGAAGCAGTCCATCGGCAAGCTGTCCGTTCCCGACGAGTTCGAGAGTCATCTGCACGCGGAGGGCCTCGACCCCTTGTCGTTCACCGGGCGCCACGCGCGCACGCTGCGGTCGCTGCCGTTGCACCACCGCGACCCGTTCGACCGGATGCTCCTCGCGCAGGCGATCGCCGACGACCTGGTGTTCGTGACCGCGGACTCCCGGGCGGGCTCGTACGCCGTGCGGCTCCTGCCCTGATCCGCGCGTCGTCGTTGCGGCGGCGCCCGCGGTGGACGAGGCTCAAGTGAGCCCTTGTCCGATCGAAGGAGATCGCATGTTCCGCAGCCCGTTCCCCGACGAGACGATCCCCGACGTCCCGGTCTTCGACTTCCTGTTCGCCGAGCTGACCGCGGAGGATGCCGCGCGCGTCGCGCTCATCGACGGCCCGAGCGGCGCGGAGACCAGCTATGGGGCGCTCAAGCAGCAGATCGAGCTGCTCGCGGGCGCCCTGGCAGCGCGTGGGATCGTCCCGGGGGACGTCGTCGCCCTCCACTGCCCGAACATCCCGGCGTTCGCGACCGTGTTCCACGGCATCCTGCGCGCCGGCGCCGCCGCGACGACGGTCAACGCCCTCTCCACGGTCGAGGAGATGGCCCGGCAGCTGCGCGCTTCGCACGCCAGGCTCGCGTTCACGGTCGGCCCGATCGCCGAGACCGCGCGGGCCGCGGTCGCCGAGGCGGGGCTCCCGGCCGACGCGCTCATCGTGCTCGACGGCGACCCGGGTCTCGCCGCCCTGCTCGGGGAGGGGCACCCGGCCCCCGACGTGACGTTCGATCCGGCGACGCAGGTGGCCGCCATCCCGTACTCGTCCGGCACCACCGGCTTCCCGAAGGGCGTGCAGCTGAGCCATCGCAACCTGGTCGCGAACGTCGTCCAGTGCACCCCCGTGCTCGACATCACGGCCGAGGACCGTGTGCTCGCGTTCCTGCCGTTCTTCCACATCTACGGGATGACGGTGCTGCTCGACATCGCCCTCAAACGCCGCGCGACCCTCGTCACGATGCCGCGGTTCGACCTCCCGCAGTTCCTGCAGCTCATCCAGGACCAGCGGATCACCTTCGTGTTCATCGCGCCGCCGGTCGCGGTCGCGCTCGCCAAGCACCCGATGATCGACGAATACGACCTGTCGAGCCTGCGCGGCATGATGTCGGGCGCCGCGCCGTTGGACGAGGCCCTCGGCACGGCCGTCGCCGAACGCCTGCACATCACGATGCAGCAGGGCTACGGCATGAGCGAGCTGAGCCCGGTCTCGCACGTCATCCCCGGCGCCGAGCTCAGCGCGATGTCGGTGGGCAGCGTCGGCGTGCTCGTCGCGAACCAGGAGGCGAAGATCGTCGACGTCGAGACCGGGGCCGAGGTCGAGGCGAACCCCGACGGGCCGACCGCGACCGGCGAGCTCTGGGTGCGCGGCCCGAACGTCATGCTCGGCTACCTCGACGACCCCGAGGCGACCGCGCGCACGATCGACGCCGACGGGTTCCTGCACACCGGCGACATCGCGCTTGTCAACCCCGACGGCAGCTTCCGGATCGTCGACCGCCTCAAGGAGCTCATCAAGTACAAGGGCTATCAGGTCGCGCCGGCGGAGCTCGAGGCGCTGCTGCTCACGCATCCCGAGATCGACGACGTCGCAGTCGTCGCGGCGACGGATGCCGAGGGCGAGGAGATCCCGAAGGCGTTCGTCGTGCGCCACGGCGGCTCCGCACTCGACGAGGACGGCGTCATGGCCTTCGTCGCGGAGCACGTCGCGCCGTACAAGAAGGTGCGGGCCGTCGCGTTCATCGACGCGGTGCCGAAGTCGTCGTCGGGCAAGATCCTGCGCAAGGACCTGAAGGGCCTCTGACGCGGACGGGTCCTACTCGAGCTGCGCGATGCTCTCCCCGGTGACGTCCTCCGCCGCCGGGTCGTGCAGCGCCGTGCCGCCGACCGGCTGGCCGCCCCAGCTCTCGAGCTCCCAGCCCGCCGCGGGGTCGCCGTTCAGGATCACGACCGCCGTGTTGTCGAGCGCACCGAAGCGCGAACGGTCCTCCGGCAGGTTGACGGCCCGCCGTGCGGCCCAGACCCGGATGGCGGCGCCGTGGCTGAAGGCGACCCCGGTGCCGTCCGGGTGGGTCGCGGCGATCGCGGCGATGCCGGCGTCGTAGCGCCGGAAGAACTCGTGACCGTCCGGGCCGCCCGGCATCCGCGGATCGAGGTCACCGGATCCCCACGCCCACGCGGTCTCGACATAGGCGCGCACGGCGGCGGGGTCCGAGCGCCCCTCCAGCTCGCCCGCCTCGATCTCGTGCAGCCCGTCCAGGACGGTCGCGGGGGAGGATCCGAGCGCGTCCGCGAGCGGGCGGGAGGTGAGCTGCGTGCGCACCATGCGGGAGGCGTAGACGCCGTCGACCGTCTCGGCCCGCAGCGCGTGCGGCACGGCCTGCGCCTGCTGCTGCCCGAGCGCGGTGAGCCCCGGTCCAGGGATCGTCGTCTCGAGGATGCCGGCGACGTTCGCGGGCGTCTGGCCGTGGCGGATCAGGAGGAGTCGCATCCGCTCCAGCCTGCCACGTGCGGATGGACGGATGCCGCGCGGGTGCGGGTCAGACCGCGGGCGCGATGCTGAAGCGGCCGTCGGCGGAGTCGATGCTCACCCAGACCTGTGTCGGGGTGCCGTCGGTCGCGGTCGCCTGGCAGGTGAACAGCGAGCCCGGCGCGAGCGACTCGATCACCGGCGGGCAGGTCACCGACGTCAGCCGCCCCGAGTCGACGAGCTGCGTCTGCGCGTCGTGCTGCACGTGCGCGGCGATGGTGACCATCCGTCCCGCGCCGCTGACGAGGATGACGGCCGGGACCGCGACCGTGAGCACGGCCGTGATGGCGAACAGCAGCACAGGCCCGGTGCCCGGGACCCGCAGACGCCGGACGATGAGGTAGCCCAGCGGCGTCAGCAGGGCCCACAGCGCGCTCGGCGGGGCGAAGCCGCGGGCGGCGAGCCGGCGCCGGTCCGACACCGCCCAGAGCAGCCCCAGCAGGTACGGCACGAGGGCGACGAGTGCGACGAGCGGGCTGGTCGCGACGTAGAAGTACACGTAGAACGCGGCGAGCGCGAGCACGAAGGCGATGACCGGGATGAGCGCGATCAGCCAGACGATCCCGGTCTGGCTGCGCGCCGGCTCCGGTGCGGTCACGGGAGCGGGAGCGGGAGCGGTCACGGTCACGGGAGCGGGTGCGGCGTCGAGTGCGGCCCGGGCCTCGGGTTTGAGGCTGGTGTGCTCCGTCCAACCGACGCCGTTCCACCAGCGCACGCTGCTCGGGTCGGCGGGGTCGTCGTACCACCCCGCGGCGACGACGCGGATCGCGTGATCGGTCATCCCGCCTGCCATTCCTTCCCCCGCCTGCGCGAGTCTGGGGAGTCGTGTCGGCCCCGCCGGGATCCCCCGTCGGGGTGTCGGTCAGCTCGCGGTGAAGACGCCCCAGTCGTCGACGCGCCAATCGATCCAGCCGTTCGCCCGCTGGAGGCTCACGGTGACCTCGAAGTCCTGCTCGTCGCCGGTGGTCCTGGTCGCGTCGCAGATCATCGTCTGCTGCACGAGCAGCGGCGGGGCCGGCGGGCACTGCACGACGACGTGGGCGCCGAGCGCCGCCGCGTCGGACTCGACCGCGACCTCCGCCTGGTGCGCGAACGTCGCGGGCGCGAGCTGCATGATCAGGCCGGGGACGGCGAGGAAGCCGCCCACGAGCACGCCGCCCAGGACGAGGAAGGTGAGCAGCGGGCCGAAGCCGCTGCCGGTCTCGCGGACGGTGCGCATCAGGCGCGCCACGAGGTAGACGAGCACGCCCAGCACCGCCCAGAGCGGGTTCGCGGGGCGCGCCATGCCCTGGCTCCGCAGGAGGCGCCCGTCGATCGTCGCGAGCACGAGCCCGGCGATCCAGGTGACGGCGAACATCGCGACGAGGGCGATCGTCGAGAGGTCCTCGCCGTTGCCGGCGAGCAGGAGGAACAGGCCGACGACGAGCATGTAGAGCGGCAGCAGGGTCATGATCCAGACCGGCGCGGTGCCGAGGCGCAGGCCCGGCTCGACGCCGTGCGCGCTCGGAGCCGCGTCGGGCTCGGGCGCCGCGTCGGGGACGAAGCTCGTGGTCGAGGCGCTCGCGTGCGCGAACGCGGGACGGGGGACGCTCGGCTCGCCGACGAGGTCGTCGAAGCGGGTGCCGAGGTCGTAGGAGGAGCCGGACGGTGCCTCGCCGAGGAACGCGGCGGCGGTCGGCCCCCGCTCCGCCGCCTCGAGCGACAGCTGGGGGTCGCCGAAGGCCGGCGCGGTCCGCGGCTCGCCGAGGGCGGCATCCGGCTCGTCGGCGTGGCGCTCGCGCTCGCGGCGGGCGCGGCGGCTCAGCTGGATCGTGCGCTCGTCGATCGGCTCGTCGAGCAGCACATGCTCGGGCTGCTGCTCCGCTTCCGGCTCGGCGAACGCGAGGCGGGTCGCCTGCTGCGTCTCCTGCGCGACCATCGGCTGGCGGGCGTCGGAGACGTGCTCGGTCCACGCGTGGTTGTCCCACCAGCGCAGCTGCGGCAGTCCGAGCGGATCGGGATACCAGCCCGCGGGCACGCGCACGTCGTCGTCTGCCACGCGGTGCCTCCGATTCGACACGCCGGGATTCGGCGTCCTCTCGGATTCTAGGGCGGGGAGGCGCCCTGAGATACCCAGCCGGTCGTCCCCCGTCCGGAGGTCACGCGCCCGGTGCGCCAGACTCGTCGGGTGCTGACCGATGTGCTCCCGAGCCCCTGGGACCCGGACGAATTCGTCGGCGCGTTCGACGCCTGGGCCCGCGAGCAGGGCCTGCGTCTGTACCCCGCCCAGGAGGAGGCGGTGCTCGAGCTCGTGCTCGGCCGCCATCTCGTGCTGTCGACCCCGACCGGCACCGGCAAGTCGCTCGTCGCGGTCGCGGCGCACGCGATCGCCCTCGCGCAGGGGCGGCGCTCCTGGTACACCGCGCCGATCAAGGCGCTCGTGAGCGAGAAGTTCTTCCAGCTCGTCGAGATCTTCGGTGCGCAGAACGTGGGGATGGTCACGGGCGACTCGTCGGTGAACCCGGACGCGCCGATCGTGTGCTGCACCGCCGAGATCCTGGCCAACCGCGCGCTCCGGCATGGTGAGGAGGGGCTCGTCGACGAGCTCGTGATCATGGACGAGTTCCACTTCTACGCCGATCCGGACCGCGGATGGGCATGGCAGGTGCCGCTGCTGGAGCTGCCGCAGGCGCAGTTCCTGCTGATGTCGGCCACCCTCGGGGACACCCGGGAGCTGCGCGAGGACCTCACCCGGCGCAACGGCCGCGAGTCGG
>Ga0153956_1002559_pt1 | contig 13119 bp, 11 predicted proteins | sample TSFL040MetaG_FD_104704 | JGI IMG/M metagenome (GOLD analysis project Ga0153956, IMG submission 104704) | Attine ant fungus gardens microbial communities from Florida, USA - TSFL040 MetaG | ecosystem: Host-associated > Fungi > Mycelium > Unclassified | place: USA: Florida, Wekiwa Springs... | reverse complement strand
GCTGTAATTGAGAACTTCTTCAGTATAATAAAGTCAGAGCTATTCTACCTGAAGAAATACGATGATATCGAAGAGCTTAAAACAGATATCAAAGAGTATATCAGATATTACAACAATGACAGATCAAACTTAATCTAAAAGGAATGAGCCCGGTTAAATACCGAGCTCATCATATTATCAATTAAATTAAATTTGTCTAACTTTTCGGGTGCACTTCATTTGCTACCGGGCCTTTTTTGTTGGATGGAATATTTATAACTATCTTTATTCAACCTTATTATGAAAGAATTCGATTTCTGGATAAATTTCTTCGCAATATTACGACCATAGCCGCGTCGGGAATAGCTATTTACTTATTCTTAAGTAACTATTTACTTATTCTTAAGTAACAAAGAAAAAATTGTAACGCGCATTTAATGTTCTACTTAATTATTCAAATCAATTAACTCTAGCAGATTTAAAATATAAAATTGAAAGATTAAATGACTACAATGCAAATGACGCAAATCAAAAGGACGAAGTAATAAATATCTTAAATGAAATAGAAGGTCAAATTATAGGTAATAAAATTTTAAAAGAAAAACTTTCCGAGCAACTTGAAAAAATCTCCAACTACACTAATACACCAAAATTGATTGTGGAACCCAAAAAAAGAAGTTTGGTAAGCGAATTAAGAGAAAGCTTAAGGAATTTAGATGTCTCAAATTTTAATGGCACAATAAACGATATCGGATAATGAAAATAGTAGAAGCTGTTAATAGTATGATTATTAATTCGACATTAATTAGCAATGTCTTTAAAAAAGAAAATGAAATATTTTTCATCTACAATAAAAAGTACAAATGGTCGGTATCGAGGAATGAGAATAATATTTATTTCTTGTATATCTACCCTAAAACCTATCTGACTTTGGAGCAATTAGCTTATGAAGTTGATTATTCTGTGTTTGATGATTTTATTGTCTATAGATCAGATGAGATCAAAACCAGAGAAGCTATTGAAACTTTTGCAGAACTTTATCAGGTTTTATCTGACAAGCTTTTTGGAGTAGATGACATATTAGATGATATCATTAGTGACATGCCGCCTTTTTGATTTTAACTAAACTTAATTCTATATCAAATTTCTCTGCAAAACAAGAAAGCCTGCCACTTCATCAGCGACAGGCTTTCTTGTTTATAGTTGCGAATCTTACAACTCAAACTTTATTGCATTAAACAACAACAGCGCATCAGTTGGCTTTGCTTTGTCGTTTTTGAATACGAAGTAGATATCGTGGATACCTTGAGTTTCTTTGACCTCGGTTTTTGTCCAGTTGGCGTTTTTAGGTTTAAGGTCAAGCTGCTCAAATGAGGCAGAACCGATAACCGGTCCGGCAGGCGAATCGATATGCACCTCTAAAGTTCCACCCGGAGTATTCTCTAAAGTAGTGGCATAAGCAGAAAGCTCCAATTGCTTAATAGAAGTTAGGTCGATCTTTTTAAACTCAACGTAACCATTATTATGACCAATAACATTGGTTGAACCATCTAAGCCATTAACCTTGGTGAAAGCATTTTTAATTACCTGCGCGGTTGACGCGTAAACTACCGGGTTATGCAAAATGATAGTAGTAGCGGTAGTTTGCTTAGGGATTGATTTGTTACCCTTGTCAGTATACGCTGCGCGGATGATGTAGCTGCCGTTACCATTGTCATCAGCCGAAACTTTTGGCGTAAAGCTGCCTTTAAGCGGCATGGTGTTGATATTATTATTGGTAACATTCATAATGTAATTCACAATGGTACGCGCGTCAGTTAAAGCAATCCCCGGGTGAGCCGGCATGTCAACCGGGCGATTCCAGTGACCATGGCCACCACCGCGAATTACATGTGCCAAACGCTCCATTTCTTTTTCGTCGCCTTTGTATTTGGTGGCGATATCGGTAAAGCTCGGAGCTACGTTGGCCGAGTTAATGCTATGGCAGTTTTTGCAGTCTGAACCGCTGATCAACGCTTTGGCAACCGCAAACTGCGTTGAAGCGTCAACACTGCTTTGCTCTTGCGCTACCTGTACATAATCAAACCCTTCAGAGGTATAGTTAATGCTCATTGACACCTGCGCCGGGGTAATACCTGATGTCAGGCTGCCATCCTCTTTATCGCTTACGGTAACGTTATAGTCAAACGGTTTATCGTTAAAGTAGAACGAGCGATTGCCGGTCAGATCAACAATAACCTGGGGCGCATCATTACCGGCAATTATCTTAACCGCTTTAGTATTTTTAGCACCGTGCGAGTCGGTTACTGTTAAGGTTGCCATATAAACACCTGCTTTGGTAATAGTTACCGCAGGGTTGGCACCCGGATAAATTCTCGGCGCAACACCAGTCGAAGTCAATCTCCAGCTGTAAGTCAGCTTATCGCCATCGGCATCGGTAGTGCCTACTGATGATAGTGTTAATTTCAACGGAACAGTACCACCCGGTTTATTGGTTGATGCCATAACTACCGGCTTACGGTTACCTGAGTTGTATTCAATACGTACCAGTTTAGCGTTATCGCTTTTACCAAACCAAACGCTGCCGTATTCTAACACATAAAGATCGCCGTCAGGGCCAAATTTCATATCGATAGGTTCAATAGGGTGATAGCTTGGCAAGAATTGCTCCATACCCTCATAGTCGCCGTTTGCTTTCATAGATATAGCCATGATCCAACCGCGGGCCAGATCGGTAGCTATCCATTTACCTTCATAGTAAGCAGGCCAGGGGCGCACTGCTTTAGGGAAATCGGTACGGTGATAAATTGGGCCACCCACCGCGCAACGGCTACCGCTACCTACCAGCGGGAACTCGGCCGATGCGGTATACGGATAGTAAATAAACGGTGCAGAAACTGCAGGCAATTCCTGTAAACCGGTATTGTTAACAGATGTGTTCATCGGCTTTTTAGGATCTTTTCCCGGGCCGGCTTCGCCATCGTTATAATTAAATATCGGGTAGGCTACGTTAGGACCTACAAAGTAGGGCCAGCCAAAAAAACCCGGTTTACGCGCCTGGTTAAGCTCATCATAACCTTTAGGTGCAATCTCGCTGTCTTCGGTGGCGTCCGGACCAATATCACCCCAATATAACCAACCTGTTTTGCTATCGATAGAAACTCTCCACGGGTTACGGTGACCCATGGTATAAATTTCAGGGCGGGTTTTAGGCGTTCCTTTCGGGAATAAGTTACCGGCAGGGATGGTATATGTACCATCAGCCTCCGGGTGAATTTTTAATATTTTACCTAGCAAACTGTTGGTGTTTGCAGTACCACGCTGGTCATCCCAGCTTGTTTTACCAGGGCGCTCATCGGTTGACGATGATAACAAGGCACCGGTGTTGTTACCAACGGCAATGTACAGGTCGTGCTTGGCATCCCAGGTCATACCACCACCGGTGTGGCAACATACTTCACGCTGGGTAGCAAATTCTAAAATCGTTTTTTCTGAACCTTTTACCAAAGCATCATTCTCAAACTTCCAGCGGGTAAGCATCCATTTCTTTTCAGTTGCGTGAGCATAAAAGGTGTATATAAAATGGTTTTTATCAAAATCCGGGTCGACAGTTAAACCCAGTAAACCTTCTTCGGCCTCTGTAACCTTACCGGTAGCGCTGGTATATTTGGTGTTAACCGGCAAGGTGGCAACGGTTTTAACCATTTTAGTAAGAGGATCAAACAACTTAATAGCGCCTTTACGCTCACTGACCAATACACGGCCATCGCTCAATACCTCAAAGGTATTAGGCTCATCCAACTCGCCGGGGCGTGTTAGCGTTACCGGGGTAAAGCGGCTTTCGTCGGGTTTCTTCGGAACGTCGTTTACAAACGATATCGCTCCAAGGCCCAACAAGGCTATAGCAGATATTTGTATTACTGATTTTTTGCTAAACATGATAAATTTACGGGGTTTGTTTACGGGCGGTAAATATAGCAATTGCGCCTCAACACTTCAACGCTTATTTGCCTTAGTTATTGGCAAATGTCTTTTTGTAAGCAAAATGTTATGATTAAGGTTACCGGCTATCTTTTGTCCTGATTATATCAATAAACATCATCAACCGCATAACATACACAATAAAAAATAAGCGACAAAAATCAATCAACTGACAATCAACAACAACCGCAAAGCAAGCTTCACAACCAAATATTCAATTTGGGAAAATGTTAATAAAATTTAATTAAACCTATAGTTAAACAACGTGCCTTTAGTTATAAGCCAGTTCCTATGGAAAGTACAAAACTTACTATTCGGCAATTAGAGACTGATATTGAGCAGGCGGTTCTGAAAGAGCTTGAACACGCCGGGAATTTTTTATTGATTCAGGATGAGGATATCGAGCTGATCAACAAGCGACTTGAAATACTGGCGCCTAACAAATAATTGCAGATGCCGGTGGGTACCTTTCCCAGAAAATCCGGGGTCAAGTTGCCAATCAAACACTGCTCTTTCTCCTTTATCCTTTCGCCTAAAAAACCTAAATTTGCCCTTATCATGAGCGAAGAGAGATCATTAAATTTTATTGAGGAAATAGTAGAAGAAGATTTAGCCAAAGGCGTTAATGACGGCCGGGTTTTAACCCGTTTCCCGCCCGAGCCTAACGGATATCTGCATATTGGCCACGCCAAGTCTATTTGTTTAAATTTCGGACTGGCACAAAAATATAACGGCCAAACCAACCTGCGCTTTGACGACACCAACCCTACCAAAGAAGAAACCGAATACGTTGACAGCATTAAAGAAGACGTAAAATGGCTAGGCTTTGATTGGGCCAATGAATTTTATGCTTCTGACTATTTTGAACAGCTATATAATTTTGCAGTTGAGCTGATCAGGAAAGATATGGCTTATGTAGATGACAGCACATCTGAAGAAATTGCTGCCCAAAAGGGCACACCTACCGAACCGGGTAAGCCTAATCAATACCGCAGCCGCAGTGTTGAAGAAAACCTGCAGCTGTTTGCCGATATGAAAGCTGGTAAATACCAGGACGGCGAGAAAGTATTACGCGCTAAAATTGACCTGGCAGCGCCAAATATGTTGCTGCGCGATCCTTTGCTATACCGTATTAAACGTGCGCATCATCACCGCACCGGCGATGCCTGGTGCATTTACCCTATGTACGACTTTGCACACGGCCAGTCGGACGCTATTGAGCACATTACACATTCCATTTGCACGCTGGAGTTTGTGCCGCACCGCCCTTTGTATGATCTGTTTATTAAAGAACTGGATATCTTCCCGTCAAAACAATATGAGTTTGCCCGATTAAACATGACCTACACGGTGATGAGCAAGCGCAAGCTGATGCAACTGGTTGCCGATGGGCATGTGGAGAGTTGGGACGACCCGCGCATGCCTACTATTAGCGGCTTGCGCCGTCGCGGTTACACTGCAGCTTCCATTCGTGAGTTTTGCGAGCGTATTGGGGTTGCTAAACGCGATAATATGATCGATGTAAGCTTGTTGGAGTTTTGTATACGCGAAGATCTGAACAAAACCGCATGGCGCCGTATGGCCGTGCTTGATCCTATCAAACTGATCATCACCAACTATCCTGAAGGGCAAACTGAAACCCTGCATGGCGAAAACAATCCCGAGGCTGAAGGCGGTGAAGGCAGCCGCGATATTCCGTTTAGCCGAGAATTATGGATTGAGCGCGAAGACTTTATGGAAGAACCCCCAAAGAAATTCTTCCGCCTGGGTGTTGGTTTATCTGTACGTTTAAAACATGCTTACATTGTTAAATGCAATGACTTTAAGAAAGATGCAAACGGCAACATAACCGAAATATATTGTACCTATATCCCCGAATCAAAATCAGGCAGTGATACCAGCGGCATCAACGTAAAAGGTACTATACACTGGGTTAGCGTACCAAACGCCAAAACCGCCGAGGTGAGGTTATACGACAGATTATTTAAAGTTGAAGACCCATCAAACGAGGACAGCGATTTCAAAGAGTATCTGAATGCCGATAGCCTTCAAATATTGCCAAATGCTTATATAGAACCTGATCTGGTTAATGCCATTCCGGAAAAAGGTTACCAGTTTATCCGTAAAGGATACTTTACGCTGGATAGGCATTCAACAACTGATAAGTTGGTATTTAACCGTACGGTAGGGCTTAAAGACGGCTGGAAAGCTGCAGCACCACAGTCCCCTAAAGGGGGAGCATAGGGCGTAAGCCGCGGTAATTTATTAAAAAATCTGTCATCTCGACCAACGGGAGAGATCTATACACGCGCTAAGTAAAGTGTAAATATCAATGTATAGATTTCTCGCTACGCTCGATATGACAGGTTTTTTGTTTAAAACACACCACCATCATTCTCCCTTCAAGGGGTTAGGGGGCTAAACTTTTGATACACATTATACAACACATTCAAATCTAACTGGCTCATTTGAGGGGTGTTATTATCCTGCACAAAATGGCGTTTAAAAGCTATTATGGCAGCATTCAGGTCTGAAGTATCATAGCCTATCAATCGCAGGGCAGTTTTATAGTCGAAGTTTTGCGGGGCTAGTTCCAGGGCATCATCACTCCAGTAGCCAAAACCTTTATCGGCTAATATTTTCCAGGGAAACAGCGGACCCGGATCTGGCTTGCGTTTAGGTGCAAAATCCTGGTGGCCCAAAAAATTTCCTGTCGGGATGTTGTAAGCTTTTTTGAGTTGAGCCAACAGCAGTAAAAGGCTCTTAATCTGCGCATCGGTGAAAGGCGCGGTGCCATTATTATCCACTTCAATACCCAATGATATACTGTTCATGTCCGTTACGCTGCTCCATTTGCCCAGGCCTGCATGGTTTGAGCGCAGGTAATCGTTTACCATGTGGTATACTTTACCGTCTTTACCCACCACGTAGTGCGCGCTTACCTCGGTGCTTTTGATGGTAAAAGTGCGAATAGTTTGCTGCACCGAGTCTTGTGCAGTATAATGGATAATGACATAATTAGCTTTGCGGATACCAAAATTGGTTGAGCCTACCCATTCAGATGGCGTCCGGATCAAGCCGGTGCTGTCCATAAGCACGGCAGGTTGCTGCTGCCTTACCAATCCTACGAGAGAATCGGTTTTAACTATATAAATACTATCGGTACTAAAATGCGGACCGCGCGCCACCGGTATCTTCTTACCTTCGGCAGTAGTAATAGTGGTAGTGCCAGGTTTATTTACTTTAGCCGAGCAGGAGGCCAGCATTGCGCCCACGGCTAATAACAGCATATGAACAAACGGATAGTTTTTGTGATTTACCATTTAGCTAAATTATATTAACATCAATTGCCGGTTAAAGCTGCTCACAAATTATTAGTTAAATCTGCTATCCTCAAGGTCGCTATTTGCAAAGGTGTTGCCCTGGTTAATATCTCCCGTATCATAACCTTTTTTAAACCAATAGGCCCGTTGCGCGCTGGTGCCGTGAGTAAAGCTATCCGGCTCAACCCGGCCCTGGTATTTTTGCTGCAGGCGGTCGTCGCCAATCTGGTGTGCGGCATTTAGCGCCGAGTCAATATCGGCCCGCTCAATTACAATGTTGTTATAATGATTCAGATTTTCATAGTGCGCCCAAACGCCGGCATAAAAATCGGCTTGTAATTCCAGTTTTACCGAAAGTTTGTTATACTCCCGATCATTCAGCGTTTGGCGGGCTTCGTCCATTCTTTGCGACAGCCCCAGCAGGTTTTGGATATGATGGCCTACCTCATGCGCTATCACATAAGCCCTGGCCGATTCGCCGGCTGCGCCAAAGCGATCCTGCAATTCATTAAAAAAAGACAAATCAAGATAAACCCGCCCATCTGCCGGGCAATAAAACGGACCGGTAGCCGAGGTGGTATAACCGCAAGCTGCTTCAACATCATCAGTAAAAGTATGCAATATAGGATGTTGGTAGGATTTACCCATGCTGCGAAAAATGCTATCCCAAACAACTGTAGTTCCCTGGAAAACCACTCTTGCAAATTGTTTCTCCTGGCTTTCGCGGCCGCCGCCGGGTATGGTATTGATCTGCTCTGAATTTGGCGAACTGCTATTGCCCGTACTTAGCAATTGCGCTGGGTTAATGCCGGTAAAAATGTAAAAAACAGCACCGATCAGCCCCAAAATGCCGCCGCCAAACAGCAGTCCGCGACCGCCGCCGCCGCTGCCTTCTTCGTAATCGTTACTTTCTTCGCCGCCTTGCCAACGCATATTCTTTGTTTTGGGTGATTTATTAACAGAGCCTGATTGGTATTGTTTGTGCCAACGGAATAATGATCAAAAACAAACAGGCATCTCAAAAACGAGACACCTGTTTTTAGATTTCACGTAGAGACGTGATGCATCGCACCTTTGGTGATAAGATACGTTTATCAAAATGTTTTAATAAGCGATGCCTGGCCTCTGTACGTTAAATTTATTATTCAGACTTTACAGCAGCGTGTGCAAATTCAAAGGGCACCACTACTTTAAAGCTGATATTGCGGCCCATATTAAAAATACCGCGTTGCACACCGGGTGCGGTTTCGGCATTGTCAAAGTATTTCAGGCGGCTCATGTTTGATTGATAATTCTCATTGCTCAGATTGTTGCCCTCAATAAATAACTGCAATACCTTGCGGCCTTTAGCGTTTACAATATCGCCGCCAATGCCTGCGCTTAGCAGGTTATAGCCTGTGGTGTAGGTTTCTGTTCCGTAAGCCGAAAAGAAACGATCTTGCGCATTATAATGGTCAAAACCCACAAAGGCATAAAAGTTTTTCACTGCCGAGAAGCCTTTAGCAAAGTTTCCGCGCAGCTCTGAATGGGTATGCAATGGCGGGATAAACGGCAAGTATTTTAAACTGTCGGCAACGGGGCTGCCGTTGCCCAGGTTTTTACCGTAAGTAAGCGCCATGGTGTTTTCAAAATGCAGCCATGAGGTTGGGTGGATATCCAAACTAAACTCGCCGCCATTAATGCGCGCTTTGCTTTGGACATACGTAAAAATGGTATACAACGGATAATTTGGATTAATAGCCGGGCTGCCATCCAGGTTTAATACCTGCTGCTGATAGATATAATTTTCAATATCGTTATTAAATAACTCTACACTGGCAGATACGTTAGGCAAAGTCAGGAACGCACCAACATCTTCCTGCACGCTAAACTCGGGCTTAAAGTTAGGGTTGCCGGTGTGGTAGATCTGCGAACCGGGGTCGGGGCCGTTAGCCGACAACTCGGCAATACTAGGTGCCCTGAAACCGCGCGAAACGTTGGCCTTCAGCAAAAATTCGGGCGAGAAGTTATAGGTAGCACCTACACTGCCTGAAAAACCGGTAAAGGTTTTATTCAAAGCGTCAAATTGACGGGTGACGCCATTGGCCGCAGCCGGGTTAGCACCGGTATATAAGGCGGGATATTTGTTATTTAAGGTGTCGATATAAGCCGATTGGCCATTGAATGAGCGATAATCATAACGGGCACCGGCTGATACATCCAGCTTGCCAAAGCTTTTCTTGATCACCGCAAACGGACCAACATCAAACTGATGATAAGCCGGGATGGGGAAATCTGTAGCATCGCCGATGGTATTGTTTTGGTACTGGCCGTTTATGCCGAAAGTGGTTTCATAACCGTTACCAAAAGTCTGGTTGTATTTAAAATCGTAAGTATAGGTTGACAGGTGCAGATTCAGTCCGGCAATATCACCATCCTCGGGGTGGGTATACTCACGGCGATGGCTAAACTGATAGCCCAGGTTCATCACCAGGTTGGCGCCATTGCCTAATATAAAGTTACTGTTGTTATAAATGCGGTATAACTGCACATGCTGATGCAAAACCGGTACTGCATACGAGTTCAAAACGCCATCCGGAACAATCGGGCGAAAGGCGTCATCCTCAGTGATCTGACGGGTAAATTTACGGCTCACGGAGTCACGGCTGCCGTCAGGAATTGCCTGCTGGTCGTCAAACAACGAGGCATGGAAGTATGAATATCCCCAAGACCTGTTTACACCTAACATCAGGCGGGCGTCGCGCTCTTTGTAGTTAGTGCCGTATACTCGGCCGTCGTGCTGGTTTTGGTAGTCCTTAGCTTCTTTGGCCGATAGAATAGCTCCCCAGATCAAGCCATTATTATTGCCCTGTATACGCAAAGAATTATTGACAGCCCCCGCGTTAGTGCCATACGATCCCATGACCGATCCGGCTATTGCACCTTCAGGCAGTGGCGGGGGCGACAATAGGTTAACCACACCGCCAATAGCGTCTGACCCATAGGTCAAGCTGGCCGGGCCTTTGATCACCTCCACGCGGTCAATCGAGTTTTGGTCGACTTCCACGCCATGCTCGTCGCCCCATTGCTGGCCTTCCTGGCGTATACCATCCATCAGCGTGATAACCCGGTTGTAGCCTAAACCATGAATAAATGGCTTAGATACATTGGGGCCTGTAGTTACGGCGCTCACACCCGGTACGTTGGCAATCATATCGATAACGTTACCGGCACCGGCTTTCTGGTCGATAGCTACTTTGCCGAGGGCGGCCATAGGGATTGGGCTGCGTTTTAACTCGGTAGCGCGGCTTACCCCGGTAACTACAACTTCGCCGGCCTCAACAAACGATGCTTGCAGCTGGATATTCAGCGTTTGATTTTTTGAAAAATCTACACGCTGTACCATACCGGCATAACCCACACAGGTAACCTGTACCAGGTAGGTACCACGGGGTATGTTACTTAAAGTAAATTTACCGTTAATATCGGTAATAGTACCCGTTCTCAGGTCGGGGATGCTTACGCTAGCACCAACAACGGGCGAGTTATCTTTTTTATCGGTGATGGTACCAGTTATATTCGCCGGTGCGATATCACCGGCCTTGATATATAGGGTGTTTGCCAGTAAGACAAACAGCAGGCTTAATATTTTTATATAGGATTTCATTTTTATTAATGTGTTTGGTATGCCCAGTCAAAAAAATTGAACAGGTACAAACCTTGTGCTCTTAAAATATAAACTGAATAAGGTGCAGACCCATTATATTAGCGGCCTGACTTAAGGTTTAGCAGAGTGCCGCAACCGGCGGAGCACGGCCGGCAGATAAGATCAAAGCAATACTTACAAAATCGTAATTGTAAATCTTGTAAATGTGCTTTGTAACAATATTAGGACTAAAGTAAGAATAGCTGTCAATTACCGCGCTGATGTGGTGCATGGCATCGCAAACCGAACATTTTTCCTGCACGGTAGTGCGCGAAGTGCTGTTGCTTTCGTTTTTGGTTTTGGTAGTAAAGCTGGCATTTATTTTATGCTGGTGGGTATAAATAATGCCTTGTCCCGCTGTAAAACAGAACCATAGCACCCATGCAATTAAAATATTTGCTTTACCTTTTTTCAAAATAAGCCGATTCGCTTTTCGTATCAGCTGCAAAATTAAGCATAAAATCCTAAAATCGGCACCCAAAAGCAATATTGTTGCAAAAGCATTTATTTTTGTATGCAATCAGACCGTTCATCCGTGTATATTTGCCTGTTATGACACCTGCAGAGATCAACAAAAAATGGAATGAATTACAAGAGCGCATTGCCCTTGATTTTGACAGCGACAAGCCCGATGTTAAGGTAATGCTTTTCCTTATCGGTGTGCAGGAACTGGGCCAGGGCCCGCGCAAGTTTAGCAAACGCCAAAAAGAAGAGTTAATGCACATTGCCACCTGTAAGCTCATGAGCCTGATGGGTTTTTATGAATTGGAAGGCCTTGACCAGGATGGCTGGCCTCATTGGAAACTGGTAAAGACCATCCCCAACTACACCTTACTGGAGCAGGAGCTGATGATCAAATCGCTCATTATTAATTATTTTGAAGACGAAGTAAACTGATGATATGAAAAGACTGCTTATCCTGATTATTTTACTAGCCGCAACAACAGCATTTGCCAAGCCACCCAAAAACCAATATGTGCGTGTAAGCACAGCTTACGGCGCCTGCATTATCCGTTTGTATAATGAAACACCTAAGCACCGCGACAATTTTGTTAAGCTGGCTAAACAAGGTTTTTACAACGGCACCTTATTTCACCGCGTTATCCAGGATTTTATGATTCAGGGCGGCGACCCGGATTCAAAAGACACCACCAAAAACAAGGCCGGTGCCGAGCTAGGCAATGGTGATGTAGGTTATACCATCCCCGCCGAATTTAACGATAGCCTGTACCACAAGCGCGGTGTTTTAGCCGCTGCGCGCGATGATAATCCGGCCAAAGCATCAAGCGGATGCCAGTTTTATATTGTAGAAGGCAAGCGCTTTAAAGACGCAGATTTGAATAAGCTGATTGAAACCCGCCGTATGGGCCGCCCCATACCTGCTTCGCAGCGCCTTACTTACGAAACTGTTGGCGGCACCCCGCATTTAGATCAAAACTACACCGTATATGGCGAAGTGGTAACCGGCATTGATATGATTGACCGTATTGCCGGCGTAAAGAAAGATGAACGCGACCGCCCGCTGGTTAATGTGCTGATGACGGTAACCGTACTATCAAAAGGCGAGTGTAAAGATCTGGACAAGTTATTGGGATTGGACAAATAACATCACTTTGCATAAAATAAGACCGACACGCGCTGAAGATTTGAATGAGATAGCGCTTTTATACCGCGACACCATTCAAACCGTCAATCGAAAAGATTATACTGCAGAGCAAGTTGAGGCATGGTCTGGCAGGTGGAATAATATTGCCGGCTGGGCAAAGCGCTTAAACGAACAGCATTTTCTGCTTACAGAAATAAACGGACAAATAAGCGGTTTCGCTTCTGTGACCACTGCTGGATACGTGGACACCCTATTTGTTCATAAAGACCATCAAGGCAAAGGCGTAGCCCGCTTATTGATCAGCGCGATAAAAGAATTTGCCGATCAAAATGACATCGACACACTTACTACCGACGCCAGTATAACTGCCCGCCCGGTATTTGAGCGTTTTGGGTTCAGCGTATTAAAAGGGCAAACGGTAGCTATTGGCAGCGTGGAGTTGAATAATTTTAAAATGATTAAAAATCTTAAATGAAGATCATAACCTATAACGTCAATGGCATCCGTTCGGCGATCAATAAAAACTGGCTGGCCTGGTTGCAGGC
>Ga0153956_1002558_pt1 | contig 13127 bp, 13 predicted proteins | sample TSFL040MetaG_FD_104704 | JGI IMG/M metagenome (GOLD analysis project Ga0153956, IMG submission 104704) | Attine ant fungus gardens microbial communities from Florida, USA - TSFL040 MetaG | ecosystem: Host-associated > Fungi > Mycelium > Unclassified | place: USA: Florida, Wekiwa Springs... | reverse complement strand
TGTTCTCCGGCGGCGGCATCAACCGCATGGCGGTGTTCGCGCTGAACATCATGCCTTACATCTCGGCCTCGATCATCATTCAGCTCCTGCAGACGGTGTCGCCGCAGCTCGAGCAGTTGAAGAAGGAAGGCGAGGCGGGCCGCAAGATCATCAACCAGTACACGCGCTACCTCACGGTGGTGCTGGCTGCGTTCCAGGCCTATGGCATCGCGGTCGGCCTGCAGGGCGCAGGCAATGTCGTGTCCAACCCCGGGATGTTCTTCCTGCTCTCGACGACGGTGACGCTGACCGGCGGCACCATGTTCCTGATGTGGCTCGGCGAGCAGATGACGTCGCGCGGTATCGGCAACGGTATCTCGCTCATCATCATGGCGGGCATCGTCGCGGAATTGCCGTCGGCGATCGCCAACACCCTCGAACTTGGCCGCCAGGGCGCGCTGTCGACGGTGGTGATTCTCGCGATCCTGATCATGGCCGTGGTCGTGATCGCGGTGATCGTGTTCGTGGAGCGCGCGCAGCGCCGTCTCCTGATCCAGTATCCGAAGCGTCAGGTCGGCAACCGGATGTTCGAGGGCCAGTCCTCGCATCTGCCGCTCAAGCTCAACACCTCGGGCGTGATCCCACCGATCTTCGCATCGTCGCTGCTGCTGCTGCCGACCACGATCGCGAGCTTCAACGCGGGCAAGGGGCCGGAGTGGTTCCAGTGGCTCACGACTCAGCTCGGTCATGGCCGTCCGCTGTTCCTGATCCTGTATCTGGCGTTGATCGTGTTCTTCACGTTCTTCTACACGGCGATCGTGTTCAACCCGACCGAGACGGCCGACAACCTGAAGAAGCATGGCGGCTTCATTCCGGGCATCCGTCCGGGTGAGCGCACGGCGGAATACATCGACTACGTTCTGTCCCGCATCACGGTGATCGGCGCGATCTATCTTGCCGCCGTCTGTCTCGTGCCGGAAATTCTGATCTCGTATGCAGCGGTGCCGTTCTATCTTGGCGGCACCTCGCTCCTGATTGTCGTCAGCGTGACGATGGATACGGTCGCGCAGGTGCAGGGCTACATGCTGGCTCACCAGTATGAAGGCTTGATCCGCAAATCGAAGCTGAGGGGCCGCCGTAAATGAGATTGATTCTTCTCGGGCCGCCGGGGGCGGGCAAGGGAACACAGGCACAACGACTGGTTCAACGTCACGGGATCGTTCAGCTCTCCACCGGAGACATGCTGCGCGCCGCTGTCGCCGCCCAGACCCCGACGGGGCTGATCGCGAAGGACATCATGGCCAGCGGCGGCCTGGTCCCCGACGAGGTGGTGGTGAATATCATCGCCGACCGAATCGAGCAGGACGATGCCAGGAATGGATTCATTCTCGACGGTTTTCCGCGCACCGTGCCGCAGGCCGAGGCGCTCGATACGCTCCTGAAAAAGAAGAAGCTCAAGCTCGACGCCGTGATCGAACTGCGCGTCAACGAAAGCGCGTTGCTCGCCCGCGTCGAAAAGCGCGTCGCCGAGATGCTAGAGCGGGGCGAAAGCGTGCGCGCCGACGATACGCCGGAAGTGCTGTCGAAGCGGTTGTCGAACTACCGTGAGCAGACCGAGCCGCTGGTCCATCACTATTCCGACAAGCGTAAGCTCATCACCATCGACGGCATGATGCCGATCGAGGAGGTGACGGCCGAGATCGGGCGCGTGCTCGCGGCGGTCACCAAGGCCGACGAGACCGCTCAGGCCGCCAAGCGCAAGGTTGCCGCCAAGCGGGCCGCAGGCCCGTCCAAGGCCCGTAAGGCCGCCAAGCCGGTCAAGAAGGCTGCCGGGGCCAGGAAGGCCAAGGCGGGTTCCAAGGCTAGGACCAAGGCCAAACGGGTGGTGAAGAAGACCGCTAAAAAGACAGCCAGGAAGGTGGCCAAGAAAGCCGCCGGAAAGACCGTCAAAAAGGTATCCAAGGGTTCCAAGGTGAAGTCCAAGGCCCCGGCCAAGGCTCGCAAGGGAACCCGGAAGACGGCCGCCAAAACAGCCGCGAAGGCGGCGGCGGGACGGGGTCGAAAAGCGACGAAAAAGGTCGCCAAACGCCGTTCCAAGCCCGCCAAACGGTTGACGAAACGGCGGTGAATCCTTTAATACCCAGCATCCAGTCGGATAGGTTTCAGACGATGCCGGGCCCCAAAATCGAAAAGGGCAGGGCGTCGTGTTTGCTTTTGGGAATTCGGTTTGCCGAATCCAGATAGCCAGCAGGCGCCCCGACTAAGAAAACAGCCACCTGAGGGTGGCGACAGGAGTGAAGACCGTGGCCCGTATTGCAGGCGTCAATATCCCGACCAACAAGCGCGTTCTCATCGCGCTTCAGTACATCCATGGTATCGGCCAGAAGAACGCCGCGACCATCGTCGAGCAGCTCAAGATTCCGCTCGATCGCCGTGTCTCGCAGCTGACCGACCAGGAAGTGCTGCAGATTCGTGAAATGATCGACCGCGACTACCTCGTCGAGGGCGACCTCCGCCGTGAAGTCGGCATGAACATCAAGCGTCTGATGGACCTCGGCTGCTATCGTGGCCTGCGTCATCGCCGCGGCCTGCCGGTGCGTGGTCAGCGCACCCACACCAACGCCCGCACTCGCAAGGGTCCGGCGAAGGCGATCGCAGGCAAGAAGAAGTAAGCAAACGAATCAGCGGCGTGAGGCTGTCTCGTCTCGCGCCGTTCGGTGTAGCCGCTGGCATTACGGCGGCGTTGAGATCATGAAAAGGAATAGAAATGGCTAAAGAAGCTGGGCGTATCCGTCGTCGCGAGCGCAAGAACATCGCCTCCGGCATCGCGCACGTGAACTCCTCGTTCAACAACACCACCATCACCATCACCGACGCGCAGGGCAACACCATTGCCTGGTCGTCCGCCGGCACGATGGGCTTCAAGGGCTCGCGCAAGTCGACCCCGTATGCGGCGCAGGTTGCTGCTGAAGACGTTTCGAAGAAGGCGCAGGAACACGGCATGCGCACGCTCGAAGTCGAGGTCGCGGGTCCGGGTTCGGGCCGTGAGTCGGCGCTGCGCGCGCTGCAGGCGGCGGGCTTCACCGTCACTTCGATCCGGGACGTGACCACGATCCCGCACAATGGTTGCCGGCCGCGCAAGCGCCGCCGCGTCTGATTTTACTTTCCGGCCGCGGGCGACATGCTCGCGGCCGTCTTGAATTGCTGTCGCGCGGAATGAGCCGCGCTCTCCAACGCCGGGGCCTGAGCCTCGGAATGTCAGGGGTGAAAACGTGACGATCCAGAAAAATTGGCAAGAACTTATCCGTCCGAACAAGCTCCAGGTCACGCCGGGCGCCGACGCGACCCGTTTCGCCACCGTCGTGGCTGAACCGCTGGAGCGTGGCTTCGGCCAGACGCTCGGCAACGCGCTGCGCCGCGTGCTTTTGTCCTCGCTGCAGGGCGCGGCGGTGCAGTCGGTTCACATCGACGGCGTGCTGCACGAGTTCTCCTCGATCGCCGGTGTGCGCGAAGACGTCACCGACATGGTCCTCAACATCAAGGACATCTCGGTCAAGATGCAGGGCGAAGGCCCGAAGCGCATGGTGATCAAGAAGCAGGGTCCGGGCGTCGTCACCGCCGGTGACATCCAGACGGTGGGCGACGTCGTCGTCCTCAACCCTGAGCTTCAGCTCTGCACGCTGGACGATGGCGCTGAAATCCGCATGGAGTTCACCATCAACACCGGCAAGGGCTACGTCGCGGCCGACCGCAACCGTCCGGAAGACGCGCCGATCGGCCTGATCCCGGTCGACAGCCTATTCTCCCCGGTTCGCAAGGTCTCCTACAAGGTCGAGAACACCCGCGAGGGCCAGATCCTCGACTACGACAAGCTGACGCTGACCATCGAAACCAACGGCGCGATTTCGCCGGAGGACGCGCTCGCTTATTCCGCGCGCATTCTGCAGGACCAGCTCAACGTGTTCGTGAACTTCGAAGAGCCGCGCAAGGAAGTGGTGCAGGAGATCATTCCGGATCTCGCCTTCAACCCTGCGTTCCTCAAGAAGGTGGACGAGCTCGAACTGTCGGTTCGTTCGGCCAACTGCCTGAAGAACGACAACATCGTCTACATCGGCGATCTCGTGCAGAAGTCGGAAGCGGAAATGCTTCGCACCCCGAACTTCGGCCGCAAGTCGCTGAACGAGATCAAGGAAGTGCTGGCCCAGATGGGTCTGCACCTCGGCATGGAAGTGCCGGGCTGGCCGCCGGAGAACATCGACGAGCTCGCCAAGCGCTTCGAAGATCACTACTGAGACCACTGTCATGGCCGGACCATCCGGCCATGATTTCGCGGGCGAACGCAGGAAGCCCACCTGAGAAACGCCGACACGCCGTCGGATACATTGAGGATCAAGATTATGCGTCACGGAAAAGTTCATCGTAAGCTCAACCGCACGGCAGAACACCGCAAGGCGATGTTCGCGAACATGTCGGCTTCGCTCATCAAGCACGAGCAGATCGTCACCACGCTGCCGAAGGCGAAGGAGCTTCGTCCGATCGTCGAGAAGCTCGTGACCCTCGGCAAGAAGGGCGGCCTCGCGCTGCGCCGCCAGGCCATCGCCGAGCTGCGTGACCACGATCAGGTCAAGAAGCTGTTCGACGTGCTGGCCACTCGCTACAAGGACCGCCAGGGCGGTTACACCCGCATCATCAAGGCTGGCTTCCGCTACGGCGACAACGCCCCGATGGCGGTGATCGAGTTCGTCGACCGCGACGTCGATGCCAGGGGCAAGGATTCCGGCCCGGTGCAGGAAAAGACTGACTCCGAGGCGGCGTAAGCCACGTCCGGTCATTCCGCGGCGCGCGCAGCGCGAACCCGGAATCCAGAAGTTACAGGTCGAGATTCCGGATCGCCGCTTCGCGTCGTCCGGAATGACGAAAAGGAAAATCAGCGGCGCTTCGGCGCCGCTTTTTATTTGCCCGATGCCGACACTTTTCCGCGAGCGGTGATGGTGTCTGTCATGACGTGTGCCCATATCGCTCTCATGCAAAGGAGACTCTCATGAAAATCGATTTGTCCGGCACCGCGGCTCTCGTCACCGGTTCGACCGCAGGGATCGGTCGCGCCATCGCCAAGGGGCTTGCAGGGGCGGGAGCGGAGGTCATCGTCAACGGCCGGACTCAGGCCAAGGTCGACCAGGCCATTGCCGCCATCGGCAAAGCCGTGCCGTCGGCGAAGCTGCGGGGCGTCGCCGCCGATGTCTCGACGGCGGAAGGATGCGCAGCGCTGGTGAAGGCCGCGCCGCAGGTCGACATTCTTATCAACAACACCGGCATCTTCGAGCCGAATCCGTTCTTCGATATTCCCGATGAAGACTGGCACCGCTTCTTCGACGTCAACGTGATGTCGGGCGTGCGGCTGTCGCGGGCCTATATGCCGGGCATGCTGAAGAAAAACTGGGGCCGTATCGTTTTCATCGCGTCCGAATCCGCGATCATGATTCCGAAGGAGATGATCCACTACGGCATGACCAAGACCGCGCAATTGTCGATCTCGCGCGGGTTGGCCGAGATGACGCGCGGCACCGCCGTGACGGTCAATTCGGTGTTGCCCGGCCCGACCATGTCGGAAGGCGTCGAGACCTTCGTTGCGGATCTCGCCAGGCAGAACGGCCAGTCGGTCGAGACGGCGGCGGCGAACTTCATCAAGGAGCATCGGCCGTCCTCGCTGATTCAGCGCTTCGCCAGTGTGGAGGAGATCGCCAACATGGTGGTGTATGTGTCGTCCCGCGAGGCGGCGGTCACCAACGGCGCCGCGCTGCGCGCCGAGGGCGGGCTAGTGCAGACGATTGCGTGATGATTGCGTGACGATTGGGGGGGATCTTTTCGGATTGAAGCAGCTCCCTCCGGGTCATTCCCGCTCTCTCCCTCGTCATTCCTGCCAACGGATCGGCGCGAAGCGCCGTCCGATGACAAGCTCCGGCGGGAATCCATCTGTAAAGACCGGGTCCCCGCCTGCGCGGGGACGGCAACGGACAGATGCCGCTTCAATCCTGAAAAGCGTTTCCTAACGTGCCGCCTTCAGGAAGCGGTCGTCGAACGTGTTCTCGAGCTTGATCGAGGAAGCCTTGAAGGCCGGGTCGGTCTTGGCGATCAGGTCGAGCGACGATTCCATGTCCTTGCGCGCCATCGAGCCGTCGATCGAGTAGCTCTGGCGTGAGTTCTCGAGCGCCTTGAGGTAAAGCTCCTTGTCGCCGAGCCAGTATTCATGCGGCACGACTTCGGCGATCTGCTCCGGCGTTGCCTTGGAGAGCCACGTCAGCGTCTTCTTGAAGACGTTGACCAGTGCCTGAACCGTCTTCGGATTCTTGTCGATGAAATCCTTCTTCATGTAGAGGACGGCCGCCGGATTGGTCGCGCCGAACACATCGAGCGTGCCCTTGGTGGTCCGCGTGTCGACGATCACCTTGATGTCGCCGGTCTGCTCCAGCTTGGTGATGACCGGATCGAGGTGCGAAATGGCATCGACCTGTTTGTTCTGAACCGCCGCCACCGCCTGCGCGCCGCTGCCGACTCCGATGAAGGACGCATCGTGCGGGGCCAGCCCGTTCTTGATCATCAGATATTGCACGAGGCTGTGGGTCGACGAGCCCGGCGCGGTGATGCCGATGTTCATGCCTTTCAGATCGGCGATCGATTTGAAATTCGCGGCCTTGTCCTTGCGCACGGCGAGCACGATGCCCGGATAGCGGCCGAGCACGATGACGGCGCGGACATCCTGTCCCTTGGCCTGCATGCGGATGGTGTGCTCGTAGGCGCCGGTGACGACGTCGAGCGAACCGCCGACCAGCGCCTGCAACGATTTGGCGCCGCCGCCGAAATCGTTGATCTGAACGTCGAGCCCGGCTTCCTTGAAGTAGCCGAGCCGTTCGGCCAGCGTCAGCGGCAGATAATAGAGCAGGGGCTTGCCGCCGACGCCGAGCGCGATGCTTGTCTTGTCCAGCGCCTGCGCGAATGTAGCCGATGTGGAAAGCGCGAGAATTGCCGTGGCTGCGATCAGTCTTGCGATTTTCATGAAGCCCCCGTTGTGGCGTCTACCAACCCTCCAGCACGATCTTACCGATGGATTTGCCGCTTTCAATGGTGGCGTGGGCGGCTCTGAGGTTGCTCGCGGTGATCTTGCCGAACACCTTGTCGAGCGTGGTCCGAATTTCGCCCGCGTCGATCATGTCGGCCACTTGGTTGAGCAGGTGATGTTGCGCGATCATGTCCGGCGTCTGGAAGGTCGAGCGGGTGAACATCGATTCCCAGCGCAATGATGCGGCCTTGCTCTTGAGCAAGGTTGCATCCAGCACGGTTGGATCGTCGATCACTCCTATCGCGCCCTGAGGCGCGAGAATATCCGCCAAAGCAGGAAAGTGCTTGCCGGTCCCCGTCAGGCTTGCGATCCAGTCCACCGGCGGAGCCTTCAGCTTCTCGATCTGCTCCTTCATCGGCTTGGAGTGATCGATGACATGATGCGCGCCGAGGTCGAGACACCACTGGATCGTTTCCGGCCGCGACGCGGTGGCGAGCACGGTGAGGCCGGTGAGCTTGCGTGCGAGCTGGATCATGATCGAGCCGACGCCGCCCGCGCCGCCGACGATCAGCAGCGAACGGTTGTCATCCTTGCCCCGTGCGATGCCCATCCGGTCGAACATCAATTCCCACGCGGTGATCGACGTCAGCGGCAGGGCGGCGGCTTCCGCGAACGACAGCGTGCGCGGTTTACGCCCGACGATGCGCTCATCGGCCAGATGGAATTCGGCGTTGGTACCCTGACGGACGAGCGAACCCGCATAGAACACCTCGTCGCCCGGCTGGAACAGCGTTACCTCGGAGCCGACCGCATCGACCACGCCCGCCGCGTCGTAACCCAGAATTTTATAGTCGCCGGCTGGCGGCGCCGCGCGCATCCGCACCTTGGTATCGACCGGGTTGACCGAGACCGCCTTGATCGAGACGCGGAGGTCGCGCGGGCCGGGCTCGGGCTTCGGCAAATCGCAGTCGAGCAGGGCGCGCTCGTCCACGATCGGCAAGGATTGCTGGTATCCGACGGCCTTCATGCGCGCTCTCCTCATGGTCTTGAATGTGCCCCATAAGGAGACGTGGCGGCAGTATTTGCAAGTACTGTCGAAGATGTGAGATAGTACCATAATTGATACCATCAATTCTCCGCGCGAATCCGGTTTTAGCGGATGAGGGTGGACGACCGAAGGAATCGAGATGAAGCGCAAGGGCCATGGTGAAGCGGGGTGCGCGGTCGAGGTCACGCTCGAACTGATCGACGGCAAGTGGAAAGGCGTCATCCTGTTTCATCTGCAGGAAGGCCTGCTGCGGTTCGGCGAACTGCGCCGGAAAATGCCGGGCATCACCCAGCGGATGCTGACCAAGCAACTGCGGGCGCTGGAGGAGGACGGGCTGATTACCCGCACCGTCTATCCGGAGGTCCCGCCACGGGTGGAATATGCGCTCTCGCAGACCGGTCAGCGGCTGCGGCCGGTGATCGATGCGCTGCGGGCCTGGGGCATCGAGCACAAGGCCCGGCTGGAGGCTGGCAGCGCAGCCTCGCAAAAACCAAAAATTGTCCGCAAACGTGCGGCGTGACGGGTTCGCTGGCTCGCGTCCCGTGCGCAGCCTCGTTATATCGGCTCTATCACAGCGGAATTCATGCATGATCCTTTCTCGCTTCTTCGGTTTGGCTGTCCTTTCGTTCGCGGCCCTCACGGCCGCGCCTGCCTTCGCGCAGGACAGGGTGGTGCCGTCGTCGATGAACCAGTTGCGGCTGTCCTATGCGCCGATCGTGCATCACGTGCAGCCCGCGGTGGTGAACGTCTATGCCGCCAAGATCGTGCAGAATCGCAATCCGCTGCTGGACGATCCGATCTTCCGCCGCTTCTTCGGCGTGCCCGGTGGACAGCGGGAGCAGATGCAGCGTTCGCTCGGCTCGGGCGTGCTGGTGGATTCCTCCGGCCTCGTGGTGACGAACTATCACGTCATCGAGGGCGCGGATCAGATGAAGGTGTCTCTCGCCGACAAGCGCGAGTTTGAGGCGGAGATTGTGCTGAAGGACAGCCGTACCGATCTCGCGGTGCTGCGCCTCAAGGACACGCACGAGAAATTCCCGACGCTCGATCTCGCCAATTCCGACGAATTGCAGGTCGGCGACGTCGTGCTGGCGATCGGCAACCCGTTCGGCGTCGGCCAGACGGTGACGCACGGCATCGTGTCGGCGCTGGCGCGCACGCAGGTCGGCATCACCGATTATCAGTTCTTCATCCAGACCGACGCGGCGATCAATCCCGGCAATTCCGGCGGCGCGCTGGTCGACATGAACGGCAAGCTGGTTGGTCTCAACACCGCGATCTTCTCGCGCTCGGGCGGCTCGCAGGGCATCGGCTTCGCCATTCCGGCCAACATGGTGCGGGTTGTGGTGGCCTCCGCCAAGAGCGGCGGCAAGGCGGTGCGGCGTCCGTGGCTCGGCGCGCGGTTGCAGGCGGTGACGCCGGAGATCGCCGAGACGCTCGGCCTGCCGCGCCCCGCTGGTGCGCTGGTGACGAACATTGCGCCGAACAGCCCGGCCGCGAAGGCGGGCGTGAAGGTCTCCGATCTGATCGTGTCGATCGACGGTCAGGACGTCGACGATCCCAACGGCTTCGACTATCGCTTCGCGACGCGGCCGCTCGGCGGTGTGGCGGAATTGGGCGTGCGGCGGCAGAACGCCGTCATCAAGCTCAAGGTGCCGCTCGAGGTCGCTCCCGATACGGGCCGCGATGAGATCGAACTGAAGTCGCGCTCGCCGTTCCAAGGCGCGCGGGTTGCCAACATCTCTCCGGCGCTGGCTGACGAACTGCGGCTCGATTCCAACGTCGAAGGTGTGGTCGTGGTGTCGGTGGGAGAGAATGCGCTGGCGTCCAATGTCGGCTTTCAGAAAGGCGACGTGATTACCTCGGTGAACGGCAAGGCCATCGCGAAAACCGGCGATCTGGAGCGCGCCACCAGCGAACCGGCGCGGCTCTGGCGCATTGTACTTATTCGCGGCGGCCAGCGCATCAACGTCACGCTGGGCGGGTAGTTTCATCAAGAGCGCTGCATGAACGCGAAACGCGCTGTGCCATCACAGAATCTGTTCGCCGCCGCAGGCCTCGAGCAGGACGCACCGCGTCCGCTGCCGGAGAAGCTGCGGCCGCGCACGCTTGCCGATGTCGTCGGGCAGGACCACATCCTTGGTCCCGACGGCGCGCTGACGCGCATGTTGGAGACGCGCACGCTCGGTTCGCTGGTGTTCTGGGGGCCGCCCGGCACCGGCAAGACCACGGTGGCGCGGCTGTTGGCGGACGCGACCGAACTGCATTTCGAGCAGATCTCGGCGGTGTTCTCCGGCGTCGCCGATTTGAAGAAGGTATTCGACGCCGCCCGCGCGCGCCGTGAGACCGGCAAGGGCACGCTGCTGTTCGTCGACGAGGTGCATCGCTTCAATCGCGCGCAGCAGGATTCGTTTCTGCCGGTGATGGAAGACGGCACAGTGGTGCTGGTGGGCGCGACGACGGAAAATCCCTCGTTCGAGCTCAACGCAGCGCTCCTGTCGCGCGCGCGCGTGCTGGTGTTTCACTCGCTCGACGAGGCGTCGATTGAGCGGCTCTACAGGCGTGCGGAGGAGGTCGAAGGCAAGGCGTTGCCGCTCGATGAAGAGGCGCGCGCCGTGCTGGTGCGGATGGCGGATGGCGATGGCCGTGCCGCGCTGACGCTCGCGGAAGAGGTCTGGCGCGCCGCCCGTGCGAATGAAGTTTTCGATGCGGCGCAGTTGCAGGAGATTTTGCAGCGGCGTGCGCCGATCTACGACAAATCCGCCGATGGTCATTACAACCTGATCTCGGCGCTGCATAAATCGGTGCGCGGCTCCGATCCCGATGCGGCGCTGTATTATTTCGCGCGCATGCTGGACGCCGGCGAGGACCCGCTGTTCCTGGCGCGGCGCGTGGTGCGCATGGCGGTGGAGGACATCGGCATGGCGGATCCGCAGGCGCTGGTCGTCGCCAATGCCGCGAAGGATGCCTACGATTTTCTGGGCAGTCCCGAGGGTGAACTCGCCATCGCGCAGGCAGTAGTCTATGTCGCGACCGCGCCGAAGTCGAATGCCGCCTACAAGGCCTTCAGCGCCGCGATGCGCACGGCGAAGCAGGCGGGCTCGTTGCTGCCGCCCAAGCATATTCTGAACGCGCCGACCAAGTTGATGAAGGCCGAGAACTACGGCGAGGGTTACGAATACGACCACGACACCCCGGAAGGTTTTTCCGGGCAGGACTATTTCCCGGAGGCGCTGGGCCGCCAGACCTTCTACAATCCCCCCGAGCGCGGCTTTGAGCGCGAGATTCGCAAACGCCTCGATTACTGGGCGAAACTGAGAAAAGACAAATCGTCATGAGCCGCCGTTTCCGCAAACCACTTGAGAAAAAATCGGTGCGCGAGGCCAAGAAGGGCGACAAGCGCGGCGAGAAACGCGGCAAGCCGTCATTCGCCAAGAAGACCTCCGACAAGCGTGGCCCGACGCAGCGCTCGTTCGACAAGCCGGACGCGCGCTTTGTTGACGAGAGGCCGCGTCGTTCCGCCAAACCTGTTCAGGAACAGTTTCCCGAAGTCCGGGAGACGAAGAAGCCCGCGCCGCCTTTGCCGACCAAGGTACAGACCGTTGTCGTCACCGCCGACGAGAACAACATGCGGGTCGACCGCTTTCTCGAAGCCCGGTTTCCGGGCCTGTCGTTCTCCCATATCCAGCGCATCGTCCGGAAAGGTGAACTGCGTGTCGACGGCAAGCGTGCCGACAGCAAGGATCGTCTGGAAGAGGGGCAGAGTGTTCGCATTCCGCCGCTCAAGCTCGATACGCCGAAAGCCACCGCGCATCTGTCGGAGACCGAAGCGAAGATCCGCGACGAACTGCAGAAGATGGTGCTGTTCGAGGATGCCGACGTGATGGTGCTGAACAAGCCCGCAGGACTTGCGGTGCAGGGCGGCTCCGGCCTCACGCGCCATGTCGACGGCATGCTGGAGGTGATGCGCGATGCCAAGGGGCAGCGGCCGCGTCTCGTGCATCGGCTCGATCGCGAGACCTCGGGCTGCCTGTTGATTGCCAAGACCCGCTTTGCCGCCTCGACGCTGACCGGCTCGTTCCGTCATCGCTCCGCGCGCAAGATCTACTGGGCGCTGGTCGCGGGCGTGCCGAAGCCGAAGCAGGGACGGATCTCGACCTATCTCGCCAAGGAAGAGAACGAGGAAGATTCGATCATGCGCGTCGCCGCGCATGGCGACGAGGGCGCGGCGCATGCCGTGACCTATTACGCAGTGGTGGAAGCCTCGGCGCAGAAACTCGCCTGGGTGTCGCTCAAGCCCGTCACCGGGCGCACCCATCAGTTGCGTGCGCATATGGCACATATCGATCATGCCATCGTGGGTGATCCAAAATATTTCAATAAGGAGAACTGGCAGCTTCCCGGCGGGTTACAGAAGCGGCTGCATCTCTTGGCGCGCCGCATCGTCATTCCGCATCCGCGCGGCGGGGTGATCGATGTCACCGCACCGCTGCCGCCGCATATGCTGCAATCGTGGAATCTGCTCGGTCTCGAAGCCGACAGGTTCGATCCGATCGAGGATGCGCCGGAAGAATAGGGACGTCCCCATGCGCAAGCTGGTTGCCGTTTGTCTGTTGTGTCTCGCGCCGCTCGGCGCGGGTGCCTCCGCGCAGATTTACACCACGCCCAGCGGCAGGTCGGTGCTTCCGCCGCCGCCTGCCGCGCCGCCGCCACCGGCGATCACGGTGCCGCAGGTGCCGGCGATGAATTCGCCTCCGCCGTTCGAATTGCAGAACACCACGCCCGGCTATGTGCAGCAGGGCAAGCCGCCGAAACAGGTTCTCAAGAAGCAGAAGCGGGAGTCATTCGACCGGCGGATCTCGCACTGCCTCGATGAGGGCGCGGCAATGGGGCTTGGGCCCGGCCAGCGTTCGGCCTATTCGCGCAACTGCGCCCACCAGCGATAAGAGAGAAGATTAGTGTGGTGGTTCAGAAGTTCGCTTCATTTTCCCCGCAAGTCCTACAAGCGAACTTCTGAACCTAAACCACACTAGAATCATAGAT
>Ga0153956_1002557_pt1 | contig 13142 bp, 6 predicted proteins | sample TSFL040MetaG_FD_104704 | JGI IMG/M metagenome (GOLD analysis project Ga0153956, IMG submission 104704) | Attine ant fungus gardens microbial communities from Florida, USA - TSFL040 MetaG | ecosystem: Host-associated > Fungi > Mycelium > Unclassified | place: USA: Florida, Wekiwa Springs... | reverse complement strand
TACTTAAGCGGATCTGTTTGATATTGCCCATAAATGTCGTACACTGTGCCTGATGGTACAATGTTACGTCCCCAACTCCCACGCAGTGACGCGTAATCAAGCCATTTCAGGTTCTGCATAAATTTCTCCTTATTAAAATTCCAGCGTAAGCCGATAGATGGGTTCTTTGTCCATTTAGCATCCGGGCCATTGGTAGAAGTGCCGTCCAACCGGTAGGAAAAATCCGCAACGTACTTTTCCATAAAATTATATGAAAAGTCTCCAGAGAGGCCAACAGCTTTCGATAGCGAGTACCCGGACGATCCGGACAGACCCGGCCAGTTATATCCCAAACCACCCTGGATCTGATCATCAGCAGTACCCTGCTCATTTAACTGACCGCTTTTTGAATTCGATACACTAATTTCATTAGAGAAGAAAAGACTGAAATTGTGCTTTTTATTTATCGTTTTTATGAACGAGAGACTATTTCTGTTGTAAATCGAAGTACTGATAGAATTATACCCAAAAACCTTAGAGTTACCACTGTTTAATTGGGAAGGTGTGAAGGTGTTTTCCGTACCGCTACTATACGAATAACTAAAATTGGAAGAAGCAACAATTCCTTTAATCGGCTGATATTGGACGGATAGGTTCGTGGTAATACTTCCTGTTTTGTTCTGGTCATTTATCCCTACTGCCCCTAATGCATCGTTAGAAGCAATATATAAAGATGGCGGGGGCAATAAAGAAGAGGACATGCCCGCAGTAGCAACCCCCGTCTGAAACAAGGAATTACCACTGCCCTTACTATTAATACCTAGGGAAGAGTTGACCTGTGCAAAGAAAGTAAACTTATCACTTGGCCGGTATTGTGCATTCATTGACAAGGCATAACGTGAATACCCTGTGTTCTGGATAACACCACTTTCATCATAATAATTTCCATTAATGGAATAGTTGAACTTCTGGTTGCCTCCGGACGCTGAAATGTTTTGGGTCTCATTATAAGTGGTCCGGTAAAAAATGGCCTGCCAGTTCGTTGCATTATTGTAATATGGATTTAAACTATCAGCAAGCATATCTGAACTATTAATAATATCCAGGGCGTTTGCGTAACTGGTATCCTCCTGTAAAACCTGCTGGATCCTGAGGGCCCGTTCACCTTTTCCCGCAATTACTTTCTGCATGATCGGCTTGCTGTCCATGAAAAATTTCGCAGAATATCGTATAATTGGAACCTCGGAATTACCTCTTTTTGTTGTTATCAGAATAACACCATACGCACCTTTTGAGCCATATAAAGCAGTCGCCTGAGCATCCTTAAGTACTTCTATCTTATCAATGTCTTCAACAGGTATCAACGATAAGGGGCTGATGCCCGGCCCCGCACTTTGGAAACCATATTGAAAATCAGTATTAGGATCAACAGGTACGCCGTCAATAACAAATAAAGGAGACGTAGGGTTCATGTAAGCATCTGCACCACTTCCCTGGATATCTACGTTTGACAGCCCCCTTAATAGAATTGTTCCCATCATTCCGGGTGTCCCGTTATTGTTTTGAACGTTCAAGCCTGCCACCTTGCCCTGCAAAAGGTCAACCACGTTCGCTGCAGGGACATCCTGAATATCTTTTGATGTCAGTATGGTTGCAGCACCTGTAAACGTCTGGCGTTCTTTATTCTGGTAGCCGACGACAACGACATCCTTCATGGGGTTGTCTTTCGCAGAAAGCATGATGGTATAATCATTATTTTTTTCTTTAACCACCTCTTCTGCTTCCTCGTAGCCCACACGTGAGAAGATCAACACGGAATCAGGAAATGCTTCTACAGAAAAGGTACCCTTTGGTGTTGTATAACCGATGGGCCTATGATCTTTAGCACCCTTTATTAGAATGTTCACTCCTTGCATTCCGAGATTGGTCTTAGAATCCACAACTGTCCCTGTAATTTTCACTTTTTGTGAGAACACGTGCTGGCAAGCCAGCAACAAGCAAAGGAATGCCAGGTATTTTGTAAGTATCTTAATCATTGTTCAGTATTGTTTTAATAGCTTTCGTTTTCAAATCGTGGATTGTCTTTCGGGAAAACAAAATCTATTTCCCAGTTGCCCTCTTCGTAAATATTAAAATCAAAAGTCATTGTCGTGGTTTGCCTAAACCCACCGTAACCAATCCTGTCGTAGCCGAACTGTAAGTGAGCCTGCGATCCGTCAGTGGTTGTGTATTGTGTCGGATAAGCTATTAAAGGAATAGGATAAGCGACTTTATATCGAACATAGGTAGAGGTTTTATCCATATTAAAACCGTGGACGAGCGTGCTCCAGTTAGTCTGGTTGAATTTCGCCGGGTCAATCGGATTATAAGCTGTATCCAGGAATTTAAAGGTCAAAGTATAATTATTGTCCGGGTAAGTCGTATCTACTTTATGTATGAACACATTAACATCGCTCAGCGACAATGTCAGTTGCGAAGACTCTCCCACCATGTTCAATAACGTGGTCGGGTGAAGTGAAGTGGCCGTATCAATACCGGTAACCGGGTCACTCAGTGAGGGTTCATAGGGACGTTCCCGGTACGGCGTCAGCTTTAAGTCCTTAAAGTAGGTCTTACCTCCAGAATTGCTGACTTCCACGTCAAACAGATATCCCGGGTCGGGCTGGCAACGAACATAAGAAGAGCTGGCATTACTCCATACGACAAATTCACCATTATGTTCTCTAATTTGGAAAGGAGGAAGATTCTCCGTCGTTCTTTCGGAATCTATCTCCGTAAGGGATGTCTCCGTACCTAAATAGGGATGGATCCATACTTTTGTGGGCAGGCTAACATTCAATTCAGGAGCTGCACTCCCGTCTGCGTGCCGCATATTTACGATGGAAAAATTAAGCGGTAAGCTGGAAGTCCCGCTGTTGAAATTTCCAGAGAATACATAATCTCTACCCAGCACGGGTGAATAAGTGGTCGTCAGAAAATTCATATCGTCACTCAAATTCTCTGATTCCTTGGGCAGAAATTTTTTGCAGGAAGCCAGGGAAAATAATAAAATGCCGATCAGCAGGCAAAATTTATTTAATTGTCGTACTATCATTTCCGAATAATTTTTGATTAATTTTTTGTGTAAGCTTCGAGAAACCGAATTCGTGATCGCTGGAAAGAACATGTATGAGGCCATGATGTACTTTGATATTGACAACATGCGTAGTAGCATTTTGCCAGTTTGTCCGAAGACCCGAATTATTCATATCGGATAACGTAATTACGTCCGTTCCCCCGTTAATATAACCGGAACTGCCAGATATCCCGTATTGAAGATGCATATTATACATATACTTGATAGAGGGGGCATTTATACCCTGTCCGTCTATTTTTAAGGAATCCGTTGTGTAATAACCATCAAATACGTAACAGCTGATCAGCGTATCAAGAATAGGTTTATCAATCTCCGATAAGGACATTTCAGGCTGACCGGACTGAACTAAAAAACTATTCAAATTTTTAAGAGCACTCGTAAAACATTGATTAGGTATAGCGAAACACGTTACGGAGTCCTTACTTAAAGAATCCGACAAACCAGGAATCGAGTCAATAACAAGCAGCATAGAATCATATCCGCTCGTTTCCCGGAGATAATCCAAGATGGTACCGTTGAATTCAGAAACATTGACCTGACTATTGTAAAATTCCTTTCCAACCTTTTGGCAGGAAAAATTTACAGCCGCCAAAAGCAATATCCAGAACACACTTCTTTTAATTATGTTATAGCCTTTCATTTTTTTAATTTTATTTCCAGTAAGTGTTTTGTGTTACCAAGGGGTTATCGGTGATTACATCCTGCGAGACCGGCCAGTAAATACCGCCTGAACTGATGAGTTGGCTAAAAACGGGATTATTCTGTTTGATCTTGTTGTATCTGATCTGATCATACCATCTCCAGCCTTCCCCCATCAGCTCCCTTCGTCGCTCATTGAAAATGGCGTCAATAATGTCTTCTGTCGTCTTATCGGTATACAACGGCACATCTCTTTCGCTTCTAACCATATTTAACGCAGCCATAGCATCTTCTTTTCTGTTCAATACAGCGAGCGCTTCAGCCCTGAGCAGTATGATATCTTCTAAACGGGAAAATATAATGGCAGAACCGTACAGTTGATAATCTCCGGTTCGTACTACTTTAATTTTGCTGAACAGGGGGATCGTGGAGCTATAGTTGGTAAAATAAGATGTCCGGTATAGATGCGCAGTAGTATCATAACCAGATCTCAAATCGCTTGAATCAGTAAAGATGGTGTTGATGCTGTCTTTTGGTACGTATATATGCGGATTGGCGCGGGAAATAAAAGGAGAAGCCAACGTAAGATCTTCAATATGGCCATCAATAGATGATTCGCCCAGTGCGTCCATAAAATTAAAAGCAATAATCTGGGATCCCGACTTGGTCGCAAATAAACCAGTGGTTGCATTGGTAAGATTATCCACAGTGGTGGTATCGACGTCCGCACTGGCAGCATTCGTCGTTATGAAGCTGGTATAAACATCCACATCTGAATAACGGGATTGCCAGGCAGAAATATGAGCCAGGACGGCATACGCAGAAATTTTATTTATCAGCGTTCCATTCCAATAGGATGATGTCTGATTATAATACGTTTGAGGTGATATGCCATATAAGTAAGGCAGGTCGGGAATAGCAGCCAGGAGTTCCTGTTGCGCAAAATTAAGGACATCCGACTGTTTGGCACGCGCCTGTGCCGGAAAAGAACCGTTGTCGTATGCTTGCGTGATCAGAGGTACATCGCCCCATATACGCACCATATAAAAGTAAGCCAACGCCCTTAACGCTCTTGCCTGTGCAATGTCTTCTTCAAGATTGGCCTGGGAATAAAGCGGGTCATTCTGAACGACCTGGGGAGCATGTTCAATAAAAACGGCAGCTGCATTGACTACAGCGTAAAACCTTTGCCAGTTTTCCAGGTCATTTAACACAGGATAAGTTCCTGTTAGTTCATTATGGATAATGGCATCAAGGTCTTGCCTGTCATAAGAAGTAAAATCTCCCATCCTTAAGTCCCCGTATATCCAATATCCGTCTTCCTGTGCCATGGCAGCGCGCAGCAAGCCGTAAATACCGAATAATCCGGAGCGGGCGTCGGTAATACTTTTCCATGTAAGATTTTCCGGAGAAGAGTGTATGCTCTGTACATCCAACGCTTTATTGCAGGCTGTTTGAAAAAGTGTCAATGCAGCCAGTAAAAAGCAGAATATCCGGTTCCTGCCGTTTGTTAGACGACTAATACTTTTAATTATTGATTCTTTCATAAAAATTCGGAATAACTTTCATTATATTAAAAACCCATTATAATTTCAACCTGAAACCAAGTATATATTGGCGCGGTATAGGCATATTGTATCCCCGGTAGTAGCCATCAATATCAGCCAGCTCCGGATCCCCCCCCTTAAACTTTGTCACGGTAAGCAGATTGGTCGCTGTCGCATATAGATATAAACTATGGTACCATCTCTTCGTACTTTTGTCGGTTCCGTTATTACTTCTTCTCCCAAAATCATATCCTAAAGTCACAGAACGCAGTTTCAGGTAAGAAGCGTTTTCTAAAAACAGGCTTTGGTCAACCTGGTATGCATCTACCTGACTCCAGGGATTATACAACGGATACCTTCCTGGTGCATCGCTTTTTTGTTTTTGCCAGAAAAACTCTTCCCAGGCGGCATTGCCCGAATTGTCTGCAGCTTGAGTAACAAAATCGTATCTGGATGACTCCCAATTATTCACAGCGTTCAGCCCTAAAGCGAAAATGAAATTAAATTGGAGGTCAAAGCGATGGAACATAAATTGATTGTTCCACCCACCGAAAAAATTAGGCGTCGAGTGCCCAGCAAGGACTTTATCATTATCGTCGATATTAAAATCACCATTTTGATCCTTCCATTTTGGATCGCCTGCTTGTAACGCGATGCCATGATAAGTCATCGGGGCATTCGTTTGTGGATTCAAGGGCACATCAGAATCACTATTATAAATTCCCTGATTTTGCAACAGCCAGAACCTGTCGATCGATTCACCAACTTTCAGCAAGCGGTCGCCAACGGCCACTTCATTCAAGTCATCCGGTAGTGACGTCAGCCTGTTTTGATTTACTGCAGCATTAACAGCGGTATTCCATTGTAACCCGTCGTTTTCCGAATTAATCACTTTTACGCAGATCGTTAATTCCAACCCCCTGTTCCTTACGCTCATACCATTTAAGATATTACCACTGTATCCGTATTCCAGTGGCTCAGAGACGCTTTGCAATTGATTCTTGTCTTCCCTGTTGTAGAGCGCAACAGAGGCATCTAACATGTTTCTAAAAAAAGAACCGCTAAGATTAAAATTAAATTCGTCAGTGTATGGCCATGAAACATTATAGCCGATCCAACCGCTGGAGTATGGTCTTGATAACCCAGCCATACCGTTATAAGAAGGCATCGTCGGCACCTGAGGCCATCCAATATTGGAAATGTATTGAGGGCCGCCGGCATAAGAATCTTCCGAAAGCAACTTTCCGATCCTCGCCCATGAAACCACAAATTTCAGATCATTGATATTCTGGGAACTCTTAAAAAACTGATTACTTATATTCCAGTTAATACTAGCCGCAGGAGTAGCCATCCATCTTTTATTAGCCGGGTACAGTGAAGATCCATCGTATCTGCCCGATAAAGAAATGCCAATAATTTTTTTGTAATCGAAATTGACGTTTCCGATAAAAGAAAATAAACGCGCCTTTTCTTCATCGGTATAACGAGAAGCAATATAACTGCCGGAGTTAACCTTAATAAAATCACTTGGTCCATCAAAGCCTACACCATAGTTATACCGCTGGACATCGTATTGGCTGATCGAGCCAATATTTACATGCAAGGAATATTTATCCGTTTTGTTTATATCATAATTCAGGGTGTTTGTCCAGTAGGCCCTTTGATTGTAATCATAGAAATTAGACACATAATTAATATCCTGCATCAGGGCAGACGGCCAAAACACGTCTCTTGTCGCCTCGTTATAGTCAAAAGCCGCCTTGCTGATAAATGAAAACTTCGCGAAATCCAACTGAGCAGAGAAATATCCATGAATCAGGGTGTTGGTATTGTTGTCCATCGCATTATCATATTCATCCAGATAATCCTGATAAGCCGTTTTATTGGGAGCAAGCGGTGTTGTCAAATCAGGAACATATCCTGTTTCGTCAATTCTGTCGCGCAAATTCCGGTTTCTGTTTCTATTCAGCATTTCAGCTGTCACAGCGCTCGAAATGTGTAACCATGAATAAGGTATCACGTTGATCTGGATAGCCGCGTTATATTTCCTTAAAGAAGTTTTATCTGCTGCACCAGCATCCTGTGTCACCCCTCCGAAAAATCTGAAATTAGATTTATTCGATCCAGTGGTCAAATTAAAGTCAGTATGGTAAACCGGGGCTTTTTTAAAATAAAGGTCGGTCCAGTTGGCTGGCCCGAAATAATCAACATTTGTAGAATCCACCAAATAGGACGGATAATTGGCATAGTCGTTAGTAGTTGCATATTTGTCGTAAAACGGCTGAAGAAAAGTTTTCATATAAGAAGCATTAATAGGATCAACACCGGTGGATTGGGCAAATCCGACATAACTGTTTATACCAATATCCAAACCTGCAGGCTTTGCCTCTTTCGTCTCAATCCAGATAGCGCCGTTGGACGCAAGTGGCCCGAGCTGTGCCAATTGATACGGATCTTTAATAATCAGGATCCTCTTAATGTTTTCCGGAGAAATAAATGCAAGTAAATTGGTAGCGGTCCCGATCGGATTTATATCGGATTCTTTCAAATTATAGAGAAATGGATTATCCTGAATAACAGGCACACCGTTTAGGTAAATAGCAGGCTGTACCGATGAGGCATCTTTATTCCCGAACAAGGGTGACGATAAACCACGAATAAACATGTTTTGTAAAGAACCTGGTTCACCCGTGTTTTCCTGGGCATAAAATCCGGAAATATTTCCTTTCAAGAACTGCTGTAAAGAAGAAAACGGTAACTGGCGGACATTTTCTGTAAGGATACTATCCCCGCTAACATCGGAACGGACATTCGTTTGTTTAAGACGAAGGATAATAGGTGTGTCTTTTTTAACTGCTATTAATTTTCGCTGCGGCACAGAATCATTGTAAAAAAATTTATGTTTAGGCGAAGCGACAGCCCAACGGCCATGGATGCAAAAACAAAGGACGAGCAAGTTCCCTAAAACATATCGAGCAAATTTTTTTCCCATTTTTATAATTTATAGCTTGAGGAAAACAATTAAAAAAAATTTCATGTTAATTCTGCTAACACTTTTCCGAATTACTTTCGTTAGTTTTTAAATACAATGTTAATAGATTGACCGGGCAAATTTAGTGAGTTGAAAAGGTAATTACAGGGGGTAAAATAGTCTAATAAGGGGCTATTTACATCTATTTTTAAGTTTTTATTAATTTATCCCTTACTCAAATCTTAAATACACCTTTTTAAATTCCACTACAACTTGTATCTTTTTTCGCTTGCTATATTATACCTAAAACGTAAAATATTTTGGGCCAATCTATATCAATTTTTTGCACCAGATAACTCCAAATGACATCTTTCCGTGTTATTGGTTCTTTTCATTATAAAAATGATGAAAAGTTATCCTAATATACCGGCCAGTTAATTATAAGTGACGTTTTCAACCCGGACCTCACAGATAATCTTCCGGATGGGTCATCTCTTTCGGTGTTAATTAGTTCGCTTATCAGGCGTCAAAAAAGTATTCTTTTACAGCCTATCCAGAATCGGCGCTTTGATTCCTTCCAGTTTGTCTTGTTGCGGTTTCAATAATTCCAGCACTTCAATATCATTATCACCTTTCTTCAACCATTCTGCCGGTAGGTAAATGGTCTGTTGCGGGCCTACATTCCAGTAGCGGCCCAGGTTATGCCCGTTTACCCACACAGCACCTTTACCCCATTGGCTCATATCAAGATATGTATCCGCAACGCTGTCGAGAAAAAATGCTCCCTTGCGCAACACAGGTATATTGTTCCCGCCATTATTCGTTTGGTAACGAAAGCTACCAATATTGCTGAATGGCAGGCCGTATTGTTCCCAATTATTTAATTCAACACCATTAAATAAAACGGTCTGGGTAATACCTTTAAGATTATGCAGGAGGTTCGGGCCAAAATTTACCCTGCCAAGATTCTCTACTAAAATGTCCAATGTATCCTTTCCGTTCGGCAATGAAAGTTGCAGGCTGTCTTGTCGGAAACGCCTGTCCAATACACCTGTCCGCTTTCCGTTAATCATAATAATGGCGTAGTCGCGCAGGTCTTTAAGTTTTAGTAAACCGCTTTTCCCGCCATCAACTATTGTACGATATAAAACAAAGCCGTATGCCTGATGCAACGCTTCAAAGGTCAACGGATGCTCGCTCTTTACCGCAGCCGGCAGTATATCTCTAATGGTAACAACGCTGTCAAAATGAATGTTCTTAATTTCCATTGCCGGCTTTGCGGCAGGCACGGGCGGCAGCGTTTCACCTTTGGGCAGATGCTTTTCTATTACAGAACGAAATGCGAGGAACTTGGGTGTCGGATTGCCCGCTTCGTCTAGTGGGGCATCATAATCGTAGCTGCTTACCTGCGGTTCATAAGGTGTAGTATCCTTGTCGTTGGCACCATTCATAAATCCGCGTGTGGTTCCGCCGTGGAACATATACATATTAATGGATATACCTGCGCTTAAAACTGTATCTAGCCTTCTCGCGTAATCTTCCACAGGTACGGTGTGGTGTTTTGTTCCCCACCAGTCGAACCATGCTGGATACCATTCGGCAATAAAGAAAGGCCCCTTGCCATCGTGATATTTCCGTACGCTGTCTTTCACTGCTTCCGGCTTGTCAAGACCGTTTATGGCAGGAAGAAAGCCTGGTAAATATCCTTTGGAGAAATCGCCCGCCGGATCACAGGTATACAGCAGGCCGTCAAAGCCGGCCTCGCGGAACATCTTTTCATTCATAGTCAAATATTCACGGTCGCTGCCGTAAGAACCATATTCGTTTTCGAACTGGACCATTAGTATGTTGCCTCCATGATTGACCTGCAAGGGTGCAAGTTGCTTACCTATCTCATCGATGTATTTTTTATATTCTGCTATATATTGTTTTTCCTTGCTGCGTACGACCAGCCCTTTTTCATTTTGCAGCCAGTAAGGATAACCGCCGAATTCCCATTCGGCACACACATAAGGGCTTGGACGAAGAATGACCCACAGGCCTTCTTCCTGTGCAGTTTTTACAAATGCCGCAATATCGTTATTGCCTGTAAAATCAAATTTACCTTTTTCCGGTTCGTTCGCATTCCAGAACACATACGTGCCAATCGTGTTCAGCCCCATGGCTTTGGCTGCTTTCATCCGCGCACGCCAAGCCTCGCGTGGGATGCGGGTATAGTGCATCTCGCCGGAAATGATCTGAAAAGGCTTGCCGTCGAGCAAAAAAGCAGAATCACCCAAAACAAAAGTGTGTGAAGGATGATTTTCCTTTGGCTGTTGCTTGCAGGACATTGCTGTCGTGCCCAGCAGACAACAGAAGATCAGTAATAATTTGGTACAATTCAATTTCTGTCGCATTATTATTTCGTGTTTTTGTTTGGTTTCCCGTATAGTTGAATGTTTTTATAAAATTGTTGCAGGATGTAAAACGCCTGCTTCTTATTGCCCTTATCATCATAGAGTCCCTTACGGTTCCATCCCTGCTGATACAAGGGATTGTTTCGTTTTGGCGATCGAAAATCTGCCAGAACCCAGGGCGACATGCCCACCCAGTTACCGGGCATACGTTTTAGCATATTGATTTGTTCTTTATAATACCAAGCCTGGTATTCTTCGCTGAAACGTGTGAGCGAATCCGCATGGAAGCCGTATTTCGCCCCTGCACCGGTTTCGCTGATGAACAAGGGTTTGTTATAAGGTGTTGCCCAATTGGTCGTCCTGCATTTATCAGGCGTGCCGCCATACCATCCGAGGTATTCGTTGAATGAAACCAAGTCCACGTATTGTCCAAGCGGGTCGTCAATTTCATTAATATTTTTTCCGGAATTATAGTTTACCTCCAGTGCAGCAGATACCATACGTGTACTGTCGAGCTGATGAGCGGTGTTGATCAATGAGTGCATAAAATTTGTACGTGCATCGCTTACCGGCGTTTCATTTCCGACGGACCACACGATAATACTGGCGCGGTTATGGTCGCGTGTAATCATTTCCCGTAACTGGGCTGCTGCTTTTTTATAAACTTCTTTACTCGTAAAATCTATCGTCCAGTAAACAGGTATTTCAGACCACACGAGAAAGCCCAAAGAATCGGCAAGCCGTGTCATACTTTCATCATGTGGGTAATGCGCGAGGCGAACCATATTACAACCAAGTTTCTTTGCCTGCTCTAATAACCGCAGCGCATCTTGTTTGCTCCACGCGCGACGCACATCCTGCGGTATTTCTTCATGAATAGCAATGCCACGCAGAAAAACGGGTTTACCATTTAATAGGATCTGCCTATTGTGCGCTTCTACCGTCCTGAAACCGATCTTATCTTTAAGCGAACTTCCTTTTGTGGAAATAATTACGTTGTACAGCTTTGGATTTTCCGGCGACCAAAGCTGAATTTCCGGAAGTGTAAAACCGATGTAGGATTTTTGTGCAGTTATCGAAAACTCCTTTTTAAAATTCAGTTCCGGAATAGAAACCGTGACGGCTTCAGCATTTGCGGGTACTTTGTCCAATTGTATCCAACCTTCAATTTGTGCATTTTTACTCGAAAGAGCGGCCCCTTGTTTTCCTTTTTTTAGATGAATAAAAAAATCCTGTACGAAAGTCTGCGGCTCTTCAATCAATAATACACTGCGGGTAATGCCACCATAGTTCCACCAATCTGTATTCAGCGTGGGGACATCGTCTTTGTGTCGCGTGTCATTTACGCGGACAACGAGATAATTGTTTTTTTCCTTTAATACACTATCCGGTACCTCAAAATCGAAGGGTGTAAATCCGCCGATATGCATGCCTAATTTTTTTCCGTTGAGATACACGTCCGCACGGTAATTGACTGCACCGAAGTAGAGAAACACTTTATCATTCTTGTTCCTTTTTGTGTAGCCGAACGATTTCTTATACCAAATCGTCCCCTCGTAATAGATAAATTGTTTATCCTGGTGGTTCCAGTCACCCGGAACGTCCAGGGTATTTTTATCATTGTAGTCAAATTCGACCAGGACCGTTTTATCTTTAGGTTTGTCGATGCTCCAGTATGCGGTGGAGTCATCTTCCTGTAGTTCCTTATAACGATAATCGTAAAAACCCGTTTCGTATGGATCCACGATATATTGCCATTTACCGTCAAGGCTTGTAGTTACCCGATTCGGGATATCTGTGAGCAGGGTGGATTGCGCAATCAACTGGTTGACTTCCATCACAAGCAAGAAGCACATACAGACGACGACAGGTTTTTTCGATCTCCAATTCATAATTAGCTCTGATACGCTTTAGACAACCTGCAATGCGACATAACAGGTTTGTTTTATTAAGTCAACAATTTTTAAAGCCTGATCTTTGGCATTCTGCGTTTGTCAAAACGATTCGTACTTTGTGAAGCAGGCAAATATCTATCCGTGCAATTTAGCGGGTTATAAACTAGGCGTGAGGGGGTAAAATAGTAAGAAAAAGGGGCAGATTATTATAATTTGTATTTAATCACTCCCCCTTTCAATAAATTACAGGCATAAAAAAGTCCCTGAAGCATCTAAGCATTCAGGGACACTTGAAATAGATTATAAGGCTATTTTGACCTTATACAGGTATTTTATGCCTTATCAGCTGGCGGATCCATTTTATAAGACTTCTGAAACGGCTTCCTGTATTTCTTGACATATGCCGACGGAGTCATCCCGAACAGCTTTGTAAACTGGGTCCTGAAATATTTTATATCGTTAAATCCGACACTCGATGCCGTCTCGGTAATATTTAATGTCGAATTAATAAATAACTCCGCCGCTTTTCTTAACCGCACGAACCTGACAAAACCGTTGACAGAATACCCAGAAATATTA
>Ga0153956_1002556_pt1 | contig 13147 bp, 12 predicted proteins | sample TSFL040MetaG_FD_104704 | JGI IMG/M metagenome (GOLD analysis project Ga0153956, IMG submission 104704) | Attine ant fungus gardens microbial communities from Florida, USA - TSFL040 MetaG | ecosystem: Host-associated > Fungi > Mycelium > Unclassified | place: USA: Florida, Wekiwa Springs... | reverse complement strand
ATGGTGATCGGCGCGATGTCATTCGCCGGATTGTAAGGCAGCTTCGAGAACAGCAGCGTGTTGATCGCCAGCGGCCCGCCGAGGCTGACGCCGAGCGTCGCGCCATCGGGCGCGGCCTTGGCGACCGCGTCGGTGCCGATATTGCCGCCCGCGCCGGTCTTGTTCTCGACCACAAAGCTTGCACCGGGATGCCGCGCCTGAAGGTCGTCGGCCACGATCCGTCCCACCAGATCCGGTGTCGATCCGGGCGCATAGGGCACCACGATTTTCACGATTTTCGGCGGCCAGAGCGGCTCTGCGGCGCGGGCTGGCAAAGCGGAGGCTGCGAAGGCCAACGCAAGCGCGGCAATTGCAAGTGATTTCATGAGGCTGGCAGGAACTTCCGCGGCAGGGTTGCGATGCAGCAGCGGCATTGCACGCAGGGTCATAAAAATGATACCGGGGCAATGCGCAGCCGGACCCTATCAGGATCGGACGCACGGTGGAAACGCTTCGGACGCGGGCCTGAAGGCCGCGCCCCGCGCAACGCGGGAGGGACAGATGGGCTTGTTGATCCTGATCGCCGGCTTGGTGCTGTTTCTCGGCATCCATGTTCTCACCACCCTGCGCGCCACGCGCGCGTCGGTGATCGCGCGGCTGGGCGAGGGCGGCTACAAGATTCTCTATTCGCTGGTGGCGCTCGCGGGGATCGTCCTGATCGCATGGGGCTTCAGCCTCTATCGTGCGACGGGGTGGATCAACGTCTGGTATCCGCCGGTGGCCATGCGGCACATCGCGCTGGCCCTGATGCTGCCCGCGGTCATTCTGGTGGTGGCGTCCTATATTCGCGGCAATATCTATTCGAAGCTCAAGCATCCGATGCTGGCGGGCGTGAAGCTCTGGGCATTGCTGCATCTTCTGGCGAATGGCGATCTCGGCTCGATCATCCTGTTCGGATCGGTTCTGGCCTGGGCGGTCTATGACCGCATTTCGCTGAAACGGCGAACCGATCCCGGCGCGCCGCCGATTCCTGTCGGCGGGGTGGGCAACGATCTGATCGCGGTTGCGGTCGGCGTCGTGGTCTATGCCGCGCTCGCCTTCGCATTCCATCCTCTCGTAATCGGCGTTCCTGTGATTGGAGTTTAAGACATGTCCGTACAGACAGCGGTGAAGCGCAAGACCGCGCCTGATATTTTCAAGCGCAAGGGCGGTGAGCCGATCGTGATGCTCACCTCGTATCACGCGCACACCGCGGCGCTGGTCGATCGCTATTGCGATGTCATCCTTGTCGGCGACTCGCTCGGCAACGTGATGCACGGCTTCGAGACCACGGTTCCCGTCACGCTGGAGATGATGATCCTGCAGGGCCATGCGGTGATGCGCGGATCGAAGCAGGCGCTGGTCGTGGTGGACATGCCGTTCGGCTCTTATGAAGCCTCCAAGGAGCAGGCGTTTCATTCCGCCGCGCGCATCCTGAAAGAGACCCACTGCGGCGCCGTGAAGCTCGAAGGTGGCGTGCGCATGGCCGAGACCATTGAATTCCTCACCACGCGCGGCATTCCGGTGATGGCGCATATCGGCCTCACGCCGCAGTCCATCAACACGCTCGGGTCCTTCAAGTCGCAGGGCAAGGAAGAGGCTCTCAAGCTGGAGCAGGGTGGCAACGGCGGCCCGATTCAGGACGACGCGGTTGCGGTGGCGCAGGCCGGTGCTTTCTCCGTGGTGGTGGAAGCCGTGGCCGAGCCACTGGCCAAGCGCATCACGCAAATTATTCCGATTCCGACCATCGGCATTGGTGCGAGCAACGCCTGCGACGGTCAGGTGCTGGTGCTTGAAGATATGCTCGGGCTGTCGCCCTGGGTGCCGAAGTTCGTCAAGCGTTACGGCAATCTCGGCCCCGGCATCGAGGCCGCCATTCAGGACTACGCGAACGAGGTTCGCTCCCGCGCTTTCCCGGGGCCCGAACACGTTTACGGCGTGAAGAAGACCTGAACGAGAGGCCGGCGCCGCGTGGCCGGCCACTCCCTTTGAACCTGATGTCATGATCCGGCGACTTATCCATGAGGCGGCCTTCGCCTTGTCTTGGGATGACGTCGGATGGACATGGAAGTCTTCACCGTGCGCGGCGCGCGCATGACAGCGATCAAGGCGTACATTCTGGCCAAGATCGACGATCCAGCGCTTTGCCTTGCGGACATCGCGGCCCATCAGGGCATTTCATCGAGCTACGTTCGAAAGCTGTTCGCCTCCGAGGGGGCGAAGTTCTCGACCTATGTTCTCGATCTGCGTCTGGCACAGGTGGCGCGGATGCTGGCCGATCCTGAGGCGAAGGGCCGCTCGATCAGCGTCATCGCTGCGGCCTGCGGCTTCAACGACATCTCGTATTTCAACCGGGTGTTTCGCAAGCGTTACGGCTGCACCCCCTCCGGCCTGAGAACTGGCCGGCATCGGCCCGACGGCGCGTCCGCCTGCGAAGATCATTCCGCGAACGACTGCGGGTCCCCCCTCGATCTGTAGCGAGTGCCGGGCACTGTTAACACTCTGATCCGGCTGGTTTTGCCTTGCCGCCGCCATACCGGTACTGTATCGCCGCCGTCACAACGGGGAGCCGCGCTGCACAGGCGCGGACGGCGGCGTTTCACAGTTTCTTCCAAACATGCCGGGCGGGACGATTAAGTGTCTGAAATCTTTAATGAAGTAGACGAGGAATTGCGGCGGGAGCAGCTCAAGAAGCTGTGGGATCGCTATTCGATCGTCATCGTGGCGGCCGCGATTCTGATCGTCGCCGCTGTCGGCGGCTGGCGTGGCTATCAGTACCTGGAGGCTCAGAAGGCGGCCGAGGCGGGTTCGGCCTTCGAGGCGGCCGTCAGCCTGGCCGAGCAGGGCAAGAGCGCCGAAGCGGAAGCGGCTTTCTCCAAGATCGCCACCGAAGGGGCGAAGGGCTATCGCGGGCTGGCGCGGCTTCGCGCCGCTGCGGAGGCTGCCACGCGCGATCCGCAGGCGGCGGGCAAGCTCTATGATGCCATCATCGCGGATGCCTCGTTGTCGAGTTCGGAGCAGGACCTGGCGCGGATCCGGGCCGGCGGCCTCCTGATCGAAACCGAGCCCTATGCCGCCATGCGTCAGCGGCTTGAACCGGCAACCGGCGAAGGCCGCACCTACCGCCATACCGCCCGCGAGCTTCTCGCGCTGTCGGCATGGCGCGCGAACGATACGGTCGCCGCCCGTCAGTGGCTGGACATGATCGGCAACGATGCCCGCACGCCCGCGAGCATGCGCAGCCGCGCCGAAGCGCTGCAGGCTTTGCTGCCACCGGCTGCGAAAAGTTAAGACCAGTAGGGCACACTCTTTCCGGGACAAGTTGGGCTGTCCGGACTGGATCATGTCCGGACAACCCAGAATTCAAATGAGATATCGATGCGCCGCCCGCAACGTCTGATTGCCGCCACCGTCCTTGCCGCGATTTCGGTCGCGCTCGCTGGCTGTTCCAGTGGCAATTTCGATCCGACCGACATGATGGATTGGTTCGACACCAAGAAAAAGCTGCCCGGGGAGCGCAAGCCCGTCTTCCCGGGAGGTGTGCCCGGCGTCGAGCATGGCGTGCCAAAGGACATGTATAAGGGCGCGCAGCAGATGCCGCCGGATCAGCCGCCGCCTGTGGCCGAAGCACCGCCGCCTGCGCCGGAGCCGAAGGTCCACAGGGGAGCCGCCAAATCTGCAGCGGCGTCGCGCGAGGCCGAGCCGTTCCCCACGCCTGTGGATGATCCGAACGCGCGGCCGCCGAAAATGAAGAAGCCGAAGCGCACCCGCATCACCGCGCCGCCGCCCGATCCGGAGCCGGCTCAGCAGGCTCCAGCGGCACAGCCGCAGCAAGCTGCGCCTCCCGCGGCGCAGGCTCCATCCTCATTCCCGGCACCTCTGCCGAGCGGAGGATTCTCCCGCTGAAGACGCTGACAGCGCGTGTCGTCTATGACAGGACGCGCTGTTTCATCTGTTCCCTTTGTTGACACCGGGCCGCCAAAAGGCGAACGGACTAGTGTGGTGGTTCGCAAGTCCGCATGATCCTCGTAGCGCCTTCATTTGCGGACTTGCGAACCAAAACCACACTAGAATTATAGCCTCTAGTGTCCTTTTGAATCCGAAGTTCGCTTTGGAGTGTGCTGCAAAATGACGCGAACTTCGGATTTAGGACACTAGTCATGTCTTTTACGATTGCCATTATCGGCCGGCCCAATGTCGGCAAGTCGACGCTGTTCAACCGTCTGGTCGGGCAGAAGCTGGCGCTCGTGGATGATCAGCCGGGCGTCACCCGGGATCGGCGCGAGGGCGCCGCGCGTCTCGGCGATCTGGAATTCACCATCATCGACACCGCGGGCCTCGACGAAGGGCCGCGCGGATCGCTTACGGCGCGGATGCAGGAGCAGACCGAGGCGGCCATCGCTTCCGCCGATGCGCTGATGTTCGTGATCGACGCGCGCATGGGCCTGACGCCGAACGACCGTGCCTTTGCCGATTTCGCGCGGCGCGCCGACAAGCCGGTCCTGCTTCTCGCCAACAAGAGCGAAGGCAAGCACGGCGAAGCAGGCGCGATGGAATCCTACGCGCTCGGGCTCGGCGATCCGATTCCGATTTCCGCCGAACATGGCGAAGGCCTCAGCGACCTGTACGACGCGCTGCGCGACCTCATGCCCGAACCCGTTGAGGACGAGGACGAAGACCCGGACGCATTCGAGAATGTCGACGGCGTCGACGAAAATCTTTCGACGCGTGCGATCCGTGTCGCGGTGCTCGGACGTCCCAATGCGGGCAAGTCGACGTTGATCAACCGCCTGCTCGGCGAGGAACGTCTGCTCACCAGCCCGGAGGCGGGGACGACGCGCGACTCCATCGCTGTTGACGTGATGTGGAAGGGACGCGAGTTTCGCGTGTTCGATACGGCGGGTCTGCGTCGCCGTTCGCGCATCGAGGACAAGCTCGAGAAACTCTCCGTCTCCGATGCGTTGCGTGCGGTGCGGTTCGCGGAAGTCGTCGTGCTGATGATGGACTCGCAGAACCGCTTCGAAGAGCAGGATCTGCGTCTGGCCGATCTGATCGAGCGCGAGGGCCGCGCTCTGGTGATCGCGGTCAACAAGTGGGATCTGATGGACCGCGCGCCGAACCAGATCGCGAGGTTGCGCGAGGACGCCGACCATTGGCTGCCGCAGGTGCGCGGCGCGCCGGTGGTTGCGGTGTCCGGCATGATGGGCGAGGGCATCGACCGGTTGATGAGCGCCATCGAGGATGCCTATGCGGTCTGGAATCGCCGGGTCCCGACAGCGGCGCTCAATCGCTGGTTCGAGCAGGCCGTGCAGAACAATCCGCCGCCGGCGGTGTCAGGCCGTCGGCTCAAGCTCAACTACATCACCCAGACCAAGGCGCGCCCGCCGAGTTTCGTGGTGTTCTGCTCGCGCGCGGACGCGGTGCCGGAATCCTATCTGCGCTATCTCACCAACAGCATGCGCGGTGCCTTCGAATTGCCCGGCACGCCCATCCGTATCACGCTGCGCGAGAAGGCCAACCCGTTCGCGCACAAGCGCAAGCGGAAGTCCTAGAGTCGTTCACCGTTTCATGGAAACGATGCACGACTCTAGGTCTTTATTTTAACGCGTTTTCTTCACGCGAACGGGATTCCACTTCGCTCGAAAACGCTCCAGACATCTCCGGTTCATCTTCCGGCCTGTATAATCCCGGTCGCCATCATGCGCGGTCGGGATGTGTCCGGCATGATGGTGTCCGCCGCTGACGGAGCACCGATGCCGGTGGGAACAATTTAGTGCTTTTCGGATTGAACAAGATTGAGCCCGCAAGGCTGCATTTGCAGCTTCGGTGATTGCCGTGGAGTTCGTCATGTCCTCCTTCATCAAATCGAGTCTGGTGGCCTTGTTTTTTGCCGGCCTGCTGTCGGTCGGAGTTTACGACGCCGCTTCGGCGCGTCCCGGCGGAGGGCGTGGCGGCGGTGGCGGTTTCCATGGAGGGGGCGGCGGCTTTCATGGTGGTGGAGGATTCAGAGGCGGCGGATTTCACGGCGGAGGCTTTCGGGGCGGCGGCGCCCGGATGGGCGGTGGACGCTCTTTTGGAGCCCGCCCGAATTTCTCGCGCTCGTATGCACGGCCTGCATTCAGGGGCGGCGGCCGATCCTTCAGCCGGTCTTATGTCCATCGCGGACACGGCGGGCGCGCCGCGCGTTTGAATGCCGCGCGCAGCAGTTCGTCGCGGCGCTTTGCCAACACACCGGCGGTCCGGTCGAATGCCATCCGGTCGAACGCTGTGACAGCACGTCACTCCCGAGCCGTCAGGAATGCGCTGCACACCAATTCCGTCAACCGCGCATTTCAGGACAGGAGCGCGCTGCGCAATCCGGCCACCCGTGCGATGGTAACGTCACGCCTGGCAACTGCCGGATGGCATAACCATCACGGCTGGTGGCGGCACCGCCGCGGCGGCTATGGCTGGGTCGGGCCGGTGTTCTGGCCGTTCGCATTCAATGACATCTACGGTTATTCGCTCTGGGGGTACGACTACGACGCCGCATTCTGGGACTACGGCTATCCGGATATTTATGCGGGGCTTTTCGCACCCTATGGCTACGACGATCTTGCCGCCTATGGCAGCTACCTTCCGGGGCGCGCCGCTCGCAGCGGCAGCGGCGGCACACAGCCATCCACATCGGCCAGTTCGGACGACCGCTCCGGTTTGATGCAGATGTGCGGCGATGACAGCCGCGACATCGCGGGACTTCCCATCGATTCCATTCAGGCAGCATTGCAACCGAACGAAACGCAGCGCGCCGCGCTGGACGATCTCGCCAACGCTTCGCTGAAGGCGGGGCAGGATATCAAGGCGGCATGTCCGACGGATATCGCCTTGACGGCACCCCGGCGGCTGGCGGTGATGCAGCAGCGCATCGAGGCGATGGTCGCGGCGGTCAATACCGTGCAGCCGCCGCTGGAAAAATTCTACGGAGCGCTCACCGAAGAGCAGAAAGCGAAGTTCAACGCGCTCGCGGAGCGTCGGCGGCCGTCTCGCTCTGCTGAAGCTGCGAACACGGCAACCAGTTGTGATGTCTCGCAGCCCGGCGTGACGGACTGGCCCGCCGCGGCGATCGAGCAGTCGGTGAAGCCGACGGACGACCAGCGGAAGGGATTGCAGGATCTGCAAAACGCCGCGGCGAAAGCCTCGGACATGCTCAAGGCGTCATGTCAGTCCGAAAACGCGGCGACGCCACCCGCGCGGCTGGCCGCTGTCGGCAAGAGGCTCACCACCATGCTTGAGGCCGTGAACACCGTTCGCACGCCACTCGATACGTTCTACGGCTCGCTCAGCGACGAGCAGAAGGCGAATTTCGATGCCATCGGTCCGAAGCGGGCGAGTGAGGTGCATGCATCGGCGTCGGACGATAACGATCGCCCGCGCCGCGCGCGCGGCCGCCGCCATCACGGGAATGTCGATGCCATGATCCGGCGGATGATGTCGTTCGTTCGCTAAGAGCGAAACGGTCCCCGCGCCAGGGATATTCAGAGGAGCGGGAACCTGTAGCAAGGCTGCAACAGGGCGCTTTATTGCCCTGAATACCGGCATATGCCGGATTTTGATTTGTCCTTCGATGACGATAGTGGCGTCATAACGGAATCGAAGGGCTGACCATGAACAGGACTATACTTTCAGTTGCCGCGCTCGGCGCTGCGGCTTGTTTCTCTCTCCCGGCCGCGGCTGCGGATCTCGCGGCACGGCCCTACGTCAAGGCACCGGCTTACGTTCAGCCGATCTACGACTGGAGCGGGTTTTATGTCGGCGCCCATGTCGGTTATGCATGGGGAGACGAGCACGACAATCTGAGTGAGGTTGTCGGGGCGAATGCGGACAAGTTCAACGTCGATGGCTTTCTGGGTGGTATCCATGCCGGATACAACTGGCAGTCGAATAAATTTGTCTTCGGTATCGAAGGCGATTTCGACGGATCGGGTGTCCGGGGTAGTCAGGCTTTCGACGACAGCCCGCGTGCGACGCTCCGTTCGATCGGCAGCCTGTCGCTCAAGAACAACTGGCAGGCTTCGCTGCGTGCCCGCGCGGGTCTCGCAGAGAACAACTGGCTGCTTTATGTCACGGGCGGCGTCGCATTCGCGGATGTCGATTCAAATTTGAGCATCTACAATCTCAATCCGACGGCTTGTGAGGGCGTTTGCGTGATCGGCCTAGGTTTCCAGTCGTCAGCGAACCAGACTTTGGTGGGTTATACGGTCGGCATCGGATCGGAATATGCCTTCTCGCGCAACTGGACCGGACGCGTGGAAGTCCGCTATACGGATTTCGGTTCCGAAACATTCAATCTCGTCGACAACGTCGGCAATGCGCTGCCGACACGTGTCAGGTTCGATCAGGTTAACGCGACACTCGGCGTCAGTTACAGGTTCTAGATATTTCCTCTGAAAAACATCGTGGCTGGCGGGAGAGATTCCGCCAGCTTTTTATATTGATTGCTGAGTGTCGCTGCGGTCACGCCAGCATTGAAATGCAGCTTTCGAACCGCTTGCCTGTCGCGCGTTCGTCGGCGATGCGATCCACCACTTCAATTCTGGTACCGAAGCCGGGGACCATCTTTTCAAGAGCGCGGCGGCATTGAAGGACGGCCTCGTCGGTCGGCGTAACCGGTGACACGATCTTCAGTACGATGTCGTCCACGGTTTCCTGCACCAGTTGCCAGCCCCGTAGCGGAATGATGTCGCCGAGAATGTCGCCGTGCACGGCAGGCCAGATGCGCGTGCCGTCCGCGCGGCGGAACAGACTGCGTTCGCGTCCGAGCACGTTCTCAAGCCGGCGCAAGCCGGTCGCCTCACGTGGCCGGCGCGACGAGAAACGGACGTAGTCTCCGGTCGCATAACGCAGCAGCGGCATACCGTAAGCATAGAATGGCGTCGTAACGACCGCGACCGGCTTCGACGGGTCGACAGGACCGGAAGGCTGCTCCAGCAGCAGAATCTCCTCGGACACCCGCAACCTGCCGTCGGGGCCTGCGATCGCAATCGGTCCGGTTTCCGTCGCCGAATAAAGATTGATGATCCGGACTTTGAGCGAGCGATCGAGCAGCGCTCTTATCTCGGGCCGCAACACCTCGCCGGTGGTGAAAATGGTGTGCAGGCTGGCGAGCTTGTCGAGATCGCCGGTCTCGATCCACGCTTCCACGAGATTGGGAAACACGATGGCATGGTGCGGTTTTTCGCGGGCGACGATGTCCATCTGTTCGGCTGCGGAAAGATGGGCGGGGATCAGGACGGGCTGTTCGGGGGAGGAGGGAGCGCCATCGACACGCTCGTCATCCTGCGCCACGACATCGGTAATCGCCAAACGCTGCATGGGTCCGCAGTTGTTCCATTTCACCGCGCGCTGGAGCAGAACCTGCGAGTAGATCATTTGCATCGATGTGCGCTTGATGCGTAGCGGCGTCCCCGTCGAGCCGGACGTGCGGTCGTTCATCAGCGGCAGCATTTCGGGCGGCAATTTTTCCGCCAGCAGTGCCTTCTCGTTGTCCTGCGCCTCGGCGCGCGTCAGCACCGGAATTTCGGACCAGCGTTCGTGATCGAATGTCCCGTCTTTTCCAAACAGGGGAGCAAGGCGCTTGCTGTCCCGATAGAAAGGCACATGGGCGTGGGCGTGGCGGCACAATCTTTCGAGCAGCATCCTTTGCCGCCGCTGGATGTCCGGCGGCGGCAGATCCTGGCTCTTGTCCATGGCCGCTGCGAACTGCCGCGCGATCTCGTTGACGGGTAAAGGCTGCAAGCGGCTCACGTTACATTGACCGGGGATCTGCCTCGCCCGGTTTCCAACAATCCTGTCCCGAGATTTACGCTCAAATCGCTGCGGTGCCGACCCGGCATTTGACGGGGGTCAACTGCGGCAATGACGGCTATGTGATCCGGCAGATGATGTCGTCACGCGCCGGATCGGGACCGTCACGTCGTCCACGGCTGATGGAAGCTTTTCAGGGTCTTCGACGGATAGTCAAAGAATTTTCCGCTGTCGGTCCATGACGGCGCGCACATCGGGACGATGTATTCGGCGGCCTGCTCGGGCGTATCGAGCGTCAGCGGGTCTTCACCCGGCATCACCGTGGCGCGCATGCGGGTGCGGATCGGGCCCGGGCTGAACAGGTTGACGCGGATCGATGTGGTCGCGGTCTCGTTGGCCCAGACGCGCACCAGCGTATCGAGCGCGGCCTTGGATGCCGCGTAGGGGCCCATATAGGCGGTCGCCTTGGTGGCGATCCCGGAGGTGATGAACACCGCGCGTCCGGCGTCGGACTGTTGCAGCAGCGGCTCCATGCAGCGGATCAACTGGAAGTTGGCGGTGACATTCACCGTCATCATGTTCTCCCAGAATTTCGGATCGGTATGGCCGAGCGGCGACGACGTTCCGGCGACGCCTGCGTTGCCGATCAGAATGTCGAGCTTGCCATGGCGCTCGTTCAGCGCCGCGCCGAGGCGAGCGATACCATCGAGGTCGGTCACGTCCAGCGGCACCAGCGTCGCGGTTCCGCCGTCCTTGCGGATTGCGTCGTCGAGTTCCTCAAGACCGCCCTGTGTCCGCGCGACAGCAATGACATGCGCGCCCGCCCTTGCCAGTGCGCGTGCGGTGGCGTGGCCGATGCCGCGCGACGCGCCGGTGACAAGAGCGATGCGGGAGGAGAGCGGTTTGGTCGACATGCGGAATGGCCTACGCTTCAGGAATCGTCATGCCCGGGCTTGTCCCGGGTATCCACGTCTTTTCTGGGGAGGGTTTTACAGACGTGGATGGCCGGGCGAAAGGGCGTTCATGCTGGCCATCGACACGCTATGCCCAGCCACAACGCGCGGGGCAGCCGGGTGCTGGAGGCGGACGCGATCATTGTGATAGACGATCACCATGACCATGCGATCCGCCTCATGGCGCCGCATGACGGTGGACGATCTGTCCGCCGTCAGCGATCTTGCCATCCGTATTCATCCGTCTTTCCCGGAGGATGCCGAGGTGTTTGCCGAGCGGCTGCGGCTTTATCCCGAAGGCTGCCATGTTTACGCCGACGGGAAATTCCCGACGGCTTATGTGCTCAGTCATCCGTGGCTGGCATTCGATGCGCCGCCGCTCAATTCGCTGCTGGGCGAATTACCCGCGTGGCCCGCAACCTATTATATCCACGATCTCGCACTGGCCGTCGAGGCACGCGGGACCGGCGCGGCTGCGGCGATCGTGGATGCGCTCACGGAGCATGCATCCGAAACCGGATACAGGACGATGTCGCTGGTGGCGGTGAACGGATCGGCGGGGTTCTGGCGGCGTCGCGGCTTCGCGCGGCTGGATATCGCGGCGCTTGTGGACAAGCTGCGCAGCTACGGCGACGAGGATGCGCAATTCATGGTGCGCAACCTTTGAGAAAACTCAGCTTGCCTCGGCCAACAGCGACAACTGGTGCTGCGGCGTCTCGACCTGGCTCTGATCGGTGAGGTGGGTCGGATAGGCACCGGTGAAGCAGTGATCGGCGAATTTCGGGTTCGCGGGATCGCGGCCCGGATAGCCCATCGCGCGGTACATGCCGTCGATCGAGAGGAAGGCGAGCGAGTCCGCGCCGATGATCTCGCGCATTTCTTCCAGCGTATGCGTCGCGGCCAGAAGCCCGCCGCGATCCGGCAGGTCGATGCCATAGTAATCCGGATTGACGATCGGCGGCGAGGCGAGGCGGAAGTGTACTTCCTTGGCGCCTGCATCGCGCATCATGCGCACGATCTTCTTCGACGTGGTGCCGCGCACCAGCGAGTCGTCGATCAGGATGATGCGCTTGCCTTCGATGGCCGCGCGGTTGGGCGCGTGCTTCATGCGCACGCCGAGTTCGCGCACGCTTTGGGTCGGCTGGATGAAGGTGCGGCCGACATAGTGATTGCGGATGATGCCGAGTTCGAACGGCACGCCCGAGAACTGGCTGTAGCCGACGGCGGCGGGCACGCCGGAATCCGGCACCGGCACGACCACATCCACCTCGACCGGATTTTCGCGGGCGAGCTGCGCGCCGAAAGCCTTGCGCACTTCATAGACCGAGCGTCCGCCGACCATGGAGTCGGGCCGCGCGAAGTAGATATACTCGAAGATGCAGGGGCGGGGCGGCATAGGCGGGAAGGGTTTGTGGATTTCCTCGCCGCTTTCGTCGAACACGATGACTTCGCCGGGTTCGATGTCGCGGACATACTTCGCGCCGATGATGTCGAGCGCGCAGGTTTCGGATGTCAGGATCGGGCAGCCGTCCAGTTCGCCGAGCACCAGCGGGCGGATGCCAAGCGGATCGCGGGCCCCGACCAGCTTCTTGTTGGTGAGCGAGACCAATGCGTAAGCGCCTTCGATGGCACGCAGTGCTTCGATGTAGCGCTCAATGAAACGGCCGCGCTTGGATTGCGCGACCAGATGCAGGATCACTTCGGTGTCGGTGGTCGACTGCATCACGGTGCCGTGGCGCACAAGTTCGCGACGTAGCGTCAGGCCGTTGGTGAGATTGCCGTTGTGGGCGACGGCGAAGCCGCCGGCGTTCAGTTCGGCGAAGAGGGGCTGCACGTTGCGCAGGATGGTGCCGCCGGTGGTGGAGTAGCGGACATGGCCGACGGCCATATTGCCGGGCAGGCGGGAAATCACATCGGCGCGTGAGAAGGTGTCGCCGACAAGGCCGAGGCGGCGTTCGGAATGAAACCGGCCATGGTCGTAGGTGACGATGCCGGCGGCTTCCTGCCCGCGATGCTGGAGAGCATGAAGCCCCAGCGCCGTGATGGCCGCGGCTTCGGGATGCCCGAAGATGCCGAACACGCCGCATTCCTCGCGGAGTGTGTCGCCGTTGAGATCCTTATCGAGATCCCGGTCGAGGTCGTAATCGGGATTTCGGGACGGGTCGGGAGTCTGATCGCCTGAGGTGTTTGTCATATGGTCCACCACGCCCTCGCATAAGGCAGGATTGGCACTGGGCCTAGCGTCCTGCGGCTTTGCCTTCGATCAACTGTTTCAGCCCGTCACGGGCCGCCTTGCCATACCCGCCGTCGTTGCCCACCGTTGCCGTCGTGCGCGGTTCGGGAGCAGCATCGGTCTGCTCCTCGTCGCCCTTTTTCTTGAACTTCTTCAAGAT
>Ga0153956_1002555_pt1 | contig 13155 bp, 11 predicted proteins | sample TSFL040MetaG_FD_104704 | JGI IMG/M metagenome (GOLD analysis project Ga0153956, IMG submission 104704) | Attine ant fungus gardens microbial communities from Florida, USA - TSFL040 MetaG | ecosystem: Host-associated > Fungi > Mycelium > Unclassified | place: USA: Florida, Wekiwa Springs... | reverse complement strand
TTCGACCAGCCATGCCACCGAGACCAGCGGATCGCCGAGCACGCCCGCGCCGAGTCCCGTTTCCTCCACCTCGTCGTTCCGCGACACGATCGCCCCGATCCAGCCCAGATCGCAGTTCGCGAAATCGCGGATCGGCGTCCCCACCACCACGCCGGCGTTGGCGGCATTGTCGGCGATGGTATCGAACACCGTGCGCGTCCTCCCGGTCCGTGCACTCTTGCGGACGATCCGCGTGTCCAGGATCTCGAGCGCCGGCACGACATAGTCGGTCGCAGCCAGGATTTCCCGCGGTCCCGGCTTGCCGGAAAGCGGCGCCTTCATCACGAAAGCCAGTTCGGCTTCCACGCGCGGCTGGATGAAGCGATCGCCGGGAATCGCGGCGCCGTTTGCGAACATCATGCTTTCGAGCAGCACGCCGGAATCGGGAATATCGATCGCGAGCGCGGCCTGCATCGCCTTGGATGTAAGGCCGATCTTCCAGCCGGCCGCCGGATCGCCCTCCTCGCGTTTCAGCCGCACCCAGGCCGCCTGCACCGCATAGGCATCATCCATGTCCATGTCGGGATAAGTCTCGGACAGAAGGCCGATCTGGCGGCGAGCGCGCTCGGCCTCGAACAGCGCCCTGGCAGCCGCTTCGCGATCTTGCTGACGCATCATTTCCCTCCGCTCCGTTCCAGCCGGTCGCGCAACCGGTCGTTGAACGCTTCCGCCGCTTCGTACATCGCCCAGTGCCCGGCATCCGGCAGGACATCGAGCGTGCCCTCGGCGGTCCGGTCGCCCTCTCCGTACAACGGGGAGACAGGCGCGGCGGCCGGCAGAGCCTGCGTCAGGACCGGCCGGCCGATCAGGGCACGACGCGAGATCGAGCGACGACTGGCGCCCCAGATCGAGATCGCCACGGCCAGCGGATCGCGATCCTCGACCGTCGAGACGGCGGCGAGACGGCAAGCCTCGCCCATCACACCGCGAGGCAGAGATATTTGAGGTCGAGATAATCATCGAGTCCGTACTTGGAACCCTCGCGCCCAAGGCCAGATTGCTTGACACCGCCGAACGGCGCGACCTCGGTCGAAATCCTGCCGGTGTTGACGCCGACCATCCCATATTCGAGGCGCTCGGCCACCCGCCATATCCGGGACATGTCACGGCCGTAGAAATAGGCGGCCAGGCCGAACTCGGTGTCGTTGGCCAGCGCGACCGCCTCGTCCTCGCTCTCGAAGCGAAACAGCGGCGCGACCGGCCCGAAGGTCTCCTCGCGCGCGATCCGCATCGCGGCGGTGACACCGGTCAGCACGGTCGGAGCATAGAAGAGCGGACCCGCCGCATGGCGCTCTCCGCCAACCAGCACCCCAGCCCCCTTTGCCAAGGCGTCAGCCACATGCTCCTCGACCTTCGCCACCGACTTCTCCTCGATCAAGGGCCCGACATCGACCCCTTCCGCAAAGCCGTTGCCAGCCGTCAGCGTCGAGACCGCCGCGGCAAATTTCACGGCGAAGGCGTCATAGATTCCCGCCTGGACATAGAGCCGGTTGGCGCAGACGCAGGTCTGGCCCGCGTTGCGGAACTTGGCCGCCATCGCGCCATCGACGGCGGCATCGACGTCCGCATCGTCGAACGCGATGAAGGGCGCGTTGCCCCCCAGTTCCAGGCTCATTCGCTTTACCTGATCCGAACATTGCCGCATCAACAGCCGGCCGATCGGGGTCGAGCCGGTGAAGCTGATCTTCCGGACATGATCGTTCGTACACAATTCCCGGCCGATCGCAGCGGCATCGGTGCCGCTGACCAGGCTCAACAGGCTCATCGGTAATCCGGCACGTTCCGCGATCACGCCGATCGCCATCGCCGAAAGCGGCGTCTGCACCGCCGGCTTGCACACGATCGCGCAGCCGGCGGCAAGCGCTGGGGCGATCTTGCGGGCGATCATCGCGTGGGGAAAATTCCAGGGCGTGATCGCGCCGACCACTCCGACCGGCTGCTTGAGTACGATGATACGCTTGTCGGCCTCATGGCCGGGGATCGTATCGCCGTAGATACGCTTGGCCTCTTCGGCGAACCATTCGAAATAGCCGGCGCCGTAGAGAATCTCGGCCCGCGCCTCGGCAAACGGCTTGCCCATCTCCAAGGTGAGGATGACGGCAAGATCGTCGGCATGGGCGATCAACTGGTCGTGAATCGCGCGGAGGATCGCGGCGCGCTCCTTGCCCGTGCGCGCCGCCCAGGCGGGCTGCGCCTCATGCGCCGCGGCGATGGCGCGGCGTGTTGCCGCGACACCGCAATCGGGCATCGTCGCGACCAGGCCGCCCGTGGCGGGATCTCGCACGTCATACGTGGCGCCCTCGCCAACGCTCGCAGTTCCGGCGACATAGGAAATCGCGCGGGCAAGGCCGGGATCGGCAAGACGCCCGAGCAACGCATCGGCCACATGCGCCGCGGGTACGGTCACGCGACCGCCTCGTCGACGATGGTGTTGCGAAGCGTGCCGAGGCCTTCGGCGCTGACCTCGACCACGTCGCCCGGCTTGAGCCACACCGGCGGATCGTGCCGGGCACCGGCACCGGAGGGCGTTCCGGTGAACACGATGTCGCCCGGGGCGAGCGTCGTGAAGGAGGAGATATAGCCGATGATCCTGCGAAAGCCGAACAGCATCCGGCGCGTACGGTCGTCCTGACGAAGTTCTCCGTTCACCCGGGTAGTCAGACGGATGTCGGCGATCTGACTCTCGTCCCGATATGCCACCAGCCCGGGGCCGATCGCGCCGCTGCGGTCGAAATTCTTTCCTTGCGTGACGTTGAACTTGCCGTGCCGCATCCAGTCGCGCACCGACCCTTCGTTGCCAAGGCTCAGCGCCGAGATGCAATCGAGCGCCGCGGCTTCCGGAATGTGGCGACCGCCCCGGCCGAGAACGATCACGATCTCCCCCTCATAATCGAGCTGTTCGGAAACCGTCGGCCGCACCAACGGCTGATCGTGGCCGGTGAACGATCCCGGAAAACGCGGAAACAGCGACGGGTATTTGGGAGCGTCGGGTGAAACCTCCCCGGCATATTCCTGGACTCGATCGGGATAGTTGACCCCGACGCACAGGATCTTCCCTCCGGCCGGAATCGGCGGACGAAAGGTGAGATCGGAGGCCGCGAAGTCCGCCGGGGTTTTCGCATGCCGTTCCGCCGCGGCGGCGATCGCGCCCGGCCGGATCAGCGAGTCGAGGCTGACGCCCGATTCGCGCGCGGACAGATCGATGATGCCATCCTCCCGAAGCAAGCCGACGCCATCGACGCAGCCGCGGGAGAAGGCGACAAGGGTTGGATGAAAAGACATTTCAACTCCCGAAAGGAGGTCCGGCAACGCGTTCGGCTTGCCAGTCAAATTCTACTTTGTAAAATACAAATCACATACTGAAACGATCTTACATGGAGACAGGGATGCCGCACATCACGCTGGAATATTCAGGCAATCTCGACGCGCGGCTCGACATCGGCGAGCTATGCCGGGTGGCATTGAAGGCGGCCGCCTCGACCGGCGTGCTGGAAATGCCGGCGATCCGGGTGCGCGCGATACGCTGCGATCGATGGGCAGTTGCCGACGAGCATCCCGACAACGCCTTTGTCGACGCCTCGCTGCGCATGGGGCGCGGCCGGAGCGAGGCGGCCAAGGCGGCGACCGGCAAGGCGATCTATGATGCGATGCGCGCTTATTGCGCGCCGCTGTACGAGACCAATTTCTTCGCGCTGTCGCTGGAATTGCGCGAGATCGATCCGGAATTGAGCTGGAAGGAGAACGGGATAAAGCCGCGACTCAAGGAACGGGGCTGACACGCGCGAGCCCCGTCCCGATCCGCCCTGCCGATCAACCCAGATCGACGAGCTTGCCGCTCGGCAACTTGCCTTGCGAACGATACATGCCGACCGCCTCGATCGCCGGCGCGTCGGTGACGCTGTAGAGGATCGCGTCCTCGTTCCCCGTGACGGCATGGCTGCGCCAGCTGTGGCTCGGCACGACGAAGAAATCGTTCTTCTCCCAGTCGTAGCGCTGGCCGTCGATCATCGAATGGCCGGAACCCTGCAGAACGAAGAAATATTGCGATGCGCTGTGACGAAAATCGGCGGTCGCCTGGCCGGACTTCAGCAACTGGGCGCGATAGCTCAACGTCGGGAACACCGAGCCGCTCGTCATCGGATTGACCATCTCGACATGGACGCCCTCATAGGGGTTGCCCTCATAGCCGCGCATATCCTCGAGCGCGCCGCGGATGTCGCCGGCCTGATAGAGGAACATGGGAGTCACCGCCTTGCCGGTGCCGCGCGGGTGCGCCTCGAACAGCGGGCGGATACCGCCACGGCCATAGAAGCGCTTCGAGAAGTCCGATGGCGGCTCGCCGAAATCGGGGGCGGATTCCGTGTCGTGGCGCACGGAGACACAGCCCAGAAAGTCCATCAGCGGCCAGTCGAGCGTGTCGGCCCAGATGATCGGATTCGGATCCGGATTGCCATGGCCGTGCCAAGTGCCGTTGGGGGTGAACACCAGATCACCGCGTCTGGCATACATCTTCTCGCCCTCGACCATCGTGTAGCCGCCGCCCTCCGAAATGATCGTGCGGCTGGCGTTGGGCGTGTGAAGATGCGGCACGGCTACATCGCCCTGCTTGTAGATCGAGATCGCGATCCGCATCGTGTTGGTGATCTTGACGCCCTTGAGGCCGAAAGCCGGGTTGGTGAGCAGCACGGACTGGCGCTCGGTGAGTTCGAGCGGGCAAAGCTCGGTAAGCGCCATCAGGTATCGCTCGATATCCGCCCATTTCCACAGATGCGGCACCGGCGTCTCATGCTCGAGCGGGAGATTGTTCGGCCCCTTCTTCGGGGCACCCGATTCGCCCTGATGCCAAGGCTTCTGGTTGGCCAAGTTCCACTTGGTTCGGATCCACAGGTTCTTGGCGCGGGCCTCATCGTTCATCCGTTCGAGTTCCGCGATGATGCTGTCGAGATCGTTGATCCTCGGCGCTTCGGTCACTGTTGCCATATCTTCCTCCATCAGATGGGAATCACACGTGGCCGGGCTCGGCCGGATGGGTCTTGGGGCCGGTCGTCTCGGTCACGCGATTGATGATCTCGCCGTCCAGCCAGGCGGCAATGTTGCGCACCGCCGTCCCGTAGAAGAGGCGATAGTTCTGCTCGACCACATAGCCTTGATGCGGCATCAGGATCGCGGTGTCGCAGCCGCGCAAGGGATGGTCCGCAGCGAGCGGCTCGTCGGAATAGACGTCGATCCCGGCACCCGCGATCCGCCCCGAGCGGAGCGCTTCGACGAGCGCATCCTGATCGACGATCTCGGCCCGCGCAGTGTTGATGAGGTAAGCGTCCGGCTTCATCTGCCCGAATTCGACCGCGCCGATCGCGCCGCGCGTCCGATCGCCCAGCATCACATGAATGCTGAGGAAGTCCGCCTCGCGCAACATCGCTTCCTTTGACGACGCGAGCAGGACGCCGGCTTCGTCGCAGGCCTGCTGAGTCAAATTGCTGCTCCAGGCGACAACGCGCATCCCGAACGCGCGCGCCAGCCGCGCGACCTGGACGCCCATGCGGCCCAGGCCGAAGATGCCGATCGTGCTTCCCTTCAATCCCTTCCCGACGGTCGTCGCCCAGCCGCCGGAATGTAGCGAACGGTTCTCGCGCGGAATCTGCCGGGCCAGCGCCAGCACCAGCGCCATGGTGAGTTCCGCGGTGGGATGGTCCAGTGTCGGCGAACCGGTGACGACGATGCCGCGGTCGCGCGCGGCGGCGTGATCGATCGACTTGTTGCGCATGCCGCTGGTGAAGATGTGCCGTAGCTTCGGCAGCCGCCCGATCAGGCTGCGCGTGATCGGCGTGCGTTCCCGCATCAGGCAGAGAATCTCGAAGTCCTGGAGCCGGGCGACCAGCGCGTCCTCGTCCTTCATCGTATCCCGGAACACGGTGATCGCGACGCGCCCGTCAAGCGCGCTCCAATCCGCCATGTCCAGCGCGACACCCTGATAGTCGTCGAGGATCGCCAATCGCATCATTACCTCTTGCCGGATCAATTATTTTCGTATATCGAAATAATAGTTCTTATAGCGAAGCATTGCTCCGACATGATTGCAGAGTCAATGGACCTGGTTCCGGAAGGCCCGTCCGCCCGCAGCGAAACCATGGGCGGTCTCGCCAAGGGCCTGGCGATCATCGAGCTGTTCGGCGCGGGCAAGCCGCTCACGCTATCGGATGCGGCTCGTGGTTCCGGCACCACGCCCGCCGCAGCGCGGCGTTGCCTGCTGACTCTCGCCGAACTGGGCTATGTCCGTCAGATCGGGCGTCATTTTGAGCCGTTGGCCCGCCTGCGACACCTCGGCGGCGGCGGCCCGACACTCGCGGAAATCGCCGAACCGTTGATCGCGCGGACCCGCGACGCGCTGGACGAGACGGTTTCGGTCGCCGTGCTCGAAGGACGCGACGCCAGATTCGTCGCGCGTGCGGAAGCCGGCCGGCTGATTCAGACCGGCGTGCGCGAAGGCGCCAGCCTGCCGGCCTGGTCGACGGCGGCGGGACGTGTGCTCCTCGGCGGCCTCTCCGACGCCGAGGTGCGCCGCTATCTCGCCCAGGCCCGGATCGTCCCGCGCACACCGCGCTCGATCGTCGATCCCAAGGTGCTCGAAGCGGAAATCCGAACGGCACGCGAGCGTGGCGTCGCTTATAATGACGAGGAATTGGAGCTCGGCATGCGCGCGATGGCGGTCGCGGTACGCGCCGAGGGTGTGATCGTCGCCGCGATCACCTTCAGCGCGCTGACGCTGCGGGTGTCGCTGCAGGAGATGGATACGCGCTACCGCCCGGTGCTCGAAGCCACCGCCGCCGACCTGGCGCACGCCTGGATCGAGGCGACATGTTGATCGATCGCAACGGGAGGAGCGCATGGCAAGCAGCAGCGCGCTGGTCGAGCGACACGACGCGATGGCAATCGCCTGGCTGGATCGATCAGCGCAGCGAAACGCGATGCCGTCCGGTCTCGTAGCCAGCTTGCGGAACGAGATCGCCGCGCTCGACCGCGATCCGGATATGCGCGCGATCGTGCTGACGGGCGTGAGCAAAGGGTTCGGCGCGGGCAGCGATCTCGCCGGCCTGGCGGCGATGGATCACGGCGAGCGCGCCGATTTCCAAGCGGGATCCGAGCGTGTCGCACGATCAACGCGGCGGTGGCCGGCTTCGCGATCGGAGGCGCGCGATAGCGGATACTGGCTGCTGGTCACTCCGCCGCAATGGCGTTGACGGCCGCGCGCGCCGCCTCCAGCGCCTCGCCGATCCCGGCGATGTGGCTGCAATCACCGATATCGATCACGACCGACGCCCTGGAACGGATTGCCTCCTTATCAAGCACATGCGGAACGCGGCGCGTGTGCAGCACGGTATCGACGTCGAGCGTGGATGTCGCGCCGTTGCGTTGCGCGATGACCGCCTTGCCCCCGGACGCTGAGACCAGCGTCGCGCCCCACACCGTCCTGATCCCGAGCTCGGCGATATAATCGACCTGCGCATGGATGCGCTTCACCGCATAGTCATACGGCATCGGCACCAGACGACGGGTCGGCTCGACCAGCGTCACTTCGTGGCCGGACCGCGCCAGCGACACGGCATATTCCGCTCCCTCGCCCCTGCCATCCACCAGCACTCGTCCACCAAATGCCTTGCCTTCCAGCCAGTCGAGATAAGTGCGGTCCATTCCGGCATCGTTCGCCGGGATTGCAGGTGTGGAGCCGGTCGCCAGCACAACCGCATCAAACTGTCCGGCCCCCATCGTATCAACGGAGAATTCGGTGCCGAGATGCGTTTCCACCGATGACGCGACGAGACGGCGTTCCATATCCTCGATCGCAAAATCGAGATCGGCGAGGTTCAGCCGCGGAATCCCGGCAGCCGCCCTGAGCAGGCCGCCCACGGTCTTCGCCTTCTCGAACAATACGACCTTGCAACCGAGCGCCTCCAGCCCAAGCGCCGCCTCCAGGCCGGCCGGCCCGGCGCCGACCACGGCGACGACCTTCCCGGCCGCATCGGCCCGTGGCCGCACCGGCGAGATCTCCCGCCCCAGCGCACCGTTCACCGAGCAATGCAGCGGCGGGGTGACGACCCGCCCGCCGCGCCCCCCGACCGAGACGCGTCCGCAGAACTGGCAGCGGATGCAGCGTGTCACGGCGTCTTCCCGCCCCTCCTGCAGCTTGCGCGGAAAGGCGGGGTCGGCGAGCAGCTGGCGGCCCAGGCCGAGCAGGTCCATCCAGCCGCCATCGACCGCCTCGCGCGCCTTTTCCGGCGTATTGACGCCGGAACGGCCGATCACCGGAACCGAGGCGACATCCTTGATCGCCTTGCAGGCGGCGAACTTGTCGCCCGAGGGAACATAGAGCATCTCGGTCGCCCAATAGTCCTTCGACGTGCGTGCGATCGGTCCCAGTCCAAACGACAGATCGAGAATGTCGGCGCCCGCTTCCTCATAGGCTGGGGTCAGTTCCCGCACCGCCTGCGCAAGTGTCACCCCCGCCTTGTCGAACTGATCCTCCCGGATGGAATAGCGGGGAATCAGCGCGATGCCCGGGCCGACCGCATCGCGGGTGCGGCGGATCACCTCGCTGCCGACGAAGCTCAGTTCACCATAACGGTCGTGCCGATTGTTGGTCAGCGGCGAGGCGAAACGCGAAAGCGGCCAGCCATGCGTCATTTGGAAGGTGATCGCATCGAATCCTGCCTTCACGGCACGCACCGAGGCGCGGACATAGAGTCCGATCATCGCCTCGATCTGCTGAGCGCTCATATCCTCCATCGCGTAGGGAAAATCGGTGTGCCAGCGATCGAAGATCTCGATCGAGGCGAGCGCGCCGGCGCCGTGGATCGCATCGGTCACCACGCTCCACGCGGCGATCTGGCCGTCGTCATAAAGACCGGTCAGCCCGGCGACGCTTGGCGCGTAGGCGTCGATATAGGTAGCCTCGACCGTCACCAGCGCGCAGCCGCCCATCGCCTTTGCCCGGAACATCTCTACCATGCGCTCGGTCGGCGTTCCGGTGCTGTCGACATAGCGCGACAAGCCGATCGGCAGCGCGACGATACGGTTGCGCAGCTTCAACGGCCCGGCCGCGAGAGGCTCGAACAGGACCGATCCCTGGGCGGCTGACGCATGTGGCACGAGCGATTTCTCCTGTGGCGGAATTAGGCGTTGGACGTGACGGAAGAACGGCTCCGGGCGATGAGACGCCGGGGCGCCGCCAACGTGCTGGCGAGGATCATGCAGGCAAGCGACACAAGGCTGAGTCCGCCCGCGACGTGATAGATCGCCGCTGTCGACCAATGGCGGGCGAGCAGCGCACCGCCCATCAGCGGCCCCGCAATCGAACCCACCCGGCCCACGCCAATGATGAAGCCCAGCGCGGTGCCGCGGATCGCGGTCGGATAGATCGCGGCGATCAGCCCGTAATAGGCATTCTGCACGCCCATTCCCACCCCGCCCAGAAAGCAGGCCATGAAGAGCAACGAATAGACCCCGGTGAAATGGCCGATCGCCGACAGACCGATGGCCGTGATCGCGGCGGCCGCTCCGATCACGGCAGGCGGCCAGTTGCGGTCGGCAAGCCATGCCCAGATCAACGATCCGATCACCGCGCCGCCATGGAGAAGTCCGGTCAGGATGATCGCGTGCCCCAGCGCGACGCCGCTGCGCGCGAGCAGCGTCGGCGACCAGCTCGTCACGAAATAGGCGGCGGTGAGCGTCGATGTGACCGCGACCGCGAGCAGTACGGTGAGCATAAAGCGGTCAGCCGTGAAAAGTTCGAGCAACGGCACGCGCTCGGGCGCTACCTCGCTTGAGATCCAGACCGTATCCCTCGACAGATCCGGCGCGATGCGCGCCATGATCGCTGTCACGCGCTCCGACGCGCGGCGCGGCAGCAGTAGCTGGCGCACCGAAGCCGGCAGAAACGCGACGGAGAGCAGGAAGAAGCCGAAGCTCACTGCGCCGCCGCCGATGAATACCATCCGCCAGCCGAAGCCAGGCAGCGCCGCCGCGCTCACGTAGCTGGCAAGGATGCCGCCGAGCGGATAGGCGGTGGAGGCGCAAGTCACCGCGAAGCGGCGGATGCGGGCCGGCGCATATTCGCCTGTCAACGCCAGCGCGTTGACATAGGCCGAGCCGAGTCCCAGTCCGGCTAGGAGCTGCAATGGCGGCATGGCTGCGAACGCGGTGATGCCGCCCTTGGCGACGGTGGCGAGGCTGAACAGCAAGAGGCTGCCGAGGATCACCGGACGGCGGCCGAAACGATCGGCGACGATGCCGCCCAGCAATCCGCTCACGACCATGCCGGCCAGCCCCAGCGACACCAGCAAGCCCAACGAGGATGGCGCCATGCCGATGTCCGGCGCCATCCTCGGCGCGACATAAGCGAGGATCTGGGTGTCGAACCCGTCCGACAACGCGACGAGCGCGCACAGCACGATCGTCCGCAATTGAAAGACGGACAGCGGGCGGGTGTCGATGACCTGCGCGATATCCATCGCAGGACCGGACCCCTGCGCCTTAGTGTCCGGGCGATATGCGGCGTCTGCCGGGGAGAGCACAGGCGAGGAGCGCATCGCGAACCGCCCGCGGCGCCTAGAAATGCGCCCCGAATGTTATGCCATATGTCCGTGGCGAAGCCGGCGACCCGACATCGCCATCCTCATATGCGTTCTCGATCGAATAATAGCGCGCGTTGGTGATGTTGGAGGCGAACAGCGAGACGTCCCAGGTGGAACTCGGCTTCCACTTCACCGTCGCGCCCAGCAAGGTGTAGGCGGGCTGGCGCAGGCGATTGTCGACGTTCCAGTAATAGCCCGAATTGTGGGAAAGATTGACCCCCAGCACCAGCGATCCCTGACCGACCGGTACCGTATAATCGGCGGAGGCATAGCCGGTGAATGAAGGCGTATTCACGGTGGTGAATCCGGTCGCGTCGATCGCCACCAGCTTGTTGCCGCCCGCCGGCGGTGCATAGGGCACATAGGAGGGCGCATTGATGAAATCGGTGTAGCGGCCATGCACGAAGCTCACCGCGGCGTAGACCCTGAGACGCCGGGTCAATTGGGCATCGGCATCGATGTCGGCCCCATAGATGTGGGCCGCCGCCGCGTTCAGCAGCACGTTGGTGGCGTTCTGCACCGACAGGATCTGGATATTGGTATAATCATAGTAGAAGCCGGCCAGGTTCAGCCGCAACTTGTGGTCGAACAACTCCGTCTTCAGGCCGACCTGGTAAGCGTCGAGTCCTTCGGGCTTCACCGCCGGGCTGGCATAGCTGGTGGAGTTGAATTGCCCGCTCTTGAATCCGGTATCGTATGAAATGTAGCCAAAGATGCTCGGCGCGAACTGCTGCTGCAGCGAAAGGCGGTAGGTTAGCTTGCTGAAGTGCGCCTCCTGGCTGCCGGCAGCGACCTGGGTACCGTTGGACAGCGTGCGGCCGTCCATCGTCTTGGTATCCGACGTGTAGCGCAGGCCGGCGGTGAACTTGGTGCCGGGGAAGAACTCGTATGTCGCCTGGCCGTAGCCGGCATAGCTGGTCGTATCGAGCGCCGTGATCAGATTGGTGTCACGCGTGCCGTTGGTGACGATGTGGAAGAAGGGCCGGTCGAACCGGTCGTCGAGATAATAGAAGCCCACGATCCAGTTGAGCCTGCTGGTATTGTCGGGCGACAGCAGCTGTAACTCCTGGGTCAGCGTCTTGTCGTCAACGCGTGTGGGGCCGACATAGCTGAACGGCCCAGGCGTCGCGTCATGGTCGGTCTGGAAGTCGACGACCGCGCGCCGCCAGGCGGTGATGCTGACCGCGCGCGCGAAACCCAGATCCGCATCGGCGCGGAACGAAACGCCTCCCTGCTCCGCCTTTTCGAGGTCAAGCCCGTCTTCCTTGGTATTGTAGAAGCCGGCGTAGGTGGTGGTACCGTCGATACCGAGGCTACCTGGCAGCAGATGAAAGCCCAGGCCAACCTGAGTGCGCAATGTGCTGTAATCGCCCGCGAGGGTGAACTTCAGCTGATCAGTGGGCGTGAACACCCATTTGTTGCGCACATTGAATTGACGCTGCTTGAACATCTCCTGCCCGGTCGTGAGATTGCGGCCCCAGCCATCGCCCTGATTGGTGAAATAGACGGCGAGATCGGTCGCCAGCGTATCGGTCAGCCCCGTAGTCGCATAGAGATTGGCGGTCGTCGTGTCATAATTGGCATATCCCGCGCTCACATCGACATGCCCGTCATGCGACGGATCCTTGGTGACGATCTGGACGACGCCACCGATCGTATTGCGGCCGAACAGCGTGCCTTGCGGCCCCTTGAGCACTTCGACATGATCGATATTGCCGAGGCTGAGCAGGGAGCCGGCCTGCGAAGCGATATAGACGCCATCGACGTAGAGGCCGACGTCGTTGTCGATCGACTTGCCGGTGGTGCCGACGCCACGAATGAAGATCATGGTCTGGCCCGTGTCGGTGTGGATATCCAGGCTGGGCACGGACTGCGCGAAGCTCTGGGTATTATCGACACCGCTCGCGAGCAGGCTGTCGCCGCTGCGGGTGGCGATCGCGATCGGGACGCGCTGCGAATTTTCGGAACGGCGCTGGGCGGTGACGACGATCTCCTGCAGCCCATCCTGGGCGCCGGCTGAATCGTCCGCGGCGGGGGGCGTCGGGGCCGGCGTCCCTTGCGGCGAGGACGTGATGGCTGGATCAACCGTCTGAGCGTGCACGGCGGACGCCATCGTCAGCGCCGAAACCGAGACCGCGAAACCAAATCCCTTTCGAACCGGACGTGCCATTCACCCAATCCTTTCCCAGATTGCGGCGCGGCGGCCGCTTCTTCCTTCATAAGTGCGCCAAATGACCGAATGCATCAATATGTGAAATATATTTCACCAATTGCTAAGAGCTGCGCGAAAGCGTGTCAAGCGGAACTCACCGCGAATATTGCGGGCGATTTCGAGGACCGCGCGGCGACCGCGGGTTTCGCCGGACCTAGAGCGTGATGATATTAGGTGCGGTCATACCCTGAGTTGGTGAAGTAGTTGGCGCATTCGTCTGAGGTGAAGGCGTCGAGGAGTTCGCCGATCGCGGTGCAGACAGCTTCCTGGGTTCGC
>Ga0153956_1002554_pt1 | contig 13155 bp, 10 predicted proteins | sample TSFL040MetaG_FD_104704 | JGI IMG/M metagenome (GOLD analysis project Ga0153956, IMG submission 104704) | Attine ant fungus gardens microbial communities from Florida, USA - TSFL040 MetaG | ecosystem: Host-associated > Fungi > Mycelium > Unclassified | place: USA: Florida, Wekiwa Springs... | reverse complement strand
GTCGGCGAGCGCGGCGCATTGCTCTCCGGCGGCGAACGCCAGCGCATCACGCTCGCCCGCGCTTTGGTGGGATCGCCGCGCCTGCTGGTGCTCGACGAGGCGCTCAACGCGGTCGATGCCGATAGCGAAACCGCGGTGCTCGCCCGCCTCGCCGCGCTCGATCCGCGTCCGACGATCGTCATGGTCTCGCACCGCGCCGCGAGCCTCGTGCATTGCGATCAGGTGATCGCGGTGGATGCGGGCATGGTGCGCGACGCGACGGGGGAGCGGAGGGCGGCGGCGGAATGAGCAGCCTCCGCACCATCGTCGTCCTTACCGGCGCCGGCATTTCCGCCGAGAGCGGGCTGGCGACGTTCCGCGGGCCGGATGGGCTGTGGGAAGGGCATCGCGTCGAGGATGTCTGCACCCCTGAGGCGCTTCGGCGTGATCCGGCGATGGTGCATCGCTTCTACGACGCACGGCGGGCGGCGCTAGGCTCGGTCGAGCCCAATGCGGCGCATCGCGCGCTGGCGCGGCTCGATGCCGAATGGCCGGGCGAATTGCTGATCGTCACGCAGAATGTCGATGACCTGCACGAACGCGCCGGGGCTAAGCGGCTGCTGCACATGCATGGCGAATTGCTCTCGGCCCTGTGTGCGGAATGCGGCGGGCGACAGCCTTGGACCGGGCCGATGGGCGAGGGGCAACGCTGTGCGGCGTGTGCTGCGCCAGCGCTGCGCCCCGACATCGTGTTCTTCGGCGAGATGCCCTACGAAATGGAGCGGATCGACGCCGCGCTGAGCGGGGCAGACCTGTTCGTCTCTATCGGCACCTCGGGTGCGGTCTATCCCGCCGCCGGCTTCGTCCAGACCGCGCGCCATCACGGTGCCGATACGCTCGAACTCAACCTCGAGCCGTCTGCGGGCAGCGGCTGGTTCGGCGAGGGCCGGTTGGGACCGGCGAGCGAATTGGTGCCGGAATGGGTGGATGAGATGCTGGCGGCACTTCCGATTGCCTAACGTCGCAAAAGTCACACCTCCATCGCGTGCGAGGGCGTGCGAATGTATAGGATGTTGAGTCTCGCGTGGGGTTCCTGCCGGAGAGGAAGTCCCCCGAAGTTGACGAAGTTCGCGCGCATACCGACAATTTCGAGCGAAAATTCGCTATCCGGCTGTTCTATTCAAGCTGTCAAAGAGCATCACGTCAGGATTGCGAACTTCAAACCTCTCACAAGATTTCCAACATTTGAAGGGGCGGCTTCCGGCCCAATTCGACCATTTGACTGGGTGCGGCCGATCACGCCGCCCGCCTGCAGCGGAGCACGTCGCCATACAGGCGGGCAAGGCGCTTGCGAGTAGCTTGGTTTGGTTTAACTCAGAAGAGGGCGACAGCTAAAGCTTGCGAGCGCCCGCTTGGTTCACGGCGACAGGCGGATGTTTCGGCTTCTTGACGAAGACGATGACATAGCAATCCTTCGGTGAGGGACAGTGAACGCTGCAGTATGTACTGCCGCACGGCACCATGCTGCACGACGTTGATGTCTTGCAAATCCCTTTGGCGCTTGCGGTCGTGGTTTGAATCGTCGTTTCGGCAAAAGCTGGTCTGGACAGAGCCGAAAAAGACAATGCAGCCGTCAGAAGAATCAGTGTCTTCATCTCATGTCCTCCACTCATTTCGAGCCTTCGCTCTTCCATTAACAGATCGCGGATTGAACCGCAGAATGCCATGTGAGTCGGATTTCACGCAGTAAGATAAACCGTCTTTGACAAATTGGCCAGATTTGTTTGAGAACTCTGATGCGATTGCATCACGTGGAACGGAGTATGTTCCCACGTGCCCCCTTCTTGAGGGCACAGGATATTCCTTGGTCAGCGGTCGATCTTCATCGCTCGTGTGGTCGGTGGTTATCTCAGGAACTTGGCTAATGTCCGCTTTTCCACCCCTCACTCGACCCAGTCGAGTCCCATGTCGCGATAGACCTCGCGATCCTCGGCCCAGCCTTCCTTCACCTTGACGTGGAGGTAGAGATGCACCGGCCGCTCCATCAGCGCGGCGAGCTCGGCACGGGCACGGGCGCCGATCTCGCGGATGCGGGCGCCGCCCTTGCCGAGCACGATCGCGCGCTGGGTGGCGCGCTCGACCAGGATCTGCTGGTGGATCTCGACCGAGCCGTCGGGGCGCTCCTTAAAGGCTTCGGTCTCGACCGTGCTGGCGTAGGGCAATTCGGCATGGAGCTGGAGATAAAGCTGCTCGCGCGTCACCTCGGCGGCGAGCGCGCGCTCGGTCGCGTCGGAGACCTGATCCTCGGGATAGTGCCACGGCCCCGCCGGCATCGCGATCGCCAGCGCCGATTTGAGTTCGGCGACGCCGTCCCCGGTCGCGGCGGACACGAAGAAGGTCTCGGCGAACGGGCAGAGCGCGTTGAGGCGCTCGGCATGGACCAGCAGCTTCGCCTTGTCGGCGACGTCGACCTTGTTGAGGATGAGGTATTTGGGCTCGGGCCGGCTCGCGAGGCCCTCGGCGATCCCGGTCACGCGCGCGGGCAGGCCGCCCTTGCCGTCGACCACGAAGGCCAGGATGTCCGCGCCCTCCGCGCCGCCCCAGGCAGCGGCGACCATCGCGCGGTCGAGCCGGCGCTTGGGCTCGAAGATGCCCGGCGTATCGACCAGCAGGATCTGCGCCGCGTCCTGGATCGCGACCCCCATCAGCCGCGTGCGCGTGGTCTGCGCCTTGGGGCTGACGATCGCCACCTTCTGCCCGACCAGCGCGTTGACCAGCGTCGATTTGCCCGCGTTCGGCGCGCCGACGACGGCGACGAGGCCGCAATGCTGGGTCATGCGCCTATCCCCTCATCCGTTCGCCCTGAGCTTGTCGAAGGGCGCCCCTGCCGATTGCGCGCTAGGATCGACAATTTTTCCCAATCCCTCTCGATGAGCGCTTCCTTCTTTGCTCGCGACCACCCCTTTATCCGACGCTCGGCAGCAAGTGCTTCATATCGAGAAGGAAAGTCTTGCGTCCAGACGACCTTGAGTGGCCGCCGATTGCGCGTGTGCTGCGAGCCCTTGCCCGCATGATGCTGAGCGATGCGGAAATCGATGTCGTCGGTATGGCCGGTATAATAACTGCCGTCAGCGCATTGGATCATATAGGTCCAGAAGGTCATCTGATGGGCTCATGCAAGCGCCCTTCGACAAGCTCAGGGCGAACGGTGTGAAAAGATTTCATGCTCCGAGTGCCTTGAGCAAAGCCGCCGCCGCCGCGGTCTCCGCTTCCTGCTTCGATCCGCCGCTGGCGCTCGCTTCCTCCTGCCGCCCCAGCGCGACGCGGACGGTGAAGCGGGGCGCGTGGTGCGGGCCGGAGCGGTCGGTGACCTCATAAGCGGGTGGCTTGCGGTTGTGCGCGGCGGCCCATTCCTGCAGCGCGGACTTGGGGTGCTGCGGCGCGCGCGCCTCGCTGGTCACGCGATCGCCCCAGGCGCTGCGGATGAAGGCACGCGCCGCATCGAGCCCCGCCTCGCGATAGAGCGCGCCGATCAGCGCCTCCATCACGTCGCCCAGCACGTTGTCGCTGTCGCTCGCGCCATCGTCGCGCGCCTGTTTGCCGAGGCGTAGATGCTCGCCGACGCCCAGCGCGCGCGCGACCTCCGCACACACCGCGCCGGTCACCAGCGCGTTGAGCCGTTTGGACAGTTGGCCCTCGGGCTCGCCCGGAAAGCGCTCGAACAGCCATTCGGCCATCACCAGGCCGAGCACGCGATCGCCGAGGAATTCGAGCCGCTCGTAATTGTCCGCGCCCTGGCTGCCGTGGGTCAGCGCGCGTTCGAAGCTCGCCTGGTCATCGGGACGCCGACCGAGCGTGCGCTCCAGCCAGTCCGCCAGCACCTCGCTCAAAAGCCCATCCCGATGCGCTTGAAGCGCGCCGCGGTGAACCAGGTCCAGGGCAGGATCCAGCTCGCCGAGCCGTCGGTCGACCAGAAATTGACCACCGCCTTGCCCTCGATCCGGTTCATCGGAATATAACCCATGCCGTTGGGTGGCGCGAAGCGGCTGTCGGCGCTGTCGTCGCGATTGTCGCCCATCAGGAAGACGGTGCCGGCGGGGACGGTGTAGACAGGCGTGTCGTCGGCCGTGCCGTTCGGGCCGCGATCGAGCACATTGTAGCTCTTGCCGTTGGGCAAGGTTTCGCGGAATTGCTTGTAGCGGCAGATCACCTGGCCGTTCTGGCCCGAATCCTGGAACTCCGCCGGGCATTCACCAGCGGGGTAATTGGGCGACAGCGGGATGGTGAAATCACCCACCGGCACCTTGGGAATCGCCTGGCCGTTCAGGATCAACTGGCCGTTGACCATCTGCACGGTGTCGCCGGGCAGGCCGATCACGCGCTTGATCACGTCATGATCGTCGCCCTCGGGCCCGCGGAACACCACCACGTCGCCGCGCGCCGGATCGCGCCCGAGGATGCGGCCCGGGATCAGCGGAATGCCGAACGGCAGCGACCAGCGTGAGAAGCCGTAATTCCATTTCGAGACGAACAGATAATCGCCGACATAGAGCCGCGGCAGCATCGATTGCGACGGGATGCTGTAGGGCGCGAAGATGAAGCTGCGGAAGACGAACACGACGATCGCCAGCTTCAGCAGGAAGACAAGCGTCTCGCGCATCTCGGACTTCGGCTTGCTCGCAGGCTTGGCGTCGGGCGCGGCGGCGGTGTCGGTATCGGCCATGGCGAGCGGTTTGCGCAGGCGCGCAGGCAGCGTCAAGCCGGTCCTTTCGTTCCGGGATAGCTTTGATGCGGGTGGCGTTATGCTCGCAGGCGCATTACCTGCGCGACAGCTTCTAGAGGAGTGAGACATGGCCGCCGACTGGTCCGCGATCGAAAACCTGCCCAAGCAACGGCTCGACGACCTGTTCGCCGGCGACAAGGACCGGCTCTCCCGCCTCTCGCTCGATCTCGCCGGCATTCATTTCGACTGGTCGAAGACGCATCTGACGCCCGAGGCGGTCGCCGCGTTCGAGCAACTCTGCAAGGCGCAGGATCTGGCCGGCAAGCGCGAGGCGATGTTCGCCGGCAAGGTGATCAACACCACCGAGGACCGCCCGGTCGAGCACACTGCCGAGCGCGGCGAGGGCGCGCCGGACAGCGTGGCGCGCGCGCAGGCCTTTCATGCCCGGATGCGCGCGCTGATCGATGCGATCGAGGCTGGTGCTTTGGGTGACGTCCGCTCGGTGATCCATGTCGGCATCGGCGGATCGGCGCTGGGGCCGGACTTGCTGATCGACGCGCTGGGCCGCGAGACCAAGCGCTATGAAGTCGCGATCGTCTCCAACGTCGACGGCATGGCACTGGAGGCGCCGTTCGAGACCTTCGATCCGCATTCGACGTTGCTGGTGATCGCGAGCAAGACCTTCACTACCACCGAGACGATGATGAACGCCGAGAGCGTCATCGCCTGGATGCAGGCGGCGGGGGTCGAGGATCCCTATGGCCGCGCGATCGCGCTGACCGCCGAGACCGACAAGGCGATCGCCTGGGGCGTCGACGAGACGCGCGTGCTGCCCTTCTCGGAAAGTGTCGGTGGACGCTATTCGCTCTGGTCGTCGATCGGTTTTCCGGCGGCGCTGGCACTGGGCTGGGATTGCTTCGAGGAACTGCTCGAAGGCGCGGCCGAGGTCGATCGGCATTTCCGCCTCACCGCGCTCAGCGAGAACGCGCCCGCGCTCGCCGCCTTCTCGGATCTCTATTATACGCAGAACCGCGGCGCCGAGACGCGCGCGACCTTCGCCTATGACGAACGGCTGCGGCTGCTGCCGCCCTATCTCCAGCAGCTCGAGATGGAATCGAACGGCAAGAGCGTGACGATCGACGGCAAGCCACTCGGCAGGCCGTCCGCGCCGATCGTCTGGGGCGGGGTCGGCACCGATCAGCAGCATGCGGTGTTCCAACTGCTCCACCAGGGCACGCACCTCGTGCCGGTCGAGTTCATCGGCGTGATCGAGCAGGCCGATACGCAGCCCGAGGACCATCACAAGGCGCTGCTGACCAGCATGTTCGCGCAAGGCGCGGCACTGATGAAGGGCAAGCCCAACCCCGACGATCTCGCGCGCGTCTATCCCGGCGACCGGCCGAGCTCGACCTTCCTGCTCGACACGCTCGATGCGCGGACGTTGGGCGCGCTGATCGCCTTCTACGAGCACCGCGTGTTCGTGCGCGGCGTGCTGCTCGGCATCAACTCGTTCGATCAGTTCGGCGTCGAGCTGGGCAAGGAAATGGCCAAGGAAGCAGCGAAGGGCGGCGGCGCGTTCGACGTCTCGACCACCGACCTGATGAAGCGCGCGTTCGGCTGAGCATCCATCGTCATGCCGGCCCCCGACTTGATCCGGGGTCCGGCACCCACCGCGCAGCAATGTGCGAACGTCTGCGGGGTGAGGTGGGCCCCGGAACAAGTCCGGGGTGACGAGAAATATGGCGCAATACGACTACGACCTTTTCGTCATAGGCATCGGCTCGGGCGGCACGCGCGCGGCGCGGGTCGCTGCGGCGCACGGCGCGAAGGTGGCGGCGGCGGAGGAATATCGCGTCGGGGGCACCTGCGTGATCCGCGGCTGCGTGCCGAAGAAATTGCTCGTCTATGGCGCACACTTCGCCGAGGATCTGAAGGATGCGCGCTGCTTCGGTTGGAACGTCCCGGATTGTGACTTCGACTGGAGCGTGCTGCGCGACAACGTGCTGAGCGAGGTCGGTCGCTTGAACGGCATCTACACCCAGACGCTCGACAGCAACGGCGTCGAGATCATCCTGGAGCGCGCCACCGTCACCGGCCCGCACGACATCAGGCTGGCGAGCGGCAAGGCGGTCACCGCGAAGACGATCCTGATCGCCACCGGCGCGCATCCCGCGATACCGAAATGCCCCGGCCACGAGCTCGGTATCACCTCGAACGAGGCGTTCCATCTCGACGCCATCCCGAAGCGCATCCTGATCGCCGGCGCGGGCTATATCGCCAACGAGTTCGCCGGCATCTTCAACGAATTCGGCGCGAAGGTGACTTTGATCAACCGCACCGACGTGATCCTGCGCGGCTATGACGAGCAGATCCGCGACCGCCTGCTCCAGATCAGCGTGATGAAGGGGATCGATTTCCGCTTCCACGCCGAGTTCAAGGGCATCGAGAAGGTCAAGGGCGGCCTCAAGGTCTCGATGAGCAATCACGAACCGATCGAGGTCGATTGCGTGATGTTCGCCACCGGACGGGTGCCCAATACCGGCAAGCTCGGGCTGGAGAGTGCCGGGGTCGAGCTCGACGAGAAGGGCGCGGTGAAGGTCGATGACGACAACCGCTCGACCTGCGACAGCATCTATGCGGTGGGCGACGTGACCAACCGCGTGCAGCTCACGCCGGTCGCGATCCGCGAGGCGCAGGCGTTCGCCGACACGGTGTTCGGCGGCAAGCCGTCACGAGTGGACTACGATTGCATTCCCAGCGCGGTGTTCAGTCACCCGCCGATGTGCGGCGTCGGCATGACCGAGGGGCAGGCGAAGGGCAAATACGGCAATGTGAAGGTCTACACCTCGGACTTCCGCGCGATGAAGAACGTGCTCGCGCACCGCAACGAACGCGCGCTCTACAAGATGATCTGCCACGCCGAGACCGGGCAGGTTCTGGGGCTGCACATGATCGGGCCCGACGCGCCCGAAATCCTCCAGGCGGCGGCGGTCGCGGTGAAGGCGGGGCTGACCAAGCAAGCGTTCGACGACACCGTCGCGCTGCATCCGACGATGGCGGAAGAGCTGGTGTTGATGCGGTGAGAGATTATCCCCTCGGCACCAACTGCGTCACCCACATCGGATAGCCCTCGGGCGCCATCACGATATCGGGCACCGCGTCGGGATCGTCGCCGGTCTCGATCCAGCCCATGCCGTGGCAATGGGCGCAGATCGTGCGGCTGCAGCGGAAGCTGACCAGATCGATCTGGTCGTTCCACTGGCCGTGGCCCCTGCAGACCGGGCAGATCGCATCGAGGCTGCCGTTACGCGGGCACAGCGGGATATTGTCGAAGGCGTGCGGGCTGTCCGGCCCTGAGCATAAGATGGTGTTGCTTGCGTGCGGCATCCGGGTTCCTCAGCGAACCGTCGCTAGCGCACAAATATGACCGTTCCGCATCGATCGCCTAACGTGCTCACAGGCGTTTGTGTTCGCGCTCGCCGAGGGAAGTGGAAAGGCCGGCGCGCGTCATGTCACGCGCGCCGGCAGGGCAGTCCTACCAGATATGCACGCGCTGCTCGGGCGCCAGGTACAGCTTGTCGCCCGGCTGGATGTTGAACGCGGCATACCAGGGGTCGAAATTGCGCACGACGCCGTTGACGCGGAACATCGCCGGCGAGTGCGGATCGGTCAGCAGCAGCTGGCGCTGCAGGCCCTCGCGCAGCTTGGCCTGCCAGGCCTGGGCGTAAGCGAGGAAGAAGCGCTGGTCGCCGGTCAGCCCGTCGATCACCGGCGCCTTGCCATGCTTCGCCTGATAGAGCTGGAACGCCTCATAGGCCGCCTCGACGCCGCTCAGGTCGCCGATATTCTCGCCGAGCGTGAGCGCGCCCTTGATGTGCGTGCCGGGCACCGGTTCGTAGCTGTCATATTGCGCCGAGAGCGCCGCGGTGTGCGCCGAATAGGCCTTGCGCGCGCCGTCGGTCCACCAGTTCTGGAACACGCCGGTCGGGCCGAACTGGCTGCCCTGGTCGTCGAAGCCATGGCCCATTTCGTGGCCGATGATCGCGCCGATCGCGCCATAGTTCACCGCCGGATCGGCGTTCGGATCGAAGTAGGGCGGCTGCAGGATCGCGGCCGGAAAAGTGATCTGGTTGGAGAGCGGATTGTAATAGGCGTTCACCGTCTGCGGCGTCATGCCCCACAAAGTACGGTCGACCGGCTTGGGGAAGCGCGACAGTTCGAGCTGGTGCTCGAACTCGCCCGAACGCATCGCATTGCCGAGCAGATCGCCGCGATCGACGTGCAGCGACGAATAATCGATATACTTGACCGGGTGGCCGATGCGCGGCTCGAACGCCGCGAGCTTGTCGAGCGCCGCCTTGCGCGTGGCGTCGTCCATCCACGGCGCGTTGGTGATCTTGTCCTTGTAGGCGGCGCGCAGGTTCTCGATCAGCTCCGCCATCTGCTTCTCGCTCTCGGGCGGGAAGTATTTGGCGACGTACAGTGCGCCGACCGCTTCGCCGAGCGCGCCGTTCATCAGCTGCACGCCGCGCTTCCAGCGATCACGCTGCTGTTGCACGCCCGACAGCGTCGTCGAATAGAAGGCGAAGCGCGCGTCGTCGAACGCCTTGGGCAGGAAGGTCGCGTGATCGCTGACGAAGTGGAAGGCCATATAGTCCTTCCAGGTCTGCAGCGGCGTCGCGGTCAGGATCGGGCCCATCGCGGTGATCGCGGTGTTGTTGCCCATCAGCACCTTGGGCGACGCGTCGAGGCCCGCGGTCTTCAGCATCAGTGCCCAGTTGAACTCGGGCGCCTTGGCCTTCAGCCCGGCCAGATCCTCGGGATCGTTGAGCTTGGCGATGTCGCGGCTCTGCTCGGGCGACCATTGCACCTTGGCGAGCGCGGTCTCCAGCGCGAAGATCGCGTCGGCCTTGGCCGCGGCATCGGGGATGCCGGCCAGTTCCTGCATCTGCTGGATATAGGCGCGATAGGCCTTGCGGTAGCCGTCATACTTCTCGCCTTCCAGAAGGTAGTAATCGCGCGGCATGCCGAGGCCGCTCTGCCCGGCGATCGCGGTGTAATGCGTCGGATCGGACAGGCTGGGGATGATCCCGACATCGACCGGCGAGGCATAGCCGGTGGTGGCGAACAGCACCTGCAGGTCGTCGAGCGTCTTCACGCCGTCGATCTTCGCCAGATAGGGCTTGAGCGGCGCCGCGCCCTTCTTCTCGATCGCCGCGCTGTCCATCCAGCTGGCGTAGAAATCGCCGACCTGCTTGCCGGTCGCGCCGTACTGCGCGGGGTTGGCGGCCATGTCGTCGAGGATCTTGCGGACGTTGGCCTCGGCCTCGTCGCTCAGGATGTTGCCGTAGCCGACCGAGCCCTTGTCGGCCGGAATCTCGGTCTTCGCCGCCCAGGTGCCGTTGGCATAGGTCCAGAAATCGTCGCCCGGCTTCACGCTCGACTGCTGCGAGGAAAGGTCGATGCCGAACGCGCCGTAGCGGGCATGGCCGGCAGGCGCGGTCTGCGAGGCGGCGACGCCGGCGACGGCCAGAGCGGCGACGCCCGCGGTCAGGCGGACAAAGGTTGCGATGCGCATATGTTTGAAAAACCCCCGTGCTCTTAGGTGTGTTGCCCATAGGTAGCGGTCGGATCGAGGCGCCGCAATCCGGCCTCCTGCGAACGACACGGATTCGCGGTCGAACGACCTCGGTTCTCATGTATGACGCCTCCCCGGCGTAGGCCGGTTGATCTTCGCTCACGCTACGCGGTTCGCGACCAGATCGTCGACCACCGCGGGATCGGCCAGGGTGCTGGTGTCTCCCAGCGACGATATGTCGCCCTCGGCGATCTTGCGCAGGATGCGGCGCATGATCTTGCCGCTGCGCGTCTTGGGCAGGCCGGGGGCGAACTGGATCGCGTCGGGCGTGGCGATCGGGCCGATCTCCTTGCGCACCCAGTCGCGCAGATCCTTGCGCAACTCCTCGGACGCCGTCTCGCCGCTGTTGAGCGTGACATAAGCGTAGATGCCCTGGCCCTTGATGTCGTGCGGCATGCCGACGACGGCGGCCTCGGCGACCTTGGGGTGCAGCACCAGCGCGGACTCCACCTCGGCGGTGCCCATGCGATGGCCGCTGACGTTGATCACGTCGTCGACGCGGCCGGTGATCCAGTAATAGCCGTCTTCGTCGCGGCGGCAGCCGTCGCCGGAGAAATACTTGCCGGGATAGGTGCTGAAATAGGTCTGGAAGAAGCGGTCGTGATCGCCCCACACGCTGCGCATCTGCCCCGGCCAACTGCGCGCGATGCACAGATTGCCCTCGGTCGGGCCGTTCAGGACGGTGCCTTCGCTGTCGACGATCTGCGGATCGACGCCGGGGAACGGCGTGGTCGCGCTGCCGGGCTTGAGCGCGGTCGCGCCGGGCAGCGGGGTGATCATGTGGCCGCCGGTCTCGGTCTGCCACCAGGTATCGACGATCGGGCAGCGCCCTTCGCCGACCACCTCGTGATACCAGCGCCACGCCTCGGGATTGATCGGCTCGCCGACCGTGCCGAGCAGCTTCAGCGACTTGCGCGAGGTCATCGAGACATAGGCGTCGCCCTCGCGCATCAGTGCGCGGAGCGCGGTGGGGGCGGTGTAGAGCGTCTCGACCTGATGCCGATCCACCACCTGCCAGATGCGGCTGGCGTCGGGCCAGTTGGGCAGGCCCTCGTACATCAGGGTGGTGCCGCCGTTCGAAAGCGGGCCGTAGAGGATGTAGCTGTGCCCGGTCACCCAGCCGATATCGGCGGCGCACCAATAGATCTGGCCGGGCCGGTAATCGAACACCAACTCATGTGTCAAGCTCGCCCAGAGCAGATAGCCGCCGGTGGTGTGAAGTACGCCCTTCGGCTTCCCCGTAGAACCAGAGGTGTAGAGGATGAACAGCGGGTCTTCCGCGCCCATCGGCTCGACCGGGCACGTCTCGGCGACGCCCGAGGCGGCTTCGTGATACCAGACGTCGCGGTCACCCATCGCGACATTGCCGCCGGTCGCCTTGACGACGATCACACGCTTCAGCGCCGGGGCATGCGGCGCGGCGGCATCGACATTGGCCTTGAGCGGGACGGTCTTGCCGCCGCGCCGGCCTTCGTCCGCTGTCACCACGATCTTCGAATCGCAATCGGTGATCCGCCCGGCGAGTGCCTCGGGCGAGAAGCCGCCGAACACCACCGAATGGATCGCGCCGATCCGCGCGCAGGCGAGAATCGCGAACGCGGCCTCCGGGATCATCGGCATGTAGATGGTGACGCGATCGCCCTTCGCGACGCCTTGCGCCTTCAACACATTGGCGAAGCGGCAGACCTCCGCGTGGAGCTGGCGATAAGTGAAGCGCTTCGGCTCCGCCTTGGGATCGTCCGGCTCCCAGATGATCGCGACCTGATCGCCGCGCTTGGCGAGATGGCGATCGATGCAGTTCGCCGCGGCGTTGATCCGCCCGTCGGCGAACCAGCTGATGTGGAAATCCTTCTCGTCGAACGACCAGTCGCCGGCGATCTCTGGGCGCTTGATCCAGTCGAGACGCCGCGCCTGTTCCAGCCAGAAGCTGCCGGGATCGGCGAGGCTGCGGCCGTAGAGCTTCTCATATCCCGCGGCATCGATCCGGGCGCGCTTGGCCCATTCGGCGGGGACAGGATAGACTTCGGCTTCCGACATCGCGCGCTCCCTCTCGTATTCCTCCATTGCGGGGCAGCGCGCGCTTGGCAAGGCGTCAGGCTATGCCGGGCTCACGTTTCAATATACAACTGATCCCGATCGAGCGGGGAGAGGCGCGATGGCAGGCAAGGTTCTGGTCACGGGCGGCAGCGGCTACATTGCCGGTTTCCTGATCCGGCAGCTGATTGCGGAAGGCTGGACGGTCAACACCACCGTGCGATCATTGAAACGCGAGGCCGAGGTGCGCGGCTGGCTCGGCGTCGATGACGGCAAGCTGCATTTCTTCGCCGCCGATCTGGAGAACGATGCCGGCTGGGCCGAGGCGATGGCGGGATGCAGCCACGTCGCGCATGTCGCTTCGCCCTTCCCGGCGGGTGCGCCGAAGAATGACGACGAACTGGTGATCCCGGCGCGCGAGGGCGTGTTGCGCGCGCTGCGCTTCGCCAAGGCGGCGGGTGTGCAGCGCTTCGTGCTGACCTCGTCGGTCGCGGCGGTCGCCTACGGGCATCCGGAGGAACGCGCCTATACCGAAGCGGACTGGACCGACGTCAACGCGCCCAAGGTCGGTGCCTATATCAAGTCGAAGACCATCGCCGAGCGCGCCGGGCGCGACTGGATGGCGGCGAACGGGGCGGGGATGGAATTCTGCTCGGTCAATCCGTCGGCGGTGCTCGGGCCGCTGCTCAGCGATGATTTCTCGACCTCGATCCAGTTCGTGCAGCGGCTGATCGACGGGTCGGTGCCGGGCTGCCCAAGGATCGGCTTCGCGGTGGTCGAC
>Ga0153956_1002553_pt1 | contig 13161 bp, 14 predicted proteins | sample TSFL040MetaG_FD_104704 | JGI IMG/M metagenome (GOLD analysis project Ga0153956, IMG submission 104704) | Attine ant fungus gardens microbial communities from Florida, USA - TSFL040 MetaG | ecosystem: Host-associated > Fungi > Mycelium > Unclassified | place: USA: Florida, Wekiwa Springs... | reverse complement strand
GACACCTTCGTGGACTCGTCCTGGTATTTCGCGCGCTTCACCGATCCCAAAAGCGAGACGCCGGTGAATGCAAAGGCGGCCGATTACTGGCTGCCGGTCGATCAATATATCGGCGGCATCGAGCATGCGATCCTGCATCTGCTCTATGCCCGATTCTTCACGCGCGGCTTGCACAAGCTCGGCTACACGCAGGTCGACGAGCCCTTCGCCGGATTGTTCACGCAGGGCATGGTCTGTCACGAGACTTACAAGAATGCGAACGGCGAGTGGGTCACGCCTGACGAAGTCGAAAAGCGCGACGGCAAGGCGTTCCTCACCGGCACCAATGTCGAAGTGGCTATCGGCTCCTCGGAGAAGATGTCGAAGTCCAAGAAGAACGTGATCGCGCCCGAAACGATCATCGACGTCTATGGCGCGGACACGATCCGCTGGTTCATGCTCTCCGACACGCCGCCGGAGCGCGACATCGAGTGGACCGACGAAGGCGCGTCCGGCTGCTGGCGCTTCGTGCAGCGCATCTGGCGCCTGATCGACGAAGCCGGCGACTTGCCGCCGCCCGGCACGAAGCCCGGCAGTGTGGAAGGCGCTTCGCTGGATTTGCGCCGCGCCACGCACAAGGCGATTGCTGCCGTCACCGACGATCTCGAACATCTGCGCTTCAATCGCGCGGTGGCGCAGATCTACACGCTGGCCGGCGCCATCGGCGAAGCCGACCCGGCAGCGAAGCGCGAGGCGCTGGAGGCGCTGGTGCTGCTGTGCGGCCCGATGATGCCGCATCTGGCGGAGAGCGCCTGGCAGAAGCTGGGCCACAAGACGCTGGTCACCGACACGCCCTGGCCGAAAGCCGACACAGCGCTGACGCAGGACAATGTCGTCACCTACGCCGTGCAGGTGAACGGCAAGCTGCGCGCCACGCGCGAATTCCCCAAGGGTGCCGACAAGGCGACGGTGGAAAAGGAAGCCTTGGCGCTGGAGCCGGTGGTCCGCGCGCTTGAAGGCAAGACGCCCAAGCGTGTTATCGTGGTGCCCGACCGCATCGTGAACATCGTCATATGAAGCTTCGCATCGCCGGACTGATGATCGCCGCGCTCGCGCTCGCGGGCTGCGGGTTCCGCCCGCTGTACGGCACGCAAGGCGCCAATCCGGCGGGACAGGCGCTCTTCGCGTCCATCTATGTCGAGCCGATCAGCCACGAGCGCGTGGGTTACGATCTGCGCAACAAGCTGATCGATCTTTTGCGCGGGCCGGCGCGCGCGCAGGACGCTGGTTACAGGCTCGAAGTTACCGTCACCGAAACGCGCGAAGGCGTGGCGCTGCAAAATGACGCCACCATCACGCGCTACGACCTCGCCTTCAGCGCGAAATACAAGCTCACCGACGCCAAGCTGAATGTCGTCACCCAGGGCACGGAGACGACGCTGGAGAGCTTCGACGTGGCACAATCGCCTTACGCCTCGCTCACCGGGCAGGAAGAAGCCGAGAAGCGCGCGATGCAGGATATCGCCGAGCACATCCAGATCGATCTGGGTGTGCATTTTGCGCACGAAACCCGCGTACGATGATCGTCAAGACCGGCGACGCGGATCGTTTCGCGGCCGAGCCGCCCGCCACGCTCAAAGCCGCGCTGTTCTACGGGCCCGATCAGGGGCTGGTGCATGAGCGCGCGGAGAAGATGGCGAAATCGGTGGTGGACGATCTTTCCGATCCGTTCCGCGTGATCGACTTCGAAGAGTCCGCGCTCACGTCGGATGGCGCGCGGCTGTTCGATGAAGCCGCCGCCATCTCCATGCTGGGCGGCCGCCGCGTGATCCGCGTGCGCACCGGCGCGAATGCGCTGGCCAAGCTGTTCGAGACGTTTCTGGAAGACGCTGTGGGCGATGCGCTGGTGGTGGTGGAGGGCGGCGATCTCGCCAAGAACTCCGCGCTGCGCAAAGCCTTCGAGGACGCCGACAACGGCGCGGCCATCGCCTGCTATGGCGACACGGCGCAGAATCTTTCGGGCGTGGTGCGCGATGCGCTGAAAGCCGAAGGGTTGACGATTTCCGCCGAGGCGCTGGACGATGCGGTGTCGCGGCTGGGATCGGACCGCGGCGTCACGCGGCAGGAACTGGCGAAGCTTGCGCTCTATGCCCATGGCCGGAAAAGCGTCGGCATCGAAGATGTGCGCGCCGTGATGGGCGACGAAGCCGAAGTGCGCGTGGACGAAATCTGCGATGCCGCAGGCGAAGGCGACCTGAAGCGTCTCGATCTGGCGCTGGAACGCGTGTGGGGCGAAGAGACCTCGGCCATCGCCGTGGTGCGCGCGGTGATGGGGCATTTCCAGAAGCTCTTGCAGGTGAAGGCCGCCGGCGAGCGCGGCGAGAATGTCGATGCCGCGATGCGCAAGATCTGGCCGCCGATCCATTTCTCGCGGCAGTCTTCGTTCAAGGCGCAGGCGAACCGCTGGAGCGAAGCCAAGCTGTCCGACGCCTTGGATCTGCTGCTGGACACCGAAGCCCTGTGCAAAACCACCGGCGTTCCGAACGAAGCCGCGCTCGGCCGCGCGCTGTTCAACATCGCCGCGATGGCGCGGGCTAAATAATGGCCGACAGCGGCTGGCATGGAACTAAGGAAGAATGGGTTCAGGCGGAGGTCCCTTTACTGGCGATCGACGCAGATCTTCAAATGTTTGCGCAGAACTATCGTTTTGTGATCACGAAAAACTGGAAGGACTGGCCTGAGAGATCCCTGCGCAAAGAGGAAAACAATGTGCAGTGCCTCATTCAGGTTTATCTCGATGATCTTGAAACGCTTGAGCTCAATGTGGGCGTCAGCGCATGGCAAGATCGAGACGATTCTCGATACTGGAAAAACAAAATTTTGAGAAAGGAGGTCACCGTTGCGGAGGTTTCTTCTGAGCTTCTCGACGTTTTAGAAGAAGCGAAGAAATTATTGGATGGCTGGTGCTCACAACCGGAAAATCTAGAGTTCGCAACAAAGCTTTCTCCTCCTCCAAAGAAAACTTAGAGCCAATGCTTAAAGTCCGCGTCATCCCCTGTCTCGATGTGAAAGACGGCCGTGTCGTCAAAGGCGTGAACTTTGTCGGGCTGCGCGATGCGGGCGATCCGGTCGAGCAGGCGATGATCTATGACAAGGCGGGCGCGGATGAGCTTTGTTTTCTGGACATCACCGCCTCTCATGAGAAGCGCGGCATCCTGCTCGATGTCGTGCGCCGTACCGCTGAAGCCTGCTTCATGCCGCTGACGGTCGGTGGCGGCGTGCGCACGCTCGACGATATCCGCGCGTTGCTGCTCGCGGGCGCGGACAAGGTTTCGATCAACACCGAAGCGGTGAAGCGGCCGGAATTCGTGCGTGAGGCGGCGGAAAAGTTCGGCAGCCAGTGCATCACCGTCGCCATCGATGCCAAACAGACCGCGCCGAACAAGTTCGAAGTCTTCACCCATGGCGGACGCAACGCGGCCGGCATCGACGCCGTGGAACACGCGAAGACGATGGCCGAATATGGCGCGGGCGAAATCCTGCTCACCTCCATGGACCGGGACGGCACCAAACAGGGCTACAACATCCCCCTTACCCGCGCGGTGGCGGATGCGGTTTCCATTCCGGTCATCGCCTCCGGCGGCGTGGGATCTGTGGATGATCTTGTGGATGGAATTGTGGAAGGCCATGCATCTGCCGTCCTGGCGGCGTCGATTTTTCATTTCGGCGAAGTAAGCATCGGAAAAGCCAAGGAAAAATTGGCTGAGGCCGGGGTTGCCGTCCGTCCCTGAAAGATATTTTCGCGCACGATTGATGACAGTTTTTTTTCATGCCTTGATCGGCCTCAATCCGGGGTGGTCCAAGGCAAGGAACTCTCGCGCGAACACGCGAGCGACTGTTCATCATGGCTGCGCAAATCGAATTGAAGCTGGGCGTTCAGGAGGAGGTCACCCCTCCCAACACCCCGCCCAAACGCTTCACCCCGCCCGCCCTTGTCGATGCCCCGATGAAGACCAGAAGCCATCCTTCCGCCGTGAAAGCGCGCGCCGCGATCCTGCCGCGCGACATTCCCGCGGAAGACGCGTTCCGCCTCACCCTGCTGCAGTGCCAGTGGCACATCGCGGCCAATATCTCCGCCATCGTGGAAGCACGCGAGGTAGAAGGCCTGCATCAGATGCGCGTTGGCTTCCGCCGGCTGCGCGTGGCGTTCACATCTTTCGGCCGCGCCTTCCGCAATCAGGAACTCGACAAGCTGAAGGATCGCGCCAAGCGCATGGCGGAAAATCTCGGGCCCGCGCGCGATCTGGACGTCTTCATCGAAGAACTTCTTGAGCCGGCCGCCAATGCGAACGGCGCGGTCGAAAGCTTCGCGCTGCTGCGCGCGCGCGCGAGAGATGCACAACGCACCGCCTGGGATTTCGCGGTGACGCATGTGATGAGCCCGGCTTTCGCCGGCTTCATGGCCGATCTCAATTCCGCGGTGGAGCGCCGCCTGTGGCTGGACGATGCGAAAGACACGTCCGTCTTCGACCAGCCGGCGCAGGAGCTTGCGGCACACGTGCTGAATCATCGCCTGAAGGCGGCGAAGAAGCAGGCCAAGCGGCTCAAGGAAGCCTCCGACGAGCAGATCCATCACTTGCGCATCGCGCTCAAGAAGCTGCGCTACACCGGCGAATTCTTCGCGCCGCTCTACGAGAAAGACGATGTCGAGGAATTCGACAAGCGCCTGTCCAAGATGCAGGACAGCCTCGGCGCGGTGCACGATGTCGTGGTCGCACGCGAGACGTTGGCGCGGCTGACGGCGGGCGCCAACGACTATTCCGACACGGGCATCTCATTCGCGGCCGGCATTGTTTACGGCTGGCATCTCGACCGCTCGACACACATCTTCAAGAAAAGCATGAAGCGCTGGAAGAAGTTCGCGCACACAGAGCCGTTCTGGGCGGGCGAGACCAGACACTGATCTCATGAAAGAAGCGTTCGATCCCGCGAAGGCGGAAAGCTATCCGCCGAACATTCAGGCCATTGTAAAACGCCAGGCACCCGCGAGCGCATGGCTGAACCAGCAGATCCTCGAGCTCGATGTCGAGGCCGGCTGGGTGAAGATCGGCTATGACCTCGGCGAGCCGCACTTCAACCGCTTCGGTGCGTTGCATGGCGGATCGATCGCGTGCGTGATGGACGACGTTCTTGCCGTCGCTGCCGGCATGGTCGCCAAATGGGGCGAGATCGCGCCGACGCTGGAGATGAAGGTCAGCTATCTCAATCAGGGCGGCGCGGGCAAGCATGTCGCCGAAGCGCGTGTGCTCAAACGCGGCAGGCAGATCAATTTCCTCGAAGCGACGCTGATGCGCGAAGACGGCAAGGTGATCGCGACATCCACCGCGACTATCATGATCGCCCCGATGAAGCGCTAGAGTTCGAACTCCGCCACCACCGGCACATGATCGGAAGGCTGTTTCCAGCCGCGCATGTCTTTCAGGATCTTCTGCGTGCGCACCTGGTTCTTGAGGATCGGACTTGTCCAGATGTGGTCGAGCCTTCGGCCGCGGTCGGACGCGCGCCAATCCTGCGCGCGATAGCTCCACCATGAATAGATCTTCTGATCCTCCGGCACGAACTGGCGCGTGACGTCGTTCCATTCGAAGGCTTCTCGCGCATTGCCGAACAACTCCACTTCCACGGGCGTGTGGCTGACGACATCCAGAAGCTGCTTGTGACTCCACACATCGTTTTCCAGCGGCGCGACATTCAGATCGCCGACCAGGATGACGGCCGCGTTGTGGCGATCCGAACGGCCGCGGAACATCTCTTCCATCTCGCGCAGGAAATCGAGCTTGTGGGCGAACTTGTCGTTGACCTTCGGGTCGGGAATGTCGCCCCCGGCCGGGACGTAGAAATTGTGCAGTTCGACGCCGTTCTCGAAACTGGCGCGCATATGGCGGCAATCGCCCTTGTCGCAGAACGCGCGCGCCTCGGAGCCCACGAAGGGCAGCTTCGAGAGGATCGCCACCCCGTGATAGCCCTTCTGACCGTTGATGGCCTGATGGACGTAGCCCAGCTTGGCGAAGCCCGCGCCCGGGAAGAGATCGTTGATGACCTTGGTCTCCTGCAGGCAGAGCACGTCCGGCGCCTCGGTCCTGAGGAAGCGGGCGACCGCGTTAAACCGCAGCCGGACGGAGTTGATATTCCAAGTGGCAAGCTTCATGTCAGACCCTGTGCGAGCCTCTTTTTGAGGCCTGTGGAAAAGAATTGCTGCTATGCAGCATAGGCATGTCTCCGCTTTGAAATTATATTTCTCAATATAATCATGTGCTTACGTGATTTTTGAAATAATTTGTATTACATGAACGCTGAATATTCTTGGAATTATTTATTGCAGAACATCGGAACCATCCTATATCAGCCTCGTCCGGCAATGACGCCGGAAACAGTTTCGAGGCCGGGCTTCCCCTTTCCCGGCCGGTTTTGGAGAGGCAGTCATGACCAATATTTCCCTTCGCGCACCGGCGCAGAGCTCCCGTTTCAACGGCACCATCGCCAGCCTGTTTATGACGGCTGCGGTTGTTCTGTCCGGCTTCGTTTCGCTGGCGATCTTCGCCGGCTAACCCTTTCCCGGCTTCGCCGCTTCTAGGCTCCCCCTAGCGGCGATCCGGAAAGCGGCCAGCGGGCTCGCGGCCCCACTCCCAAGCCGTCGAACAACTCCAGCTGGCTTCGTTCAACCCCCGCCCAGGCGACCATCGCGGCATTGTCCGTGCAAAGTCCGGGCGGGGGTATTTTTTTCTGAAAGCCATTCTCGCCACAGAGTTTCTGGATCGCCTCGCCGATGGCGCGGTTCGATGCGACGCCGCCCGCCACGACAAAGTCCGGCGAAGCTTCGTCTGGAAAATCCTTGCGAAACATCTGCATCGCGATGCGTGCACGATCGACGAGAATGTCGAGCACCGCGCTCTGGAACGACGCCGCGAGATCGGCGCGGTCGCTCTCCCTGAAATCCTCGCCCTTGGCGATCTGACGCACGGCGGTCTTCAGGCCTGAAAAAGAAAAATCCGCGAGCCCGCGCCCGCGCAACGGCCGCGGCAGGGAAAACCTTTTGCCATCGCCTTTTTGCGCAAGCTTCTCGACCGCGGGACCGCCGGGATATGGCAGGCCCAACAGCTTCGCCGTCTTGTCGAACGCCTCGCCGACCGCGTCATCGATGGTCGAGCCGTAGAGCCTGAACTTGCCCACGCCTTCAACGGCGAGAAGCTGACAGTGGCCGCCGGAGATCAACAACAAAAGAAACGGAAACATCGCGCCATGCGTCATGCGCGCGGTCAGCGCATGGGCTTCCAGATGATTGATGGCAATGAGCGGCTTGTTCGCCGCCAGCGCGAGCGCCTTGGCCGTGGTGAGACCAACCATCACGCCGCCGATCAATCCGGGGCCGGCGGTGGCGGCGATGGCATCGAGGTCTTTCAGTTCGAGCTTCGCCTGCGCCAGCGCTTCTTCGACCAACCGGTCCAGCGCTTCGACATGCGCGCGCGCGGCGATCTCCGGCACGACGCCGCCATAAGGCGCGTGATCGTCCAGCTGGCTGAGCACAACATTGGACAGGATTTCACCGGGACCGGGCGCGCGGCCGCGCACCACCGAAGCGGCGGTTTCGTCGCAGCTCGTTTCGAGGCCGAGAACGGTGAAATTGCGCAAAGCGCGCCTGTCTCTGCTAGTTTCCGCCCCGTCCCTAGCCGATAAGCCCATCATGCCGCAAAGCAATTCCCGACCCCTTCGCCTCGGCACCCGCGGCTCCAAGCTGGCGCTGGTGCAGGCCGAAATGGTGCGCGCGGGATTGGCGGCAAAGGGTTTTGCGGGCGTCGAGATCGTGGTGTTGAAAACCAGCGGCGACCGCATCCAGGACAAAAGCCTCGCGGACTCCGGCGGCAAAGGCCTTTTCACAAAGGAGCTGGAAGAAGCGCTGCTGGATGAGCGCATCGATCTGGCGGTGCATTCGATGAAGGACGTGCCGGTGGCGGTGCCGCCGGGCCTTGCGATGAGCGCGCTGCTACCGCGCGAAGATCCGCGCGATGCATTCATCTCCAACAACTTCAAATCGCTCGCCGAATTGCCCAAGGGCGCGGTGTTCGGCACCTCGTCGGTGCGGCGGCATGCGCAAGTGGCGCGCGCGCGGCCCGATCTTCAGATCAAGCTGCTGCGCGGCAATGTCGATACGCGATTGGCCAAGCTCGACGCCGGTGAATATGACGCGATGCTGCTGGCAGTCGCCGGATTGAAGCGGCTCGGGTTGGAAACGCGCATCACATCTTATCTCGATACGACGGATTGGCTTCCGGCGCTGGCGCAAGGCGCGATCGGGATCGAGATCCGCGAAACCGATACCCATGCGCGCGAGATCACCTCGCTGTTGAACGACCTGACGACAGAAGTTGTTTTGAACTGCGAGCGCGCCTTCCAGTTCGCGCTGGATGGATCCTGCCGCACCTCCATCGGCGGGCTCGCGACATTCGAGAACAATGTGCTGCGGTTTCGCGGCGAGGTGCTGGCGCCCGACGGCAGCGATTTCGTCGAGACATCGTTCGAGCGGAATCTCGGCCACGATCCGCGCAACCATGCCGAACAGCTCGGCCGCGAAGCGGGCGAAACATTGAAGCCGCGCGTTGCGCCCTGGCTCGCGCTCTGATGCGCATCCTGATCACGCGCCCGGCAGACGACGCGCGTGAGCTTTCGCAGAAACTTGCGACGATGGGACACGAAGCCGTCATCGCACCGCTTCTGAAAATTCTTTACGCCGACGGGCCGCAGATTTCGCTGGATGGCGTGCAGGCCATCCTCGCCACCAGCGCCAATGGCGTGCGCGCCATCGCCAGGCGAACGACGCAGCGCGACGTGCCGCTCTTTGCGGTGGGACCGCAAACCGAGGCCGAAGCGCGCTCATATGGTTTCCAGCATGTCAGAAACGCGGAAGGCGACGCGTTGGCGCTGGCGCGCGCCACGATCAGTTGGGCCACGCCGGAGAACGGCGCGCTGTTGCACGCCGCCGGCGCCGAGGCGCCGAAGCTTCTGGCCATGGAGCTGGAAAAGCACGGATTCACGGTGCGCCGCGAAGTCCTCTACGAGGCGCGCATCGCAGGCGGCTTGCCGGAGATTGCGATCGAGGCGCTGCACAGCGACGTGCTGGATGCGGTGATGCATTTCTCGCCGAGGGTGGCGACCGCGTTTGCCGACTGCGTGCGGGAAGCAAACCTTGCCTCACATTGCAAGCGCTTGATTTGCCTTTGCATCAGCGACGCGACCGCCAAGGCGCTTTCGCCATTGCATTTTCGTGAAATTCGCGTCGCCGGACGCCCGAACCAGCAGGCGCTCTTGGAGCTTCTTTGAAGCCTGTTACAGTCGCGCCTCGCGATTTTCCTTGGGGGCATGCGATGCGCGGATTTCTGATCGGACTGGTGATTGTGGTGCTGGCGCTGGTTGGCGCGGTGTGGTGGTTCAGCGATCCGGATATTCCGCGCGCCACGCTGGAAGCGAAATATGCGACGCCGCCATCGGAGTTCATCATGCTGCCCGACGGCGCACGTGCGCATGTGCGCGATCAGGGCAACAAGTCCGGACCTGTCCTCGTTCTCGTTCATGGCTCCAACGCCTCGCTCTTCACCTGGGAGCCGTGGGTCGCGCGTCTTGGCAACGACTATCGCATCGTGACCATGGACCTGCAGGGCCACGGCCTCACCGGCGCCGTGCCCAATGGCGACTATTCTCAGGAAGGCATGGTGAAGTTCGTCGATGAAGTCGTCACAAAGCTCGGCATTTCGAAGTTCGCGCTGGGCGGCAATTCCATGGGTGGTGGCGTGGTCGCACGCTATGCGGAAGAACATCCGGACAAGGTAACCGCGCTTATCCTGGTGGATGCGGGCGGCGAGCCCGGCAAGATGGGCGATCATGTGCCCCTGGCATTCAAGCTGGCGCGCATGCCGGTGCTGAACAAGCTGCTGCTGTTCATCACGCCGCGGTCCATCGTGAAGGAAGGGCTGAATGACGCCATCGTTCACAAGGAGATCATCACCGACAAGATGATCGACCAGTATTGGGAGTTCGCGCGCATGGAAGGCTCGCGGCAAGCCAATGCGGCGCGCTTTGCACTTCCCTTCACCAACGACGTGAAAGAGCACATCGGCGACATCAAGGCGCCGACGCTGATCCTGTGGGGTGAGCAGGATCATTTGATTCCGGTGGAATCGGCGCACGCCTTCCACAAGGACATTCCCGGCTCGAAGCTGATCGTCTATCCGGCGACCGGACACATTCCGATGGAGGAAGTGCCGGAACAGTCAGCGGCCGACGTCCGGGCCTTTCTGGGGGGTGTCGCGAAATAGAGGTTTTTGGCCGTTTACCGGCTCTTTACCCGTGGCTGCTACAACTTATACGTGTATCACGGTATGTAACAACCCATCGGACTTTCAAAGAGCTGGCGGGCGGCTTACCCCCCGGCAGCCGCGTTGCTGGCTTTGAAAGAGGCGGACGGCATCGCATGCGCGGGCCGTCCGTTTTTTCCTTGGCGCAAAAGAAAACACGCCGCCTTTCGGCAGCGCGCTTCGTGCGCCGTTGTGGAATCTGCGACTAGCGCTTGGCGAACGCCGAAAGCTCGGCGGAGATCTTCGGCATCAGCGACGCCCAGTCTGCGAACTTCTCCGGCATCATCACTTTGGAGGCGCGGTACCACGGATATTCCTCCGTACCGAGCTGCGGCCAGGTGCGGCCGGCCGTGAGGAACCAGGTTTCGGTGCCGACGGATCCCGCCGTCGCCGCCGCAGCGGTCGGCGCGGAGATAACGAGATCGAGCGCCGCCGACAAAGCCGCCGCGCCTTCGATGTCGTTCTTCAGATCGAGGCCTGCGACGGAATGGATTTTCACGCCGTGGCGCTCCTGCGCGCGCGCAAGTTCTTCAGCGCAATCGCCGTACTGCGTGTTCACGAACGTGACGCCCGGCGTCTTGAGCAGCGGACCCCATTCGTCGAGCGCGCTGTAATATTTTCCACGTTTGCCCGTCATCATCATCGAGCGCCAGCAGATTCCGACGAAAGGACCGTTGCCGAATGCAGCAAGCTGCTTGCGATAGTCTTCGACGCGTGAGGCATCGGGAATCAAGAACGCCTGCTTCGGGAAGTCTGCGAGGCGCTTGCGGAAGTGCTGCAAAGCCGAGCCCATCAGCACCTGATAGTCCGGCTCGCCGTTCTCGACAGCGAAATGGACGAAACGCAATTCCTTGTCGCCGTCGCGATGATACAGTTTGCGATCGTCATAGGTGCCAACGTCGGCGGCCGGAAACGAACGCTGGAACAGCGGCACCAGGCGCGGATCGACGGCGATCTGCACCTTGCCGGTTTTTCCGACCGCGTGGATGAGATCGGGAATCACATTGGCGAACATGATCTCGTCGCCGAGCCCCTGCTCACCGGTCACCAAAAGCCTTTTGCCATCGAGGTTTTCGCCGTTCCAAACCGGCGCCTTCACCATCTGATTTACATAGGCGCGGAAAAGCACATCGCGGCGGATTTCATATTCGCGAAAACCTTCTTCCAGCCTGCCCATGCCGATGAGGCAGATGCTGCGCGAATGAAGACCTTCAACGCGCTCGATAGGATCGGTGACGCGCGCGAGCGCACCGTCATAGGCCTCCAGCGCTTCCTCCAGACGACCCAAATGCGAATAGGCGTAACCGAGATTGTGATAGGGCCGCGAGAAGTTCGAATCGAGGCGCACCGCTTCCTGATAAAACTGGATGCTCTCATCGGCGCGGCTGGATTCGGCCAGCACCGTCGCCAGCGAATTCCACAGCATCGGCTCCGTCGGCATCTGGTAGATGGCGTTGCGCAGGGTTTCGATCGCGGTCGCGGGATCGCCAAGCTCGCATTGCACCATGCCAAGATTGTTGTAGCCGAGCGGCGAGCCCGGATTGGCCGCAATGAACAGGCGGAACATCTTCATCGCCTGCTCTCGCATCTTCATGTTCCAAGCTGTAAGGCCCAGGTTGAGCAGAAGATCGGGATCGTCGGGGTTGAGCTGAAAGGCTCTCTCGAAGGTCACCAGCGCCTTGTGCTGATGGCCCATTTTCTCCAGCGCCAGCGCCAGAACATGGAACGCCTGGCCGTTGGTGGGATCGGCTTCCGTCGCCTCCAGCGCAAGCTGGCCCGCCCGCGCGATCTCGCCCGTGCGCCACACCTTCACCGCACGGCGGACCAGGCCGTTCGATCTGCGACGGGTGAGCGCCGCGTCGATTTCTTCTTCGAACGCCTCCAGCTTTGCGAGCGCCGCGCTGTGCGCGTTCGCGCCCGCAAGCATGTCCAATCCCTGTGCGACCGCAGCCTGCGCCATGAGAAATCCCTTCGATGCCAGTGAGCCATCAAAGGGGAAACATGCTTAAGGTGGAGTGAATGCGAATGATGGTGTTGCAAGGCTTTTGTTAATAGATGCGCGGTAGCGTGGCGCGCATGACTTGGCGGCTGCGATGCGCGCGGTACGTCCAATTTAATGAATTCAAAAGGAATTCGCCCATGCCGCTGAAACTGTCGCTCAAGCCGGGTGAGAAGTTCGTGCTTAACGGCGCGGTCGTGGCCAATGGCGACAAGCGTACCAGCCTCGTCCTTCAGAACAAGGCCTGTGTCCTGCGCGAGAAGGACATCATGCAGCCGGACAGCGCCACCACGCCGGCCCGGCGCATCTATTTCCCGATCATGATGATGTACCTCGCGCCCGAGGACACCGAGACCTACTACAACGACTTTGCGCTGCGCATGACCGAGTTCATGGGCGCCATCCGCAACCGCGCGGCCCTCACGGCCTGCGTGGAAATCAGCCGCGATGTGATGAGCGGCGCTTACTACAAAGCCCTGATGGCCTGCAAAAAACTGTTTGAATTCGAAGGAGAACGGCTGAGCTATGACCCACAAAGCCTACCAAAACGCGCAAGTAGTTACTGAAGACCCCAGGGCTACCGAATACCGGCTGTTCGGCCAGGTGACGGGCGCCCTGATTGAAGCGCAGAAGAAGCATGCCAGCGGCGGCCCGCTCGCCGAGGCGATCGACTGGAATCGCAAGCTCTGGCGCACGCTGGCCAGCGATTGCCTGGACGACCGCAACCAGCTTCCCAAGGAAGTGCGCGCGCAGATCGTTTCGCTTTCCCTGTGGGTG
>Ga0153956_1002552_pt1 | contig 13161 bp, 2 predicted proteins | sample TSFL040MetaG_FD_104704 | JGI IMG/M metagenome (GOLD analysis project Ga0153956, IMG submission 104704) | Attine ant fungus gardens microbial communities from Florida, USA - TSFL040 MetaG | ecosystem: Host-associated > Fungi > Mycelium > Unclassified | place: USA: Florida, Wekiwa Springs... | reverse complement strand
CAGCCAAATCACCGGCCGCCCGCATCCCCACCTGCCCGGCCACCTGCCCCATCTCCATCCGCTCAGCCACCTTCTGCTGATCGAAGATTTCCTTGAGGCCGTCCTGTTGCAGTTCGGTCACCCCTCTTGCGATGCCTTCGCCGCTGCCGTCATGCACGATCAACGTGCCATCGGCGATGCCGGCCTGGGTGGTGCTGCCGGCCTTGTCGTGCTGCGGCACGCTCAGGCTGGGGCTGAAACTGCCACCGCCACTGCCGCCGCTGGCGCTGAAACCCACGCTGCTGGCCTTGTATTCGGCCTCGTTCTTCAGGTCGCTCCAGCCCAGGCTGCCGGTTTCCAAGCGGTTCCTGCCCGGGTCTGCCGTTGAAGCAATCGCGGCGCCATCCAGCTGCGTGTGTCCGCCTACCGTGATGTCAAAGCCCCCTGCCCCGGCCTGGAGGCCGGTCTGCTCCTTCACGCTGGTGTAGGTGCTGTCGATCTTGCTCTGGTTGTAGTTGCCGCTGATCTGCCCGCCACCGGTGCCGATGGCCGCATCAATGCCCGCGCTCTGGTCCTTGCGCTGGTAGTCGTTCGTATCCTGCTGGCTGGTCAAGGTGAGGTCACGGCCGATGTCGGCAATGACAGTTTCGCCACGGGCTTGTGCGCCTTCCAGCGTGGTGTCGCGGCCACTGATCAAGGTCAGGGTATTGGCTGCATCCACCGTGGTTTCGGCATGGGTGGTGCCGTTGCCGTCGCCCTTGCCCTTGGCTGCGCTGGCGCTGACGTACACCCCAATGCCGGCCTCGCTGCCGATGGTCACGCCGATCTCGCCGCTGGAAGCCTTGTTGCGCTCGATCTGCTCCCGGGTTTCCTGCTGGGATTGCAGGAGGAGGTCGCGGGCGGCAACCAGGGTCACGCTGTCGCCCTCGACCTGGCTGCCGATGATGCTGAGGTCACCGCCATTGCCTTTGCCATCGCCGGTGGCGTGGATCACCACGTCGCCGTCGCTGGCGATGCGGCTCCCGATGGCGGTGCTGGCGTTGTACTCCATCGAACTGGAGCTGCTGCTGGAGCCGATGCCGATACGCAGGCTCAGGCCGTTGTTGCCCGTGGCCTTGGTGTCCGTGGTGGTGTTGGCAAGGGCACCGAACTGGCCGCCAGCCCCTTTGAGGCTGTTCAAGCCCGCCTGCCCACCGGAGAACAAGGTCTGCCCGGCCTGGGCCACATGCAGCGCTGCCAGCCGGTCATCCTGCACTTCACCGGCACGCTGCAAACTGCTCTTCACCGCCATGGCGGTGTCCACCGCGCCGCCCTTGAGGCCGACATGGATGCCCGACTGCTTGGCCTTCTGCGTTTCCAGGGTGGCGTTGCCGTCCTCCACCGCTTCGATGGTCACGTTCTGACCGACGATGCCGATGCCACCCTGGCTCAACACGTCGCTGCCGATGATGCCCACGTCGCGCCCGGCGACGATGTCCACGCGCCCCTCGGTACTCCCCACCAGACTGCCCGTGTGGGTGACATCGGTGATGTCGGCGGTCGTGTCCAGTTGCTGCTTGCCGATGGTGAAACCAATCCCGCCACCGGAGAACAGCCCCGACTTCTTCACTGTCTTGTCGTGCGTTTCGCTGTGGGTGTTTTCCGCTGCATCCAGGGTCAGGTCGCGGCCGGCCGCCAGCAGCACGTCACCGGTGCCGGCGACCTGCGCACCTTCGGCGGTGAGGTCGCGCCCGGCGGCGATCTGCACGCTCTCGCCGCTGAGCGTGGTGCCGATGGCCAGGCTGTCATGCCATTCGTCGTGGGTGGTGGTGGTCTTGCGCTTGAGGAAGCCCTTCTTGGTGCGCTGCTCGTCGATGATCAGGTCGTGCTGTTCCTGCGCCGCCAGCAGGTTGACGTCGCGCCCGGCGCTGAGGGCGATGCCGCCGTCCTCGCTGTAGACGCCGGTTGCAGTGAGGTTGGCGTCGCGCCCGGCCACCAGGGCGAGGTCGCCACCGGCTTGCAGGGTGGTGCCGTGGACGGTTTGATCCAGGCTCTCGGTGTGTTTGGAGTGGCGCTTGGCCGACACGTCCTCCACGCGGGTATCGGTAGTGGTGACCTCGTCCAGGTTCAGGTCGCGCCCGGCCACCAGCGCCATCGCATCACCGGCCTGTACATCGGCCGCCTGCAAGGTGAGGTCCTGGCCAGCCTGCAGCATCATGCTGCCACCGGCCTGCAGGCTGCTGTTCTGCAAACTCTCTTGAGTGGCCACGTTCAGGCCGGGGCCTTGCCGGGTTTGCTGCGTGGTCTGCGCGGTGACGTCCAGGTTGCGCCCGGCCTGGGCGACCAGGTCCCCCGCCGCCTGCACCTGGCTGACGTGGATGCCGAGGTCGCGCCCGGCATCCAGTACCAGGCTGCCGCCGGAAGCCAAGGCGGTCTGCTCCAGGATGATGTCGCGGCCGGCGCTGATGGCCACGCCGTCCGTGCCTTTCAATGTACCCGTGGTGCTCTGCACGAAATCGTGCCCGGCCTTCACCTGTACGCTGCCGCCGTCGATGGAACCGCGGTTGAGGGTGTCACCTGCGGCAGCAATGGACAGGGTGCCACCGGCACCGATATGTCCATCGTTGATCAACGTGTCCGCACTCAACCACAGCCCTTCGCTGGCGGTGAGCGTGCCGTCATTGCTGATGGAAGCCGAAGACTCCAGGCTGACGTTTTCGCCGGCCATCAGCGCGCCACCGGCACGCAGCTGCTCGGCTGTGTCATGGGACAGGTACACCACGGGCACCAGCACGGTCTGGCCGTCGATTTCCTGTTCCACCAGCCACACGATGTCGTGGTCCAGCGCCTCGATCTGCGTGCTGGTCAACGCGGCCCCCAATTGCAGGCCAAGTTCGCCGGCCACCTGCGCGGCGTTGTCCATCAGCTCGCGGTACTGCGCCAGGCCGTCGCTGCTGTTGTGGCCGGTCAACTGCAACAACTGCTCCTGTACCAGGCGCTGTTCGTAGTAGGCGTCGCCCAGCCGCTTGTGGGTGGCGTCGTCGATGCCCAGTTGCCCCAGCAGGTATTCCGAACCACTGCTGCCACCAGGTACGAAACGTGGCGCGGTGGTGACCAGGAACGGGGAACTGGCATCGGTCGAATGCCGGAACATGCCGTTGTCGGCCGGCACCAGGCCCGGCAGCGGGTGTTCGGGAGTACCTACCAGTTGCGGGGCGTCGCCCACGGTTCCCATGCCGGCCATGCCGATGGTCCCGGCGGCCTGTGAAGCTACCGCGCCCGCGGTCCCCGCCTGGCCATGGACCGCAGTGCCGAGCGCGGCACTGTCGGCGCCTCCCAACGGTGCCGTGGCAATGTCGCCATTCCCTCCCGAAGCCCGCACGACCGTGTTGTTGATGGCTCCACCAACAATGCTGAGCCCGCCACCTGCGGTGATGGTGGCCGCGCCGTCAGCCAGTGCGTAGTCCTTATCGACAGTAGTAGTGCTCAATACAGCCTTGTCGGAGGTAATGGATGCACAGGTATTCCATCCACACCTGCGGAAGGTCACATATGCCACCGACGAACGTTCGATAAGCTTATAACCAGAAAATCCCACATTATTGACAACGCCACTCCAATCAGCCGGATCGTCGCCATCGATGGCGCTGCGGCCGCTGATGCTCAGATTTTTTCCTGCCGCAATGGTCGAGTACAGGTTGTCCAACTGCCCGGTTCCCAAGCGCATGTCGCCACCGGATAGCAATTGCCCGGCGGCACTGGCTGCCGTCACGCGTGTTCGCTCCAGAACGCGGTCGGTATGGACAATTTGGCCTCGAAGATCAAGACAGTCGGCGAAGCAATTGACCATGCCTGACACTTCGTACACCAATTCCGGCGGCAACTCGGTCTCCGTCCAGGTAGTTGCATCCGGATCATCAAGTTGCTGTTGCCCCTCCAGCACCTCGGTGGCGGTTTGCAGCACCCGGCGCTGATTGAACAGAGCATCGGTATCGATCTGCAAATCTTCCGCAGCCTGGATGCGACCTGACACATTGCTCACCTGCTGCACCCGGCTGCCATCGGTACGACCGGCAATCACCAGGTCACCGCCGCTGAAGATGTCGCCGTCCAGGTTGGACAACTGCCTGGCGATGCGCAGTTCCAGGTAGTCGGCGGCGCCGATGAAGCCCTCGCCATAATCCCGCGCCGCCAGCGCCTGGCCCAGGTCGCGCCCGTTGGTCAGGGTGTTGGCGGTGATCTGGATGGCATCGCCGCTGACGTCGCCGGTGTTGAGCACGCGATCCGCCGACAGGTCCAGGCTGTCGGCTTCGATGCTGGCGCCCTGGCGGTTGTCGATGCTGCCGGTGACAGCGATCCGGGCCGCGCCGTCGCCGGCGACATTGCTGGCGAGGATGTCGCCCTGGTTGATGACATCGGTGGCTTGGATATTCAGCTCGCCCGCGCTCTTCAACGTGCCCTGGTTGGTGAACTTGCCGGAAACCTGCAGATCCAGGCGTCCATCGCTGGCCAGTTCCTGCGAGGCCAGGGTGAAATTGCCCGTGTAGTGCGCATCCAGCCATTGCGCGGCATACAGGCGTCCGCTGCCGGTCAGCCCGACGAGGTTGGCGTGCAGCGCGTCCGCGCCGATTTCACCGTTGTTGTTGATGCCCATTGCATCGAGCCAGAGCGTGCCGGCCTGGACGCGCCCGCCGCTGGCATTGCCCAGTTGCGCCAGTTCCAGCCAGGCCGAACCGCCCGCGCCGAAACGGCCGTTGCCATTGTCCAGGGTGGCTGCCGTGTTCTGGTAGCGCAGGTCACCGCTGGCATAGAGCGTGCCGCCGCCGTTGCTCACCTTGCCGGTATCCAGGCCGATGTCGCGCTGCGCCACCAAGGTGCCGCCGGCGTTGTCCACCGTGGCGGCATGCACGGCGACATCGCCACCGCGGTTGCCGATCAATCCCTGCTGGTTGCCCAGTGCGCCGCTGATGTCCAGCGACAAAGCGGCCTGGGCATCGTCCACCGTACCGGCAAGAATCTGGCCAGCGTTGTTGAGAAGGGAAGCCGCAGACAGGCCCAGCGCACCGGCAGCGTCCACCTGGCCGTTGGTGTTGTCGAACGCCGCCCCACTTTCCAGTGCAAGATCGCCATTGGTCTGCAGCACCCCCGCCTGGTTGCCCAAGGTGCCCGTCGTGGTGATTTCCAGCGCCTTGCCCGCGCTGATCACGCCGCCCCGGTTACCCAGTGCGCCGGCACCGATGAGCGCGGCGCCTTCCGTACCGATCAACCCCTGCGCATTGTCGATGGCGCCCGAAACGTCGAGTGACAACTGGCCGTCGTCGCCACGTTGAATCAGCCGCCCCCGCGTGTTGTCCAGGTCGCCGACCTCGATGGCGACCTCACCGCTGCCATCCAGCGTGCCCCCCACATTGAGCAGGTGTTGGCCGACGATGCCCAGGCCTTGCGTGGCCTCGATGCGGCCGCCGCTGTTGTCCACAAGCCCTGCGTGCAATTCCACCTGCGCTGCGGACAACACGCCAGTGTCACCGCTGTCAGGGCCTGCGCCATTGCGTACGGTGGCCCCGTGGAGGGTGAGGTTCTCCCCCGCCACCAGGGCACCGCCGTGGTTGTCCAGCGTGTCGCCAAGGGTGGCATCGATCGAATGCTGCGTCTGTATCGCGCCTTCGCGGTTGTCCAGCGATCCGGCCTGCAGGTGGATGTCGCCGTTGCCGGCGATGCTGCCTCCCCGGTTGGCCAATGCCTGCTCCACGACAAGCTGCAGGCCGGCATTCGAAGCGGAGGCCAGTTCGCCATCGCTGTTGTCCAGGCTGCCCGCATCCACCGTCATCGCACCGGCGGCAAGCAGGCTGCCACCGGCATTGTCGAATGCATTGGATACGTGCACGCCGGTAATGCCAAGGCCGGCGGCCTGGAGCGTACCGGCCTGATTGGCGAGCGAACCGGCCTCCAACGACAACGCGCCATTGGTCGCGATCGTTCCACCGCTGTTGTCCAGCGTGTCGCTTGCGTGCAGGCGCAGTTCGTCGCTGCCGGTGGCGACCAGCTGGCCACCGGCGGTGGTCAGATCGCCCGCATCGATGGCGATGCGCTGGGCCGCGGTGCTGGCATCGCGCAGGTCGACATGCCCGCCAAGCAGTTCCAGTGCGCCGTTGCTGGCGATACTGCCGCCAGCGCCCTGCAAGGCAGCGGCATCGATATGCAGCGTGCCGTCGCCCGCGTGCTGGATGCGGCCGGCACGGTTGTCCAGCACAGCGGCATCCAGGGCCAGGTCGCCACCGCTGGCGATCAAACCTTCGGCGCTGTTGTCCAGCCGGCCGTCCACGCTCATCCGCAAGGTGGAATCATCGGCGGCCTGCACGGTGCCGCCGCGGTTGCGCAGCTCGGCGGCGCTGATATGGGTATCGCCTGCCGCGGCCACGGTGCCGCCGGTGTTGTCCAGCAAGCCCGTCACTTCGATCCGCGTGTCGTCGCTGCCCGCGGCCTGGACCGTCCCGCTTTCGTTGTCGAGCTTCCCCGTCTGCAACAGCAGCGCACCATTGGTCGCCACGGTGCCGCCGGTGTTGTCGAAGGCATTGCGGACCTGCAACTGCAGGGCGTCCTCACCGCTGGCGATCAGCTGCCCGCCCGCGGTGGTCAGGTTGCCGGTGGCGATGGCGATGCGCTTGGCCGATGTGGTCGCACCAACCAGGTCGGTATCGCCGCCGTCGATGTCCAGCGCGCCATTGCTCAGCAGGGTGCCGCCCTGGCCCAGCAGGGTCGCCGCCTCGATGGACAGCAGGCCGTCGCCCGCCTGCTGCACCGTGCCGCCGGCATTGCCGAAGGTGGCCGCACGGAGGAACAAACCGCCATTGCTGGCCAGCGTGCCGCCCTCGCCGTTGTCGAGCGTGCCGTGCACGGTGACGGTGTTGGCCTGGGTGCCGCTGGCGATGACGGTGCCGCCGCGGTTGTCGAATGCTTCCGCCGTCAGTTCGATGTGCCCGGCCGTCATCGTGGCGTCGCGGTGATCGACCTGGCCGGCCTCCAGGTGCAGGGTGCCGGCCGTGGCGATGCTGCCCTGCCGGCCATCCAGGCGCCCGGCCTGCAGGGTCAGGCCGTCGGTGCCGGCGTGCTGGAGCTGGCCGTCTTCATTGACCAGGACACCGGCGCCCAGGTGCAGCGCGGCCGCATTGCTGGCGATGACGCCGCCCTGGTTGTCCAGCGTCCCCGCCACCTGCAGCGTGGCGGCCTGCGTGCCGCTGTGCACGATCTGCCCGGCCTGGTTGTCCAGCCGCCCCAGCCTTGCCTGCAGGCTGCCGGCAACGTCGAGCCGGCCGTCGTGGTTGTCCAGATGCTCGGCCGCCAGGTCCAGTGCGCGTTGCACGGACACGCTGCCGGCCGTGTTGTCGATGCCCGCGCCGTCCACCTGCAGGTCGCGCACGACGACGCTGCCGCCACGGTTGTCCAGGTAGGCGCTGTGGAGGTCGATCTCGCCGCCGGCCAGCAGTGTGCCGCCGCTGTTGTCCAGCGCGCCGGCAATCACCAGCCGCCCCGCGGCCAGTGGCGCCACGCCTCCCGTACCGCCGCTGCCTGGCAGCACGGTGCCCGCGCCGGTATCGCCGCCATTGCCGTCGCCTGCAGTGCCACCCCCGCTTCCCGGCGTACCGCCGCCCGCACCGCCCGGACCTGCACCGCCCTGGTCACCACCGGCGTCCTGCGCCAAGGCGCCCAGGCTGCCCTGGTCCTGGTTGAGCACCTGCGCGGCCTGCACGGCCAGGGCCTGGAGGCCGGTCTGCTGGAGGCTGCCGCCACGGTTGCGCAGCGAACCGGCCTCCACGTCCAGGCGCGAGGCATTGAGGCTGCCGCCGCGGTTGTCCAGATCGGCGCCGGTACGCAGTTGCAGTTCCCGGCCGGCGCTGAGGGTGCCGGTGTTGGTGATGCCACCGCTGGCGGCCAGCTGTACATCCTGCTGGGATTGCAGTGCGCCGCTGTTCTCCAGCCGGCCATCGACCGTGACCACCAGTTCGCCGGCCTGCGCGCCGATCTGCCCGGCATTGCGCACGCCCACGCCATGTTCGTTGCCCACCAGCCATATCTTGTTGGCGTACATGCCGCCCAGCGCCCCCACGTCCAGCGCGAATGCCGGCACGGCACCGCCACCGCTGCGGGCGAGGACGCCGGCATGGTCGGCACTGACCAGGTTGTTGCCCAGGCTGGCCTGCAGCTGGTTGGCCCAGATGCCGGCGTTGACCTGCAGCGAGCGGGTGATCAGGTCGGCGTAGTCGGCGCGGCTGGCATCCAGCCCCTCGCCCTGCACGCGGATCGCGCCCTGGCCGACGCGGTAGCCTTCCAGCGCGCCGCCGTTGAATTGCGGCGCGGCGGTGGTCAAGGTCACCCGGCTCGCGTTCAAAAAACCCGCACCGTCCACCAGGATGCCGGCCGGGTTGGCGATGACCACCTCCGCGCGTTGCCCGGCCACTTCCAGGTAGCCGAGCAGGCGGCTGGGGTCGCTGCCGTTGACCTCGTTGAGGATGACCTTGGCCGGGCCGGTGGCCAGCCATGGGTTGCCCTGTATCCAGCCGCCGAGCTGGGTCTGCGCGTTGCCGCGGGAATTGTTGAGGATCGCGCCTTCGCGGCCGACGTCGAACTGCTGGTAGACGTTGCGCGATACCCCGGCCTGCGACGGCGTGGTGATGTTGACCACCGGCACACCGTTGGGTGCCTTGAGGATCGTGGGCCGCTGCGCGCGCGGCGCGTTCGGGTCGCTGACGATGCGCCCTGCCGCCTGCGGCGGCGGCACCGGTTGCGCGGCGGCGGCGGGCAGCGCCAGCCCCACCCAGCCCAGTGCCAGCCACAGCGCGAAGCTGACCGGGCGCAGCGCCGCGACCCGGCTGCCACTGCTCTCGGCAGTACCACAACGGGGCGGGCATGCCACTTCCGAGGCCACCTGCATGACGCCCAGGGCACGGTTGAAAACAAGGCGATAGATCCGGTTCATGCTGTCGTTCCCTTTGATCCTTGTCAGCCCCGTCCGGGGCGGGCGGGGAATGCATCCACTTCATCGACCCGGCAGCACGCGCCTGGCCCTTCTTCAGAACGTGCCGCTCAGGCTGAAACCAAACGTGGTGTAGGCCGTGGGGAACCCTCGCGGCTTGATCACCGGACTGCCGACGAACGCGTCCCACTGCAGCGACCCGGCGCCACCGCGCAGGCCGGCGGCGATGCCGGCCAGGTGGTCGCCCATCTGCCATTGCGTGGACGGCCCGCCCACCTGGCCGTAGTCGGCTCCGAGGTAGGCCTCCTGCCCGCCGCCCAGCGACACCCCCAGCTCATTGCGCAGCAGCCAGCCGCGCTCGCCCGTAAGTGACATTTCCCCGTCGAAGCCGCGCACGGTGTAGCGCCCGCCGATGGCGAAGCGGTCCTGTGGCACCAGCGGCGTGCGGTTCCACTGGCCACGCCACTCGGCGACATAGCGCAGCGATTGCCTGCCAAACTTGAACGGCGCCGACAGCTGCGCGTCGGCGGTGACCAGCGCCGCCCGGGCCGTGCCTTCGCCGAAGGCTTCTTCCGGCGCATGCAGGGCATTGAACGCCCCGGTGCCGCGGCGCCAGGCCAGGTTCGCCTCGAGCGTGGCATTGCCCAGGAAGTGCTTGTGCGAGAGGCCAAGCTCCCAGCCGGCCATGCGCCGGCGCTGCACCTGGACCTCGGTGTCGTCGATGAAATTGTCCGAATCGCGCCACCAGCCGCGGGCGTAGGCGCTGGTCTTGCCGGCCGCGTTGCGGAACAGCAGCCGCGCCAGCCGCACTTCGGCATTGTGGCTGGAGCCGCTGTACACGTAGCTCTCGTAGGCGCCGGCCACGCTCTGCCGGTAGTCGTAGTCGCCGGCATTGGCGCTCAGCAGCCAGTTGCCGAACGGCAGGCTGTAATGCGCGCTCCAGTTGCCGGTGTGCCTGCCCGAGCCGTTGAACAGCGAACGCCCCACGTTGACGTAGGCCAGGTCGTTCCAGCCCAGCGGGTTGTCCAGCGACAGCGTGGCCGCCGCCTGCAGCTTGCCGGTAGCCTCACTGCCGCCATCGTCCAGCGATACGTTGCCGCGCAGCCGGGAACGTTGCTGCCAGGTGATCACCAGGTCGCTCTCACCCGGCGCCGCGTCATTGCCTTCGGCCGGCACGAACCGGATATCGGCCGAAACCGTGGGAACGCGCTGGAAATTCTCCAGCGCCTGCTCGACCACGCGCAGATTCAGCACGTCGCCCGGCCGGGCCGGCAAGGCATTCTTCCAGGTGGTACCGGGCGGGGCGTCCCCGTCGAAGCGGATGGCGCGGATGCGCCCCGGCACCACGGTCAGGGCCAGGGTGCCGGTGGTGAGATCCTGCGGCGCGGCCAGCACCCGGGTGGTCACATAGCCGCGCGCGATGACCGCGTTCTGGATGCGGCGCATCACCTCGCTGACCCCGGCACTGCCCAGGCAACGCCCGCGGGCCGGGTCATCAGCCGGGTCGGCGGCGGCCAGCGCCCACTGGAAGCGGGCGCTCAACTCCCCTTCGAGCACGATGCGCCGGATCGGGAAACACGGGGTTTCCTCTGCCGGCAGGCGCCCCCCAGCGCTGGCCCTGCCCTGATCGAGCCGAACGTCCGGCCGGCTTTCCTGCTGCTCGCGCAGCACGCGCTCGCGCTCCTGCTGCCGCAACAACTCCTGCGTGGCCACGTCGCGCTGCTGCGCCATCACCGGCAGAAACGGCCACACCACCCCGCACACACCCAACAACAGCCGCATCCGCAACGGCCCTGCCCTCTCCCTGCCCACTCATTGCTCCTTGTACGGCTCCGGCCCCGGCATTACCCGCCGGACACCGAAACCGAGCCCCCTGCCCGGTTTGCACCGGGATCATCCGTGCTCGCCTTCGCCGGGCACAAGGCTGTACTTCCCAGATTCGCCATACCGTTGCCAAACCAGCCGTATGGAACCCCGCGAAGCAGGACCGCCGAAGCGCTGCGTTGATCGTGTTCTCTAAAATCGGGCGTCGCCGATCCCGAACCCCTGGGAAGACGTACTTTGCTCCACCAGTGAGCAGCCGCAGGTTTGTCAGGATTCCCCGACCGACGAGCTCGAAGGTTTTGGTCTTACCGATTTCTAGCAGCAGTTGTTCCCGCTTCCGATGGACGACCGGCTATGTGACGACCATCTGCTTTCACAGCACTCACCACATCGGATTCATCCAAGAGACCAAGAACTGTCATATTTCCAGAGATCAAACAGCTGCAGGGGTAGTCGGAAAGGTTAATGAAGACACTGGGCAAGCCAAATCACGGGAAAGCTTGCGACTCGTCACAACGCGGCAGTCGTCGCATTCCCTGACCTGGGAGGCTTAATCCATTTATCAAGCATGTCCGCCCAAGCTTGCATCATCTCCTTTCGCTGCTCTGCGTACTCCGCTTTGTTGTAGATCGCGCGCACTCCACGTTGCTCGTGTGCAAGGCATTTTTCAATCCAGTCAGTGTTGAAGCCCGCCTCGTGTAGCAAGGTACTGGCTGTTCTACGTAGATCATGCACCGTGAAGGTTTCGAATTCCTGTCCGGCCTCATTGATCGTCTTAACGGTCGCATCTATCACACGGTTCAACGTCGCATCGCTAATAGGCAGATCGGTCACGTATCTTCCAGGATGAAGGAAGCGACTAGCGCCGAAGCACGACTTGAAAGTAACCAGGATGTCCAAGGCCTGCTGGCTCAGATAGACGTTGTGAGGCCGGCCGGCCTTCATTCGCTCCTTGGGAATCGTCCACAACGCCTTTTCAAAATTCACCTCGTCCCATATGGCCTTGATAAATTCGGACTTGCGAACAAGCGTCAAGAGCACGAACCGGACGGCCAAGCGCAACGTAGGGAGCGTAGGTGTGCGCTCGAGTGCATTGACCTTGTAGATCTTCCCGGTGGGCTTGAGTGCCCGCAACTCGATGTCGGTAAGCATGGGGGGCTCCGTGGTTTGCTGCCAAACCACGGTACCGTTGGCGATACCGTAGACAAAGTCTACGGTATCAACGCCACCAAAATCGAAGCACAAATTCGATACCGTTCGCGATACCGATAAAACCTGTTGGCTGCAGTGAGACCGGATGAGCCCCTATCGGACGCCAACTTGCGGTAAATAAAGGAATTTACTGCCCTGCCGACACTGCATGAAACGCCACGGAATCAACCAGAATTATTCCCACTCGATCGTCGCCGGCGGCTTGCCGGAGATGTCGTAGACCACGCGTGAGACGCCGCGCAGTTCGTTGATGATGCGGTTGGATACGCGGCCGAGGAAGTCATACGGCAGGTGCGCCCAGTGCGCGGTCATGAAGTCGATGGTTTCCACCGCGCGCAGCGCGATCACCCATTCGTAGGCACGCGCGTCGCCGACCACGCCCACCGACTTCACCGGCAGGAATACCGCGAAGGCCTGCGAGGTCTTGTCGTACAGGTCGGCCGCGCGCAGTTCCTCGATGAAAATCGCATCGGCCCTGGCCAGCAGTTCGGCGTACTCGCGCTTCACTTCGCCGAGGATGCGCACGCCCAGGCCCGGGCCCGGGAACGGATGGCGGTAGACCATCGCGCGCGGCAGGCCGAGTTCGACGCCGAGGCGGCGCACTTCGTCCTTGAACAGCTCGCGTAGCGGCTCGACCAGCTTGAGCTTCATGTCTTCCGGCAGGCCACCCACGTTGTGGTGGCTCTTGATCACGTGCGCCTTGCCGGTCTTGCTGCCGGCCGACTCGATCACGTCAGGGTAGATCGTGCCCTGTGCCAGCCACTTGGCGTTGCTGAGCTTGTTCGACTCTTCGTCGAATATCTCCACGAACAGGTTGCCGATGATCTTGCGCTTGGCTTCCGGGTCGGCCACGCCTTCCAGCGCCTTGAAGTAGCGGTCGGCGGCGTTCACGCGCACCACCTTCACGCCCATGTTGTCGGCCATCATCTGCATGACTTGGTCGCCTTCCTGGAAGCGCAGCAGGCCGGTATCGACGAACACGCAGGTCAGCTGCTGGCCGATGGCCTTGTGCAACAGCGCGGCCACCACCGACGAATCGACGCCGCCGGACAGGCCCAGGATCACTTCATCGCTGCCGACCTGCTCGCGCACGCGGGCGATCTGGTCGTCGATGATGTTGGCCGCGGTCCACAGCGTGGCGCAGCCGCATATCTCGGTGACGAAGCGCTTGAGCAGCGCGGCGCCCTGCTTGGTGT
>Ga0153956_1002551_pt1 | contig 13169 bp, 19 predicted proteins | sample TSFL040MetaG_FD_104704 | JGI IMG/M metagenome (GOLD analysis project Ga0153956, IMG submission 104704) | Attine ant fungus gardens microbial communities from Florida, USA - TSFL040 MetaG | ecosystem: Host-associated > Fungi > Mycelium > Unclassified | place: USA: Florida, Wekiwa Springs... | reverse complement strand
GCCCCGCTTCCGTCCTCGCCGTCTTCCGATGGTAGGACGCCAAGCTCTTGAAGGTCGTCGAGCATACCGAGAATGTCGGAGTCCGAAAGCTCGCTTTCCTTGCGGGCGGCTAGGGTAAGTGTATGAGGCAAGCCCGGCGCGTCGAGCACGGCGCGAAGACGGGCGCGCGCTTTAGCCATGTCAACGGTTGGAGCCAAAGCGCCTGCCGTGCGGCGGTTCGCAGCGACGCCAGCCTTCGCTGCGGCCAGACGTTGCTTATTGGCAGCGATGAGACTTTTCTCAAAGAGTGCACGCATGTCGGCCGCGTGACGCTCGGGATCGCCGTGGCTCTCCTGAAATTCGGCCAAAATGTCCTCGTCGGATGTATTGAGAATGTCCTCTACAAGGGCATCGGCCAGCCGGTCGAGCGCGGAACGCGCGGTCTTGGGATTTCCGGTCATGGCTTCCATCCTTGCGGAAAGGCTTTGTCGATCCGGCGGCGGATCAGCCTGCGCTTGCTGTCGTAGGCGGTCTGGCTGAGCCCCGTCAGTTCGCGTAACTCCTCCGCTGTCATGTCCTCCATCGATCCTTCCACGATGTCCCGCGCCTGCGGGTCATCATCAAACAACGCGAGCACATCCCGGCGAAACGCCGTAGCGTTCTGCTCGCTCATCATGCGCTCTTCGACGCTTTGCTCCGGATCGGCCACGGCGAGCGCTTCGGCCGGATAGTCGCCGGTCTTGGAAACCGGCACGAGCACAAGCTTTTGCTCGACCTTCTCGGTCTCGCCGTGAGCGATGCTGCGCATTGCCTCGGCCAGAAACTTCACCACATCGACGTGGGCAGGGCAAACGCGACCGTCCATCGCGCGTTGCATGGCCTCCTGCAACAGGTCGTCGGGCTCGATCGGCCTGCCGTTGGCATACTTCCGGGCGACCAGCTTCAGCCGCGCCCAGTCGGCGGCCGTAAGCAGCCGGATCGCGGACGCGATCTCGTCACGGCTACGGGTAGCGACGACCTGGCCCGTGCTCAAGCGATGTTGCCCCTTTCAATTCTCCTATGCGGGAAAGAACCGGCACCGCGGACATGCGGCGCGATGTCCGCGCGGGCAATCGGCTCCCGCATAGGGAGTCAGGACGGGCCGGCATGGCCGATCACGTCGCAACCGGTTTAGGAGAAACCAAATGATCTACTCAATCAACTATGATTTGAAGCGCCCGGGTCAGAATTATGAGGCGCTATATGAGGCGATTAAATCTTGCGGGGTCTGGTGGCATCATCTCGGCTCCACCTGGCTCGTCGATACCAGCTTGAATGCCAAAGGCATTTGGGATCGCTTGGCCCCCAACGTGGACAAGAACGATTTCGTGCTCGTGATCGGCGTGACCCGTGACTACCAAGGGTGGTTGCCGAAGGAGGCTTGGGAATGGCTCAACAGCCGTATCACTAAGTTGGCGGCGTAAGGAGGCTAACATGAGAGTCCAGGGCGCCATCATCCGCGAGCAAGGCCAGACCTTTGCAATCGTCGTTGTTAAGTCCCACGTCGTCCAGAACCGCATAGAAGCGGCCAACGCGATCCAGAGCTTTACGCCAGTGTTTGGCGTCCCCGTTGTCCTTATGGCGCAGGATGGTCGGGGATGCCCCACGTTCTACGGGCGACAAGACATCGCCAGATTTTTGTCCTCGGTGCCGCTCGGAGCGATCCCTTGGCGTGAGTACACCGTCAACTAACAGATATGCACCTAGAGTATCCAACAGAATGGATGGAGCGGCACTAAGATGCCTTTTTCACTTCATCGACAGTGAGACATGGTTTTCTACTGTGGATGATGCGATGGCAGCTCGCGCACACCATCGCCATCTCATCGACGCGAGTTATGCTGTCGGGCTGTAGCTCCTCGATCGGGACCTTGTGGTGGGCCTCAATGCAGCGCTCACCATCGGGACCGTAGAGCGCGATTGGGTCAAGCCCGCACGCTTCGCACACCAGCTTTCCCGCATTTTTGTCCTTGTAATACTTCTTGGCCCGCGCCGCGAAGACCTTGTCCCGCTCCTTATAGACGTGGATGCGCGTGAGGAGCCTCCCCTCGATCCCAACGATCTCCTCCTCCAAATCAGTCTCTGGCTTGGAGGCTGCGTCTTCCAACGTCACCGCCGAGCCGGCGTTCGTCATCCCAAATATCTCAGTCTGGATAGCGTTGATGCGGTCCGCTGCTTTCCTGATTTCGATGGAGTTGACCGCCTTCGCTATTTCAAGACCGTGAGCTTCCACCGCCGCAGCGAGCGCTGGGTGTTTCGCCGCTATCGAAGCGATGCTGGTAAGATCGACAGCTATTGCCTTAAACCTGTCTTGCAATTCGATCTGGAAGTCGGAATTCCGTATGGAGACCCGAAGAGGAGCGAGCGTCGCGGTAATGCCGTCATCCTCGATTACGTCAAAGTCCATCGAATCCATGACGAACGATTTGTTTTGGAGCGGGAACGCAACGGCGTGGGCCGTATCTTCACGCGCGGGCTCCGGAAGACGCGCAACAGCCATCACGAGTTGCGGGAGGTGGAACTTCTTCCGGTTATGCTTATCGAACTTCCTTAGACGCGGCTTTCCCTGCGCCTTGATAGCTCTGACCTCGGCGGGAATTATGAGGTTTAACGGTTCGAAAAGAACACGGATATCCCGGTCTTCGAGAGAGTCGGCCGGAACGTACTCAAACTCGCCGCGGCCACCTGACGATCTCCAGCGGACGGCACAGGTGGACATGGTTAATCCTTTGTAAGCTTGATTCGTGATAAGACAGTATCAGTCATGCGATTCTGTGCCATCCTACGTTGACGGAGTGCCTTCTCGCGTCGTAGGGTTGGGGAACGTTCTCGTTATGTTCTAGATACGGAGCTGTGTTCTGTCCTACAAGGTCGCCTCATTTTTCTCTGGAATCGGCGGTCTCGACCTAGGGTTAGAACGCGCCGGTTTTGATGTGCGTTTTCAGTGCGAGGTGAAGCTGTTCTGCCGAGACATCCTTAAGCAGCACTGGCCAGACCTTCCGCTCGACGACGACATAAGGAAGCTCGATGACTCAAAAATCCCTGAAGCTGACATTTGGGCCGCAGGATTTCCCTGCCAAGACCTCTCGCTTGCACGAATGGGGCCAAGATCTGGACTTCGAGGAAACCAGTCTGGACTCTTTCACGACTTTATGCGGCTCGTTCGAGCACGCACTCCACGAGCCATTATCCTCGAAAACGTGCACGGGCTTCTCTCTAGCCACGGAGGACGCGACTTCGCCATCGTACTCAAGGCGTTGGACGAACTCGGGTATGGCGTGGGATGGCGTGTGCTTAACAGCAAAGACTTCGGAGTCCCCCAGCAACGCCGTCGTGTCTACATTGTTGCCATGTATCGAGACCCAAGAGGTCCCGGAGAAGTACTTTTTGAGCCAAAATGCGGCGATTGGAATTCTAAGAAGGGTAGACAGGATGAAGAGAAATCTGCCTCCCTCTTTCAGACAATCATTGGAAATACTCGCAAAGGCCCGCTCGTAAAGAGCATCGCTCACTGTATTTACGCTGAGTCGGCGCGGCACACAGGTACGGATTGGTCGCGTAATTACGTCTGGTTCCCTGACGGTCGAGTCCGCCGCTTCACGCCAAACGAGGTCGAGAGAGTCCAAGGTTTCCCTAACGATTGGACTAGGCCTCGTCACTTCGACGAGCGTCAAGCGGACCGTATCGATAGCTTGCGCTACCATGCAGTTGGCAATGCCGTGACACCGCCCGTAGCAGAATGGGTGGGACACCGTTTAATGTCGGTAATGAAGACTCAGGATCAGGAGACTCTGCGGTCGTCCCTCGTTGCTGCTGAGTAACCCCACCCCGAATGCTTCGGGGGAAATCGGCAGGGAGCGACTTAAAGTGGTCGATCAAATTTCAGCCGAGCGGCGCTCGCTGGTGATGGCCAGGATCAAGGGCCAAAACACCGGCCCCGAGGTTCGTGTCCGCAAGGCTGCTCACGCGATGGGATTGCGATTCCGGCTCCATAGAACCGACCTGCCCGGCAAGCCTGACATAATTTTCCCCAAGTTTCGCTTGGCGCTGTTCGTGCATGGATGCTTTTGGCATCAGCATGCGGGTTGCCGACGTGCTTCCATCCCGAAATCCAAGACGGGCTATTGGGAGTCAAAGCTTCGTCGTAATGTTGAGCGCGATGCCCTTGCCGGGCCGGCGCTCGAACTTCTTGGATGGCATTCTGCTGTAATTTGGGAATGCGAAACTAACAACCCCGAGAACCTCGCGACGATTATCGAGGAGCGTGTTGTGAAAGGTTCGTGAACTACACTGGCGATCAACATCGGTTCGCCCCCTCGACGCCTTTCTTTCTCATCTTGCTCGCGTACCACCTGACACTCTTCTCGCTCGCCTTCGCGCCGTCGATCCGCCCGTTGACCTCCTCTGCGATGCGCCGGTAGGTCCAGTCGGGATGTTCAACGATCAGTTGCTCGGCGAGCTTGCCGATGCCGCGTCCACGGCTCGATGCAGCGGCCCGTGGCGGCGTCGAAGGCTTCGGCGCTGATGTCGCCGAGCCGAACGTCGTCGAAGGCCTCGGCGGCCACCGGAACGCGCCCGGATCAAGCTCGTACTTGGCGATGAGTTCTTCGGCCTTCTCGAACGCGGCGGCGGCCTCGCCCGGCGTGCAGCCGTTGGCCTCGGTCTTCTCCAGCAGCGCCGCGATGCGCCGCTTGACCAGCGGCAACTCCCTCGCGCTCGGCTTCTTCGTCTTGGTCATGGTCCTGTCTCCCCGCGGCTGGATGCCGCCAGGGTCATGCTGTCGCGGTTGCCCTCATCCGCGAGCCCGGGCCGGTGGGAAAATTCTTCAGGGCTCGATGGCGCGGGATCGGTCCTCGTCCGTGACGGCCGTGGCCAGAAGCTCGGTGGACACCCGCTTGAGGAATCGCTGGTGCCGGCCGTCCGGCGCGAAGGACGCCGCCAGCATGTGGTCGCCGATCGCATGGATGGCGTGCTTGCCGTAGTGCTGCCGATAGCGGGAGGCGGCCTGCCTCACTTCTGCGTCGGACGGCTCCCGCCTGCGGTCGAACCGCTCGGCGGCCAGGATGAGGACGCCGCCGACGATCGCCGCCCCGTACCAGGTTGCGATAGCCTCGTATGTCCAGGTCATGGCCGTCGAGATGAGGTCCAAGGGCGTCCACCGGCTCGCTTTCCGCCTGTAGATTATCGTCTACAAGGCCTCTCGCGAACCGAAAATGTGACGCTGAGTCCGTGGACGTTAAGTCCACATTCCGACGCCATGCAGGCATGGCGGACTACAGGAGAGTCCTGGCGCAGAACGTGAAGGCGGCGAGAAAGGCCCTCGACCTGTCGCAGGAGGCGCTTGCCCTGGAGGCGGAGATCGACCGGACCTACATCTCCGGGATCGAGCGGGCCTTGCGCAATCCGTCGCTCGACCTGATCGTCAAGCTGGCCGACCGCCTCAAGACCACGCCGGCGGCGCTGCTGACGCCCCCACCGAAGGGCCGCTCCTAGCCGTCCACGATCTTGGCGCCGCGCACCGTCTTCAGCCCATCCATGACCGCGATCCTGACGAAGTCGGCCGGCGCCTGCTTCGAGTGCCCGTCATTGAGCGCGCCGATGTAGCTCAGGCTGTTGGTGAGATGGATTTCGGCGTTCTTCTCGATGTCGAACGTCTCGATCACCTTCTCCGCCGCCTCGATCGCGGCGGCGGCGTTCGCCTCGCCGGTCGACCCCTTCTCGCCAGGCACGCGCGCGGGAAACAATCCCTCGAAGGCGGCGTCAAGCTCAGCGGTCCAGTTGCTTCGCGCCCTGCCGGTATCGACCGGCGTGTTCGAGATGACGCTGCGCGCGACCGCGCCGGCGCAGTCCTTCACCGCCTTCCCGACGTTGCCTTCGACCTGCACGGCGACGCGGTCGATCCGCCTCGCGAAGTCATCCAGTCCGGCCATGGCCACCTCCTCAGTCGCAGACGCTCTCGACCTCGTCGAGGATCGCAACGAGGTCGCCCTTGACCCACGGACCATCCTCGGGCCATCGCTGCCTGCGGAACCATGCGACCTTGGCAGGCGCCCAGCACAGCGGCCGATACTCCTGCCGCTCGTAGCCGAGCGAGCGCAGGTGCCACTCCATCATCGCCTCTGTCTTGCGGTCGTAGTCCTCTGGCCTGCCGCCGAGATAGACGAACAACCCCATCGGCGTGGTCTCGAACACGCCGGCCAGAGCGCGGCGGACCTCGCGGTCGAACTTGTGGATCGTGATCGTCGGATCGATGTCGCCGCGCATATCATCCTCCCTTCAGGCTGGAACCACCTCGGTCGAGGCTCGGCCACACGGACTGCGACCGCGCGCCGACCGGCAGCCCGTGAACGAAGGCGGCGGGCGCGCTCGCCAGGTCCACCGAAATCCAGCCGGCGAGCGCGTTCGGCTCGCCCAAAAGCGTTTCGGCAACAGCACGAGCCGCAGAGGCGCTCGCACCAGCGGCGACGGCGAAGTTCAAGCCATCGCTGCGGCGCTGGTTTTCGCTGGCGGGATAGAAGGCGTAGGTCGGCATGGGTCAGTCCTCCTGTTCGCCATCAAGCTCGGGAAGGTCGGAGAGGTCGGCGCCGATGGCCGCCTCGTCGTGCTTGCGGAGCGCGACCTGCACCGTGCGGGTCGTGTTCGTCCGGCCGGTCTCGAAGGCGCTGTCGGCGTGGACGGCTTCGAGCGTGATCCGCTCGACCTCCAGCATCGCCTGCATGACCTTGCGCCAGTCATCACCGACGAGAGCATCTGCCAAGTCTTGCGATGAAAAGGCGCGCTCGTTGTGCGACACGCCGGAATTGCGCGTGAGCAAGGCCGCGCCGAGTTCCTTGTCGCCGGTCGATGCGGCGAGCGCCGCTAGCGAGGCAAGCTCGACCATGCCAGACTTTTCGATCTGGTGTATGATCCTGCTGCGGCGCTCCGAACCCAAGCCTTCGCGCGCCAGCATTTGAACCGGAGAGATGTAGTGCGGTCGTGCCGACGCGACCTCATCGCGCAAAGCGGCGATTGTCTTGAGATAGGCGACCCGGCCGTCGAGCGACTGGCGCTTCAACTCGGCGCGGTGGCCGTTGACGGCCCGCGTGACGATCTGCCCACGCTGTGCTGGAGAAAGATCGGCGAGCGAACGCTCCACGTCATCGCGGCGCTGCTTCACCCGCCCTTCGAGTCCATCGAGCAGCCTTGCCTGCTGCTCGCGATTTTCTCTGGCCCGGCGCAGCCGGTCGAGTACGTCCGTCACGGACACCCACCGGTTCGCAAGGGCCACTTTCTTGACCGCCATGTCCATCTCCTTCGCCACCGCGTCACGCGAGGCTCGGGAGCGAAACAGGCGCGGCTCAGCCGCCTCTCGTCACCGCCATCGCGGTACGGACGGCCCATCGACCGACCGGACGCAATCAGGATGCGGTGAATAGCAGCAACAGGATGCCATTGACCTCAGGTCTGTCGGGCGGATGGACGGGGAGAAGTCCTCCATGGAACGATGCGATCCGCGCCAAAATAGGTATGAAGAATTTCGATGAGTTCGCCGTGAGAAAATTTCCGACGCAACTTGTTCAAGCAATGCCAGATTGTGGCGAGGTAAATCATCTCCTCCTCTGAGATTCTCTCTATGCCCGCGCCTGTCGTTTCGCGCCAAACGTCCTTGATCGCCTCTTTTACATCTGCGTCATAAGCCAGAACCGTGAAAGCTTCCGGCAATTCTTTCCATCTCTCCTTATCGAGCTTCATCGGCTTTGCTCCTTGGCCAAAAATGCGCTGGAGCTATCCAATAGTGCCTTGTTTTCTTCCCTGCAAAGACATTTCACTCACAAAGGAATATATGCCTACATCACCGGATGGATGGTATAGCCCTTATCGATCGTCACCAACGTTCCCCCTGTGTCTCGCCTGATTCTCTTCCGCCATGCGAAGCCAAAGCTCCTCAGGCATGGGCCTGATCATCCAGAACCACGCGCCTGTCGGCTGGCCACAATTGGCCACAAGATGATGCGCACCGCCTGCCGCCGCGATGGCCAAAGGCGCCGTGGCCTCAAGCGATGCTGCAAGAGCTTCGACGGCCACCAAATCGCGCAGCATCCGTTGTGCCGCCTCAGTTGATTGGCTTGATCGCACCATCGGCCTTCGCCTCCGCCTCCGCCGCGAGATAGCGCCCAAGCAGATCGATAAGCGCCGTCCTGTCGGCAGGCGCCATCCTCGCGATAATCCTGGGGTCCAGACCGGCAGGCACAGCGGCGGCGGACCCGCCGTCCGCCGTAAAGGCGAGGAAGCTGTTCAAGCGTTCCGGCCATCGAAATTTCAACAGAACCTCGATCAGCCTGTCGCTCGGCTCGACATCGTCCATCGACCTCTCGAAAGCCTTGCTCAGCACCTGGTGAAAGGCCGTGTCCATCGCGGCGCCGTACCGCGCGCCGAACTCGGCGTCGCGCCGCCTATGATCGTGGACGGTCGCGACGGAGATTCCGACGTGCTCCGCGGCCATCTTCGGCGATCCGGTCCTCGCGACGATGTCCAGGACCTGTTCCTCGATGGCGGGCGACCACCTGCGATCGAGGTCAGGCCGCCGCACCTCCCTCGACTCGCTCGACCTGTCGCCCATGATGCCACCTCTTGATTGCCTGCTTGCAATCCTGCGGTGTGCGGAGTTTGCGGGGAGCCATTGAAACGGCCTCGCAAATTTTTGGGAAACCGGCCCACCGGCGCCGTCTTCCACTGGAGGTGCCCACGAGGCACACGGACGTCCCAAAGCGCCGCCTGTCCGGCCGATGGAAGCAGGTTGCTTGAAAGGGACGACGATTTTTGGAGCGTTGCCGGTGCCCCGGCCGGTGCTTTGGGTGGCGCCGTCGTCCAAGCCCTTGCACCGGCTGGCCTTCCCGACTCACAGCGCCCAATCACGACATGGATGCTCTGAGGCTCCACCATAGCCCTCAGGCTTGCCGCATGCCGCCTCGATGACCCTATGGCGCCGTCATCCACGCCGCTGCCGCATCGAAGGGGCGGCATCGAGGCACGCAAGGCGCCGCCGCTCTCACCTGCATGGCTGATTGCTCAGGGGTCGCACGCGCGAGGACTACGAGGTCTGCGCCAAAAACGCCGCCATCGCCTCAGCCGGTCCATGCCTGACGGTAGACAAGGCAGACGGCGATTTCGACGTTTCTGAAGTCGTATAGCGCCGCCGCCTCGAAGCCAGCCCCTTCGATGGCAGTCGTCGCATGTCCTGTCAGACAGAATGGCAATTTATATTGTCTACTCTGTCTACCGATGCTTAAGGCCATGAATTTCTTACGACAACCGGTGGACGACGATGCCGCCCACCGATTGTCTCCCTTATCTACCGCCAAGCAATCAATCAACGCGTCAGGTCAATGGCATAATGAGCGACATAGGCGTCAATCCTGCCAGAGGCGCCGATGCTGTCCCACACGTCGTGGTTCCTCAGCGACCAAAGCTGCCAGGGCGGCCTGTTGGCGTGCTGCTTGGTGTGACGAGTATGAGCGACGGCGCCAAGCTCCTCCTTGAGAAACTTCGACAGCCTTGAGCGTAGGTTCGACTTGCCGGAGAGCTTGGCAGGCACAGCCTGGACAAGATCGTCCACACGCACCAGGTCGAAGTTGAAGGGCGGCTCACGGCCTTCATAGAGGTCCAGCAGGTACGACTCCGCATCGCCCATGGACATCCTGCGCATCGTCTCCTTGCCGGAGGTCGCAGGCGCAACGCCGTGGCCATTCAGGACGATCTGGCGCTGCAACAGCCAATGCTTCACATAGGCAGCACCGCCGTCATCCAGATAGCCGAACAGGCTCTCATAGTAGGCCGCCTCCTTCTTGACCGCAGGCGAGAAGACGACGAGCCACCGCCTGTCGCCGTGCTCGATCTTCAGCGCATCCTCATGGTTGGTGAAGCAGATGAAGTTGAGGTGATTGGGGATCGAGTAGAGCGAGCAGTTCTTCTCCTCGATTCTGATCATGGGGTCGGTGATGACAGGCTTCAGGCGGTTCGCCACCTCAAGCCGGCCGAGCGTCATCAACTCCTCCACGATCGCCAACTGTGCGCCTTCCATCCAGTGGGTCCACCTGGAGACGACCTCGTCGTTTGAAGGACGCACCACGTTCGGACTGCCGATGATGCGCTCCATCAGGTTGCCGATCCAGCTCTTGCCGGTCCCCTGCGATCCGCGCACCAGGAGGGCGAAGTGGATCTTCTGGGCAGGCTTCTGGACGAGCAACGCCAGATAGTCGAGCACCATCTCGCGGTCGGCCTCATTGGGAAACAGGAAGGCCATGTGATCGAGGAACGGCTTCACATCGCCAAGCCTCGCCTCGATCCCGGACTTGCGCCAGATGTTATAGAAGACGTGCGAGGAGCCGTAGGGAAATTCGGGCTTTCCCGGCAGATAGATCAGCCGCTCGAACTTCCTGATGGGAATGCGGGACTTCCAGACTGCGTTGAGGATTTCACCGTCAGGATAGAGCCCGCCATGGAGCGCCTTCCACTGGTCAGTGCGATACTTCCTGCCATCCTCGCGCCGGATGAACTGCATGGCCTCGGCGACGAAGACCCACTGGTCCCAAACACACTGCGACGTGTCGGACTCGCCATCGAGGTCGTTTGCGAAATCGTCCTCCGGCGCCGCCCGGCCGAGCAACTCGGTCGCCTCGCGCCGCCTCTCCTTCGGCAGAGCCGCGATCAGCGTGCGCGCCGTGATTGCGCCGGCCTTCGCCTTCAGCGAGTCCCAGCGGCGATGGATTTCGTCGCCATGGTCCGAATATTCAGGGTCCGACGTGCTCCAGGCGACGAACTCGTCAACGCCCGCGCCGTTCGTCGCGAAGTGGCAGGCCATCATCATGTCCTGCCACTTCTTCTGGTCCTTGTATTCGGCCACGTCGATGAGCGCGAGCCACTCGGCAAGGCTCTCCTCATCGATCGCTCCGGGCTCGGAGTCACGGGCCTCGATATTCGGCCTCGTGATCGCGTCCAGGAGCTTGTCGGGCGCGTTCGGCGTTTCGGACAAGGACAGGCGCAGCGGATCGTCGTCGAAGCCGTAGAGCTTGCCGGTGTCGGGATGCACCGACCCTGCCGCCACGACGTAACGGCCGAGAGTCGAGAACTCGAAGCCGGGATAGGCGTCGAGCGCGTGGACGATGGCGAGGTCCGCCGGCTTCCGAAAATACAGATGCCGACCACCGCCGCCCGTCAGCACAAAGGGATGCGGCGGCAGGTCGAAGTCCCGCAGGAAGCGAGCGATCACGTCGTCGCCATCGGGAAAGTTTCGCGGGTCGATGTCGATCACCAAATCCGTGTCCGACATCCTGAAGCCGACATTGCCGCCTGTGGCTATCCAGCGCTTGCCGCCATCGACGCCGATGGAAGGCAGGTCGCGCCAGCGGCCGACAGGGCGCTTGCCGCGAAGCCGGATCAGCTTGGCACCGTGTCCCGCCTCTCCGTACTCGTCAAGCAGGTGTGCGTCCGGCTTCGACGGCGTTTCGACATCCGATGGAACAGCATTCTCGTTCACGTCGATGTCGAACTCGACAGCCTTCTCCAGAAGACCCGCGGACGCGCCATGCTCCCTGGCGCGTCCGTTTTCATTTGCAAGGTCGCTCATCGTGCATCCTCCCCGCGAATGAAGGCGTCGAGGTCGGCGATGTTGTAGCGAACCGACTTGCCGTGGATGACGTGGTAGCGCGGTCCTTCGCCGTTGGCGCGCCAGGATCGCAAGGTCCCAGGCGCCGAGGAGAGGTAGGTGGCAGCCGCCTCGGTATCGAGCCAGGGGCTGCGGGCGTGGACATCGAGAACGCGGCGCAAGGCGTCCTCGATGTCGGTCTTCGTCAAAGGTGCCGTCATGGCATGGACCTCCATTGAGCCGGCATCGCTGCAGGCCGTTTCAGACATTGGGTTTTCTGTCTGAGGAGGACCGGGATCACCCCGGCCACGCGCTTCGCCGAAACCGGCTCCTCGCAGCGCGCGTCGTCTAATAATCACCGACCGGGATCGGCGGACATCAACGTTTGCTATGACTAAGTCATTGATTTGTCGTGGGGCGGGTTTCCGTCAGGAAGATTTTTCGCGCCACCTCGCACGAAGGCGTCGAGGTCATCGACGTGATAGCGGATGTGTTGGCGGTTCACGACATGGAAGCGGGGTCCCTGCTTCTTCGACCGCCAGACCTTCAGCGTGCTCGGCTCCTTGCGGAGATAGCGGGCAGCCTCCTCGGTGTCGAACCAGGGGCTGCGAAGCTGCGTCTCAAGCATGCACCGGACGATGTATTCCACTTCACTCAGCGGGACGCGCCCCGTCCTTGTTGCCGGCCTCTCGATCAGGCGCAGGGCCGGCGCGCCTACCTTCCTCGGCCTTTTCCGCCCCACGGCTCTATGCGGCATCACGGACCTCCTCGATGCGAGGCGTCGCGGCAACCTGCTTGCGAGCCGCAAGAACCTTGTCTTCCAGCGCCTGCGCATACGGCCGCAGATGCTCGACGAGATGCTCGGCATGAACATATCCGCCGGATGCGCCCGGAAGCCGCTGACCGAGAAGCAGAGCGCTTTCGGCATAGGGAACGCCGGCTGCGATGAACATCGTGCGGGCATGATGCCGGTACTCGTGCGGGCTCGGCAGATCGGGGCCTTGCTTCGGCTCGGTGATATGGCCGCATTCGCTCGTGGGCGAGGGCCACAGCCACGGACTGTTCAGAGGCACGTCGTGCTCCAGCCGGTCCTTGAGCATGGCGGCAAGCCAGGTGCCCATCGGAAACAGCATCCGGCCACCGGTCTTCATATGGTTGAAGATCAGCACGCCCTTCTCGAAATCCACATCGTCTCGGCGAACCTGGAGGATCGACGACCTGCGGGCGCCGGTCAGAAGCATGGCGCGGTGAACGTCCCGCCGGATCGGTGGCAGTTCCTCCGTCAACGTCCACCATGCCGCGAGGTCGAGGCCGTCCACCTCCCGCCGCTTCGGATTGGGAATGCGCAGAGCCGAAACCGGATTGGAGGCAATCGTCTCGTCCATCCGCATGGCGGTGTTAATGACCGCCCGCAGGGTTCGCATCACGCATGGCGCCGTCGTCTGCCCGCACTTTTCGCGGAGCCGATCGTAGATGTCGCGCACCTCCGACCTGCTGAGGTCGGTCACGGCCCTGTTCCGATAGCGGG
>Ga0153956_1002550_pt1 | contig 13172 bp, 11 predicted proteins | sample TSFL040MetaG_FD_104704 | JGI IMG/M metagenome (GOLD analysis project Ga0153956, IMG submission 104704) | Attine ant fungus gardens microbial communities from Florida, USA - TSFL040 MetaG | ecosystem: Host-associated > Fungi > Mycelium > Unclassified | place: USA: Florida, Wekiwa Springs... | reverse complement strand
GTATTCGGCGACTTTCTCGTCGCTGGCGTTCCGGTCGGTGGCAACCACGATGGCGTCGACCAGATCGAGCCCGTGGTCGGCCAGTTTGGTCTTGCCGGCTTCCATCGGGCCGCCGGAGACGAATACCACGGGGATATTGAGGCGCATCGCGGCCATCAGCATGCCCGGGGTGATCTTGTCGCAGTTGGAGATGCAGACGATGGCGTCGGCGCAGTGCGCGTTGACCATGTATTCCACCGAGTCGGCGATGATGTCGCGGCTGGGCAGGCTGTACAGCATGCCGTCGTGGCCCATCGCGATGCCGTCGTCGACGGCGATGGTGTTGAATTCCTTGGCGATGCCGCCGGCCTTCTCGATTTCGCGGGCCACCAGCTGGCCGAGGTCCTTGAGATGGACGTGGCCGGGGACAAACTGCGTGAAGGAGTTGGCGACCGCGATGATGGGCTTACCGAAATCCGCGTCTTTCATGCCGGTGGCGCGCCAGAGCGCCCGCGCGCCCGCCATGTTGCGGCCGGCGGTGGAGGTTTTGGAGCGGTATTGGGGCATGGCACACCTCGGCGATGCAAAACTGTAGGGGAAAAAAGGAAGGCGGCTAGGATACCACAGCGTTTTCGCGGCGTTGATCCGGGCTATTCGCGGTTCACTCCAGGAACTCGGCGAGCACGTCGTTGAGGAAGCGCTGGCCGAGCAGGGTCGGCGCCACGGTGTCCCTGGTTTCGTGCAGCAGACCGCGCGCGGTCAGCCGCGCCACCGCGCCGGATACGCTGTCCCAGGGCAGGCCGGTGCGCAGCGCGTAGAGCTGGCGCGGAAAGCCATCGGTCAGACGCAAGGCGTTCAGCATGAACTCGAACGGGAGCTCCTCGGGACTGACCTGTTCGGCGCCGCGATCGCAACGTCCGCCGCTGGCCAGGTAATCGCGCGGCAGACGCGTCTTGCGCGTGCGCTCGACGCGCCCATCGACGCCGGTGAGTTTGCCGTGAGCCCCGGCGCCGATGCCGAAATAGTCGCCGAACAGCCAGTAATTGCGGTTGTGCCGCGCGCTGCGGCCGGGCCGGCAAAACGCCGAAACCTCGTACTGACGATAATCGTGCAGGGCCAACAACTCCGCTCCGCGATCCTGGATCGCCGCGAGCGTATCGTCCGGCGGCAGAGTCGGCGGCCGCTTGAAAAACTCCGTGTTCGCTTCGATGGTCAGCTGGTACCAGGACAAATGCTCCGGCGCCAGCGCAATGGCCGCGAGCAAATCCGCGGCGGCGGCGTCGACGTTCTGTCCCGGCAGGCCGTGCATCAGATCGAGGTTGATATTGTCGAAGCCGGCGCGACGGGCCTGCCGCACCGCGCCGATGGCCTGCTCGCGATCGTGGATGCGTCCAAGCGCTTGCAGATGCAGAGGGTTCAAGCTCTGCACGCCCAGTGATAAACGATTGATACCGGCGCTGCGGAAACCGTCGAAGCGTTGCTGCTCGACCGTGCCGGGATTGGCTTCGAGCGTGATTTCGATATCGGGGGCAAACGCGATGCGCGCCGCCACACCATCGAGAATGGCGCCGATGGTTTGTGGCGTCAGCAGGCTCGGCGTGCCGCCGCCGAAAAAAATCGATTGCAGAGCGCGTCCGTGCACGGCGCCGCGATCCAGGTCGAGGTCGGCCATCAGCGCCGCCAGATATTCGCGCTCGGGCAATTCACCGGCTTGCGTATGCGAATTGAAATCGCAATACGGGCATTTGCGCACGCACCAGGGGACGTGGATATAAAGGCTCAGCGGCGGCAGCGTCATCATCGATCAGTCGTCGTCAGCCGAGCGTCACGACGCGTGTCGGCCGGATTTTAAGAATGACGCCTTTGAACGTCGCGGCGTTTTCGGCCGGTTCCCGCGAACCGAAGTAATGCGGTTCGTTCACGAAATGCAGCGTCTGGCGGTCCAGCTCTTCAATGACGCCTTCTTCGACGATGTCGGCAACGCCACCGATGGAAATATAACGATAGGGATTGTCGGGATCGAGCGCCATCACCGACACGTGCGGATTGCCTTGCACATTCCTGTGCTTGCGCACGCCCGAGTCGGAGGTGATGAGCAGATGCTTGCCATCCCAGCGTTTCCACACGGCGACGGAATACGGTTCGCCTTCCTTGGAAACGGTGGTGAGCGTTACGACGACGGGATTGTTCAACAAGTCCTGGTGCGATTGCGGAATTTCGATCGACATGGTGCGTCCTCCAGTCATTGCGCGGTGAGCGCTGTGTTCAGTTCGGCTGATCTGAGCGGTAGCGCCAGAATTTGGGCAACAGGAAAGCGGTGAAAACCACGGCGCAGACGCAGATGGTACCACCGCTCCACAGGCTGAAAGCGACGCCGGATTTTGCCGCCACCCAGCCCGCGCGCGTATTGCCGAGCAGAGGCCCGACCATGTAGGAAATCATTTCGATGCCGGAAAGCCGCCCGCGCATCACATTGGGCACCGAATGATTCCAGATGACGCCGCGGAATAATCCGCTGAACATATCCGCGGCTCCGGCCAGGGCGAGAAAGAATACGGCGATCCACAAGGACGAGGAAAAACCGGCTCCGATGATGAACACGCCCCAGAAGATCGCGGCAATCACCACGACGCGGCCATGCCGTTGCACTTTTGAACTCCAGCCGCTGAACACGGTGGCGACGAGGCTGCCGATCGCCATCGCGGAAAATAAAATACCCGCCGCTTTGGCTCCGCCCCATTGCTCCGCCATGGCGGGAAACAGTGCCACGGGAAATGCAAACAGCATGGCGACGATATCGATCAGATACGTGCCGATCAATTCCGGTTTCGACAAGGCGAAGCGAACGCCTTCGCGCGCATCGGCCAGCGGCGATGTTTCCCGCGGTTCCGGATTGGGCACGCGGCTCATCAAGGCGACACAGGCCAGCGCGCCGACGAAGGAGAGCAGATCGAACAGATAAGCGCCTGTCAGTCCGGCGCCGGCGATCAGCACGCCGCCGAGCATCGGGCCGCCGATGGCGCCGCTGGATGCGCGAAAACTTCCCAGTGCGCCGACGGCGGCATAATCCGAAGGCTCAACCATCTTTTGTGTCAGCGCTTCCATCGCCGGCCGATGGAAACCGGTGACCGCCTGCAGGATTGCGACCAGCACAAAAATCATCGCGACCGAGGGTTGCGGCAGGAAGCTGTTGATCAACAGCGCCAAGACGATCAGCGCCATCACGGCTTCTGAAATCAGCAATAATCTGCGCCGGTTGATGCGATCCGCAAACGTGCCGCCCAGCAGGCCAAAAATGACCACGGGGCCCAGTTGCGCCAGGCCCAGGGCACCGACCATCGCGGTGGATTTGGTCAGCTCATAGACCTGATAAGGCACCGCCATGTAGCTGACCATGGTGCCGAGATAGGAAATCATCTGGCCGATGAACAGCAGCCGATAATCCCGATATTTTCTTAGGGGAGCGACATCGATAAACATGGTGTGCGTTCTGCGGTGACGTCTCCAGGCGAGACGAATTTATAAAATGAAAATTCATTCGGCATCGCTTTCGCCTGAGCGTCGGGCTCAGGCGAAAGCAAGAGCATCGTTTTAAGGAACCTCTGAAAAACGTAGCGAGCGCAGCCGAGGCAAGGCAAAAATGAGCGAAAAACCGCAGTTTATACGCAAATAAATGAGGATTTTGAGTTCATTTTTAACGCAGCATCGGCAAGCGCAGTAGTTTTTCAGAGGTTCCTTAATTTTCTTTGGCGAGTCTACAGACCGAGCTGGTCCCACAAGGCGTCGATTCTCTGCACGGTGGCCACATCGCGCCGGATGGGGCGGCCCCATTCGCGGGCCGTTTCTCCGGGCCATTTGCTGGTGGCGTCGAATCCCACCTTGCTGCCGAGGCCCGATACCGGCGATGCGAAATCCAGGTAATCGATCGGCGTGTTTTCGACCAGCACGGTATCGCGCGCGGGATCCATGCGCGTGGTCATCGCCCAGATCACGTCGCGCCAGTCGCGCGCGTTGACGTCGTCGTCGGTGACGATGACGAACTTGGTATACATGAACTGGCGCAGGAACGACCACACGCCGAACATCACGCGCTTGGCGTGGCCGGGGTACTGCTTTTTCATCGTGACCACCGCCATGCGATAGGAACAGCCTTCGGGCGGCAGATAAAAATCGGTGATCTCGGGAAACTGTTTTTGCAGGATCGGCACGAACACTTCGTTCAACGCCGCGCCGAGAATCGCGGGCTCATCGGGCGGACGGCCAGTATAGGTGCTGTGATAAATGGGATTTTCGCGGTGCGTGATATGCGTCACCGTGAACACCGGAAAACGCTCGACCTCGTTGTAATAACCCGTGTGGTCGCCGAACGGACCTTCATCGGCCATTTCTTCCGGATCGATGTAACCTTCGAGAACGAATTCCGCGGAAGCGGGAACCTGCAGATCGCAGCTCAGGGCTTTGACCAGTTCGGTTTTGCTGCCGCGCAACAGGCCGGCGAAAGCGTATTCGCTGATCGTGTCCGGCACCGGCGTGACCGCGCCGAGAATCGTGGCCGGGTCCGCGCCGAGCGCGACCGCGACCGGAAAGCGCTCGCCGGGAAACTGCGCCTTGAACTCCTGGAAATCGAGCGCGCCGCCGCGATGACTGAGCCAGCGCATGATGAGTTTGTTGCGGCCGATCAATTGCAGGCGATAGATGCCGAGATTTTGCCGGTCCTTATACGGACCGCGGGTGATGACCAGGGGCCAGGTAATCAGAGGGCCGACATCCTCGGGCCAGCAGGTTTGAATCGGCAAGCGATTCAGATCGACGGCATCGCCGGTTTTGACATGAACCTGGCAGGCCGCGTTGTTGACGACCTTCGGAGCCATGTTCAGCACTTGTTTCAGGATCGGAGCTTTTTCCCAGGCATCGCGCAATCCCTTGGGCGGATCCGGCTGGCGCAGATAAGCCAGCAGTTCGCCGACTTCGCGCAGGGCCGTCACATTTTCCTGGCCCATGCCGAGTGCGACGCGTTGCTCGGTACCGAACAAATTACCCAGAACCGGGTAATCGAAGCCTTTGGGGTTTTCGAACAACAGCGCGGGACCGCCCTGGCGCAGCACCCGGTCGCAGATTTCGGTCATTTCCAGCCGAGGATCGATCGGTACGGTAATGCGTTTGAGTTCGCCGCGCTGTTCCAGAGAGGCGATGAAATCCCTGAGATCCCGATATTTCATAACTTATCTCAAAAGCGTGATGACGCACCGACACGGCGTGCGCGGATGGCGCGTCACACGCACTTTTGAAACCGCGATGGCGGAAGTGGACTTACTTGCGCTTCATCGAATCGAAAAACTCTTCGTTGGTCTTGGTGTCCTTGAGTTTGTCGATGAGGAATTCGATGGCCGGGGAATCTTCCATGCCGTGCAGCAGCTTGCGCAGAATCCACATGCGCGACAGTTCTTCTTCGGCGGTGATCAATTCTTCGCGGCGCGTGCCGGAGCGACGGATGTTGATCGCGGGGAATACGCGGCGCTCGGAAATCTTGCGGTCCAGGTGCAGTTCCATGTTGCCGGTGCCCTTGAACTCTTCGTAGATGACTTCGTCCATCTTCGAGCCGGTATCGATCAGCGCGGTGGCGATAATGGTGAGGCTGCCGCCTTCTTCCACGTTACGCGCGGCGCCGAAGAAGCGCTTCGGACGCTCCAGGGCATGGGCGTCGACACCGCCGGTCAGCACTTTGCCGGAGGACGGCACGATGGTGTTGTAGGCGCGCGCCAGACGGGTGATGGAGTCGAGCAGGATCACCACGTCGCGTTTGTGTTCAACCAGGCGCTTGGCTTTTTCGATGACCATTTCCGCGACCTGGACGTGACGCGCGGGCGGTTCGTCGAAGGTCGACGCGACCACTTCGGCGCCGCGCGCACCCACGGAACGCTGCATTTCGGTTACTTCCTCCGGGCGCTCGTCGATCAGCAGGACGATCATGTAGCACTCGGGGTTGTTGCGCAGGATGCTGCTGGCGATATGTTGCAGCATCAATGTCTTGCCCGCTTTCGGCGGAGCGACGATCAAACCGCGCTGACCTTTGCCGATCGGCGCCACCAGGTCGATCACGCGCCCGGTCAAATCCTCGGTTGCACCATTACCGGCCTGCAGCACCAGACGCTGATTGGGAAACAGGGGGGTGAGGTTTTCAAAGAGGACTTTGTTGCGGGAGTTTTCGGGTTTGGTGAAATTGATATCGTTGACTTTGAGCAGCGCGAAGTAGCGTTCACCTTCCTTCGGCGGCCGGATCTTGCCGGATACCGTGTCCCCGGTGCGCAGGTTGAAGCGGCGGATCTGGCTCGGCGAGACGTAGATATCGTCGGGGCCGGCGAGGTAGGAGCAGTCCGCGGAGCGCAGAAAACCGAAACCATCCTGCAGAATTTCGAGTACGCCGTCACCGTAAATGTCTTCGCCGCTTTTCGCGTGGCGCTTGAGGATCGCGAAGATGATGTCCTGTTTACGGGAACGGGCGAGGTTCTCCAAGCCCATGTTTTCGGCGATCGCCAATAATTCAGTGGTGGGTTTAGTCTTGAGATCAGTCAGATTCATAGGATTAGAGACAAAAGTTCACAGGTTGAAATCGAAAGAGATGCGCATGTGGGGAACATGCAGGTGAAACAGATGGATTTAAAAGGAATCAGGAAACCGGATTGGTTGTTATGGAGCTACGCGAACTGGGGTCAGGGAAAACTGTAACACCGAAATGATAGCCCGTCCAGTTTTCCGCCGACCGGTGCGGCGGAGCGCCGGCAGCGCTCCGCGTAAGCCTTTATTACAGGGCGCCGCTGACGAAGGCGGTCAATTGGGTCTTGGACAGAGCACCCACTTTGGTGGCTTCGGCATTGCCGTTTTTGAACAGTATCAGCGTGGGAATCCCACGGATGCCGAATTTGGCCGGGGTGTCGCCGTTGGCATCCACATCGACTTTGCACACTTTAACGCGGCCAGCGTATTCTTTGGCGATATCGTCCAGGATGGGCGCGATCATTTTGCACGGGCCGCACCAGGCCGCCCAGAAATCGACCAGAACAGGCAGGTCCGATTTTATGACCTCGTCCTCAAAACTGGCATCGGTCACGTGAACGATGTTGTCGCTCATGATAAATCTCCACAGAATTCGCTGATGGGACGCAGGAAGGGATGGGGATGACCCAAGGGAAATTCAAGTTTCATAATCTATTGATGGGCATGATAACACCCTGACCCACCCTGGCAATAGGCGCAAGGCCGCAGAATCCGGTGGCGAAGGGCTTATAGTGGTGCGGGAGTTTTTGCGGAAGCGCAGGCAAAAGTGAACTACGCTTTGCTGCCGGCGAAACTTTTCCGAATGCCCGGCGGCGGATTTCCAAGAGGGTGGACGGGTCAAGGATCGGTATGAGCGAACAGCAAATGGCCATCGCACATCAAGTGGCGGCACTGGACCTGGGCTCCAACAGTTTTCATCTGTTGGTGGCCGGCGTGGATGAGCGTGGCTGGCATCCGCACCTGCGGCTCGGCGAAAAAGTACAGCTCGCGGCGGGTTTGCAGGACGGTTATCTGAACCTGTCCGCCATTGAGCGCGGGCTCGATTGCCTGCGCCGTTTCGCTCCTCATATTCGAAATCTCGCGCCGAACCAGTTGTTCGCAGTGGGCACACACACGCTGCGCGTGGCCCGCAACCGCGACTTATTCATGGTGCCGGCGCAACGTATCCTCGGTCACGCGATGGAAATCATCAGCGGCGAACAGGAAGCCGCGCTGGTCTACCGTGGCGTGGCGGACAGAGCGGACGCGCGCGCGCAGCTGGTGATCGACATCGGCGGCGGCAGCACCGAGCTGGCGCTGGGACGGGGCGCCAGCCTCGCGCAGGTGGCGAGCGTGCCCTCGGGTTGTGTTACGTATCGCCATTACTTTCCTAACGGCGTGATCAGCGCCGCGCATTTCGAAGAGGCGCGCCGGGCCGCCTGTGCCGAGCTGCAAAAACATTGGCGCGGTAATTTGCCGCCGGATGTGCGGGTGCTGGGCAGTTCCGGAACCCTGCTGGCGGTGGAGCAGGTCCTGGTTCAACAAGGCTGGAGCCGAAAAGGCATTACGCGCGCGGGGCTGGCTCCCTTGCGCGAAGCCGTGCTGGCCTTCGATCGTATCGATGCCGTGTGCTTTCAAGGACTTTCCGAGAGTCGCCGCAGCCTGTTCGCCACGGGCCTTGCCATCGTGCAGGCGCTGTTCGACACACTGAACATCGAACAGATGGAGCTGTCCGAGGCGGCGCTGCGCGAAGGACTGGTTGAAACCTTGTTGGAAGCGCCGTTCAGCCCGGCTCGCATTCCCTCTCCCCAACTGATTCGCTGACCGCCAGCGGTATTCACGTCAATTGCCTCCATGAATACGCCGTGCAAATAAAAATGCCGCAATAAAAAGGTATGATGGCGCGTCGAAAATTTCCGAAATGATCAATCGCCCGCTGGGCATGGGGAGGAAACATGGCGCATGTAGCCGTGGTTTTGGCAGGCTGTGGTTTTTACGATGGCGCGGAAATCAATGAAGCGGTGCTGACACTACTGGCGCTGGATCAGCAGGGCGCCACTTATCAGTGTTTCGCGCCGGATATCGAGCAGTTGCACGTCGTGAACCACCTGACCGGCGAGGTGGTTGCGGGCGAAACCCGCAACGTGCTGGTTGAAGCCGCCCGTATCGCGCGCGGCAAGGTCCAGGACCTGAAAGAGGCCCGGGTCGAGGACTTCGATGCCTTGCTGGTACCCGGCGGTTTCGGCGCGGCGAAGAACCTGTGCGATTTCGCCGTCAAAGGTTCGGCCATGACGCTGCAAAAAGATTTTCTGCAATTTGCACAGGCGATGCATCGCGCCGGCAAGCCGATGGGCTTGATCTGCATCGCGCCGACCATGGCCGCGCAGATCTGCGGCGCGGGTGTCGAATGCACCGTTGGCAACGACGCGGAAACCGCCGCGGCCATTGTGGCGATGGGTGGCAAGCACGTCGATTGCCCGGTGGAAAAAGCGGTGGTCGACAAGCGCAACAAGCTGGTGACCACGCCGGCTTACATGCTGGCGAATCGGATCGGCGAGGCCGCCGCCGGCATCGGCGAGTGCGTGAAAAACGTTCTGGCGATGGCTTGAGCCGCAGGCGCGCTCATCGCGTTGCGGCGCGATGAGCGTCCCAGATTTCGCGCAACTGATCGGCCAGCGTCATCGGATCGAAAGGCTTGGCGATGACGCCGATGGCGCCCAATAACAAAAATCGCTCCAGTTCCTCGCGCTGCGCTTTGGCTGTCAGAAACACCACCGGAAGATCGGCGCATTCCGGGTGCTCACGCATGCGCGCCAGCGTGGCCGGCCCATCCAGCCCGGGCATCATCACATCCAGTACAACCAGATCCGGAACGCGCGTTTCGAGGTGATCGAGCGCCGCCTGTCCCGAGGCGCGGGTCGTTATGTCCAGCGTGGCGTCGAGGCGCAGAGACAGCTCGACGATTTCCCGGATATCCTCTTCGTCGTCCACATACAAAATGCTGTGCAGGGTCTTCACGATTCGCTCCCTCGTAGTTCCTTTTGATCGCGGTAGGCTTGCGCGTGATGCTTGATCACGCTGACTAATTCATCGATGGAGGCTTTCGACTTGATGAGCGCCGCCCGCACTTGCGCGGCGACGGCGGGGCTCGGCTCCTGCGCGGAAAAAATCACCACCGGTGCGCAACCGCCCGGCTGCCGCTCGAGCGTTTCGAGCAGTTCCAGCCCGGAGCCGTCGGGCAATGCGAGATCGAGTACCACCGCGTCGAAATGCTGATGCTGCAGCAGCGATTTCGCGGCCTCGATGGTTTTGATGGGCACCACGTTGGCAATGTCCTGCAAGGCCATGCGCACCACGCCGATCACATCGATATCGTCTTCAACATGCAATACATGCAAGCGTTGTTCGGATTGCAGGCGCGCCGCCGAATGCACCGCCGCGGTCAGCTCGCGTGGCTGCACCGGTTTTTGCAGCCAGCCGGCAACGTGCAGGGCACCGATGGCTTCGAGGTGATGCTGCGTGTCGGCCTTGCCCGACACCACGATGACCGGCAGGCCATTGGTGGCGGGATCCTCGCGCAGATTGCGCAGCAGATCGAGGCCATCGCCGTCCGGCAGTACCAGATCCAGCGTCAGGACCGAATAATGATTGTTGGCCAGCAATTCGCGCGTGGCGTGCAGCGTATGCGCGACATCCACCGTCAGGCCGGCTTCGCGCAGCGTCGCTGCGAGAATGGTGGCGACATCCGCATCGTCTTCGCACACCAGCACCTGCGAGGGCGCATTTTCCAGCGGCGCGGAATCCATGCGCTGCTGTTCCCATTTTTGCAGCTCGATCCAGAAAGTGGTGCCGCCGCCCTGCGTGTCGCTGTCGAAGCCGATGCGGCCGCCGTGGCGTTCGACGATGCGCTTGGCGATATTCAGGCCGAGCCCGGTGCCTCCTTTCTGGCGCGAATCGGAGGCGTCGGCCTGGGCGAACTTGCCGAAAATCTGCTCGCGGAATGCTTCCGGAATACCGCCGCCCTCATCGTGGACATTGAGCCGGAGCGTCGCGCCTCTATCCTCCAGCACGAGAGAAACCGTTCCGCCCTCCGGAGAGAATTTGACGGCGTTGGAAATCAGGTTGGTGAGGACCTGCATGAGCCGGTCGGGATCGCCCAACACGTCGCAATCGATTGCGCTGGCGCCACGGCGTATGGTCACCGACATGGGCTCCGCGAATCCGCGGTTGGCCTCGATGGCCTGGTCCGACAAGGCAGTGAGCGAGACGCGCGAAAACCGGAAATCCATTTTGCCGGATTCGATTTTCTCGATGTCCAGCAGATCGTTGATGAGCCGCACCAGGCGTTCGCTGTTCTTGTGGGCGATGCCGATCAGGCGCGCGGTTTTTTCCTGCAGCGGACCGGCGGCGCCGCCGGCAAGCAAACCGAGCGAGCCGGCGATGGAAGTGAGCGGCGTGCGCAACTCGTGGCTCACGGTTGAGATGAACTCGTTCTTCATGCGCTCGATGGCGCGCCGCTCGCTGATGTTGCGCAGGCTGGCAATGAACAGGCGCTTGCTGCCCAGCCACATTTCACGCACGGAGATTTCCAGCGGGAATATCTGGCCGTCCCGGCGCAGGCCTTCGAGTTCGCGGCGGCTGCCGATCGTGTGCTGTTCGCCGGTGCTGATATAACGCCGCAGGTACTGATCGTGGGCGCTGCCGTAAGGTTCCGGCATCAGCATGCGCACGTTGCGTTGCATGACTTCGGCGGCGCTGTAGCCGAACAACTCTTCCGCGGCATTGTTGAAGGATTCGATGCTGCCGCTTTCGTTGATCACGATGATGGCGTCCGACGCATGCGACAGCACGGCGCTCAGGCGCGTGGCCTGTTCGCTCGACCGCCGTTCGGCCTGCTTGAGCGGAGTCACGTCGGTATAGGTAATGACGATCTTGCCGTCGTCCGTCGGCTGGCTTTGCGCTTCCAGCCAAAGGCCGTTGGCGCGTTGCCAGGAAAAGCGCGTGTTGAGCCGCGCTTGCGAATTTTCGCGCAGCGTTTGCAACAGATGTGGCAGCGTTTCATCGCCTAACTCGCCGCGTTCGAGCAGGTCGCTGAGGACCGGCCCGAAGGGCGCTCCGGGACGCGCCAGCTCGGGAGGCACTTCGAGTAATTCCAGCCAGCGTTTATTCCACAGCGCCAGATTGAGATGCTCGTCGAGGACCACCAGCCCCTGGGCCATGGTGTCGGCAACGCCGTTCAGCAGGGTCGATGTCTGTTGCAATTGTTCGGTCAAGCGGCGGCGCAACTGGATGTCGCGCAGGAGCAAACCGATCAGCGACGAAAAAACCAGACTGGCGAGCAGGGTCATGCCCACGATAATGTGCTGGTTGGAGTGCGTGGTGTCGCGATCCTGGGTCTGGCGCAATTCCAGCAGGCGATTTTCCTCCGCCGACATGTTGCGGAGAATGTGCCTGATATCGCTCATCAATTGCTTGCTTTGATTGATGTCGTCGATGGCCGCGGTTCTGCCGCCGGAGTTCCGTGCCAGGATTTGGCGCATGAATACGGTCTTGCGCACGATCAACGGTTCCAGCTCGTCCAGCGCCCGCAGCTGCACCGGATTGTCTTTGACGAGGTCGCGAAGCTGGGGCAGCAGGGATGTGGTGGCCGGCAGCACGCGATTGAACTGGTTCAGAAATTCCACATCGCCGGTCAGCGCATAACCGCGCGCGCCGTTTTCCATGTCCTGCACGGCGGAAACCACGTCGTCGATCGTGGTTTTCACCACCAGCGTGTGCAGCACATTGCCGCGATAAACTTCCTCTTCCCGCGCCTGCCGCAACACGATGCCGCTGCTGAACAGAGCCAGGACCAATACGGTGACGACGCCGGTGACCACCATGGGGATCATCGCCACTTTACCGCTTTGGGGGTGGGCCATCGGCACCGAGTCCTTCCAACAATTATTATCTGGCAATCATAGCGTTATTCGTCGCGATTGCGGCGCAGCATTTTGACCTGGGAGCGTTTCGACTTCGATTCCAGGCGCCGTTCCCGCGAGGCCCGGGTCGGCTTGGTGGCGTGCCGCGTCTTGCGCTGCATCAGCGCGCGTTTGATCAAATGATGCAGGCGCTGCAGCGCGTCCTCGCGGTTCTGTTCGAGGCTGCGGTAACTCTGCGCCTTGATGATGACGACACCGTCGCTGGAAATATGATGCCCGCCAATCGACAGCAGGCGTTGTTGGCATTCCGGAGGCAGCGACGAGGACTTGATATCGAAGCGCAGATGAACGGCATTGGAAACCTTGTTGACGTTCTGGCCGCCGGCGCCCTGGGCGCGGATTGCCCGGATTTCGATTTGCGCATCCGGAATTTCGATATGATTGGAAAATTTCAACATGGAAACGGTCTGCGAAAACGAAGGGAAAAGCGGGCGGCGCTCATGATGCGACAAGCGTGCCGCGCAGGACAAGCCCGGGAATTGATACGGACTGCTCTCGTTTACAGTGGGGCCCCGCGATCCGCAAGAGGGCGCCGTGGGCGCTAGGGAACCTCTAAAAAACGACGGCGCTTGCAAATACGGCGTTAAAAACAGGCTCAAAATCCTCATTGATTCCGTATAAACTCCGGTTTTTCGCCCGTTTTTTCCTTGTCTTTGCTGCGCTCGCTACGTTTTTCAG
>Ga0153956_1002549_pt1 | contig 13176 bp, 12 predicted proteins | sample TSFL040MetaG_FD_104704 | JGI IMG/M metagenome (GOLD analysis project Ga0153956, IMG submission 104704) | Attine ant fungus gardens microbial communities from Florida, USA - TSFL040 MetaG | ecosystem: Host-associated > Fungi > Mycelium > Unclassified | place: USA: Florida, Wekiwa Springs... | reverse complement strand
TTAAATATTGCTGCCTTAATTCTTCCACATTCGGATAAAGCATTTCGGGCACATAAGCGCCGCCAAAATCGCCGTAATATCCCTGTTCGTTAACTCCGTACTTCATGCGTGTTATCTTGTTTTATCAGGCTAAAGGCCTGTTTTAGTTTTTCGATGTCTTTTAATCCGGCTTCCAACTCAAACTTACTGTTCAAGTCAACCCCATAAAATTGCGGATGCTTGATCTTACTGATCTGATCCAAATTATCCAGACTTAAACCTCCGCTTAAAAAAAACGGAACGTCTAAATCATACCTGTTTAAAATATCCCAGTTAAAGGTTTTGCCAGAGCCGCCGTGTGCGTTGGTCTTGGTATCAAATAAAAAGTAATCAACCTTGCCCAAGTAATCTTTTAACTGTTCAAAGTCAAAATCCTCATTTACACCAAAAGCTTTCAGCACCTGTACCTTATCTTTAAACTGCGCAGCAAACTCCGGCGATTCGCTGCCATGTAACTGCACCGCGCCAAAACCATGTTTGTCAATTAGCTGATTAATTTGCTCAGCACTTTCATTAACAAACACACCGGTTTTTCTAATATCGGGAGATATTGCAGCCAAAGCATCCGCATCCAAATCGCCCACAAAACGTGGCGATTTGCCGTAAAAGATAAAGCCCATGTATTGAGGCCCCAGCGCTTCTATGTCTTGGATGTTTTCAGGATATTTTAGTCCGCAAACCTTTATTTTCATGTTAGTTACCTATTAAGGTTTTAAAGCTTTTCAGCGCTTTTTTGCTTAGTAAAGCTTCTTCGGCTTCGTAAAAGCAATCGGCAAATGGTCTTTCAGGCTTAATGGTTTGAATACCTAATGCCGCATTCGCCAATACTACATTACTTTGCTCGGTAGTGGCTTCATCATTCAGTACGCGCATAAATATTGCTGCCGATTCGTCAACTGTGGCGCCGCCTGTTATAGTTGCTGCATTTACCTTTTCAAAACCCAATTCTTTTAATCGGTTAACCTTCTCGCCTCTCGGGGTAAAGGTTTTAAAATCGCAGGTCAATGAAATCTCATCATAGCCTTCCAGGGCATTTAATATGGTATATTTTTTATCTGAGCGTTGATACAGATAAGCATACATCCGCGCCAGTTCCAAATTATAAACACCCACCATCTGGTTTTTCGGTTTCGCCGGATTTACCATCGGCCCCAGCATATTAAAGAAAGTTTTCACGCCTAATTCACGTCGAATGGGGGCCACCGTCTTCATAGCCGGGTGAAATAAAGGTGCATGCAGAAAGCATATATTAGCTTTATCCAGATCTTTTTTAAGCGTATCCAGATCATTAGTAAACTTATAACCTAAATACTCCATCACGTTTGAAGAACCGCAACCTGACGACACTCCATAATTACCATGCTTAGCAACCTGGTAACCCGCTCCGGCCACTACAAACGACGCCAGGGTTGATATATTAAAAGTATCTTTTCCATCGCCACCTGTACCACAAAGGTCAATCACATCGTCAGTCCCCAGATCTACCGCCAGGCATAAGTCAAGCATAGCGTCCCTGAAACCTTCCAGCTCAGATACCGTAATGGTACGCATGCAATAAGCCGTCATAAAAGCGGTAATCTGCGAATTATTATATATGCCCTGCGAGATGAGCGTCAGGATGTCCTTAGCCTGATCGCGCGTTAGGGATTTGTTTTCAAAAAGATGGTTAAGTATCTGTTTCATATTTGTCCCGTTACTGGGATTGTTGTTGTTGAATGACCATTAAAAGCTGATAACAAAAAAGGGTTACCATAAGGCAACCCTTTTAAAATATTTTTTTAATAACAGGAGTATGCCTTACGATTTTAATCGTTAAGCCACCACCAATTATTTGACATTTTAGAAATCATTACACCGCAAATATGGAAATAGTTTTTACTAAAAGCAAGCATAATAATATTTTTAAAAAAAGTTGGTTACCCGGCTTTCTCACAACAACTATAATAGCTGTACATTACCTCAGCAACGGATCCTTCTCTTTAGCAAACACATTAAAAACCAGCTTGTCAAGTACCCCCGGAAGGATCTTGCTCAACAACACGGTTAGCTTACCCTGGCCAGTCATAATTAATGTACGTTCGCGGTTCTCTACCCCATCGGCAATGCGTTTGGCAACTTCTGCTGAGGTCATCATCTTTTCTTCGTGCATGGAGCTTTCGCCCTGCTGGTTGCCGTTTTTGTTTAAGGCAGTATTGCGGATGTTGGAAGCCGTGAAGCCGGGGCAGGCAGTCATGACATGTACGCCGGTTTTAAGATTCTCAACCCTCAAAGAATCAAGGAAACCGTTCATGGCAAATTTAGAAGCAGAATAACCTGTACGGCCAGGCAGGCCTTTATACCCGGCTATGGATGACACACCGACAACGGAGCCTTTAGTTTGCGTAATTTCAGGCAATGCATATTTAGTGCAATATACTGCTCCCCAAAAATTCACGTCCATCAGGGTTTTTAAAACCTGTATATCTACGTCCTTAAAAAGCGCGCGCATGGAAACACCGGCGTTATTGATCAGCATATCAATCTGTCCAAAAGTCAACTTAGCCTGATTGATCAAATGCTCGCAGTCGCTTTCTGAAGTAACGTCGCATTGTACGGCCAATGCTTTAATTTTGTACTCATCCTGCAATTGCCGGGCAAGCTCGCATAGCGTAACATATTGCCTTGCAGCCAACACCAGATTAGCGCCCCTGCGGGCAAATTCATAAGCCAATGATTTACCAATGCCTGACGAGGCACCGGTTATAATAACAGTTTTATTGTTTAACTTCATAAGCAGCCGGGTACATCTGCATGCCTTCTATTTTTATTTCAGGCAATCTGAACAGGTACTTGGCCGCGAAGATAAGCATAGCCCCATAAAAATTCTTTATGTATTGCCAGCTAAATTTTGGCGTATTATCGCTTTTTAGGTTGATGATATAAGTTTTGGGGAAGTAAAAGTTTTTATAGCCCGCCAGGCGCATGCGATATGACAAATCAATGTTGTGTCCGTATTGTACAAACCGCTCGTCAAACAAACCTACATCGCTTAACGCCGATCTGCGGATCAGCATAAAAGCGTCATTCAAAATATCAATTTCTGAAGTTTGAAATTCTTCAACCCAGGCTTTATGGTTACGGTCTGACAAGCGCGTTTTCTGAAAATTTTTGGCAAAACCTATCAGTTTGAAAAAAGTAACCCAGGGTTTGGTAAGTCCACGGTTTGACTCCGGCAGGAAACCACCTTGCGCACCTAACATCCTTACGCCTAGTCCGCTGGCTTCCTGGCGAGTATCCATAAAGTCCAACACTTTAGTTAAGGTTTCTTTGCCGCAAATAGTATCCGCATTGACCAGTAAAACATACTCCCCTCTGGACACTTCGATACCTTGATTGCTGGCTTTTGCAACACCTTCGTTATGTTTATTTTCAATTAGTCTGATATTAGGGTAATCCGTACGCACCATTTCTACTGACGTGTCAGCCGATGCATTATCAACCACAACAATCTCGTAATCAGTACCATGAGTTGATTTAATTAAAGAGTTTAGTGCAAGCTTAAGCAAATCACAACGATTGTGATTCACTATAATTACCGATAGTTTCATACTCACCTGGATAAAGAATTTTCATACGGAACACGTGTAGCAATAGATCTACCTAAGGTGATCTCGTCTACATACTCCAATTCTCCTCCAAATGCTATGCCACGAGCTATAGTTGAGATACTAATATTGAATTGCTTTAATCTTTTGTGCAGGTAAAAAATGGTGGTGTCGCCTTCCATAGTAGCGCTTAAAGCAAAAATTACTTCTTTTACCTCCTCATTTTTTAAGCGCTCAACCAGCAAATCAACCTGCAGGTCAGACGGGCCGATACCGTCCATCGGCGATATCAATCCGCCCAATACATGATAGACACCATTATACTGACTGGTATTTTCAATAGCCATGACATCGCGGGTATCCTCAACTACACAAATCAGGGTATTATCACGTTTGGGCGACGAGCAAATTTCGCACACACGCTGGTCTGAAATATTATGGCAAGTCTCGCAAAAGCGTATCTCTTCGCGCAACCTGGTCATTGCGCCGCTAAACTTTTGTACTTCTTCCTTATCCTGGTTAAGCAGGTGCAGTACTAAACGCAGCGCAGTTTTCTGCCCCACGCCGGGTAATTTAGCAAACTCGGCCACTGCATTCTCCAACAACTTAGACGAAAAGTTCATATTGCGAAGATAGGTAATAAGTCGGAAAGTCAGGAAGACCGTAAGTCTGAGTCGTATTGCCAGTTTACTGTAGATTTTTTTTGTTTAATGCTGCAGGATACATAACTTGTCAACAACTAAACCATGGCCTTTAAATCCGAAAAATTATTAATTTGGCAAAAATCAGTTGATTTGGCTACCGATGTGCATGAAATAACCAGATCGTTTCCAAAAGACGAACTGGTTGTATTAACATCACAAATTAAAAGAGCAGCTGATTCTGTTTCACTTAATATCGCTGAAGGATCAACAGGCCAATCAAATGCGGAATTTAAAAAATTTTTAGGTTATGCTTTACGTTCAACCATTGAAGTTGTTAGCTGCATATATTTAGCTCGGCGACGAAATATATTAGATCAGGCTGATTTTTCTAAAGTCTACGTACAATGTTAGGAAATATTAGTTATGATTAATGGATTGCGTAATTCACTAAATTAAAAACTTTAAATCTTCCGGACTTCCCGACTTTCGGACTTCCGGACTAAAAAATTATGTCTCCAGGGATTTTACTTTCTTTTATAATAGGGTATTTTTTGGTTCTGCTGGTAATCTCCTGGCTTACCTCGCGCAAATCGTCAGACAACGACACCTTCTTTGTAGCCAACAGAAACTCCAAATGGTACCTGGTGGCCTTCGGGATGATAGGCACAGCTTTGAGCGGCGTGACATTTATCTCTGTGCCTGGCAAGGTGGGCGCACCCGGCGGCGACCAGTTTGCTTATTTTCAATTTGTGTTGGGCAATGCCGCCGGTTTTATCATTATCGCTACCGTACTGCTGCCCTTATACTATCGGATGAAGCTCACATCCATTTACAGCTATATTGAGCATGCTTTAGGTACCTGGAGTTATAAAACCGCTGCGGGTATATTCCTGATAAGCAGGGTAATTGGTTCATCGTTCCGGCTATATCTGGTAGTTATCGTTTTACAGTATTTTATTTTTGACAGCTATGGCATCCCGTTCGCGGTTACCGTATTGATATGTTTGTTGCTGATATGGGCTTATACATTTAAGGGCGGCCTGAAAACCATCATTATAACCGACAGTTTACAAACGCTGTTCCTGGTTTCATCTGTTTTTCTGTCGATATTTTTTATTTGCCGCAGCCTCAATATGAGCATTTTTGAAGCGGCAGATGCGATCAAAAACAGCAGCTACTCCAAAATATTTTTCTTTAATGATTTTATGACAAGTCATTTTCACTTCACCAAACAGTTTTTGGGCGGCTTGTTCATCACCGTAGGCATGACGGGGCTTGATCAGGATTTAATGCAGAAAAACCTGAGCCTGTCAAACATCCGCGAAGCGCAAAAAAACATGTTTAGCTTTACCGGGGTGTTTGTGGTAATCAATATTTTCTTTTTAAGCGTTGGCGCTCTGCTATACATATACGCCGCAAAAAACGGCATCAGCATTACTAAAACCGACTACCTCTATCCTACCATCGCCTTAAAATACTTAGGCATTGTGCCGGCCGTCGTCTTTATGTTGGGCTTAACAGCGGCCACCTTTGCCACTACCGACTCGGCGCTTACTGCCCTTACTACTTCGTTTTGCGTCGACTTTTTAAACTTTAACAAAGGGAAAGATGTCAATAGTAAAAAAATGGTCAGCATTCGCCACTGGGTGCATATAGGTTTTTCAGGGTTGATGCTGTTGACCATTGTTTTATTTAACGCCATAAACAACGACGCTGTGGTAAGCGCCATATTTAAAGTGGCATCTTACACCTATGGGCCATTGCTGGGTTTATATTCTTTTGGACTTTTTATGAGTTCAAGGCAAGTAAAAGACAAACTGGTGCCGTTTATTTGTGTTATATCTCCGGCAATATGTTTTTACCTGAGCACACACTCGACGGCTTTATTTGGTTACACGTTTGACAACGAGTTGATCCTGGTAAACGGCTTGATCACCTTTTCAGGCCTGCTGTTGACATCAACTGCAAAAACAGGAAAAATGAAAAGTCAGAAAGCTGAATAAACGCATAATATTTACAATAGCTATAAAAACAACAATAAACACGGACTTACCAACTTGCGGGACTTCCGGACTAAACAACAAGATAATGACTGGTGAAGAAAAAATAAGACACGCTTTTGATAACAAAGACTGGCAGGAAATTAAGGTAACCGACTCCTGGCAGATATTTAAAATAATGGCCGAGTTTGTTGACGGCTTTGAGAAACTGGCTAAAATTGGCCCATGTGTATCCATATTCGGTTCAGCACGTACACACAACGATAACCGATATTACAAACTGGCAGAGGATACCGCCCGCTTGCTTACCGAGCGCGGTTATGGTGTAATATCGGGCGGGGGGCCCGGTATTATGGAGGCTGCTAATAAAGGCGCTTACGAGGCCGGCGGCAAATCTGTAGGCTTAAATATTGAGCTGCCGTTTGAGCAGTTTCACAATAAATACATTGACCGCGATAAGGTGCTGGAGTTTGATTATTTCTTTGTGCGCAAGGTGATGTTTATGAAGTACTCGCAAGGCTTTATTGTATTACCCGGCGGATTTGGCACGCTCGACGAATCATTTGAGGCCATCACACTGATACAAACCGGCAAAATTGCCCGCTTCCCTATTGTGTTTGTCGGAGCCGAATACTGGAAAGGCCTGTTTGACTGGATCACCGAAAAAATGCTGAACCAGGAACACAACATTCACCCTGACGATCTGAATCTTTATCGCGTGGTTGATACCGCCGAAGAAGCCGTTGAGCATATCTTCCGTTTTTATGACAAGTATGTATTGAAACCAAACTTTTAACATTATAACTTTATTATGCAAGGCGATAGATATCCTGTCGCTTTTTTGTTTCAATTGTATTTTGTTAACAAAAACGTCATCTCAATAAATATTTAATAATTGTTTAACCCGTATCTTAGCGCATTTTATTTATTTTGCAAAGATGGAGCAACCTGTAAAATCTAAAAAGCAAGCTGCGCTGGGCTTTATTTTTGTAACCTTACTCATTGATATCACCGGCTTAGGCATCATTATCCCGGTATTACCTAAACTGATAGAAACCCTTATACACGGCAACTTAAGTGATGCATCGCGCTATGCAGGTTTGTTAACGTTGGCCTATGCGGTAATGCAATTTTTGTTTGCCCCTGTGCTGGGTAATTTAAGCGATAAGTTTGGCCGCCGCCCGGTATTGCTGGGCTCATTATTGGGTTTTGGCATTGATTACTTGTTCCTGGCGTTTGCGCCGAGTATAGGTTGGTTATTTGTTGGTCGTGCTATTGCAGGCATAACCGGAGCCAGCTATACCACTGCGTCAGCCTATATTGCTGACGTGAGTACGCCCGAAAAGCGTGCCCAAAATTTTGGGATGATAGGTATTGCCTTTGGCTTAGGGTTTATAATTGGGCCGGTTATTGGTGGTGTGTTGGGTAAATACAATACGCACCTGCCTTTTATTGCAGCAGCTGTTTTGGCTTTACTTAACGCGGCTTATGGCTTTTTTGTACTACCTGAATCATTAGATACAGAACATCGCCGACCATTTGAGCTAAGGCGGGCAAACCCCATTGGCTCATTAAAACAACTAAATAAATATCCCGCCGTATTAGGCCTGGCAGCCTCGCTGTTCCTCATTTATTTTGCAGCCCAATCTGTACAAAGCGTGTGGACCTTTTATACCATGAGCAAGTTTGGCTGGAACGAAGCCTGGGTGGGTTACTCTTTAGGTTTTGTGGGCTTAACCATTGCAGCTGTACAAGGCGGCTTGATACGAATCGCTATTCCTAAATTGGGTCAGCAGCGTAGTATATGGGTAGGACTATCTTTTTATGCAATAGGTTTGTTTTTATTTGCTATTGCGACGAAGGGCTGGATGATGTTTGCCTTTATGATTCCTTATGCCCTGGGTGGCATTGCAGGCCCGGCCTTACAAGGCGTTATGACCGAGCAGGTGCCCGCTAATGAGCAAGGCGAATTGCAAGGTGCCTTGACCAGTCTGGCTAGCTTAAGTTCCATATTTGGCCCCTGGGTAATGACCTACCTGTTTTATAAATTCACTAAAAATGGGGCTCCCTTTTATTTCCCGGGGATGCCCTTTGTTTTAGGTTCATTTTTAATGTTGCTAAGTGTATTATTAGCGGTTAGGAGCTTTAAAAGAAACACAAATTAATTTTATTGGTTATACAAACTGCTTATCTCAACTACTAAACACCTATATGGCCGAAGAGCTTCCATCTATCAAAAAAATCGCCAAAGCAGTAAAAAAGAAAACGCGGTCGGCCGCCTTAGGCTTTATTTTCATTACTATATTTATTGACGTGCTGGGGCTGGGCATTATCATCCCAGTAATGCCCAAACTATTACAAACGCTGGGGCATGTCGACATTAGTACCGCATCAAAATACAATGGCTGGCTAACACTTATTTATGCCACCATGCAATTGCTGTTTGCATCCATAATGGGTAACCTGAGCGACAGATATGGGCGCAGGCCTGTACTGCTGGCCTCGCTGTTTGGGTTTAGTATTGATTATATGTTCATGGCTTTCGCCCCAAGTATTGCCTGGCTTTTTGTGGGGCGGTTTATTGCCGGTGTAACCGGGGCAAGCACCTCAACAGCTACTGCCTATATAGCCGACATTAGTACCGGCCATAAGCGCGACGCCAACTTCGGACTGGTAGGCGCGGCCTCGGGCTTTGGGATGATAGTTGGTATAGCCCTGGGTGCTTATCTGGGCGAGCTTAATGTAAAGTTTCCGTTTATGGCTGCTGCCGGATTTGCTTTCTTTAACGGCCTGTATGGCGTATTTGTACTACCAGAATCGTTAAAGCCAGAACATCGCCGCAAATTTGACTGGAAACGGGCCAACCCGCTGGGCTCCTTAATCAGAGTTTTTACCCGGCACGTAGGTTTGGGTGGCTTGATTGGTTGTATCACCCTGGTTTATATCGCCCAAAAAGCGGTTGAATACCTGCTATCATTTTATCTGTTTGAGAAATTTGACTGGGCGCTTTACAGCGTAGGTACTTTAGGTATTTTTATTGGTGTGGTGCTGGTGGCAATTCAGGGCGGTTTGATACGTTATACTATACCTAAGTTCGGTCAGCAAAAAAATATCGTTGCCGGGCTAATATTTTATGCTATAGGCTTAGTACTTATTGCTTTCGCCAATCGCGGCTGGATGATGTATGCATTTATAATACCCTATTGCTTAGGTGGTATATCAGGCCCGGCCTTACAAGGTTTAGCTACCAGCAAGGTAGCTCGTAATGAACAGGGCGAATTACAGGGCGCTATCGCTATTATTACCAGTATCAGCGTAATAGTGGGGCCGTTTGTGTTTAACTACATGTTTTATTACTTCACCAACAAGCACACCACCTATTATTTCCCGGGAGCACCTTATTTACTGGCAGCGCTTTTAATGCTGATCAGTGTATTTTTGGCAATAAAAAGTTTTAGCACCAAGGTCAAGAAAGCGCCGGTAAAATCAGTCAAGCCCACTAACGCCGCCTGATATTACAAATTTCATCATATCAGCAGCATTTTTATCGATTGGCTTTACTTTATCGGAAGAGACAATAACTACCTGACCGGCAAAAGAATAAGAGTACGGAAAATAAACGGCAACCTCACCTTCCAAACCCAGCTTAGCCAGATCCTTTTGTACCAGAAAGCCAATTTTTTTTAAGCCAAATTCATTCACTTCGACAATAACTGCTTCGCTGAATTTTTTTTCATCGCCCACAAAAGCCTCAGTTAAGTCTTTAATTGATGAGTAAAGGAAATTGAAGAAAGGCAAACGGTTAAGCCAGCGCTTTATCCATAATTTGATAGGGTCAGTCACCACATTGGTAACCAAAATACCCGCTACCATTATAACCACTAAAACATTCAGAATACCTAAACCCGGAATATGTATAGGACGGCCTTTACTGTCACGCCACAAAGCATCGCTCACATTCAATGCATTATCAACACTTGATATTGCCCAAAATACCAGAAAAAGCGCCGCCCCTATAGGCACTACAACGATCAAGCCTTTAAAAAAATAATTTAACAGGGCGCGGGCAATACGTTTCATGATGAGCAGCTGGTTTCTATTCGTAAAAATACACTCTTTTTACGCGCTGCGAAATATTAGTTAAAATCTCATAAGGAATTGTGTTTATCTGCGTTGCCAGATCTTCAATGCGGTGCCTTTCATTAAAAACAATTACTTCATCACCTTCTTTGGCGTCAATTTCGGTTACGTCGATCATGCACATATCCATGGCTATATTGCCAATGGTTGGTGCAACAATACCGTTCACATACATCTTACCTACTCCATTACCAAACGCGCGCAGGTAGCCATCAGCGTACCCAATACGCACGGTGGCAATTTTACCGCCGGCAGGCATCAGGCCCTTCCTGCCGTATCCCACAGTTTCGCCCGGAATAATATGTTTGACCTGAGATATGCTGGTTTTCAAGGTAGTTATTGGCTGTAAAGCTGCATCATCGGCAGGGATAGCGGCGTCAATTCCATATAAACCAATGCCTAATCGCACCATGTCAAATTGCGCCGACGGCCAACGGGTTATACCTGATGTATTGGAGATATGTTTAATAACCGGGTAACCTAAACATTCTTCTAATTGAATTGTCGCATTTTCAAATTTATCAATCTGGCTTTGGGTAAATGCATCATGTTCGGCCGCTTCGCTGGCAGCCAGGTGAGAGTAAACAGATACGATACGCAAAAACTTATTTTCTTCTAACAGGTCGCATAATACCTCCACATCTGCCGGGTCAAAACCCAGCCGATGCATACCTGTATCTATTTTTAAATGTACCGGGTAGTTTACAATATCGTTTCGCTGCACGTATTTAATAAAATCATCAAAAAGGCCAAAGCTGTATAACACCGGCTCGAGCTTGTATTCAACTAATTTATCAAAAGCCGACTGTTCGGCGTTCAATACCATAATGGGCATGCTGATGCCTGCTTGTCTTAGCCCGATCCCTTCGTCAATGTAGGCTACGGCCAGGTAGTCAACTTTATTATATTGAAGCATATTGGCCAGTTCAAAGGTGCCGCTGCCATAACTAAACGCCTTAACCATAGCCATAAGTTTAACGCCGGGACGTAGTTTTGACTTGTAGTAATTCAGGTTATTAAGCATGGCGTTTAAATTGATCTCCATAACTGTTTCATGCGTTTTTTGAACCAGGGCACGGCTTATACGCTCAAACTCAAAACTGCGCGAACCTTTGATCAATATGGTTTCGTTTTTAAAACCTATAGTAAGCACATTATTCAAAAGTTCGGTTGTATCGGCATAAAAGTATATTTCGGGCACATCAAAATAATCCTGGTGGCTTGGCAGTGCCTCACCTACACCAATAAATTTGTCGACTTTTTTTGATTTGATCAGTGCCGCAACCTGCTTATACAAATCATCTTCCTGCAAACCCGACTGATAAATATCTGACAGGATCAAGGTCTTTTTTTTATGCTGCTTTTGCTGATTCAGAAAGTCCAAAGCAATCTCCAGCGAATGAATATCTGAATTATAAGAGTCGTCAATTACAGAGCAATCGTTAATGCCTGTTTTAAGCTCCAGGCGCATACTAACCGGGCTTAGGCGTTCCAGGCGCTTATCTGTTTCGGCGGGCGAATAACCAATAGCCAATAACGTGGCCCAGCAAACAATTGCATTCTCAACCGATGCCTGATCCAGAAACGGGATCAGACACTCAATTTCCTGTTCTTTGTACTGAGCCCGCAGGTAATAATTTTTTTTGATGATAGCTTCACTGAATACATACAGGTCAGCCTGTTTAAAATTACGGCTCCAGGTAAAGCAAGTTGTCGCCGGGATACCTTTCTGGTAATCTATTAATTGGTCGTAATTATGAATTAATAATGAACAGTGTTTAAAAAGTTTTAGTTTTTCAAGCACCTTATCGCGGGTGCTTTCAAAGCCTTCATCATGAGCGGTGCCCAGGTGGGTTAATACACCGATACCGGGTTTAATGACAGCCTCCAGTTTATCCATCTCGCCGGGTAAGGATATACCTGCTTCAAATATGCCGAGCTCACTCTTTTCATTAATTTGCCATACGGACAAAGGAACCCCTATTTGAGAGTTGTAGCTTTTAGGATTCCTGACGATGTTTTTATCGGCAGCCATTAATTGGTATAACCATTCTTTAACAATAGTTTTACCATTACTACCTGTTATACCGATCACCTGTAAGTTAAACCGCTCGCGATGATGGCGGGTTAAGGTTTGCAGGGCGCGTAATACATCATAAACAATTAAAAAGTTGGCGCCGGGTAGTTTAATTTCAGGTCCTTCTTTCACCACAAAGTTACGCACGCCGGCAGCAAAAGCCTCGGCAATAAACTCATGGCCGTTACGGCGTCCGCTTAGCGCAAAAAATAAACCTTCGGCACCGGTATTGATCTTGCGGCTATCCGTGAGCAGTACGCTCACAATGTCGTCGTTAACAATCTCCCCTTCGGCCCCGATGATCTGTTTAACTTCAGTAATTGAGTATTGATTGCTTAGCATGGGTACTAAATTGCTTATATTTCTATGAATAGAAGAATTTTTAACAACTTTGGTTTGAAATGGACGCGCCGCAAAAGAAAAAAATAACCAACCCAAAAGAAGCCCTTACCAAAGCCGAACACTATTGTGCTTACCAGGAACGCGCCCAGCAGGAAGTACGCGATAAACTATATGAGTGGGGCTTATGGCCCGATGCTGTGGAGCAAACCGTTTCAGAACTGATAACTGCCGGGTTTTTAAACGAAGAGCGTTTTGCAAAGGCCTATACCCTCGGAAAATTTCGACAAAACGGCTGGGGAAAGATCAAGATAAAACAAGGCCTTAAATTAAAACGCGTGCCCGATGTATTG
>Ga0153956_1002548_pt1 | contig 13177 bp, 13 predicted proteins | sample TSFL040MetaG_FD_104704 | JGI IMG/M metagenome (GOLD analysis project Ga0153956, IMG submission 104704) | Attine ant fungus gardens microbial communities from Florida, USA - TSFL040 MetaG | ecosystem: Host-associated > Fungi > Mycelium > Unclassified | place: USA: Florida, Wekiwa Springs... | reverse complement strand
GTTCTGCTCCTGCTGATCGTGGTCTGGCTGGCCCTGATCGTCTACACGTTCCTCGACGCGCGCCGGCGGATCGCCGATCCGTTCCTGGTCGCCTGCGCGACGATCGCCTCGTTCTTCCCCTACGTCGGCACGATCATCTACATGATCGTCCGCCCGCCGGAGTTCCTCGAGGACGCCCACGAGCGCGAACTGGAGATCAAGGCCGCCGAGCTGCGCGTGCGCCATCTGCGCGAGGAAAGCTGCCCGAACTGCGAATACCCGGTGGAGAAAAACTACCTCCGCTGCCCCAACTGCCAGCGCCGGCTGAAGGATCCGTGCCCGACCTGCGGCGAACCGGTCGACCCGCGCTGGAGCCTCTGCCCGTACTGCGAGACCGCGCTGGCCGGGGAACGCTCGCCGCAGCCGCGCCGCCGCGGCCGTCGCCCGGAGGAGGAGCGCGAACGCGAACGGGATCGCGAGCTGGAGGAAACCGGTACCGAACCGCGCCGTCGTCCCCGCAAAGGGGCCAAACCCGCGAAACCCGCGACCGGAAAACGCGCGAGCGCCGCCGCGACCGCCGAAGGCGAGACGCCGGCGCCGCGACCCAAATCTTCGGGCACCCGCAAATCGGGATCCGCCCGCAGCGCCTCCCCGAAAGAGGCGCCGACCACCGAACAAAAACAAAGGAGCCCCCGCCGTGAGCCGGACCCTGATCCTCGTCAAGCCTGACGCCTTCGAGCGCGCCCTGACCGGCGAGGTGATCGCCCGCTTCGAGCGCAAGGGCCTGCGGATCGCCTCCTTGAAGTCGCTGACCGCGACCGAGGAGATCGCCAACCAGCACTACGCCGAGCACAGCGAGAAGCCCTTCTTCGGCGAGCTGGTCAGCTTCATCACCGGCGGCCCGCTGGTCGCGATCGTCTTCGAGGGCGTCGAAGCGGTGAAGGCCGCGCGCCAGCTGATCGGCGCCACCAACCCGGTCGAGGCGGCCCCCGGCTCGATCCGCGGCGACTTCGCCCTCGAGGTGACCTTCAACATGGTCCACGGCTCGGACTCCGACGAGTCGGCCGAGCGCGAGATCGGCATCTGGTTCCCCGAGTTGTCCTAGCGTCCGGCTCGCCCCAGCGGCGCGAGATCCTCGCCAAGCTGGGGCTCGAGTTCGACGTCATCGTCCCCGGCGTCGAGGAGCTCGACTCCGGGGATCCCGAATTCCTCGTGATCGAGAACGCGCGTCGCAAGGCGCGCGCGATCGATCGACCCGACGGCGTCCTGGTGATCGCCTGCGACACCGACGTCGTCCTCGACGGCGAGGTCCTCGGCAAGCCCACCGACGCCGCCGACGCCCGCCGTTATCTCGACCGCATGTCCGGACGCGGCCACACCGTGATGAGTGGCCTGGTCGTCCTCGACGAGAGCGGGGAGGAGCGCAGCGGCCTCGAACGCTCCGAGGTGGCCTTCAAGCGCATCCCCGACACCGAGAAGCAACGTTATGTCGACTTCGGCGAGTGGGAAGGCCGCAGCGGCGGCTACGCGATCCAGACCCTGGGCTCAAGCCTGGTCGAACGCCTCGAGGGCAGCGTCTCGAACGTGGTCGGCCTCCCGGTGGGTCTGCTGGCCCAGCTGGCACCCGCGTTGTTCGAGCGGTAGCGGCCGTCCGAGATCGGTCCTGGGCGTGAGAGACCATGGGATTCGAGCGGTCAGGAATCTCCGTGGTTCGTTATCCCCGCCATAGGGGGATTTCGAACCACGCAAGCTCCAGCGGTGTTCGAAAGTTCGGCCATACCGAGCTAAGGAACACCGCTAGCTCCTGGGCCTTCGCCTCACTCCCCGCACCTTTCTCACCCCACTCCCTTCGTGAGCGTTTGCCAACGCGCTGGCCCTCGAAATCGCCCTGAACACCCCCAAATCCGCCTTTTGGGACCCGCTTCTTAGTGGGGCGTTAGCGCGCTGCGAGGGGAAATTAATCCTGCAAGCGACGGATTTTCTGCGTCGTGGGGGGCGGGGTCGGTTCGATTTCCTACGTTTGGAATCATGGATCGTTCTGGCCTCCCGACGGACTGAAAATTGAGCTGGTTCACGCGCCTGTTTCGGCTCGGCGGCCGCGACATGGCGGTGGACCTCGGCACCGCCAACACGCTCGTCTACGTGCGCGGTCGCGGCATCGTGCTCTCGGAGCCCTCGGTGGTCGCGATCGACACGAAAAACGGCCAGGTGCACGCGGTCGGCGTGGAAGCGAAGCGGATGATCGGGCGGACGCCCGGCAACATCACCGCGATCCGGCCGCTGAAGGACGGGGTGATCGCCGACTTCGAGGTCACCGAACAGATGCTGCGGCACTTCATCCAGTCGGTGCACTCGAACCGCTTCGCCCATCCGCGGGTCGTCGTCTGCGTGCCGTCCGGGGTGACCGGGGTGGAGAAGCGGGCGGTCGAGGAGGCCTGCCTGTCGGCGGGCGCCCGCCAGGCCTACCTGATCGAGGAGCCGATGGCGGCGGCGATCGGCGCCGGGTTGCCGGTGGCGGAGCCGACCGGGTCGATGATCGTCGACATCGGCGGCGGCACGACGGAGGTCGCGGTGATCAGCCTGGGCGGCATCGTCGTCTCGCAGTCGATCCGCGTCGGTGGTGACGAGCTCGACGAGGCGATCGTCGCCCACTGCAAAAACAACTACAAACTCGCGATCGGCGCGCAGACCGCGGAGGAGGTCAAGCTCGAGGCGGGCTCGGCGGCGCCGCTGCCCACCGAGGTCCGCACCGAGATCCGCGGCCGTGACCTCGTCAGCGGGCTGCCGAAGACGATCGAACTCACTTCGGAGGAGGTCCGCGAGGCCCTCCAGGAGCCGGTCGGCCACATCGTCGCCGCGGTGAAGGAGACGCTCGACCAGACGCCCCCGGAGCTGGCGGGTGACATCATGGATCGCGGCATCACCCTGGCGGGCGGAGGCGCGCTGCTGCAAGGACTGGAACAGCGCCTCCACGACGAGTGTCAGATGCCCTGCCAACTGGCAGAGTCGCCGCTCACCTGCGTGGCGGTCGGCTCGGGCATCTCCCTCGAGGAGTTCGAGACGATCCACCGCAGCGGCAGGAACGGCACCGGAGGAAACCGTCGTGTCTGAGGCGACGGCGCTCATCCGAGCCTTAAGCAGAGCCAAGAACCTGGACCCAGACTGTGTATCGCAAGCAAGTACGCCGCCGTAGAGCGGTACTCGCACTCCTGATCGTCGGCAGCTTCGCCCTGCTGACGCTGACCTATGGGCAGGGGTCCAACGGCCTGCAGCGCGGCGTCACCGCCGTCTTCGCCCCGGTCGCCTCGGTCCTCGACCGGGCGCTGAAGCCCGCCCGCGACCTGATCAACTGGGTCGACGAAACCTTCGACGCGCGCGGCAAGAACCACAAGCTCGAAGAAGAACTCCAGGTGGCCCGCAAGCAGGCGGTCGGCGGCAAGGCGGCACTCGCCGAAAACAAGGAACTCAGCGCGCTGCTGAAACTGGACAAATCCAGCGCGATCCCGGAAGGGACCGAACCGGTGACCGGCCACGTCATCGGGCTCTCGCCGACGGTCTGGTTCAGCGACGTGGTGATCGACATCGGCTCCGGTGACGGGGTGACGGTCAACGACCCGGTCGTCAACGGCGACGGGCTGATCGGCCGGGTGACCGCGGTGACCGGGTCCGCCTCCAAGGTGATGCTGCTCTCCGACCACTCGAGCAAGGTCTCGGTCCGGATCGTCCCGGCCGGGGTGCAGGGCATCGTCAAGGCGAGCGTCGGCGAACCGGAACGCCTCGTGCTCGGCTTCCTCAACTCCGACAAGAACATCCACAAGGGCGAATCGGTGGTCACCGCCGGCTGGCACGGCGAAGGAATCGAATCGCGCTTCCCGCCGAACATCCCGGTCGGCGAAGTGACGAAGGCGACGCTGATCGAACAGGAGGCCCAGGAACGCTCGATCGTGCGTCCCTACGCCGACCTCCGCAACCTCGACACGGTTCAGGTGCTCACGGGGGGAACCCCCCAGTGATCCTCACGCCCAAAATCACGGCCCGCTTGGTGATCGTCGGGCTGCTCGGCGTGCTCCTGCAGCTGACCTTCTTCTCCCAGGTGGAACTGTTCCACGTCGCGCCCGACGTCCTGCCCGCGCTGGTCGTCTGCTTCGGCCTGCTCGGCGGATCGATGACCGGCGCCGTCTCCGGCTTCGCGATCGGCTTCCTGCTCGACTGCCTGCTGATCCAGCCGATCGGCGGCGCCTCGCTGGTGCTGATCGCGGTCGGCTACGCGGCGGGGATCTTCCGCGAGCGCTTCGAGATCCACAGCCGCCTCGTCGTCCCGCTGATGTGCGCGGTGTTCACCCTGCTGGCCGAGCTCGGCTTCGGCGCGGTCGAGGCGATGTTCGGGATCGAAACCTCGGTCAGCGTGCTGGTCGTCCGGGACATGCTCTTCAAGAGCCTCTTCGCCTTCTTCCTCGGCTGGGCGATCTACGTCGGGATGCGGCGCCTGGTGCGCCCGGCGCTGGTCGACGAGGCGACGGTGCGGCGGACGCGTCGACCGACGGTGCTGGGAGCGTAGGGCCGTGTACCTGCGACCGGAGGACAGGGCGCGGCCGAACCGCATGGCGCTGCGCATCGCCGTCGTCGGCGGCGTCGGCGTGACCCTCTTCGCGATCCTCTTCTTCCGCCTCTGGTCCCTGCAGATCCTCGAAGGGTCCGAAAACCTCGCCGAGGCGAAGAACAACCGCACGCGCTCGACCAAAATCGTCGCGCCACGAGGGAAAATCGTCGCCCGCAACGGGGAAGTCCTGGTCGACAACCGGACCAGCCTGGCGCTCCAGGTCGACACCTCGAAACTGCCCGCCGAAGAAGGGGCGCGGAACGCCGAGCTGCGCGAACTCGGCGCGCTCGTCCACATGAAGCTGCCGCGGGTCCTCGAACGGATCGAAGAAGAAACCAAAGTCGTCGCCGCCGGGGCGCCGATCACGATCCGCAACGACGTCGGCTACAACCTCATCTACTACATCGAAGAACACCCCGGGAAGTTCCCCGGCGTGACCGTGGAAAAGGTCTTCGTCCGCAACTATCCCGACGAAGAAGAGGCCGCGAACGTGCTCGGCCACGCCGGCGAGGTCTCCGAAGAAGAACTGGAAGAAGGCCCCTACAAAGGCCTCGAACCGGGCGAAGTGGTCGGCAAAGAAGGCATCGAGTACAGCTACGACAAGTACCTGCGTGGGACGCCCGGGATCTCCCGCTACCAGGTGAACGCGCTGGGCGAGCCGACGCCGGGCGGCAAGCTCACCTCGACGCCGCCGATCCCCGGCAAGAACCTGAAACTGACGATCAACCCGGCGGTGCAGCGGGCGGGCGAAGCGGCGCTGGCCGAACGCGGCCTGCCCGGGGCGTTCGTCTCGATGAACATCCACAGCGGCCAGATCCTCGGCATGGGCTCCTACCCGACCTTCGACCCGACCGTCTGGACCAAACCGCTCTCGAACAAAGAGGCCGAACTCTTCTTCGAAAGCGAAGTCAGCCCGCTCTTCAACCGGGCGACCGAATCGGCCTATCCGACGGGGTCGACCTACAAGATCATGACCGGCCTGGCGGGGCTGGAAAACGGCTACGTCACCGGCTCGACCGTGGTCGACGACAACGGCTACATCGAACTCGCCGGGCAGAAATTCGAAAACTCCGAAGGGGCTGTCAACGGACCGATCTCCCTCGTCCACGCCTACGAAGTGTCCTCGGACGTGTACTTCTACAAGCTCGGCGCGCGGATGTGGGACACCAACGACCTGCAGAACTGGTCCCACAAGATGGGGATCGGCGACCCGACCGGGATCGACATCCCCGACGGCTTCGACGGCCTCGTGCCGAGCAAGCAGTGGCGCGACCAACTCTACGAAGAAGGGGAAACCGAACGGCCCTGGTCACAGGGCGACGACGTCCAGCTCGCGGTCGGCCAGGGCGACCTGCAGACCGACCCGCTGCAGATGGCGATCGCCTACGCGACGCTCGGCAACGGCGGCACGGTCGTCAGCCCGCACCTCGGCATGGAAGTGATGGACCCGGCGGGGAGGGTCTTGAAGGAAATCGACCCGGGCCCGCGGCGCCACGTGGACATCAAACCCGAATCGCGGCAGCTGATCATGGAAGGGCTGCATCTGGCGACGTCGGGGCCGGGGGGGACGGCGACGCCGGTCTTCGGTGAATTCCCGATCGAAATCGCGGGCAAGACCGGCACCGCAGAACGCTACGGCCAGCAGAACCAGTCCTGGTTCATCTCGCTGGCGCCGTACCCGAACCCGAACATCGTCACCGTGGTGACCATCGAGCAGGGCGGCTTCGGCGCCGAATCGGCGGCCCCCGCCAACAAGCAGATCCTCGAAGCGTATTTCCACCACGACCTCGAAAAAGAAACCGAAGAAGAAACGAAGGAAACCGAAGAAAGCTACGAAGGCGAATACGAAGCGACGACCGGCGAAGAAGAAGTCCCGTACGAAGAAGAAACGGGTGAAGGCGGATGATGTACGCGACGCGGGCGCGGCAGGCGCGGCCCGAGCTCTTCGACGACCGCCCGACGATCGGCGAACGCCTCGGCCTCGCCCAGATGGACTGGGTGCTCACCTTCGCCGCCGTCGGCCTGATCGGCTTCAGCGTCCTCACCCTCGGGCAAGCCACCACCCACGACGTCCCCGGCAACCCGAACTACTACGTCGAGCGCCAGGCGATCTACGGGATCGCCGGGATCATCGGCATGTTCGTGCTCTCCCGGATCGACTACTCGCGCTTCCGCGAGCTGCGGGTCGGCATCTACACCTTCCTCTGCGTCTCGGTCGCGCTGGTCTTCGTCTTCGGCTTCGCCGCGCGCGGCTCGCGGCGCGCCTTCGAATTCCCGTTCTTCTCCTTCCAGCCCTCGGAGCTGGGCAAGCTTCTGCTCGTGATGGCCCTGGCGGGCTTCGTCATCGACGGCGCACGCCGCGTTTCTCCGATCCGCCGAACCATCCGATATTTGGCTCTGGGACTGGCTCCGGCGGCTCTCGTCTTCCTCCAGCCAGACCTCGGCACCTCGATGGTGCTGGTCGTCGGGACGCTCGCCGTGATGTACTTCGGGGGAGTCCCATGGACCCACTTTGCGGTAATCAGCGGCGGAATCGCCGCACTCATAGCTTTAGTCCTTGTGGTGGCGCCCGCCGTCGGCCACCCCGTGCTGCACGAATATCAGGAGCAGAGGCTCACCTCGTTCCTGCATCCCAGCGCGGAACCAGGCGGCGCGGGCTACCAACAGGACCAATCCATGGTCGCCATCGGCGCCGGTCAGAAGACCGGGCGCGGCGATCAAGCCACCCAGACGCGGCTCGACTTCGTGCCCGAGCGCTCGACCGACTTCATCTTCGCGGTGATCGGGGAGCGCTACGGGTTCGTGGGCGCCGCGTTCGTCCTATCCCTTTACGCCCTTCTCATCTGGCGGGCGCTCCGGATCGTGACGCTCTCAAAGAACAGATACGGAATGTTGATCGCCGGCGGCATCGCCGTCGAGCTCTTGTTCCAAGTCTTCGTCAACGTCGGGATGAACCTCGGCATCATGCCCATCACGGGCATCCCCTTGCCGATGGTGAGTTACGGAGGGTCCTCCGTGCTCGCTACCTTCCTGGCGATCGGAATTCTTCAGAGCATCAATGTCCAGGCGCGTCTCAGCCGGCAGGGAAGGTTCGCGTGGTGACGCCTCTGTAGAGGATCCGCGCATGCGTACCTATCCGAACTGAGCTGAACAACACATGAAAAAAACGATTCTGGTGTCCGCCGAGCGAGGCGAGACCCGCGTTGCCGTACTCGAGGCCAAAACCAAAGGCGCCAAGACCAACGTCGCCGAGCTCTACATGGAGCGTCGGGGCCGCCGCTCGATCGTCGGCAACATCTACAAAGGCAAGGTCGACAACGTCCTGCCCGGCATGGAGGCCGCCTTCGTCGACATCGGCCTCGAGCGCAACGGCTTCCTCCACGTCGACGAGATCGTCCTGCCGGGCGGCAAACAGGCGCCGCGCCGCGGCCGCGGCAGCGGCAAAGGCGCGCGCATCAACGAGCTGATCAAACCGGGCCAGGAGATCCTGGTCCAGGTGGTGAAGGACCCGCTGAAGACGAAGGGCGCGAGGCTCTCGATGAACGTGTCGATCGCCGGCCGCTACCTGGTGTTCGCGCCGCAGGGCTCGGGCGTCGGGGTCAGTCGCCGGCTCGCCGACAAAGAGCGCGACCGCCTGCGCAAGATGGTCGACCGCACCTACAAAGGCCCAGGCGGCCTGATCGTCCGGACCGCCGCGCACGGGGCGAAAAAAACCGACTTCGTGCGGGAGATCTCCTACCTGCAGAAGCTGAACTCGGTGCTCGAGCGGCGCGCGTCGGAAACGAAGGCGCCGTCGATGGTCTTCCAGGAGGCCGACCTCTCGGTCCGCGTCCTGCGTGACGTCTTCCTCAACGAGTTCGAAAAGGCGATCATCGACTCGGAGAAGCAGTTCGAGCGGGTCACGAGCTTCTTCCAGCGCACCGCGCCGGAGCTCGTCGGCGGGGTCGAACTGTACAAAGGCGAGAAGAAGTCGCTGTTCGAAAAATATGGGATCGACAAGGAGATCGACTCGACCCTGAACCGCCGTGTAGACCTGCCCTCCGGCGGCTACCTGATCATCGACTACACCGAGGCGCTGACCGTCATCGACGTCAACTCGGGGAGCTTCACCGGCCGCGGCAAAGGCGGCCTGGAGGAGACGATCACGAAAGTCAACACCGAGGCCGCCGAGGAGGCGGTGCGCCAGCTGCGGCTGCGCGACATCGGCGGGATCATCGTCATCGACTTCATCGACATGGCGCGCGCGTCGAATCGGGACAAAGTCCTGAAGGTGATGCGCAAAGCGCTCGACGCCGACAAGTCGAAGAGCTACGTGGTGGAGGTCTCGCCGCTCGGCCTGGTCGAGATGACGCGGCAGAACGTCACCGACGGGGTGCGCGAGATCCTCACCGAGATCTGCCCGACCTGTCACGGCGAGGGGGTCGTCCTCTCGGCCGAGACGGTGGCGCTGGACGGGTTGCGGAAGATGCGCGAAATCGCGGCGGAAAAATCCGACGAGGCCTTCCTGGTCCGGGTGAACCCGAAAGTCGCGGCGGCGCTGACCGACGCCGACAGCGGACTGACCGAGCTCGAGGACGAGACCGGCAAGCGCTTCCACTTCGAGGGCGGCGACGCGAACGCGATCGAGACCTTCGAAGTGGTCGAGTCCGGCACCCGGGCGGCGATCGAGGAGCGAGCGCTGCCGTTCAAGGTCGGCGAGGAGGTGCTGGTCAAGATCGACGAGCCCCACATGTACAACGACGCCGACGCGGTGGCCCGGATCGACTCCTACATCGTCAGCGTCACCGGCGGCGGCCCCTACGTGGGGGAGCGCAAGCTGGTGCGGATCGAGGAGGTCGAGCGGGCGGCGGCGATCGCCTCGCTGCTCGGCGGCGAGCCGCCGGCGAGCAACGGGAACGGCGCCTCGAATGACGCTGGGAGCGACAACGGTCTAGACTCCGACGCTCCCGCGCGCAAACGCAGCCGCGGCCGCCGTGGCGGTCGGGGACGTTCGCGCGCCAAACAAGGTTCGACGGACGAGTAGTCGGAAGAGGAACGAGACAGCATGTACGCGGTGATCGAGAGCGGTGGAAAGCAGTACAAGGTCGAAGAGGGCACGACGCTGCTCGTCGACCGCCTGGACGCCAAGGACGGCGACAAAGTTTCCCTGCGCCCGGTGCTCTTCCGTGACGGAGACGTGATCGTCGGGGCGAAAGACCTGGCGAAAGTCAAAGTCGAGGCCAAAGTGGCCGAGCACCTGCGCGGCCCGAAGATCAAAGTCTTCAAATACAAGGCGAAGAAGGGCTACCGCAAACGCGCCGGCCACCGCTCCGAGCTGACCCGCCTCGAGGTGACCAGCCTCAAAGGCGGCTCCAAAGCTTCCGCCAAAAAAGCGGATGCCGAGAAAGCCCCCGCGGAGAAAGCCCCCGCCAAAGCTGACGGAGAGGAGTCCTAATGGCCCATAAGAAAGGCCTCGGTTCCAGCCGCAACGGCCGCGAATCGAACCCGAACATGCTCGGCGTGAAGGTCTTCGCCGGCCAGCAGGTCACCGGCGGCGAGATCATCGTCCGCCAGCGCGGCACCCGCTTCTGGCCCGGCGAGGGCGTCGGCATCGGCCGCGATCACACGATCTTCGCGACCAGCGAAGGCAAGGTCTCCTTCCACTCCACCCGCAAGGGCCGCACGATCAGCGTCCTCGCGGAGGACTGAGCTAGTGCCGTGTCAGGCAAGGTTCACCCTCTCTGGCTGGCCCTCGCCGCGTCCGGCGGCGTCCTCGACCGCTCGACGTGGCTCTGCCACGCCTTCGGGTCTGCGTCCTTGCCGGCCACGCCGATTGCTGCGCCAGAACCGGGCAAACGTCACCTGACACGGCACTCGGCCGTCAGGCCTCTGTAGATCAGCAGGATCGTCTCGCCGAGCAGGTCGTCGGGGACCGCCCCCGGGTCGACCAACGCTTGTTGGGCGAGCCCGACGATCAACGCCATGAACGCGGTGGCGATCCGCTCCGGATCGACCGCGGGAGTCTCCGCCTCGAGCGTTTCCATCCGGCGTGCGAGCGCATCGCCGAGGGCGGTGCGCAGATCGCGCCGACGCTCGGCGTAGCGGCGTCGCAGCTGCGGGTCGCGCATGGCCCGCAGCCAATACTCGTGATCGAGGAGGATCCAGTCGGGCTGACCCGCGATCAACTCGGCGAGCCGCCGGCTTGCCTCGGGCGCCATGTCCCGGTCCGCGGGGGCGGACTCGAGCAGCTCGGCCATCTCCCGTAACGGGCGGTCGACGTGCTCTTCGATCAGGGCGAGGAAGAGATCGTCCTTGCCGTCGAAGTGCCAGTAGACGGCACCCTTGGAGTAGCCGGCGCGCTCGGCAACCGCGTCGACGGAGGCGTCGTGGAAGCCGCGGGCGGAGAAGATGTCGGCGGCCGCCGAGAGCAGCTCGCGGCGGGCGTCGCGAGGCTCCGCACGGGCGTCGCGACTCCGCCGATCGACGCGCTTTCGAGTAGCCATCGGAGCCATGATACGGTACCGACCGACTGGTCAGTATGCAGCCCTCGACGCGACCAACGCTCTGGCACATCACGGTCTCGCACTACAGCGAGAAGGCGCGCTGGGCCCTCGACTACAAGGAAGTGCCCTACGACGGGCGGACGCCGCTTCCGGGCCTGCACATGCCCCTCGCGCTGTGGCTGACCCGCGGCCGCGGCTACACGCTCCCCCTGCTCGACCTCGACGGCGAGCGCATCGGCGACTCGACCGCGATCGTCGCGGCGCTGGAGGAGCGCCGTCCGGGACCGCGCCTCTACCCGGAGCCGCCCGCGGAGCGTCGCCGGGCGCTCGCCCTGGAGGACTGGTTCGACGAGGAACTCGGCCCCTACGTGCGGCGGTTCGTCTTCCACTCGCTGATGAACGACCCTGACTGCTTCGCTGAAATCGGTGCGCAGATCGCCCCTGCCGTGTTCGACCGGATGGGGCCGACCGGCAGTCGGTGGATTCAAGGGTTGATCGTCAGGCGCTATCGGGCGCACGACGATAAGGCGGCGGAGGCCGCGCTGGCGAAGGTCCTGGTCGGGTTCGATCGCCTCGAGGCGGAGCTCGGCGAGGGCGACTACCTCACCGGAGGCGCCTTCAGCGTCGCCGACCTGACCGCCGCCGCGCTCCTCTACCCATTGGTGCGCCCACCCGAGGCGACGATGACCATCGCGCGGATGCCGGAGCCGGTGGAAACGCTGCGGGCGCAGCTGAGCGGCCGGCGGGGGTACCGCTGGGTCGAGGAGATGTTCCGTCTCCATCGTCGTCCCACGGGCTGACCGCCGGCTATCGTGGTGCCGTGGACGACACGGCAAAGATCTGGGTCGAGGGCGGTGCGGGCGGTAACGGCTGCATCTCGATGCGGCGGGAAGCGCACGTGCCGCGGGGCGGGCCCGACGGCGGCGACGGTGGGCACGGCGGCGACGTGGTGCTGGTCTGCGATCCGTCGCGGCGCGATCTCGGGGCGCTGCGGGGCAGCAAACACTTCCGGGCCGAGCGCGGCCACCACGGCGAAGGAGCGAACCGCCACGGGGCGCGCGGGGAAGACCGCGTCATCCCGGTGCCGCCCGGCACCCAGGCGGTGACGGTCGAGGGCGCCGACGTCGACCTGGTCGAGGCGGGGCAGCAGGCGGTCGTCGCCCGGGGTGGGCGTGGCGGCCACGGCAATCGTCGCTTCACCACCTCGGTGCGCCAGGCGCCGCGCTTCGCCGAGAAAGGCACCAAGGGCGAAGCCGACTGGATCGAGCTGCGGCTGAAGCTGCTCGCCGACGTCGGCCTGGTCGGGCTGCCGAACGCGGGCAAGAGCTCGCTGCTCGGGCGGCTGACGCGGGCGACGCCGAAGGTAGCCGACTATCCCTTCACGACGCTCTCGCCGGCGCTGGGGACGATCGAGGGGGAGGACCGCCAGGCGGTGCTCGCCGACATCCCCGGGCTGATCGAAGGCGCCGCCGCCGGGGCCGGCCTGGGTCACGAGTTCCTCGCCCACGTGGAGCGCTGCTCGATGCTGGTCCACCTGGTCGAGCTGGTGCCGCTCGAAGGCGACCCGGTCGGCAACTACGAGCTGGTGCGGGGTGAGCTGGAGGCCTACGGAGCGGGCCTCGAGCGCCTGCCGGAGCTGGTCATCCTCTCCAAGCGCGACCTGCTCGAACCGAGCGCGGTCGAGGCTGTCGTGGCGGAGTGGACGGAGCGCCTCGGCGATTCCGTCCTCGGCGTGATGTCGGTCAGCTCGGCGACCGGCGAGGGCCTCGAGGACCTGCGCCGCCGCATCCTCGCCGAGCTGGCGACGGTCCAGCCCCTCGAGCCCCCGTCGGACGGCGCCCCGGCCGCCGAGTTCGAGTCCGAGCACCGCGTCTACCGCCCGGCCGGAGAGGGCGGCTACTGGGTCCAGCGCGAGGACGACGGCGCCTTCCGCATCGGCGGCCGCGGCGTCGAGCTCCTCTTCGAACGCCACGACACCAAAAACGAAGAAGCCCTCGCCTACCTGGAGCAGCGCCTCACCGAGATCGGCGTGATCGCCGCCCTCGCCAAAGCCGGCTTCGAGTCCGGCGACGACGTCCGCGTCGGCGGGCACGAGTTCGAGCTGCATATCTAGGGG
>Ga0153956_1002547_pt1 | contig 13183 bp, 11 predicted proteins | sample TSFL040MetaG_FD_104704 | JGI IMG/M metagenome (GOLD analysis project Ga0153956, IMG submission 104704) | Attine ant fungus gardens microbial communities from Florida, USA - TSFL040 MetaG | ecosystem: Host-associated > Fungi > Mycelium > Unclassified | place: USA: Florida, Wekiwa Springs... | reverse complement strand
GCTCCGCGATGTCGTCCGCCGAAATATTCTCGGCGATGAGCTTCACGGCGGCTTCCACCGCCGCTTCCCGCGGCATTCCGTCCTCGACGGGCGAGTCTTCCCAAACGATGTCGTCACCCGCTTCCACATGCGGCGTCGTTGCGGATGCGGGGTCGATGAGTTCATCGACCGAAGGCTGCTCCAGCCCCATGCCGGGGAGCGCGGGTCCGTTCAGGAGCGATGCCTCCATCGAGGGCGGCTCGGCCGTTTCGGCCGGAGTCTCGTGCTTGCCCCAGATCAGGTTCATCGCCTCCACGCGGGCTTCGAGGAAGTTCAGCACGTTGACGATCTTGCGGATGCGCTGGCCGGTGAGATCCTGAAAGGAGCAGGCGGTGTAGGTCTGCGTCATCAGCGCGTCGAGCTGATCGCAAACGCCCGCGTCGAGCCCTTGCTCGCGCAGCGTCCATGCGATTTCCTGCACGTTCTCGGCAGCGGCCAGGATTTCGGAGGTGGCCTGCTCGGTGGTGGAGACGATCGCGTCCAGTTCCACGGTCGCGTCGCCGATCTTGCCGAGGCTGTCTTCGGAAGGCTTGATCGCGGCGATCTCGGCCTTCGTGCGGGCGATGGCCCGGGACATGTCGAAGATGGTGGAGCGGATGCTCTCGCTAGGCGAGGCGCTCGCGCGCCCGGCCATGCTGTTCTGCAGTTTTTCGATGGCCTCCAGCACCTGCCGGGTATCCGAATGCCGGTTCCGGCGCGCATATTCGGTGAGAAACCAGCGCCCGCGCTCGGTCTCGTTCACCGCGGCGGCGATAGCCTCGAAATCGGCTTCCGAAAGAGGCGATTTGGCAGGGGAATCGGACATCAAGCGGGGGGCCCATAGGCGGCAAACGGGGTAGAAGTCTGTCGCGCGAATCTCTACGAACAGTTTAATCGATGCCTGAATCTCCGGCCAATACGGGCGACCCTTCGGACGGCAACCGGGCACGGTTTTCCGCCGCCTCCGCCTATCTTGCCGCCTGCATCGCGCTCGGCATCCAGACCCCGTTTTTCCCGCTGTTTCTGGCGGAACGGGGCTTTACGCCGGACCTCATCAGCCTTGCGCTGGCGCTCCCGATGGCCATCCGGCTGGCGGCGATGCCGCTCGCGGGCATCGTTTCCGACCGCTGGGGCGCGCCCCGGTTCGTCCTGACGGGACTTGGGCTGCTCGCCGCCGGGGGCTTCGTGCTGGTCGGGCTCGCGCCCGATATCGGGTTGATCCTGCTCGCGATCGCCCTCTCGGCGGTGTTCTGGACGCCGATCTTTCCCTTGCTCGACGCCTATGCGCTGCGGCTCGCGGCGCTGCGGGCACTCGACTACGGGCGGGTGCGGCTGTGGGGCTCGGTGTCGTTCATCGTCACGAATGTGGCGGCGGGCTATCTCCTGAACTCGATGCCGGTGACGCTGGTGGTGTGGGTGATCTCGGGCGGCATTCTGGTCTTCGCGCTTTCCGCGCGCGCTTTGCCGCGCTATGCGCCGCCGCCCATTCATGAGCGCAGGCAAAAAATCGCCAAACCGCCGCGCCTGTTGTGGCTCGGCATTCTCGCGGCGGCCTGCGTGCAGGCGAGCCATGCGCTCGTCTACGGGTTCTCCTCGCTCGACTGGCACTCGAAAGGGATCGCGCCCGGCGATATCGGCATTCTATGGGGAATCGGCACGGGCGCGGAGATCGTCCTGTTCTACTTCGGCACCCGCGTGAGCGCGGCGCTGTCGCCACTGTCGCTGATCGCGCTCGGCGGGTTTGCCGCGGTGCTGCGGTATGGCGCTTTCGCTTTCGATCCGCCGGTTTCGGCCATCGCGGCGTTGCAGCTTCTGCACGCGTTCACCTTCGGCGCCACCCATCTCGGGCTGATGACGCTGTTGAGCCAGCACGTCGCGGCGCATTCGGCGGGCAGGGCGCAGACTTATTCCTCGACGGTGCTGGGCGTGGTGATGGCGCTCGCGACCCTTTCGGCGGGGCCGCTCTATTCGCACTGGAATGTCGCGGCCTATGCCGCTTACGCGGCGCTCGGCGGGGTCGGGGGCCTGATCGCGCTGTTCGCCTGGCTTCAGCCCCAGAGCGCGGGCTCGGGCGGAAAAAGACGCGCGTTCTCGTAACGCAAACCCGGCTCGCGATCCTTCGCGAGCAGGAGCGGCCCGTCGAGATCGACGAATTTCGCGCGGCCCGCGAGCAGCATCGCGGGCGCGACGCCGAGCGACGTCGAGACCATCGAGCCGAGCATGATGACGAAACCCGCGCGTTCCGCTTCGTCCGCGAGCTTCAGCGCCTCGGTGATGCCGCCGGTCTTGTCGAGCTTGATGTTCACGGCGTCGTACTTCCCCCCGATCGCGGCAAGGCTCGCGCGGTCGTGCAGGCTCTCGTCGGCGCAGACGGGAACGATGCGCTCGATATCGGCGAGCGCATCGTCGTCGGAAGCGGGCAGCGGCTGCTCGATCAGCTCGACCTTCGCGGCGGCGCAGGCTTCGAGATTTCCGGCGAGGTTCTCCGGGTTCCAGCCCTCGTTCGCGTCCACGATCAGCCGCGCATCAGGCCGTGCCGCGCGTACCAGCTTTACGCGCTCCGGATCGCCGGTCGCGCCGAGCTTGAGCTTCAGGAGCGGGTAGGAGACGCCGCGCGCGGTATTGGCCATCTCCTCGGGCGTTTCGAGCGAAATCGTGTAGGCGGTGGTGACGGGCACGGGCGCGGGCAGGCCCGCGAGTTCCCAGGCGCGCTTTCCGGCGCGCTTTGCCGCGAGGTCCCATAGCGCGCAGTCGAGGGCGTTGCGCGCGGCCCCCGGCGGCATTTCCCGCTGCAAGGCGTCACGGTCGAGACCGGCGGTGACCGCTGGCGCGAGTTTCCCGATCGCGTCGGCCACCCCCTCGGGCGTTTCGCCATAGCGCGCATAGGGCACGCATTCACCCCGGCCGATCACGGCGCCGGTTGCCGTTACGTCATGGACTTCGGCCACAATCACGGCGGCTTCGGTCTTGGCGCCCCGGCTGATGACGAAACGGCCCGAAATCGGCCAGCGTTCGATGCGAACCGTAAGACGCGGCATTTGGCTTGTTTTTCTCGGCCTTGCAGGCGGTTAGAGGCTCGTGGAAAGCCTCGACGGGGGGAAGCGCCGCTAGTATGACGAGCGGCAAGGCGCGCCTCAAGACGCTATGCTGTCGGTGTCGGAGCAGATTCGTGGGCGTTGAACCAGTTTATTTACAGAGCCAACTCGACGGCCGGAAGCTCGTGCTGTCCGCCCGGGGCGATTGGGTTTCGGCGCGCGCGAACGAGATCGAGCCGCAGGTCGACAGCGTGCTCCGCAAACGCTCGAAAGTGGAAAAGGTCGAAATCGACGCGAGCAACGTCGAGCGCATCGACACCATCGGCGCGTGGCTGATCGAGCGCCTGAAGCGCAACTGGGAAAAGAGCGGCACCAAGATCTCGGTCACCGGGCTCGATCCGCGCTACAAGGTGCTGCTCGACGAAGTCGCCGCCTCCAACCGCGAGGCGCCCGCGCCGCCGATGGCGGAAAATCCGATCTCCGACACGCTCGCGCATATCGGCATGAGCGCCGCCGAAAGCTGGACGGACCTGAAGGCGCTGGTGCAGTTTCTCGGTCACGTCGTGATCGCGCTCGGGCGGGTGGCCGCGCATCCCTCGACGTTCCGTTTCACTTCGGTGGTGAACCAGCTCGATCGCGTCGGCTTCCGCGCGGTGCCGATCATCATGCTCATCATGTTTCTGATCGGCGCGATCCTGGCGCAGCAGGGCATCTTCCACTTCCGCCGCTTCGGCGCCGAGACCTATGTCGTGGACATGGTCGGCATTCTCGTGTTGCGCGAGGTGGGCGTCCTGATCGTCTCGATCATGATCGCCGGGCGCTCGGGCAGCGCCTACACGGCGGAACTCGGCTCGATGAAAATGCGCGAGGAGATCGACGCGCTGCGCGTGATGGGCTTCGATCCGGTCGAGGTGCTGATCGTGCCGCGCCTGATCGCCCTCGTGATTGCGTTGCCGCTTCTCGCCTTCATCGGCAGCATGGCGGGTTTGCTCGGCGGCGGGATCGTCACCTGGCTCTACGGCCACATGCCGCCGGAAGTGTTCATCGAGCGGCTGCGCGACGCGATTTCGAGAACGACCTTCGAGGTCGGCATGATCAAGGCGCCGTTCATGGCCTTCGTGATCGGCCTGATCGCCTGCGTCGAGGGCCTGCGGGTCGAGGGCTCCGCCGAATCGCTCGGCGAGCACACCACGGCGTCGGTGGTGAAGTCGATCTTCCTCGTGATCGTGCTCGACGGCCTGTTCGCGATCTTCTTCGCCGGGATCGACATGTAATGGCGCGGAACGGCGAGGACATCATCCGGGTGCGGAACCTGCGCGTCGGTTTCGGCGATCACGACGTACTGAAGAATCTCGATCTCGACGTGAAGCGCGGCGAGATCCTGGGTTTCGTCGGCGCGTCGGGCGGCGGCAAGTCGGTGCTGACCCGGACGATCCTCGGGCTCCTGCCCAAGCGCGGCGGCACCATCGAGGTGTTCGGCAAGGACCTCGATTCCCTTGGCGAAGAGGAGCGGCAGGCGATCGAGCGCCGCTGGGGGGTATTGTTCCAGGGCGGCGCCCTGTTTTCCTCGCTCACGGTGCGCCAGAACATCCAGTTCCCGCTGCGGGAAAACCTGCACATGTCCCAGCGGCTGATGGACGAGATCGCCTTCGCCAAGCTCGAAATGGTGGGTTTGAAGGCCGATGTGGGCGAAAAACTGCCCTCGGAACTTTCCGGCGGCATGGTCAAACGCGCGGCTTTGGCCCGTTCGCTGGCCCTCGACCCTGAAATTGTCTTTTTGGATGAGCCTACTTCCGGCCTCGACCCCATCAGCGCCGGGGATTTCGACGATCTGATCAAGGCGCTGCAGGAAACTTTAGGACTCACCGTTTTCATGGTAACGCACGACCTCGACAGCCTTCATACGGTCTGCGACCGGATTGCGGCACTTTCCGACGGTAAAGTGATCGCGGTGGGAACCATTGATTCGATGCTGGAATCCAAGGATCCGTGGTTGCAGGCCTATTTTCACGGAAAGCGCGCAAGCGTGCGTATGAACGGGAAGAAGCGATAGGGCATGGAAACGCGCGCGAATTATGTGCTGATCGGCCTGTTCACGCTCGCGGTGATCGTGGGCGGCTTCGCCTTCGTGTGGTGGTTCGAGCGCGCGTCCGAAGGTACTTCCCGCGTGGACTACGAAATCGTGTTCGACGGGTCGGTGTCGGGCCTTCGCACGGGCGGCGCCGTGCTGTTCAACGGCATCCGCGTCGGCGAAGTCACTTCGCTCGCGCTCGACGCGAACGATCCCGGCAAGGTGATCGCGAAGGTCGGCATCTCGCCGCAGACGCCGGTGCGGCAGGATACGCGCGCTTCGCTCGAATATCAGGGCCTCACCGGCATCGCTTCGGTCGAGCTCAAGGGCGGCGTGCAAAGCTCGCCGCCGCTCGCGGTGGAAGCGGGGCAGACGCCGCGCATCCAGTCGGAGGCCGGGCAGGCCGCCGACCTGATGGGGGCCGCGAAGAGCATCCTCGGCAAGCTCGACGATACGGTGACGCGCATCAACCGCGTGCTGGCGAACAACGAAACGAAGATCAACCAGGTGGTGGACGACGTCTCCACCTTCACGGCGGTGCTGAACAAGCGCTCGGCCAATGTCGACACGTTCATCGTCGATGCGAGCGAGCTCGCGCACAAGCTGAACGGCCAGGCCGACCGGCTCGACGGCATTCTCAAGAACGTCGAGAATTTCACCGGCGGCAACGGCAAGGACGGCTTCATGACCGACCTTTCGGAAGCGGCGAAATCCGTCCGCAAGCTCGCCGACAGCCTTAATAATTCGGCGCCCGGCACGCTCAAGGATTACCGGCAGCTCGCGGATGACGCCCGCCGGGCGGTGGCCGAAATCGAGCGGGTTGCGCGCAATATCAACCGCGATCCCAAGGGCTTCCTGTTCGGGGGCGGCGGCAATACAATTCCGACTTACGGCGGTCGTTAAAGAAGATTACGCGAAAAGACGGTAGAGCATTTGAGGGGCAGGGAGTTCAGCGTGTTGCGAGAGACAGGGAAGCGCGGGATCCGGTTGGGGCTCGTCGCGGCGGCGGCGATGCTTGCCGCTGCCTGCAGCCTGCCGGCGCAGCCCGTGCCGACCTACGACCTGATCGCCCCGAACAACTTCGGCAAGGTGCGCCCGGCGCGCGGCCTGATCGAGGTCGCCGTGCCGAACGCGCTGCAGGTGCTGGACACCGAGAAGATCGTGGTCGAGCCTTCGCCGGGAAGCGTGACGTATCTTTCCGACGCGCAATGGGCCGACCGCCTGCCGAAATTGCTGCAGGCGCGCATGATCGAGGCGTTCGAGAATTCCTCGCGCATCCGCACCGTCGCGCGCGCGGGCGATCGCGTCAGCGCCGACGTGCAGCTCGTCACCGATATCCGCCAGTTCGGCATCGAAGGGAAGGATGCGGTGGTCGAGCTTTCGGTGAAGCTGATCGGCACGCGCGGCGGCCGCATCAACGCCGCCAAGATTTTCCGTGCGAGCGTGCCCGCGCCGTCGACTTCCGGCGGTGCGGCAGCGGCCGCGATCAACGACGCGCTCGCGATCGCGCTCGTCGATATCGTGAAGTGGACCTCGACGAAGATCTGATCCGTATGGCGTGGATGTTGCGGCCGGGAGGTGTCCGGGCATGACAATTCAAAAGCCGGCATAAAACAAAAACGGCCGGGAATTTCCCGGCCGTTTTTTTTAATTCGCGGCGTTTTCGCTTACCCGATCCGCCCCGAAGCGTGGGCGAGGAGCGTGTAGACCTTGCCGGTATCGGAGGCGAGGTAGGTGCGGGTCAGCACCTGGCCGCGGTCGTCGCGGCCGACCTGATCGAGCAGCCGCTCGAATTCCTCGATGTAGCGGTCGACGGTGTCGCGGAACTCCGAGGAGCGGCGATACTTGCGGCGGATGTCCTCGAACGTCTTCTGGCCCTGCGCCGTGTAGAGGCGGCGGGTGACGGCGTTCTTCTCGCCGCGCTTGTGGCGCTCCCAGAATTCCACGGACGCGTCGTGATCGACAAGGCGGGCGATGTCGGCGGAAAGCGCGTCGAGCGATTCGATCGCGCGAAGCGGCGGCTCGCCGGCCCGTGCGGCCGGCTCGCGCTCGATTTCGCGCGGGCGGCTGCGCGGCGCGCGTTCGTCCTCGTCCTGGAGGTTGCGGACCAGCGTGTCGGCGAACCGGTCGCCGGAGTCGCGTTCGTCCCGTTCGTCGTTGCGCGGCGCGCGGCGCAGCGCCTCGCGTCCCACTTCGCGTTCGATCTCGCGGCCGATCTCGCGGATCGTTTCGCGGTCGCGGTTGGTGACGGCTTCGAGGCGCGGCCGGGCAGGGCGCTCCGCGGGGCGTGATTCCGCCGCGGGGGCGATCATGTCCTCGTTCACGGCCATGCGGCGCGGCGCGGCGTTGTCGATGCCGCGCGCGTGGCGGTTCACGACCTCGTTGAGTTCGGCGAGCGCCTTGATCTGGTCCGCGACCAGGCGGCGCATGGCCGCGGTGCTCTCGCGCGTCTCGTGCGGCAGTTCGAATACGCCGCGTTTCAGTTCCTGCCGCGTCTGGTCGAGCGAATGCTGCACTTCGGTCGCGACCTCGCGCAGCTCGCGCGCGGCGTCGGTGAAGCGCTGGTTCATGTCGCGGAACAGCGTATTCACCTCGTTCGTCGCGCCTTCGTAGACGGAGCGGAGCGCGAGCGTGGTGCGGTCGCGTTCCTCGTTCGCGGTGTTCTTGACCGCGTCATACTGCTTGACGATCGACTGCGTGGAGTTCGCGGTGGCGTCGGCGACGAGCTTGGCGATCTCCTGCGCCTTCTCCTCGGCGGCCGAAAGCTGCTCCTGCAGGAGGCGGTTGAAGCGGCCGAGCCGTTCCTCGAGATCGGAGGAGCGGGTGGAGAGGTGGCCGGTGAGCGCCTCGATGGCCTCGCGGCGCTCGGCGAGCGTGGCGTCGATGCGGCGATGCGTTTCGCCCATCGTGTCCACGGCGCTGACGAGGAAGCGGCCCTGATCCTCGAAGCGCGTGGTGAGGCCGGAGACGTCCGCGATCACCTTGTTCGAGACTTCGGTCATCTCGCGCAGCTGGCTGTCCATATGGGTGATGGCGCCGCCGGCGGAGACGAGGGCATTCTCCAGCGTTCTCTGGAAGTCGCCCATCTTGGTGCCGACAGCGCCCTCGATCGGGGCGAGGTTGTCGACGACGCCTGCGAGCACGGTCTTGAGCTGGCCGTTCGCCTCATTGAGGCGGTCGAGCACGCCGGTGACGTTCAACTGCAGCGTCTCGTGCGCGGAAGTGACTTCGCGCGCGCGATCGACGAGCGTGGTGGAGACGCGCTCGGCGAGCTGGGTGAAGCTCTTCTCGACTTCCGCGGCCTCGTTGCGGAGGCCGGCGGTAGTCTGCTCGATCTTGGCGGCGAGCACGTCGGCGGCGGCGACCGATTTGGTTTCGACCGAGTTCGCGACGTTCTCGAGGCGGTTCACGACCATTTCCTCGAAGCGGGCGACGCGGGTGTCGAGCCCTTGCGTCATTTCGAGCGCGCGCGAGCCGAGCATCTGGTTGATCTTGTCGGTGCGGTCCGAAAGGGTGCTGGCGATTTCCAGCGCCTTGGACGAGAAGTATTCGCCCATTCCGGCGAGGCTCTTGTCCACCGCTTCCTTCGCGGAACGGGAGCCGTCGCTGACGGTGCGCGCGAATTCGAGCGTGCGGTTGGCGAGCGTCTCGTTGAGCGTCTTGGTGCGCTCGTCGAGCGTCTTTTCGACGCGGGCGATGCGCTGCTCGATCTCGGAGGAAACCTCGTTGGCCTTGCCGAGGAGCTTTTGGTCGAGATTTTCGAAGCGCTGATCGAGATTGGCGAAGCTCTGCTTCGTCGTGTCGCTGACCTTGTCGGCGCTCTTGCCGATCTCGGACGCGATTTTCACGCCGTGCACCTTCACGGCCTCGTCGAAAGTGGCGAGGCCCTTGGCGATCTGGGCGGAGAGGGCGGCCGTATCCGACATCACGCGGTCGGCGACTTCGCTGCCGCGGAGCACGATCGCGTCCTCGAGGTTCTGCAGGCGGGAAATCAGCGTTTCCTTGATCGCGTCGCCCTTCTCGGAGAGCGAGAGCGTCATCTGCTCGGAAGCGCCCTGCATCTCCTCCACGGTGCGAATGCCGCGCTCGGCGATGGCGCGGGAGATTTCGTTGCCGATCTGGGAGAGGTGGTCGGCGGCTTCCTGGCCGCGGGTCAGGAGCGCATGGACGACCTCGTCGCCGGCGGCGTTGATGTGCGAGCGGGCGGTGTGCGTCTGGGTGACGAAGTTGTCGATCACGCGGTTGGTGACGTCGGTGATGGTGTTGTTCACCTTTTCGCTGACGCTGTCGACGTCGAGATTGAACGCCTGATGCACGTTGCTGATCGATTCCTGCAGGCGCAGCGAATGCGTGAGGATGCTGTCGCGCTCGCCCTGCAGGTTCTCGACGAGGGCGCGGATGCGCGCCTCGTTCTCGTCGTAGGCGCGTTCGAGCGTCGCGACCTCGGCGCGCACGAGCCCTTCAAGCTCGGCGGCGCGGGCGACGGCGCGTTCCATGCCGTCGCCGAGGGCCGCGACCTCGCGGCGGATCTGCTGGCCGACGCTCACGAAGGCGTCGGAAGCGATGCCTTCGGGCTCGGCGAAGCGGGAGGTGATTTCCGCCATCGCGCCGGCGACGAAATGCATCTGCTCGGAACGGCGATAGAGCGCGGCGAAGGCGAAGAAGCCGAGGACCGGCAACACGATGAGCGCCGCGAGCGGCACGAAGAACGGCTGATCGAAGATCTGGGAGATGCCGCGCATCGCCGCGAATTCCTCGGCGTAGCGGGCATGGGCGTAGAACAACTGGCCGGCAACCCACAGCGCGGAAACCCCGAGCGCGATCCAGTACGGGGTACGCGAAGGCGTGCGGTGCATGTTCGCGAGAATCTGTCCGACGGTCTTGCGGTCGTCGTTGGCGGCGCCGATCGGCGAGCGGGTAGAGCGGTTCTGGCGCTCCGGGCTGGGCGGCGGCACGGGGATGGCGCCCGCCGCGGCGATTTCCGTCTCCTTGTCCGACTCGGATTTCTCCTTGTGCTCGTTCGAAGCGAGCGCTTCTTCGAGCGCCGCCAGCACGTCGTCGGATTGTTCTTGTTTCTTCGGAGTATTTGCCATGATCGCTTTAGCCTCGGGTACTGGAGAATGACGAATCCCGCCGGATCACTTCGCCAGCGCAGCCCCCAAAGGGGCACGCATAAGAGACGAAGATAAGGTCCACCGCAGGAGCATACTATCCCGGCCGGAGGCCGGAGGGGAACGCCGCAGGCTAAAGCCTTACCAACATCGTTAACGCCCTGTTCACCATGGAAATCGAGGCGGCATAAGGGTTTGTGCAGCGCCCCAACGGCGGCGGGGAGTGGAAAACGGGGACGATTTTTGCCCGGTTAGGGCTGCCAAGAGGTGAACCTTCGCCGGCCGCGTTCAACCTCTGTTTACCATAGCGCGCTCAAGATTGCCGCCGGACAACATCCTGGCGGGAGACAGGCTATGGGTATCAGCTTACACGCGGCGAATATGGAAGCGTTCGAGACGGTAACGAAAATGGGCGCCATCGATGTCGCCTTTCTGGATCGCGTGACCTTCAGCGACAGGGGCCTCGCGCGCGAAGTGTTGTCGCTGTTCGACCAGCAGGCCGGCAGCCTGCTTACGGTCATCCGCGAGACGGAATCGACGCGCATGCGGCTCGAGATGGCGCACAAGTTGAAGGGCGCCGCGCGCGGCGTCGGCGCGTTCATGGTCGCGCGCGCCGCGGAAGAGATCGAGACGGCGACGGACGAGATCGAGCTCGCGCATGCGATTTCGCTGCTCACCGCACGCGTGACCGAAGCGCGGATGCAACTCGCCGATATCAACGGCAACGCCTGATTTTCAATCCGCGACCGCCCCTCTAGTATGCTTGCGTCCAGCGAGCGGAGAGGGCGATGAAGATCGAAGAGCTATTCGGCGTCCGCGGCAAGGTTGCGGTCGTCACCGGCGGCAGTCGCGGCATCGGCGAAATGATCGCCCGTGCCTATGTCGAGAACGGCGCCAAGGTCTACATTACCGCCCGCAAAGCCGAAGCCTGCGACCGGCTCGCGCAGGAGCTTTCGAAGTATGGCCAGTGCATTTCGGTTCCCGCCGATCTTTCCAGCACGAACGAGATCGAGCGCTTCGCGCGCGAGATCGAGAAGCACGAAAAGAAAATCGACATCCTCGTGAACAACGCCGGCGCGAGCTGGGGCGAGACGTTCGACGAGTTTCCCGAGTCGGGCTGGGATAAAGTAATGACCGTGAACGTGAAGTCGGTCTTCTTTCTTTCCAAGCGGCTCGTGAAGCTGCTGGAGGCAGCGGGCCGCGACGACGACTTCGCGCGCATCATCAACATCGGCTCGATCGACGGGCTGCATGTTTCCGAGATCGAAACCTATTCCTACGCGGCGTCGAAGGCGGCGGTGATCCATCTCACCAAAATGATGGCGAAGTTCCTCGCCGTGCGGAAAATCGCGGTAAACGCAATTGCGCCCGGTTTTTTCCCGTCAAACATGACGAAAGATTTACCGATGGAGAAAATCGCCGCGACGACCCCGATGCGGCGCGTCGGCAGGCCCGAGGACATGGCGGGTATCGCGCTTTATCTCGGCTCGAAAGCATCGAGTTTCCTGTGCGGCGCCGTGATCCCCATCGACGGCGGCCGCGCCACGACGGTTTGATCGGAATTTCCGGAACATCGGCGCGCTTTCATTCGTTATCCCGGCGGACGGGGAACAGAATGGAGGTGCTCCATGAGATGCACCAGGAAGCATGCGCCCTTGTTTGCGCCGATGCTGACGGCGGCGGTTTCCCTCTCGCTTGCCGCCGCGCCGCTGCTCGCGCAGGAAGACCAGCCATTTCAGATTCGGCCGATGAACGATCAGGAGCAGACGCCCGGCCTGCAGCAGACGCCGGAAGGGCAGGTTCTGAAGACGGCGGGCGATAAGACAAGTGTCCTGGAAATCTACGGCGGAGCCGCGGCGACCGCAGGTTCGAGCACCGGCCCGTTCGTCCCGAACAGCCCGCCCTCGAAATAGCTGCCCTTAGCAAAAAGAAGGCGGGTTCAGGGTTTGCGATGAGGCGGCGCGCCCTATATAGAGTGCTTCAAAGCTGAAGCCTCAACGAATTTTCATGCCCAAAATCACCTTCATCGAGCACGACGGCAAACAGCACACCGTCGAAGCCCCTTCCGGCACGACCGTGATGGAAAACGCCATCAAGAACGGCATTCCCGGCATCGTGGCCGAATGCGGCGGCGCCTGTTCCTGCGCAACCTGCCATGTGCATGTCGGCGAGGAATGGATGGAAAAGGTCGGCAAGCCATCCCCGATGGAAGAGGATATGCTCGATTTCGCTTTCGACGTACGGCCGACGTCGCGGCTTTCCTGCCAGATCAAGATGACCGACGATCTCGACGGGCTCGTCGTGCATACGCCCGAGCGGCAGGGCTGATCTGCGTTTGTGCGCTTGAATTTTCAGGCGCGCGGGACCAGCTTTTCTCTCCCTACGCGATGGAGGGGGCATGAGTTCACCCCGGCGATATTCCAGCGATGTGGCCTTCACGCCGATGGTGAAGGCGATCCAGGCGCGCAAGGGCTCGCGCGAGGCTTACGCGCGCGTGGAAGAGCACGGCGGCTGGCAAACGGAAATCTCCGAAGACCTGAAGAGTTTCATCGAGGCGCAGACGAGCGTCTATCTCGCGACGGCGAATGCCGAAGGCCAGCCCTACATCCAGCATCGCGGCGGGCCTGCGGGCTTTCTGCATGTCGCGGACGGAAAGACGATCGTCTTTGCCGACTTCAGCGGAAACCGGCAATACATCACGCAAGGCAATCTCGCTGAGAGCCCGAAGGCGTTTCTCTTTCTCATGGATTACGAGCATCGCCGCCGGGTGAAGATCTGGGGCGAGGCGCGCGTGATCGAGGGCGATGCGGATTTGCAACGGAAACTGATGCCGGAAGGCTACAAGGCGCGGCCGGAGCAGGTGATCGTGTTCAAGGTCGCGGCGTGGGACGTAAACTGCTCGCAGCACATCCCGCAGCGCTTCGAGGCGGGCGAGGTCGCGATGGCGC
>Ga0153956_1002546_pt1 | contig 13184 bp, 15 predicted proteins | sample TSFL040MetaG_FD_104704 | JGI IMG/M metagenome (GOLD analysis project Ga0153956, IMG submission 104704) | Attine ant fungus gardens microbial communities from Florida, USA - TSFL040 MetaG | ecosystem: Host-associated > Fungi > Mycelium > Unclassified | place: USA: Florida, Wekiwa Springs... | reverse complement strand
GCGTTATGGCAAGACGCCGGCGCAGGTCTGTTTGCGTTGGTTGATTCAGCAGAACGTCATTGTCATTCCGCGCACGTCGAAGGTCGAGCGGTTGTCGGAAAATATCGATGTGTTTGATTTCGTCCTCAGCGACGAGGACATGGCGGCGCTGTTCGCGATGGGCTCGCGCGACGGGCGCATCACCGATTTCGGCTTCGCGCCGCAGTGGGACTAAAAGCCCGCCGTGATAAAAAGACTTCAAGCGGTCGCATTCGGATGGCTATAAGCGGGCGATGACCTATCTCGTCTCGAAAATTTTCGGATTCCTCATCACGCCATCCAATCTTGTCGCGTCGGTCTGCCTGATCGGCCTGATGCTGTTGTTGACGCGATGGAAGCGGGCGGGCGTCCGCATCGGTATTACGGGAATATTGCTGCTGCTGGTGTGCGGATATTCGTCGCTCGGCAACGTGCTGCTGCTGACATTGTCGGAGCGGTTTCCGGCGTGGCAAGAGGGAGGACGCGCGCCCGACGGCATCATCGTGCTCGGAGGCGCGATCAATCCGGACCTGACGGCGGTGCGCGGCTCTGCGGAAATCAATTCGTCGGCGGAGCGGATGACGGCGGCGGCCATGCTCGCGCGGCGTTTTCCGAATGCGAAGATCGTACTGAGCGGCGGCAATGCCAATCCGTTTCATCCGCTCTCGACCGAGGCGGAAGTGGGCCGCAAGTTTCTTGAAGACCTCGGCGTCTCGAACGACCGGATCGTGATGGAAGGGCGTTCGCGCACCACTTTCGAGAACGCGGCGTTCACGCGCCCGCTCATTCATCAAGCCCCCGGCGAGCGGTGGTTGCTGCTGACATCGGCCTATCACATGCCTCGCGCGATGGGTGTTTTCCGCGCAGCCGGATTCGGCGTCGAAGCCTATCCCGTCGATTGGCGGACGCGCGGCTGGGTCGAAGCGCGAAGGCCGTTTCTCAAACTCAGCGATGGCCTCGGGCGGCTCGACACCGCGGTTCACGAATGGGTTGGGCTAATCGGCTACCGGCTCGCGGGGCGAACCACCGAGTGGTTTCCCGCGCCGTAACGTGTCATGCGTTCAAGAAGCGCCGCCTGCGGTCGGGTTGCCAGGTACGCCGCGCCGCGAATCCATCGAAGAGCCGGTGGTGGCGCCGTGCGGCTGGGCCTTCATACTGTTGCTCTTCATCGCGCTGTTGTTCTGCGGCGTCGCCGGTGAAGTGGTCTTCGGAGCCGATTGCGCCATCGCGGTTGCGGACATCGCGAGCACACATGCACCGGCAAGCAGAATCTTCTTCATGAGGCGTCTCCTGTTTCAACAGGCTGCCAACCTCATTGCGAGACGCACGTTCCGAAGGAGCAGGGGAAAAGAGAAGACGTGTTCCGCGCGATATATTGTGCCCACATGCGCGCCGTATCGCGGCCACACTCAATCCTGACGCGGCAATCCGAGGCGATAGACGCCGCGAAAATCGTTCGGGTCGACAGGCTTGCCGTGACGATAGATCACGAGCCGTCCGGCTTGCGCGAGTGCGACCGCGGCACGGCGGATCGGCGTCAGCAGGACGTGCCAGTCGCCTCCCTCGGCGATGGCGTGGGCAATCTCCGGCGCGCCGAGTGTCTTGCGCCCGGCATGCGCGAGCGTGGCGAGGATGGCGTCTTCAAGCGGAAGGGCGGGTGCGGAAGCAGCGGAAGCAGGCGAATCTGACGTGAACATGACCTTGCCTTGCCGCATCGCGCCGTTGCGGGCAAGGGGTGGGCGCGCGATTGGATGTTGGTGTGGAGATGGCCGCGTGGCACAGTAGGCACCACAGATGAATTCACTTGACGGATTTCGCATGGCCCTGACGCTTTACATCGGCAACAAGAACTATTCGTCGTGGTCGTTGCGCCCGTGGCTGGCGATGAAAGCCGCGAACATTCCTTTCGAGGAAGTGCTGATCCCGATTTACGCCGGTGCCGACGACAAGCAGCGCATTCTCGATGTCTCGCCCGCCGGGAAGGTGCCGGTGCTGACCGATGGCGATGTGGTGGTCTGGGATTCGATCGCGATCATCGAATATCTCGCCGAGAAATTTCCGCAGGCGAAACTCTGGCCGCAGGACCCGGCCTCACGCGCCCATGCCCGCGCCATCAGCGCGGAGATGCATGGCGGCTTCGGCGGGCTGCGCCGGGAGTGCGGGATGAACATCCATCGTCCGGTCGGCGCCAAGGTATTGTCGGACGAGGCCAAAGAGAACATTGCCCGCGTTCAGGCGATCTGGGCCGATTGCCGCCAGCGTTATGGCAAGGCAGGGCCGTTCCTGTTCGGAGCCTTCAGCGCGGCGGATGCGATGTACGCCCCCGTGGTCCACCGATTCCGGACCTACGCCATCGAGGTCTCGCCGCCGGTAAAAGAATACATGGGGTCCATGCTGAAGCACCCCGCCTTTGCGGAATGGACCGCACAGGCCCTCGCGGAAACCCTCCGGATCGAACGATTCGAGGCCGATTAGCGGGCGGGAACCGGGCGGAGGATTGTTTGCTTTTCCGTTAAAATACTGAAATGTCAGTCAAATATCAGACGGTGGCGAGGGGCTGGCCAAGCTTCCGCTCGCGGTGTCCGCAGCCCGGTCTGTTTACTTATCCCACTGAAAAGATTGCAATATTGCGCACTTGCCATGCGTCCTTTGGCTGGCAAAAGATGCACCCGCATGCTATACAGACTCCAGTCATCAGAACCTGCCGCCGGTCTTCCGTAGGCGGCAGTTTGCGTTTCGAGTGATGGAGCAGAGCGTTGAAGCACAAGTTCGGCATTGGAGAGACCGTCTATTTCACGGCCAGCAATGTGTCGCGTCCTGCGGCGAGCGGTACCTATGAAGTGATCCGTTTGCTGCCGACCGAAGGCGACGACTACCAGTATCGTATCAAAAGCTCGACCGAGGCCTTCGAGCGCGTGGCGCGTGAAAGCCAGCTCGCAGGCACCTGATCTTCTGCTTCCGGGGCCGCGACCTGCGGTCCCGTTTTTTGCCCGGCGCGTTTCCCGCAAAGCGGGACAGTAGAGGTAACCGCGGATGAACCGGGCTGTCGCCGTCAATCTTTCCGATGTTTCGTCGAACCTGCCGCTGGTGCTGATCGTGGCTGCGGTGGTTCTGTTTGCCGTGGCCTTTATCGTCGCGCTGCTCCGCTCCCGGCGTCCGCTCGCGGTCGGTGCGGTCGTGGTGATTGTGCTGCTGGCGGTCGGTCTCGCCGCAACCTCGCTGATGCCTGACTCCGCCGCCCGGCAGCAATCAGCCTCCGTCGCGGTCCCAACGGATTTTGCTGCGTCGCCCGCGCTGGCATGTCTCGACGAACTGGCGGGCGAGACCGTCGCGGCGGCCTGCGAACATGCTGTGTTTGCCTCGGCCGAAGCGACCGCCGCCGCCGTTTCCTACACCGCGGCGCAGATTTCCCGTCTCGAATCCTATGGCGATGCGGCGTCGGCCGATCAGGTGATGACGCCGTCCCTGCGCGCGCTGCGCCGCGCCGTGGAGCGCGACCGTTTCGGCATTGTGGCCCATGTGCTGGCGACGCGGGACGAGTGCACGTTGTCGAAATGCGACTTCTTTGCTTCGCTCACCAATACCGCACAGATCGCCAACAACATGAACGAGCGCGTCTATGCCGGTCTCGTGACCAGGCATGCGCTTGCATGGGGCCAGGCCGCGCCGGCTGCCGCTGCCGTGCCGCCTGTGCCTGGCGCGGTCGAGCCGGAGCGGCCAACCGGTAAACCTGTGTCTGGCGATTTCCCGAGTTCGGCGTCGATCCCGCCCATCAGCATCATGGCGCCTGAGCCCGCGACTGCCTCGGTTCCCGCGAAACCTGCGGAGCCTGCGCATGCAGCGTCGCAACCGAAGGCGGCTGCACCGAAAGCGGCGGCGAAGAAGCCCGCTCCCTCGCATCCGCGCGCTCTGACGCCGCCTGCGGCCGCCACGCCGTCGGCCCCGGTGGAACAGGCTCCGGCTGCGGCACCCACGCCTGCGAATAATCGGTAAAACTCCGGCGCCACTGTTGCGGGAGCAGGGCCATCGGGCCTATCTCCGAAAGCCATGCCGTTACATCTGGTCAAACTCTCCGTCGGTTCGACATCGTTTCGCGATTTGAAGGATTGGATCGACGAACGCGCGAAAGCCAATCGCGTCAAAGGCAAACCCGCCCGTCATGTCCACGTGACGCGGATGACACCCAAGCGCGACACTGAACTGCTCGATGGCGGGTCGATTTACTGGGTGATCAAGGGTGAGATCGCCGCGCGGCAGAAACTGGTCGGGATCGAGCCGTTCCGCGACAGTGACGGCATCGGGCGTTGCAGGCTGGTGATGGACGTGAAGCTAGTGCCGGTGTCGCCGCGCCCGATGCGTGCGTTTCAGGGCTGGCGATATCTCGACGTGAAAAGCGCGCCGCCCGACCTGCGTGGCTCGCCGCAGGACCTCGCCGACATGCCGGAGCCGATGCGCAAGGAACTGCGTGAACTGGGGCTGCTCTGAACGGCGTGACCCGGAACCGGCCACCCGCAGAAATCACGCGTTCGGGTCATTCATCTCAGGCTTGGCCGCCCACCAGATCAGGGTGATCATGAGCAACCACGCGACCACTCCAACGGAGGCGAACGCGGGAGGAAGGCTCAGCGACTCGATTGCTGCCGGGTGAATCGCGCGATAAGCCGTCGTCGGCAGCGTGACAGCCAATAGCGCAATCGCACCCCGGCGTGCGAACGCGCGAAGCCGCGGCATAAGGAAAGCGACCCCGATGGCGAGAATCAGTCCACCCGTTATCGCGTTGATGCTGGCCCGATAGTCTTTCAATGCGGCAGAGACGAGATTTTCGAACAGACTCGCGTGCGTGAAGTGGACGAGCCCGGCTCCGATAAACAAGATGCCGATACCTGTTCGGACGAGGCGTCTGCGCGTGGGCAGGTCCATGGAAGTTTAAAGCCTCGCCTGTGGGTTCACCACAACAGCAGCATTACCAGATATTTTGGTCCACAATACTCCGGGCGTGAAACGCTTTAGATTTTCATATTGTCGATCAGCCGCGTGGTGCCGATGGTTGCCGCCACAAGCAGGCGCGCGGGCGTATTGCCGATCTGCATGATCGGCGCGAGCGTCTCGGCGTGCCGCGCTTCCAGATAATCGAGATTGAATCCGGCGTCATCGATCAGCTTTGAGCCTGCGCCGAGAGTGGCGGCGAGATCGTCGCCCTGACGCAGCCGCATGACGACATCCTTCATCGCGCGGCGCAGCGCGGGCGCAGCCGTGCGCTGCTCCGGCGTGAGATAGACGTTGCGCGAGGACATCGCGAGGCCGTCGCGTTCGCGCATGATCGGCGCGCCGACGATGCGCGCGCCGAGATTGAGATCGCGCGCCATCTGCGTCACCACCTTCAACTGCTGATAGTCCTTCTCGCCGAAGATCGCGGCGTCGGGACGGACCTGCGTGAGCAGTTTTGCGACCACGGTGGCGACGCCGCCGAAGAAATGCGGGCGGAAGCGGTCCTCAAGTCCGGCCGTGGCCGGACCCTCGACCTGAACGCGGGTGGCGAATCCGTCCGGGTACATCAGCTTGGCGTCGGGATTCCAGATCAGATCGACGCCCTCGGCGGCAAGCTTCGCCGCATCGGCCTTCCAGGTGCGCGGGTAGGAGCCGAAATCCTCGTGCGGCGCGAACTGCGCCGGGTTCACGAAGATCGATACCACCACCTTGTCGGCGCGGCGCTTGGCCAGCCGGACCAGCGAGATGTGGCCGTCATGAAGCGCGCCCATGGTGGGGACCAGTGCGACGGTGGCCCTGCGCTTGCGCAGGTTGTCGAGGCTTCGCTGCAAGGCGGATAGAGTGCGGGCAACGGCAGGGGTGTGAGGCATCTTCACCAACACGGGGAGCGGGACAGAAAATGGTATCCGGAGCGCTTGGGCTTGCGGTTTATGCATGTTGGCTAGCCGCAGCCCATCCCGATTTGAGGATATCCACAAAGGGAACGCAATGCTTTTGCTGGGGAATTCGCAGCGTTCCCAAGGACGCGTTGTGCGCGAGACTGTTCCGGGAGGAAGAAGCAGCTTTGCTGCTCGCCTGAACGTGATTACTTTATCCCTATGACATCGGAAGCCGTCACACCCCAGGCGCAGCAGGACTTTCGGTTCCATCCGAAGCACCATCCCGTCGCGCGCGGTATCCTGATCGCGACGGCCATTTTGGCCGTGCTGGCGACGGCCGCCTATTTCGCGGCGGTGACGTGGGGCGTCCGCCACCAGACGCTCTCGCTCTACGACAGTGCACGGCAACGCACCGTGGAGGTGGACGTGGCGGTGCGGCGCGATGTTCATATGCGCGCCAATGCAGGCCTGTTGACGATGCCCGTCGTCGTCATCAACCACGGTAATACCGTCCGCTTCACCGAATACTCGTTCCTGTCGAATTTCTTTGCCGGGCGCGGCTATCTCGCGATCTCGATCCAGCATGACCTTGCCAGCGATGCGCCGCTCGTCACCAAGGAGGGCGAGCCTTATGTCGGCCGCGAACCGGTCTATGTGCGTGGATGCGCCAACATCCGCTTCGCGCTCGACGAAGTCGCCAAGCGGGAGCCGCACGCCAATTACAAGCACCTGACCCTGATCGGCCACTCCAATGGCGGCGACATCGCGATGTACTTCGCCAAGGACCATCCCGGTATCGTCGCGGACGTGATCACGTTCGACAATCTGCGCGTGCCGCTGCAGGGCGCGTTCAGAATTCTGACGTTCCGCTCGAAAGATCCGGAATTCGTTCCCGATGCGGGCGTCGTGCCGCAAGCGGGCAAGGACGTCACGGTCGTCAACACCAAGTACCGCCACACCGACATGTCGGATCGCGGCCCCGACGGCATGAAGGCAAGCATCGAGGACACGCTGTCGAAGTTCCTGAACAAGGAAAAGGGCAGCGACCTTTCGCCGGTCAACACCGACAAGATCGATGTGCCGCCGCCGTCCAGCGCGCAGGCGAAGAAACCGGCGCAGTAATGATCCAAAGCGCTTCCGCTTTTTCGCGCCGCTCGCGCGCCTGATACTCAGCCGGATATTTTATGGTCAGTCTTATTGCCGGAATCGTTGTGCTTGCCCTGGTCTATATGGGGCTCAACGTCGTCCGTTCCGCCGATCCGAAACTGCTGGCGCGTCTGGTGAAGAAGATCGGCGGCGTGCTGGTGCTGGCGTTTGCCGCCTTCATCGGCGCGCGCGGCGAATTGTTCGTCGCGATCCCGCTCGGCCTGTTCGGACTTGGATTGCTCGGCTACGCGCCGTTCGGCGCGGAGCTGGCCTCGAAGTTCGGCTGGGGCGGGGCTGCCGTGCGTTCAGGCGGGCAGCAGTCCCAGATACGATCCCAGTTTATAGAGCTGACGCTCGATCGCCGTACCGGTGCCCTTGACGGGCGTGTGATTGCCGGTGCCGAAGCGGGGCGCATGCTCGGCGATTTCGCGCTCGGCGATCTGTTGCGGCTGGCGAACGGGTTCGATGAACAGAGCCGGACCCTTCTGGAAAGTTACCTTGACCGCCGGTTTCCCGGATGGCGTGAAAACGCGCAGGACGCAGCGGCAGGAGGGGGTGCTCGCCAGCATCGCGGCATGGCGGCGAGCGGCAAAATGACGGCGGAGGAGGCTTATCAGATCCTTGGCCTGCAGCGAGGTGCGGGGCGCGATGAAATCAGCCGGGCTCATCGAGGGCTGATGAAGAAACTGCATCCCGACCAGGGGGGGTCTACGTACCTCGCGGCTCGAGTCAACGAAGCCAAGGACACTCTTCTTCGCACGCATCAACACTAACTCCACGCAACAAGACTCACAGCTTGTCGAGCGGTGCCGGTCGCTTCTCTGATGATGCCCCGAAATGCCCGCCGTTGTCCGGCGCGGTCGTTTGTGCAGTTAATGTTTTAGAGACCAAACCTTGAAAAAGGGTTTTCAGCCGGAGAATTACGCGCGGCGTTTGCGCACATGAAAACGCCCGCGAAAATCGCGGGCGTTTCGAGAAACCGAGTTGAGAACGGTCAGTTGCGGATTGTCATGCAGCTGATGTCGGAGCGCTTGAGCACCTTGCAGGCGGCCTCGGCGGAACCCTGATCGAGACCGGCGAAGCGGGCGCGATAGAAGGTCTTGCGGCCCTTCGAGAACATTTCGGTGAAGGGGGCGGCACGGCCGAGATAACGGCCTGCGTTTTCGCGCGCGGCATTGAGCCGACGGCGAGCTTCGGATTCCGTTTCAAGCGCACCGACCTGGATGATCCATCCGCTGTGGGCCGCGGGTTTGGTGCCGGTCGACGGCGCGATATCCTGCGAGGGCGCGGGAGCCGCGGATGCGACGACCTGCGGAGTGGGCGTGCTTTCCATCGCGCGCGCCTGTGCGCCAAGCGTCGTCGGCGGCGGGCCGCGATTGGATCGGCATAAGCCATGGTGGAGGAGGGAGACGGCGCCGGCGTGCCGACGGTGGCCTCGCCGAGGCCGGGGGTATTGCGGGTAATCACGATCGGCAGCGGGGCCGGGAAGGCAGGGCGACCGGCGGGTGTCGCAGCAGATGCGGCAGGCGCGGCTTCAGGCGTTGTCTCGGCGATGGGGGCTGCATTCGCGCTGCGCGGCAGCACAGCCTTGAGCGTGTTCTTGGCCACCGTCTTGGCCTGCGCCATACGAACCTGCACCGTCTTCACGCGCACCGGCTTCATCGGCTCTTCCGAACCGGGGATGGCGGCGAGCGGAGCAGAGGAAATCACGCCGCTGGTGAGGGGCGCGGGCTCCGGCTTGGCCTCCGGTTCCGGTGCACGCGGCGCGGGCATGGGAACGGGTTCGGCGGAAGCAATTTCGACAGGCGCGGGCGCCGGACGGCTCGGAGCCTTCGCAACGGCAGGCTCGTCGTCGTTCGTCATGCGCGAGGGATTGCGTTCGGTGATCGCGGCAACGGTGCGGCGGGTGGCTGCTTCGTCGAGATGTTCCGCGAGCAGTTTGCGCATCGTCGCATCGCGCGCACCACCGCTGCGGCCGCCAAGGACGACACCGACGAGATGGCGGTTGCCGCGACGGATATTGGTGACGAGATTGAAGCCGGATGCGCGAACGTAACCGGTCTTGATGCCGTCGACGCCCTCGACCTTGCCGAGCAGATGGTTGTGGTTGCGGATCGGGCTGCCGCGCCAGGTGAAGATCGAGGTCGAGAAGTAGCGGTAGTATTTCGGGAAGCGATCCTGGATCGCGCGGCCGAGCGTGGCCTGGTCGCGCGCGGTGGTGATCTGGTCGTCATCGGGCAGGCCCGATGCGTTGACGTAGGTAGTCTTGCTCATGCCGAGCGCGCGGGCCTTGTGCGTCATCAGCTTGCTGAAGTTTTCCTCGCTGCCGCCGATCGCCTCGGCCACCACCACGGCGGCGTCATTGGCCGAACGGGTGACCATGCCCTTGATGGCGTCCTCGACGCGAACCGTCTGGCCGGGACGCAGTCCGAGCTTGGTCGGGGCCTGAACGGAGGCGTGACGCGAGACCTCCAATTGCGAATCCAGCCGCAGCTTGCCGCTATCGAGTTGCTCGAACAGCATGTAGAGCGTCATGATCTTGGTCAGCGACGCGGGATGGCGGGTGGCGTCGGGATTGGTGGATTGCAGCGTCGCGCCGGAATTGGCATCGACGATGATGGAAGCGAAAGGCGGGTTGTAGCTGGAATGCTGCGCGTGGGCGCGATGATGCCGCTGGTGACGGCGGCGCGCGTCGGCGTGGTCCGTGAGCAGAATTGTGATGGAGACGGTGGCAAGCGCAAGCATGAGGTAGCGTGCTGTCCTGCCGGACGCGAAACTGACACCGAGCATGAACTTCCCCGTCACGATTCCAGACTCTCTTGACCCCGTTCTGAGGCCAAATTGCGCCGGCCCCGAACTTTGTCTGTTCTGGACCGGAGGTGGACATCCCTTGCTGCCGATGGATCAGCGCGTTCGCTGGCCGGTTCCATAAGTAATTGAAGGAATGCTTGTTTTTTGCTTCCCGGTTTTCCGTGAAACACAGGTGGATCAAAATACGGGTCGGCAGTTGCCAAAGCCTTAACGAAGCGTTTCCGCACTCACCGGGATTAGAGACGATTTTGATGGTGCGTCGCACAAATTAATTTGACGGCTTTTGTGCGATGCGATATTCATCTTGCTGGGTGAGATGCCCAGGTATCCCTTTTCTCCGTTACGCCCTCTGAAAGGACGAACCATGTTCAAAGTGGAAGATCTTCAGCAGCAAAGCAAAGAGCAGCTCGACGCTGCGGTGGCTTCTTCGCGCAATGTCGCCAACTGTTTCCAGGCGATCGCCGCTGCCTACGGCGACTACTCGAAGAAATCGTTTGAGGACACCAAGAGCTATGTCGAAAAGCTCTCGGGCGTGAAGTCGCTCGACAAGGTGCTCGAAGTTCAGAACGAGTACGCCAAGACCGCCTACGAGACGTTCGTTGCTGAGGCGCAGAAGATCGGTCAGCTTTATTCGGATCTCGCGAAGGAAACCTACAAGCCGTTCGAAGGCCTGGTTTCGAAGTACACGCAGCACTAAGCGCGAAACGCGACTGAATGAGAAAAGCCCGGCTGAGAAGCCGGGTTTTTTGTTTGTCGGGCCGTGAGCGGTTGCGCTGGCTTATTGCGAGATGCGCAGCTTGGCGATGGTGGCCAGCACGTTGTTGAAGGCGTCCGCCGTCTGGTTCGCCTGACTGATGATCTGGAAGTATCCGGTGCCGGGCGTCGCGCAGTCCTGCAGCACCTGCGACTGCGGATCCTTGTTGTTGATGTTCACCTGAATGGTGAACACGGTGATCTGGTTGCCGCCATTCTTGGCCGGGTCCTTGATGTTCTGGCACAGGGTTTCCTGCCGAGCATCGATCGTAGGACATGCACCGGTGCCGGAGCAACTGTACCATCGATCCTGCGTATTCAAACCGTCGCTCAGCAGCACGATGTAATCCTTGTAGACCCAGTTCGCGTCTTTCGCCGGTGCCTTGAACGGATCATTCTCGGTGTTCAGCGTCTGCCACCCCCAGAACAGGCCGATGGCCTGGTTGGTGTTGCCGCCGGGCGCCATGTTGCTGATGTTCGTTTTCAGCGCTGACCAATCGTTGCTCATGCCGACGATTGGCTGTTCGAGCTGCGTGCAGCTTGTCCATTGTTCAGCATAAGGTAGCTTCGAGGGCGTTCCCGAGCCGGACATCGCGTCGTTGGTGGTGTCGTAGTTCTGATCGCGGTCGTTGAAGCAGCCAGTCCAGCCGCCGTTGGCCGCTGTTGCTGTCGGATCTGGCGCGGCATATTGCGTTAAAGTTGAATCCGCGGCGGGGCCTGCGATCGGAGTGACCGGCACGTTGCGCCAGTCGTGTCTGTACACGTTCTTCAGTGTGCAGGTGCCATGGTTGCATGAGCAATTGCTGGACGATATCGAACCACAAGTTGGCACGGTCATCGACGCGATCTTAACGCTCGTGTAGCAGCCGTTGTAATAGATGCCCGACTTGCCGGAGAGTTTGCGGCCGTTGTCCTGACTCGGACAGATCATGCCTGAATAGTTGCCTTTCGAAGGGATCGAGTTTGTACCGCTGGCTCCGGAGAGTGTCGCGGGCCGGTCCGTGCAGGAAAAGCCATAATCGTTGGTGGTGAACGGACAAGTCGAGCCGTCCTTGGTCGTATCGATCCAGAGGCCGGGCGTTGTGAGACCGGCTTGGACGGCGAGATTATTGGGATAGCCGTTCTGGGCGAGGTAGGGCGGTTCACCCTTCCATTCAGCCCAGTTGATCCAGCTCGCGTTGACATATGTCGCGGGGTCGACTCTGACGTCCTTGGCGAAAGGGACGATGGAAATGTAGACGTCGCCGGGGTTGGTGTTGAAGGCGGACAGCTTTGTGATCATGTCCGTGGCCGCGCTTTGCAACGCCGTCATCTTGCTATTGCTGCTCATTGAGCCGGTGTTGTCGAGCACCAGCGCCACGCGCATCCGGGTGCTGCCCCATTTCGTGGTCGAGGCCGTGTGGATCGGCAGCGTGCTGAAACTGCTGCCCATCACTTTCATGAAATAGGTCGGCATGGTGCCGCTGGCCGTCAGCAGGATGGACGCGCCGCTGCCGGTGTTCGGCGTATAGGTGGCGGTGAACGATTCGATCGGGGCGTCGGTCGCGGTGTAAAGCGAGTCGACATACTGCCGCGCGCGGTCGGTGATCTCGCTCGCCGTCATCGTCGCGGCGTCCTTGGAGATCATCAGCGCGGCGCTGTCGAGGGCGCTTTGCAGCGCGGTGCGGTCGGAGGCCGCGCGGGTGTAGTCCACCGCGGCGCCGACAAGCGCCACCAGCGGGAGGGCGACGATTGCGAAGATGATCGCGACGTTGCCACGAGCATCCGTCCGGAATTCCTTGGCCAGACGGGTCAGATGGGTGATCGACGGGAAGCTCATTGCTGCCACCAGATTGGGTTCTATCTGGAACTTTGCTTAAGGCCGCCGGGTGAAGAGGTAGTAAAATGATGTGAGTAAACCCGAGGACATTCCTAAAATGCCGTCTTTTCGGCATTCCATGCGCGGCTATCCTCAACACGAGGTTGCCGCCGGGGGCCTGTTCTCATGCATGGCGTTAACGAAACGGCAGGAGCCCGCGCGGAGAGGCGGATCGTGCCGCCGGGATATCTCTTCGAATTTCCCTAGCATTCCGAGAGGGGTAGGGTTTTCCGGTCGGCTTGCGGTGCGGCAGGACCGGGGCCATATTGCAGAAATGCCAGCGCGGTTTGTGCCGCCGCAGGCCGGGGATCATTGAACGCAAAGCTATGCCGCAGAAGCCTTTTACCGCTACGACCCGACAGGCCGGCGACCGCCGTCCATCTCGCGCGACCCGCATGTCCAAGGACGACCGCCGCTCCGACGGGAACGGGCCGGGCACGTCCGTCATCACCAAGACCAAACCGCGCGCGAAGCGTCCGAGTCTTTATCGCGTGCTGATCCTCAACGACGACTATACGCCGATGGAATTCGTCGTTCATGTTCTAGAGAAGTTCTTCCAGAAGGATGTTGAAGCTGCGACCAAGATCATGTTGCATGTTCATCATCATGGGATCGGCGAGTGCGGAATCTTCACTTACGAAATTGCCGAAACCAAAGTGACGCAGGTGATGGATTTTGCGCGCAAGCACCAACATCCTTTGCAATGCGTGATGGAAAAGAAGTAGCCTGTC
>Ga0153956_1002545_pt1 | contig 13197 bp, 13 predicted proteins | sample TSFL040MetaG_FD_104704 | JGI IMG/M metagenome (GOLD analysis project Ga0153956, IMG submission 104704) | Attine ant fungus gardens microbial communities from Florida, USA - TSFL040 MetaG | ecosystem: Host-associated > Fungi > Mycelium > Unclassified | place: USA: Florida, Wekiwa Springs... | reverse complement strand
CCGTGTAAATTGAACAAATACCAAACGCTAAAGGCCTGCATTTGGTATGTTTAAAGCCCACCTTGTCCATCACGGCCACAAAATTTGCCCCATCAGGAAAAGCAGCGACCGACTCGGGCAGGTATGAGTAAGCTCTTGAATCTTTTGAGAACAGCTTGCCGATGCCCGGCGTAACATAATTAAAGTAAAAATTATACAACTGTTTTATGGGGAAGGCTTTGGGTTTTGAAAACTCTAACACTACGGCTTTACCACCCGGTTTTAAAACACGGTTAATGTCGGCAAGGCCTTTTTCAAGGTTCTCAAAGTTGCGCACGCCATAGGCTACCGTCACGGCATCAAACTCGCCGGCTTCAAAAGGCAGACCTTCCGAGTCGCCCAGTTTAACCTCGAATTTATGGCCCAGATTGCGTTTAGCAATTTTCTGCTTCGCCACATCTAGCATCCCCTGTGAAATATCAACCCCCACAATTTTATCTGGATTGAGGATAGACAAAGCCTCAAAAGCAAAATCGCCAGTACCTGTAGCCACATCCAGTATCAGCTTGGGCTGATCTTTCTTTAACTCGTTGATTGCTTTTTTACGCCAGATAATGTCAATCCCCAAAGACATAAAATGATTCAGAAAATCATATGTTTTAGAGATGTTATTAAACATATCGGCCACCTGCTCTTTTTTGGTGCCCTGCTCCTGGCTGTACGGAATTACGGTTTTGCTCATAGTATTGGCAGCAAAGATAGTTATTTGGAGGTTAGTGGTTAGAGATTAGTTATTGAAGATTGGTGACGAACCAAATTATAATCTTGCTTTTTGAATTTTTAATTTTTACTTTTTAATTCCTTCACCATCCAGATAGTACAGGCAAAATGCCCAGAGTTACCCAAGGCATGATCCAGCGATTCAAAACCGGCTTTACGATACAAACTCACCGCCTTTGCCAGTTGCGGGAACGATTCAAGATACAAATGCGTATAACCCAAATCGGCAGCCGCATCGGCACATTTATCCATCAGCATTTTGCCAATGCCTTTACCCCGTGTTTCGGCAGTGAGGTATAGTTTAACCAGTTCGGCGTAGCCGGTGGGCAAACCTTCGGTTGGGTAAACGCCGCAGCCTCCTAATAGCACGCCATCTTCTTCGACCACAAGATAAAAGCTGCCGGGCGTTTGGTTAAACAGTTCGAACAGTGCATCGGTTGTTGGGTCTGAGTATACAGTGCCCTGTTTGGGTACATCAAATTCTTCCAGCGATGCGCGTATTATTTTTGCCAACGCGACGTTATCCGCCGGTTGGATAGCTCTTATAGTTAAAGACATAATTTTATTGATCGGCTTGTTTCTTTGCTTCGTTAGCGGCCATCAAGCTCAAGGCACGTTGGTAAAAACTTTGTAGTTCAAGCTGTTGTTCAACTTCTTCTACGGCTTTCATTAAATTATTGGGGGTGTCAATCAGCGGCGCGGTAACAGCAATCATCACATCCCAAACAGGTTCCATTTGCTGAATAATGGCTTTACCTATCTCGGTAAGCTGCACCAGGCGCTTACGTTCGTCGGCCTTATCTTTGGTCGATTTGATGAACTTCAGCTTCTCGAGCTCTTTTAATAGGCTGATGGTTGACGGGTGCGAGTAACCAATTTCATTAGCCAGTTCAACCACGCTTAGCTGCGTTTTAAGATGCAGCGTATAAACCACCGGGAACCATTTAGGTTCAAAATCGATACCATGCGCTTTGTAGATCAATAAACCATCCTTGCGCATGCGCTCGCTAAGGCGCTGTAGCCTGGTGGCGATAGCCAAAATACCTGATTGCTCAATTACACCCATATTTGCCTTTTATTTACTCAAATGTAAATGATAAAACATATTATCGGCCATCATGCGCGGAAAATACGGCGGGAAGTCTTTAATATCCGTCAGCACAAAACCATTGCGCTCGTAAAAACGGTGAGCCGCTTTCAGCATCTCCACAGTACCCAGGTAAACATCTGTAATCTCATTATCGCGGCAAAATTGAAGCAACACCTCCAGTAATTTCTGCGCAATACCCAACTCCTTGCCCCGGTATTCTTTCTTAACAAACATTTTGCGCAAGGCTCCGGCGTTATGGCCTGTGTTAATTAAAGAGATAGTACCTGCTAGCCTATCGCCAATAAAAGCACCCCAAAAGTTACCGCCGTCTTTGTGATAAAAGTCTTCAATATCCAAAAGATCGGGCTGCCCTTCTAAGGTTACAGGCACGTTAAACTCTATTTGCTGTATTGGCAAAATAACATCGATTATCTGCTGGCAATGCTCATTAAAAATGGGTCGTATAGTTAAAGTAGCTTCCATAAAAATATTTATAAACAAATATACGTAGTTAACTACGTATATTTTATAATTTATTTTAAATTTTATAAAAGATGCTTTATTTAAGCTTCAGCATTTAAGGCTAATAAACCCTCAACATCCAGCCTGCCGGTAAACATTTTGATATCGCCATTGGCTTCGCGCGTCCATTCATCCTGGGGGCGATCCCAGTAAAGTTCAACGCCATTGCCATCGGGGTCGTCCAGGTAAATCGCTTCCGATACGCCATGATCTGAAGCCCCGGTGATAGGATATTTCGCCTGGATCAGTCGTTGTAAAATGGCTGCCAGGTCTTTGCGCTCGGGGTATAAAATTGCAGTATGAAACAAACCCGGTGCATATCTAGGTGCGGGTGCAGCGCCTTTGCTTTCCCAGGTATTTAAGCCTATATGGTGATGGTAGCCACCGGCCGAGATAAACGCAGCCTGGTCGCCATACAGTTGCATTTTTTCAAAACCCAGCAGCCCTACATAAAAATCAAGCGAGCGCTGCAAATCGCTCACCTTTAAATGTACGTGGCCTATGCGGGTTTGTGCGGGGATTTTATAGTCGGGCATGGTTTTAAAAGATTAGTTATTGAAGATTAAATATTGGTTCCAGTCGATAATACATGTTTAAACATCAAATATAACTTTATTTGTTTCTTACAATAAAGGTCTGTGATTATATTGACAATTAAATGAATCATTAACTATAAATAACCAGGTCAAAATCAATCTTCAATCTTCAACCACTAATACCTACCTTTGCCAAATGGTAATCAAATCTGCCGAATTTATTTGCAGCAACACCCAGATCAGCAAACTGCCGCCGCCGGTAAAGCCTGAGTATGCTTTCATCGGCCGGTCAAACGTGGGTAAGTCATCGCTTATCAATATGCTCACCGGCAAAAAAGGCCTGGCCAAAACTTCGCAGACACCGGGTAAAACGCAATTGATCAATCATTTTCTGATCAATGATAACTGGTATATTGTCGATTTACCGGGCTACGGCTACGCGCGGGTATCTAAAAGTAAAAAGGAGGATTGGAACAAATTCATCCAAACTTACCTGGATAAACGCGAGAGCCTGCAGTGCGTGATGGTACTCATTGATAGCAGGCTTGACCCGCAAAAGATCGACCTGGAGTTTTGCAACTGGCTTGGCGAAAAAGGACTGCCCTTTGTGCTGGTATTCACCAAAGCCGACAAACAATCCGCAGTAAAAACAGATCAATCGATAGCCAGGTTTAAAAAAGCGCTTTTAACTACTTTTGATGAAGTGCCGCAATGTTTCGTTACCTCGTCTGAAGAACAGCTGGGCCGCGATGAGGTGCTGGGCTTTATAGGCGAAGTGAACCAGGGGTTTGAAGTACCTGATTATAAGACATTTGAATAAATAATGAAAAAATATCTATCACTAGTAACTTTCTCGCACACCATATTTGCCATGCCATTTGCCTTTATAGGCTTCTTTTTGGCGGTGACTACAACAACTTACACCTTCGAATGGCAAAAGCTGCTGATGATGGTGTTGTGTATGGTTTTCGCACGTAATTCGGCCATGGCGTTTAACCGCTATCTTGACCGCGACATTGACGCTAAGAACCCTCGTACCAAAGTGCGCGATATCCCGGCGGGACGTATTACTGCAACCTCGGCCCTTACATTTACGTTGGTAAACTGCGCTTTATTTATTATTACTACCTGGTTTATTAATACTATTTGTTTCTATCTGTCGCCGGTGGCTTTACTGGTAGTGCTGGGCTACAGTGCTACCAAACGTTTTACGGCGCTTTGCCATTTGGTTTTAGGCTTAGGCTTGTCGCTGGCACCTATTGGTGCTTATCTGGTGGTTACCGGTAAGTTTGATTTACTGCCGATATTTTTCTCGCTGGCGGTATTATGCTGGGTAAGCGGCTTTGACATTATTTATGCCTTGCAGGATGAGGACTTTGACCGCGCTGAAAAACTGCATTCAATCCCGGCTTATCTTGGTAAAGTAAACGCTTTAAGGCTCTCAACGTTTCTGCACGTGCTATCGGCACTGTTTATAATGTTGCCGGTATTTTTCACTACCGTAGGTTTGCTATATTATATAGGTATCGTATTTTTCTGCGTAATGCTTACCTATCAACACCTGCTGGTAAAACCAAACGACCTGAGCCGCGTAAACTTTGCTTTCATGACCACCAACGGCATAGCCAGCGTAGTTTTTGCCAGCTTGTTTTTGCTTGACAGGATGCTGCTGCCGCATGGCACTTTGTTTGGGATGCATTTGTAAACGCTTATCTGCCTCTACCGTAGTATCTAAATAGCCAGCAGGGTGCTTAACTAAACAGAAAAGGTCTCGCCTTGCGGCGAGACCTTTTCTGTTTAGTTAAATTTTGTTTACTCTAGCGCCAATTCTCTTTGACGTTTGCGATACCAGTAAATGGCGCCCACAATAAGCGCGACACCACCGATCATGACGATAAGCCACACCACCGAAAAGCCATGACCGTTTGCTAAATATTGGTCAGTGCGGTCAAGCGTAGGTGCCAGTTTGATGGAGCTGACAAAATTTTTATACTCGCCCGATACCATTTCTTTACGCGCATTTGGATAAGCATACTCAAAAATATAGGTAGCTGCATTTGTATAAAGCAGTACAATGTTTCTAAGCTGGATATCACCACCGCCGTTGTCGGTTTGCAAGGTAAAAGTTTTGGCTTTCAGCTTACCAATGGTAGTGTCGCGCACAAACTGAGCGCTGGCATAACTATTTTCGGCCTGTATGTTTTTGATACTTTGTTTCATCACATCGTCAAGGTCGCCTTCGTGCTTAAGCGGAGTGGCTTTGGCATTTGGTGTACGCATAACCACCACATAACCCATTGGTGCGTTTGATGAATATATCTGCTGGCCGAGTGTGTCAATTTTTTTGTAAGTAGGAGGCAATGACACGGTAACTTCCTTGTCAATTGCTACCGGTTTTAATGACTGGCTAAAGCCGGCAAAAGCAGATAATACTAAGGTTGCGGAAATTAAAAATAACTTTTTCATGCACCTACTGTACCTAAAACCGTACCAAAATGACTTATTGGTGCAGTTTATGACATTGGCATAGAAAAGTTATGAAGGTGTATTAACAAAAAAGACTTCCGAAGTTTTTGAAACTCAGAAAGTCTTTAAAATGTTAATTAATGTACTTAAAATCAGACTATTAAATCTTTATAACTTATCAATTTCTCCTTTTATAAATTCAGCTAATTCTTTGACATAATCGGCGCTGAAATCAAATTTGATCCCTGCGGTTTCATAAATTTCCTTAATGGTTTTGGTGTAACCTAATTTTAGGGCATTCAGGTATTGCTGCAGGGCCTTCGTGGGGTTTTCTTTATAATTTTTATATACCGCAATGGCGCCCAGTTGCGCAAAACCGTACTCGATATAGTAAAACGGGATTTCAAAAATATGCAGCTGCTTTTGCCATAAGTTGGCTTCGGCAGTTTCAAGGCCGGTCCAGTCGGCAAAATTAGCGCCAAAGGGCTCAAATATTTTTAGCCAGGCTTCAGAGCGCTCGGCGGCAGTATGATCCGGGTTGGTATAGATCCAGTGCTGAAACTGGTCGACCACGGCTACCCAGGGAAGGGTTTTCAATACGTCGATCAGCTGATCTTTTTTGGCACGCTTTAAATCCTCATCGTTGTCAAAAAACACATTCCAGCTATCCATAGATATCAATTCCATCGACATGGAGGCCAGCTCGGCAACTTCAGACGGGCAATGCTTAAAGTCGTTCAGTTCCAGGTCGGCCGTAAGAAAGGTATGTACCGCGTGGCCGCCCTCATGCACCATAGTGGTCAGATCGCGAAAGGTATTGGCCGAGTTCATAAAAATGAACGGCGCGCCGGTTTCTGACAGCGGATAGTTATACCCCCCCGGTGCTTTGCCTTTGCGGCTTTCCACGTCAAACAGCCGGTTATCTTTCATGATTTCCAGACGCTCGCCAAGGTAACTGTTAATATTGCGGAAGCATTGTATAGACTTTTCAATCAGCTCCCCGCCGTTGTTAAATGGTTTCAAGGCCGGTTTTCCTGACGGATTTACATCCATATCCCAGGGGCGCAGTGTGCCCACATCCAAAGCTTTTTTGCGTTCTTCGGCTTGCTGGCGCAGAATGGGCACAACCTCCAGTTCAATAGCTTCATGAAAAGCATAACAATCCTGCGGGGTATAATCAAAACGCCCCAACTCCTGGAACTTATAATCGCGGTAGTTTTCAAAACCGGCGTTCAGTGCTACCTGGTGGCGCAGTTTGCGCAGCAGGTCAAACAGATCGTCCAGTTTCTCTTTTTCCTGCAGGCGCCGGTCGGTGATCTTGCGCCAAACATCCTCGCGTTTGGTGCGGTCGGTATCTTTTAAAAAAACGGCAGCCTGCTCCAGCGTGTATTCCCTGTCGCCAATATGTACCGACAGCGAGCCGCTGATTGACTGGTATTTTTGTTGCTCTACCTGTATCTCGGTTTGCAGTGGGATATTTTCTTCGCGAAACAGCTCTAAAGCTTTCTTGATACCGCGCAGGTAAACAAAGTATTTATCTTTATCCAGGTCATCCAGATACGGGCTATTAACCAGCTTTTTATTTAACTCATTACTATAAGGGGCAATTTTAGGATCGATCTCGGTAGCAAAGTATTGAAAATCGGCCAATAGCTGTTCGCTGGCAGTGTCGCAGGTCATGCGTATGTAGCGCCAGGCAAAATCTTCTTCCAGTGCAGCTTCCAACTCGCTGCGGTCATGCATCCAACGCACCAGTTCTTCTTCTGAATTAATGGAACGCTCCAGCAGCTCTTTGTAAATAGGTTCCAGCGTTTCCCATTTAATATCCAGGTTGGCCGGTATATATGTTCTTGTTTTTTTGTGGATCATAATTTTTCTGATGTAAATGTGCAGATATGCAAATGTGCAAATTAGTATGGTTGAGTAAAGCCTTGAAATGTAAAATAGTTTGAGGAAAATTTAAATGCACGCTGCCCCTGCCTTGCTTTACTGTTTCTTTAAGACGACCAATCGTAGCAATAATTTAGGTTACTTCTTAAGTATACCCCTATTCCATTGCTTTAACCTCAAAAAGTCACGGTTATCAACCCACCACAGCCAAATTACCGTTACTACAACACCAATGGCCGAACCGGCGGTAACATCCTCAAAAAAATGCTGGCTCAGGTACATGCGCGAGTAACCCACCAGCGCGGCGAGCAGCAATAACGGCCCCCCCCAGAACTTATGCCGGGCCCAGTAGGCAATGATAATGGCGGTTGAAAAAGCCGTAACCGTATGGCCCGAAGGGAAACTATGGTAGCTAAGCTGCCTTATGCCGGTTACAAAATGAATGCGATCAAGCTGATCATGAAAATACAGCTTTGGCCGCGGGGCATCAAACATAAACTTTAGCGGTTGTGCTACTATACCCGAAGTTAAGGCGTAGCCGCCCGCCAGAATAAAGGCCTTGCGATAGCTTATTAACAGCAAAATGATGCAGAGTATTATCGTCGTCCAGCCATCGCCCAGGTCGGTAATATAGGGAGCTATGTTGTCGGCCCAGTTCCAATTGCGGGCGTTCACAGCAAAATAGATCTCCTCGCGGGTATAAGTAAGCTTAATGACAAGGCAAATGGCTATCAGTATCAGATAGGGTATGAAAAAGAATCTCACTTTGTATAAAACGTCTTTTATTCTGATATTCATGGGTGCAAAGTAAGCATATCCTAACAAAAAAATGGTTATGTTTGATAGCTTTGCAGCAAAATAAGAAGAATGTCAAAAGGTATATTTCGTAAAAAATCAATCAGTAAAATATTAGACGATGTGGCCTGCGGTTTTGGCGACGGCGAACACGGCGAGCTTAAGAAAGAACTCAACGTGCGCGACCTTACCCTGATGGGCATAGCTGCTGTTGTAGGTGCGGGTATTTTCTCTACCATCGGCGAGGCATCCTTTTACGGAGGGCCTGCGGTAAGCTTCTTGTTTATCATCACTGCCATTACCTGCGGTTTTTCGGCGTTGTGCTATGCCGAGTTTGCCTCACGTATTCCGGTGGCAGGCAGCGCCTATACCTATGCCTACGCTTCGTTCGGCGAGTTGATCGCCTGGATTATCGGCTGGGATTTATTGATGGAATATGCCATAGGCAACATTGCAGTGGCTATATCCTGGAGCGGTTATTTTCTGAATTTACTGGAAGGCTTCAACATCCATGTGCCCGAGTATTTGACAATGGACTATTACTCGGCCCTTAAAGCTCATGAGCAGGTGCAACAACTTACAGCAAGCCATAATATAAGCCAGATAACTGAGGCTATGAAAACCGGTGCCGCCGCCTGGGCTAACGCCCCCGGAACCGGCGATTTTAAGCTGATTGCCAACATACCGGCCCTATTGATAGTGATACTGATAACCTACCTGGTTTATGTAGGAATACGCGAAACCAAGCGCGCCACCAACGCTATGGTTTACCTTAAAATTGCAGTAATTATTGCGGTGATCTTGATTGGTTGCTTTTACATTACGCCGGCCAACTGGCACCCCTTTGCGCCAAACGGCTTTAGCGGAATCATGAAGGGTGTTTCGGGTGTATTCTTTGCTTATATTGGTTTCGACGCCATATCAACCACGGCCGAAGAATGTAACAACCCACAGCGCGACCTGCCGCGCGGTATGGTATACTCGCTCATTATTTGTACCATTTTATATGTATTGGTGGCCCTGGTGCTTACGGGTATGGTTAATTATAAAGACCTTCAGGTTGCCGACCCGCTGGCCTTTGTGTTTGGCAAGGTTGGCCTAAACAAGATAAGCTATGTAATATCTGTAAGCGCAGTGATAGCTACCGCCAGCGTGTTGCTGATATTTCAGCTGGGGCAACCGCGTATCTGGATGAGCATGAGCCGCGACGGTTTGCTGCCAAAAGCCTTCTCACGCATCCACCCAAAATACAAAACACCTTCATTCTCAACCATAGTTACCGGTATTGTAGTGGCCGTGCCGGCGCTTTTCATGAACCTTACCGAGGTTACCGACCTAACCAGCATTGGTACTCTGTTTGCCTTTGTACTGGTATGCGGTGGCGTGCTACTGTTGCCTAAAGATGGCAGCCACAAAGGCCGTTTCAAATTACCTTACATTAACGGTAAATATATTGTGCCGGTATTGTTTGTGGCGGGTATGATCACCTTCTGGGTGCCCATAAAACACCTGTTTGCCGACGATAATGCACACGAAAACTTCCCGATGTTTTTGTTTATTATTCTGGCCGCAGTGCTTACGTTTTTTGCTTACCGTAAAAACCTGTCGCTGATACCGGTGCTTGGCTTAATGAGCTGCTTTTACCTCATGACCCAATTGGGTTACACCAACTGGCTGCGTTTTTTAATTTGGTTGGTACTGGGCTTAGTTGTCTATTTTACTTATAGTTACAAAAACAGCCGGCTAGGTAAAGAACCCGGGCTTTCAAATTGATAGTGTATAAATTACACTAATTACTTTGTATATTTGCGTTACCCTAATATCAACGCAATGAACTATATTGAAATTATTGGCCTGGCCGCTGCTTTTTGCACCACTGTTTCGTTTTTGCCGCAGGCATTCAAAACCATCCGCACTAAAAATACCGAGGGTATTTCACTGTCTATGTATGTGGTATTTACCACCGGTACTTTTTTGTGGTTACTGTACGGTGTAATGGCGCATAGCTTACCCGTAACGGCTGCCAATGCAGTTACCTTTTTATTTGCAGGTATAATTCTGGGTTATAAGCTTAGATACCAATAATCATAGTGTATGGCGATGGCCACGTGCCGGCGTATCTGTTAGCCGCCCGGCTTAAACACCAAAACAAGCCATCAGTAAAAGTAGCTGATACCTGTTTTATGTATGTAAAAAACAAAGCAGCTACCAAGTATTACTTAATAGCTGCATAATAATGAAGAAATCTGTCTTGACCTGGTGGTTTAAAAGTCTGATGTTCCGGGCATAACGCGGGAAATCTCTACCGTCTCGGGCGCAGCCAGCATCAGCGGAACTTTCTCAATGGTCACAAAGCTTAAGTCTAAACCAAAACCACGCTCTTCAGACAAACTGATCTTTTTCAGATAGCCATAGAAAGCCATGATGGCTTTTTCATAAAACGTAAGGTTATGCGAACGTGAAAGCACTTTTTCGATCACCACGAAACGGAAGTCGCCCACAATTTTGTGCTTGTTCAGCGATTCGTATTTACTGGTAATGTCTACTTCACCGTTTTTAACCAGATCTTCAACCACACGTCTGAACAACAGGTTAATTTGCTGCTCAATGCGGAACCCCAATTTAAAGTCAATACGGATAAGCTTATTGGGCACCAGTACATCAACTTCGTATTCTTTTTTATAGGGCTCATCTACCACGTCAACATGCACCAGCCAGTAAACATCGGCACGTTTAGGCTGTTTTTGCAGTATGGAATAAATGATCTTTGATTCAACTTCAGAATTAAAGTTGGCGCTGGTTAAGTAAACCAGTTGCGAGGCATATTTAGGTACTGTCTCGTCATCGCTCAACTCTTTGATGATATTGTAGTAATCATCAATTTCGACAAACTTAACATAACGGTTTCTGATTTTACGGGCTGTATGCCAGGTCCACATTACCGAGAACAGCAATGCGCCGATTGACAGCGTAAACCAACCACCGTCAACAAACTTATTCAGGTTACCATATAAAAAGGTACCCTCAATCAATATATACAGAACCAGGAAGGCGTTAACCATATATAGCGGCACTTTTTTGCGACGCAGAAAGCGTGATACCAGAATGGTAGTCATTAACATGGCTACCGTAATACTTAAACCGTAAGCCGCACCCATATTATCTGAGTGTTTAAACAACACCACAACGCCAATACAACCAGCGCACAGCAGCCAGTTTACGCTTGATACATATAGCTGGCCTTTTTGTTCGCTTGGGTAATGAATTTTAACCTTTGGCCACAGATTTAGCCGAACGGCCTCTGCAATGAGCGTAAATGATCCTGATATTAAAGCCTGACTGGCAATAACCGCGGCCATGGTAGCCACCACTATACCAAAATTCAGGAACCAATGCGGCATGATCTGGTAAAACGGATTGTGCAGGTTTAAGTTTAATGTTTGATGATTGTGCTGCAGCAACCACACGGCCTGCCCCAGGTAGTTCAATATCAAACAGGTTTTAACGTATATCCAGCTTATCTGTATGTTTTTACGGCCGCAATGGCCCAGATCAGAATACAGCGCCTCGGCCCCTGTGGTACACAGAAACACGGCTCCTAAAATTACAAAGGCATGGTAATCTTTACTGGTTAAAAGCTCAAAAGCGTAGTAAGGATTTAATGCGCGTATAACGGTTAGGTCTTGCGCAACAAAGCTTATGCCCAGCACCCCCATCATGGTAAACCAAATGAGCATAATAGGCCCGAAAGCCTTACCTACTGCTGATGAACCGAACTGCTGAATAAGGAACAAAGCACCTATAATAGCAATTACCACCGGCACCGTTTGTAGATGCGGAAACTGCGGTACCAAGCCCTCGACAGCGGCCGAAATAGTGATGGGCGGCGTTATGATACCATCGGCCAGCAAAGCGCAGCCCCCCACAACTGCAGGTACAATAAGCCATTTGGCCTTACGCCTAACTAATGAGAAAAGTGAGAAAATTCCACCCTCGCCTTTGTTGTCGGCACGTAAGGTTATGGCAACATATTTAATGGTTGTTTGCAGGGTTAGCGTCCAGAATATGCACGACACCCCGCCTAGTACTAAGATATCTGAGATGTTCTGGCTGCCAACTATTTCTTTGAATACATATAACGGAGAGGTACCGATATCACCGTATATGATTCCTAAACTGATCAGTAGCCCGGCGGCTGTCAGTTTCTGTAGATCTTTATGTTGTGACACTATCGTATAATGATAAACGCACAAAAGTATTAATTTATTTGAGTTACAACTTAAAAAATTACGCAAACGTATAATGAATTTAATTGTTAGTGAGGCAATGGGCCATTGTTAAAAATTGTTAAATTATACGATAATGACGTTTGCCTTTTAATTGATGAAAACTTTATTTATACTTTTGTAAGCAGAATTAATTGTAAGGCATGAGGAGAATTTCTACTTCTATTTATCCGTGGATATTGATCATCGCTATGGCGATATCCCTTGATCATGCCTTTGCCTCAACCATTGGGCATAACGTCAGAGATACCATTACTTACAGTTTGCTTAAAAAGAAAGCTAAACGCACGCTGCCCGGCATGAACCTGTCCATCCCCCCGGTAAAGCCAAATGCAACCTCAAGCAGCCGTGTAGTTTTAGCTAATGATAAATTGCTAAGCGAAGTTGAGGTATATCCAAATCCTATTGTAACAGATCAGATCAATCTTAAATTTGCGGTATCACACAACTCAAATGTCACTATAAAAATGGTGGATGTACTGGGTAACGAAGTGATGATCCTGTTTTCGCAACGTGTTGAGCCGGGCGAACTGACGCTGAACCGCTCTATCAGCAGCAAAATCAGCCGCGGTTTCTATTTCATCCGCGTAGTAGCCGGCACCGAATCGGTTATTAAGCGGGTGACGCTTCTTTAATGAGTGGATGAGTGAGTGAATGTTTTGCTTAGCGAATGTTTACTTTTGCCGTTGGTTAAATAAATGTTTATTTGCATTCATCATTTCCCCAATAATCCATTAAACAATTTATCATTCACTTTTTAGATACTTACTCATTAATCACTCATTCACTCACTCAATTACTCATTAAACTTCTATGAAAATCATCGCCATTGGCCGCAATTATGCCGAGCATG
>Ga0153956_1002544_pt1 | contig 13198 bp, 12 predicted proteins | sample TSFL040MetaG_FD_104704 | JGI IMG/M metagenome (GOLD analysis project Ga0153956, IMG submission 104704) | Attine ant fungus gardens microbial communities from Florida, USA - TSFL040 MetaG | ecosystem: Host-associated > Fungi > Mycelium > Unclassified | place: USA: Florida, Wekiwa Springs... | reverse complement strand
GCCTTCGGCGCGGCAGGCCGCGATCTCTTCGCCCGCGCGCCCGAAGATCATCGGATCGCCGCCCTTGAGGCGCACGACGCGCTTGCCCTTCTTCGCGAGCGTAATCATCAGCGCGTTGATTTCTTCCTGCTTGCAGGAAGGGCCGCGCGCGGTCTTGCCGACCATCATCTTCTTCGCTTCGAGCCGCGCGAAATCGAGAATCTCCGGCGCCACCAGGTCGTCGATCAGGATGACGTCGGCGGATTGCAGCGCGCGCACCGCGCGCAGCGTCAGCAGTTCCGGATCGCCCGGCCCCGCTCCGACAAGGATCACCGAACCGCGATCGACGGTTTCGCCTTCCGCCTTCGTGCGCGAAAGCAGATCGTCGAAATCGGCGACGGCGGGCACGCGTTCCGCATTCGCGATCGCGCGCGCCGTGAACAGGTGCCAGAAACGGCGGCGGCCGCTGAAGGAGAGCCCGGAAGCCTGCACCTTCGCGCGCCAGCCTTTCGCCGCTCCCGCCCAACGCGCGTAACCGGCGGGCAGAATGGATTCGAGCTTCGCGCGGATCGCCTGTCCGAACACCGGGGCCGCGCCGTCGGTCGAAACGCCGACCACGAGCGGCGAGCGGTTCACGATCGCGCCGAAAGCGAAGTCGCAATAGGCGGGCTTGTCGATGACATTGACCGGAACGCCCGCGGCGCGCGCGGCGGAGGCGAAGCGCGCCGCCTCCCCGTCATTTTCGCAATCGCCGATCGCGATCGCGCAACCGGCAAAATCACCGGCCGTCCAGCCGCGTGCATGGATCGAGATCGCCCCCTGCGGCGGATCGCCGGCAAGCGCCCGCAGGTCCTTCGAGGGCTTCGCCGCGAATACCTGCACCTGCGCGCCGGCGGCGGACAGAAGCTCCGCCTTCCATACCGCGCCCGCATTCGTGCCCGCGACCAGCACGCGCTTGCCGCCGAGCGCATAAAAAACGGGCAGCCGCGCCAGGGGCTCCATGCGCGGCGGTTTGGCTTCCAAAGGGGTTCGTTCGGTCATGGCTGCCTTCTAGGTGCAGCCAACCCCTACCACAATTCACAATTAGTTACAGCACATATTGATATTACACTATACACAATTGTGAATTATTCTCCCCCCTCATGCTGTTAAATGCGGACTTCAGCTCCGCAGCGGAAAGCCATGAGCGAACACGCCCCCATCCGGAAAAACGAGATCGCCGTCGAATTTCCAGCCGCCACGGATGGCAGCCTCGTATTCATCGGCCGCATTCATACGCCCTGGAACACGCGCGGCGAGTGTCCCCGCCGCGGCCGGGAAGACGGCCCCATCTGCCGCATCGAGATTTTCGAACCCTGGGTCGCGGCGATCGAGGGCATCGAACGCCACGAGCGGCTGGAGGCGCTTTATTGGCTGCATCAGTCCCGCCGCGACCTCGTCAAGCAGAGCCCGAAGAATGACGGCGTCGTGCACGGCACTTTCAGCCTGCGTTCGCCGCAACGGCCCAATCCTATCGGCACCCAGATCGTCCGGTTCGTGAAGGTCGAAAATAACGACATCTTCGTGCGCGGGCTCGATTGCGTGAACGGCACGCCGCTGATCGACCTCAAGCCCGACCTTTGCCCCTTCTCCGGCAAAACCGGATAGCCCGCGCGTTTTGCCGCGCCGCCTGTGGCAATGCGGCCCGCCACGCCCGGCAGGACTCCCGCGTCCTTTCGTGCAATAAACCCCGTGGATTGCGCCAAACGACGGGAAATACCGTTTCGCGGGTGAATGGCTCATCGGGTAAGAGTTCGGAAAAACGAACCGTCTTCGGGGGAAAATGACGAAAAAGAACGCTGGCACCGGCATCAGCAAGGAACAGATGCTCCTGCGCGCGACCCTGGAGAACATGGCGCAGGGCGTCGCCATGTACGACGCCGATTATCGTCTCGTCACCTGGAACGAACGATTCCGCGTTTATCTCGACATGCCGGACGAATTCCTCGGCACCGACAAGACCTTCTCCGACTACATTCGCTATCTGGGCAGCCGGGGCGAATTCGGGGACGCCGACATCGAGGAAGAACTCAAGAAGCGGCTCGCCGTGCTCGATCATCCGCATTCCTTCGAGCGCATCCGTCCCGACGGCACGGTGCTCGAAGTCCGCCGCGACCCGGTGCCGGGCGGCGGCTTCATCGCGATCTACACCGACATCACCGAGCGCAAGAAGGCGGAATTGCAGCTTCGCGAGGACGAGGCGCGCTTTCGCGCGATCGACGCCGCGGCCCCGGTCGGCCTCATCATCGCCGACATGGAAACGCGCATTCTGCATCTCAACAGGAGCTTCTGCGAAATATTCGGATGTGACACCGGCAAAATTCTCGGCGAGCCGGTAACCGCCCTCTTCCCCGACAAGGCGAAGGGCGACGAACTTGCCATGCTCCTTCGCGGCACGGCCGGCGCGCGTACCGAATTTCATTTTACCCGGCCCGATGGCATCGAATCCTGCGCGATGGTTTCCGTCGCCGAACTGAATTTCCACGGCGAGCAGTCCGTCGTCGCGAGCTTCGTCGACATCGGCGACCGCGTGCGCGCGGAAGCCGAACTCAAGCACGCGAAGGAAGCCGCTGAATCCGCGAGCCGCGTGAAATCCGCCTTCCTCGCCAATATGAGCCACGAACTGCGCACGCCGCTCAACGCCATCATCGGCTACAGCGAAATCCTCGTCGAGGACGCTATCGACCGCGGCGACAAGACCAGCATCGCCGACCTGCAGAAGATCCAGTCCGCCGGCAAGCATCTGCTCGGCCTCATCAACGACATTCTCGATCTTTCCAAGATCGAGGCCGGCCGCATGGACATCTATCTCGAGCAGGTCTTCCTCTCGAAGCTGGTCGACGAAGTGAAGACGATCGTCGAGCCGATGGTGAGCAAGAACAGCAACAGGCTCGTCATCGAGTGCCCGAAGAACATCGGCTCGCTCCGCACCGATCTCACCAAGCTCAAGCAAAATCTCATCAACCTCCTGAGCAATGCCGCGAAATTCACGAAGGACGGCGAAGTGAAGCTGTCGCTTTCGCGCGAGAACGGCGACGATGGCGTGAAGCGCATTCGCTTCACGGTCTCCGATACCGGCATCGGCATGAACGAGGAACAGCTCGGCAAGCTGTTCCAGTCGTTCACGCAGGCCGATTCCTCCACGACCCGCAATTTCGGCGGCACCGGCCTCGGCCTCACCATCACGCGGCACTTCTGCACGATGCTCGGCGGCACGGTCGAGGCCGACAGCGCGCCCGGCAAGGGCTCGGTCTTCACGATGGTCCTGCCCGACCAGATCGCGAAAGCCGCGCCGGCCACAGGCGGCGAAATTCGCGTCGCGCCGCGGCTCGCTCACGGCCGCGCCATGACCATTCTCGTGGTCGACGACGACCCGGCCGTGCACGAAGTGCTGTCGGCCACGCTCTCGCGCGAGGGCTATCGTTTGCAGCATGCGCGCGACGGCGAGGAAGCCCTCGAGATTATGCGGAAATCGCCTCCCGATATCGTCACGCTCGACGTGATGATGCCGAAAATCGACGGCTGGTCCGTGCTCGGGCTCATGAAATCCGATCCGGATCTGCAGAACATTCCCGTCATCATGCTGACGATCGTCGACGACCGGAATCTGGGCTTCTCGCTCGGCGCATCCGAATTCATGACCAAGCCCATCGACCGCACCCGGCTGATCGGCCTGATCGAGCAGTTCACCCATACCAAGGACGCCGTGATCCTCGTCGTGGACGACGACCCGGACGTGCGCCGCATCATCCGCCAGGCGGTCGAGGGCGTCGGCATGATCTCGGCCGAGGCGGAGAACGGCCGCGCGGCGCTCGACTGGCTCGACAAGAACCCCGCGCCTTCCCTCATCCTGCTCGACCTGATGATGCCGGAAGTCGACGGCTTCGAATTCCTCGTGAAGATGCGCCAGCGTCCGCAGGCGCACGACATCCCGGTCGTCGTGCTGACCGCGAAGGAATTGAGCGAGAGCGAACGGATTTTCCTGGCCGAGCGGACGATCCTCGTCCTCAGCAAGAGCGCGCAGCCGATCGGCAGTATCGGCAACGCGCTCGCCGCCATCGCCGAGCGCGGCGTCATGGCGGACCATAAATAATTCAGGGGAGCTGCGATGCCGAAAATTCTGATCGTCGAAGACAACGAAATGAACCGCGACATGCTCTCGCGCCGCCTCGCGCGCCAGGGCTTCGAGATCGCGCTCGCCCTCGACGGCAAGCAGGGCGTGGATATGGCCGCGAGCGAAATGCCCGACATCATCCTGATGGACATGAGCCTTCCCGTCATGAACGGCTGGGAAGCGACCGAAAAGGTGAAGACCAATCCCGCGACCAGGAATATTCCGGTGATCGCGCTCACGGCCCACGCCATGTCGGAAGACCGCGAGAAATGCATCGCCGCCGGCTGCAACGATTTCGATACGAAACCCGTCGATCTTCCGCGCCTGCTCGAGAAGATCAAGGCGTTGCTCCCGGCGGGCTGAGCTTCCGATGCAGGCCGACAGCAGCGAGGAGGAGCGGCGCGTCCAGCGCGCCCTCCTCGCGCATCTGCGGCAGGAGTTCATGGCGCCCGCCTCCTCCATCGCGGGTTACGCGGAAATCCTGATCGAGGAAGCGCGCGAGCTGTCGCTCGATACGTACCTGCCCGATCTCGAGCGCATCGCGGTCGCGGGACGCTCTCTGCAAACCCTGCTCCGCTCTGTCCTCACGCAGGATCCCGCCAGGGAAGAGGTCATCTTCAATCGCGCCGAACTGCGCCACGACCTGCGGACGCCGATCAACGCCATCAAGGGCTACGGCGAAATGCTCGCCGAGGACGCCGAAGCGGATGGCCATGCCGTGCTTCTCGCCGATCTCGGCAAGCTGCTCGGCGCGGCCGAAGGCATGCTGAAACGGATCGACGCGCTGGTCGATTTTCAGGGGAGTTCGACCGCGGACACGCGTCCGAGCGCGATCGAGGCGGTGCGCGCGATCCGCGCCGTCGCGGAAGCCACGGCCCGGAACGACATCAAGGGCCGCATCCTGATCGTCGACGACAATCCCTCGAACCGCGATCTTCTGAACCGGCAGCTGACGCGCGCCGGCCACGTGCCGGTGGAGGCGGAAGACGGGCACGTCGCGCTCGCGAAGGTAGGGAACGAAAAATTCGACCTCATCCTGCTCGATCTGATGATGCCGGAAATCAGCGGCTACGAAGTGCTGCACCGCCTGAAGGAAGAGCCGGAAATGCGCGACATCCCGGTCATCATGATGTCGGCGCTCGACGACATCGACAGCACGATCCGCTGCATCGAGGCGGGCGCGGTCGATTATCTGTCAAAACCCATCGACGCCACGCTCCTGCACGCGCGCATCAGCTCGAGTCTCGAAAACAAGTCGCTGCGCGACCGCGAAAAACTGATGCTCGCCGAAATCCAGCAGGAGAAGGCGCGTTACGAGGAGCTTCTGCTCTCGATCCTGCCGCGCACCATCGTCGACCGCATCAACAACGGCGAGCAGATGATCGCCGACCAGGTCGATGCCGTCACGATCCTGTTTGCCGATATCGTCGGCTTCACGCCGATGGCGAACCGGCAGTCGGCGAGCGAGCTCGTGCGCTTCCTGAATTCCGTATTTTCGGCCTTCGACAATCTCACCCAGCGTTTCGGCGGCGAGAAGATCAAGACGATCGGCGACGCCTACATGGTCGCGTTCGGCCTTCCCGACCCGCGGCCGGATCATGCCGAGGCGGCGGCGCGGCTCGCCCATGCGATGCTGAGCGAAGTCAGCGGCTTCAAGGCGCATGACGGCGGCCCGGTGGATCTGCGGATCGGCCTGCACACCGGCTCCGCGATCGCGGGCGTGATCGGTCAGCGCAAATTCTCGTTCGACGTCTGGGGAAACACGGTCAACATCGCGAGCCGCATGGAATCCCATGGCGAGCCCGGCAAGGTGCATGTCAGCGAGAACGTAAGGGATGTTCTCGGCGGCAAATTCCCGTTCATTGAGCGCGGGCTGATCGAGGTCAAAGGCACCGGCCCGATGCGGACCTTTTTCCTCGAAAAGCCGGTCGCTTGATCCGGATTGTTACATCGCCTGCCTGAGGCAGGCGCCGGCCGCCTCCGCCGCGGAACGCGCGTTGGCGCGGTTGAGCCTCCCGCTCATCACGAGGCCCTTGGTCCTCGACCGCACCACTTCTTTCATGTCCACGCCGGGCGCGACGGAGCCGATGGAGGCCGCATAGACCTGCTTCGCATCGGGCGAGAGCTTGGCGGCGCAGGCATCGGACGCCTTGTTAGCGAAGGATGGGGCGGCGGAAAGCGAAAGGCCCACCGCGGCCAGGACAAGCATCGAGTAACGCATTGGAAAATCCCCTCAACCGTTTGCAACGAGGGGATTATACAGCCTAGCGCACGACACGGAAGCGACTGACGCCGTCATTCGCCAGCTGCGCCACGAGGCCCGCTTCCCAATCGAGATAGGCCTGCATCGCCTCGGCGGCGTTATCGGTGCCTTCGTAAGGCCGCTTGTAGGCGTCGATCTGCGGCGAAAGCCACGAATGCCCGCCGCTTTCGACCGGCAGCCCCGCTGCTTTCCATGCGGCCGTGCCGCCGCGCAGCACGCGCACCGGGCGCTTTGCCGCCGCCACGGCGTCGGCATGGGAAAAAATCGCGAGGTCGCCATCGGGGCTCGCGAGCGTGATCGGGCCCGAGCCCGGCACTTTCGCAAGATCTTCCGCAAAACGCGACGCGAGCACGAAATGCGCGCCGGGAATGTGTCCCTTGCGGTATTCGGGGCTCCGCGCGAGATCGACAATGGCGGCAGCATCTTCCCGCGAAAGATCTGCGGCCTCGATGAACGAAATGCCCTCTTTCGGGAGCGCGGGGCGCTTCGGCGCAGGAATGCCCGGTTCGTCCGCCGAAAGCTCTCCGGCTTCCAGCACCATCGCATCCCAGCCCATCTGCACGAGCCACGAAGCCGACATTCGCGCGCGCACGCCGTCGTCGTCGAACAGGACGATGCGCCCGCCGCGCACGCCGACCCATTCGTCGTTCGCCTGCACGAGTTGCCCGCCCGGCGCGGAAACGAAGCCCGCCGGATGCTTCGCGGCATATTCCTCGGGCGAACGCACATCGAAGCAATAGAGCGTGCGGCTCCTGTCCTGCCTGAAGGATTCGAGATCGCCGTTCCGGATGATCCGGACGCCGGCATGTTCGGCCCAGCGTGCCGCATGCTCGCGCGCGATCTTATGCGCCTCGCTTCCGAGCGCGCCATAGCGGCGGTCCGCGCCCGTCTCGACCTGCTTGCCCGCCAGCGTCCAGCCGATCGTGCCGTTGCGGAGCGCCGCGACGCGATTGGGAACGCCCGCGTTCACGAGCGACTGCGCGCCGATGATGCTGCGGGTGCGGCCCGCGCAGTTCACGACGATAAGCGTATCCTTCGACGGCGCGAGCGCCCGCGCGCGCAAGGCAAGCTCCGCGCCGGGAACGCTGATGCCGTTCGGAATGTTCATGACGGAATATTCGCTGAACGGCCGCGAGTCGAGCACGACCATGTCCGTTCCTGATTTCTGCAGCCGGTCCAATTCGTCCGCCGAAACCGAAGGCGTATGCCGGATGCACTCCACCAGTTCGCCGAATGCCTTGCTCGCGGAATTCACGTCGCGATAAAGCTCGCCTTCGCGCGCATAGGCATCCATCCCGCCTTCGAGGATGAAGACATCCGTATAGCCGAGCGCCGCGATCCGTTTCGCCGCCCGTTCCGCGAATCCCTCGCCCCGATCGTAAACGGCGACCGGCGCGTCTTTCCGCGGCACGAGTTCCAGGATCCGCATCTCGATCCGCGCGAGCGGCAGCGAGCACGCGAACAGCGGATGCGCGTCCGCGTAAGGCCCTTCCTCGCGCACGTCGAACAGCGCGATTTCCCCGCCGCCGCGCCAGCGGTTACGGAGCTCGGTGGAAGTGATTGAGCGAATTGTCGAATTTGCCATGATGCGGTTCTATGGACGGGTCACGGATAGCGCAAGCCGAAAATGGCCTGTCTCGCGAAAGACTAGTGCAGAAAAGCCATCGCCCCGGTCATGCAGATTGCCGCAGCCGAAAAAATCAAAAGCGATCCGCGCCCGTCGACGAAACGATCCGAAAACAGTTGCAGCAGAAGCGGCGCGATCAGCACCATCGTCCCGCCCCCGATCACGGCCGCGTACCAGGGCACGTTGAAGCGGACGAAGTAGACACCTGCCGCCACGCAGACGAGCGAGAGCGCGATGGTGCCGAACAGGATCAAGGCGCCGAATGCCGACGTGAAGCCGTCCTTGCGATGCTCGCGCGGGAAATGCCCGCTGGCCGCCAGCGCATACATCGACGCGGACAGCAGAAGCGCCATGAAGAGCAAAAGCTCGCAAACCTGCGTCAGGGTCATCGTCATGAATCCGCTCCGCGCCGCTCGCCAGAACGCCCTTGCGTCAGGCCGTTCTATTCGTAACATATATGTGAGATATATCACTCGTATTGATAATCAGCGCAACCTCCGGGGGATGCATGAGCCAGGGAAAAACGGAAACGGCGGCGCCGGACGAGCGCAAGAAGCGCACGATCACCGAAATCCGCGAGTCGAAGCAGACCGGCGAAAAGATGGTCTACATGTCCGTGCCCGACTACACCTCGGCGCAATGGGCGGAGAAAGCCGGCGTCGATGTCGCGGTTCTCGGCGACAGCCTCGCGATGATCTCGCACGGCCACGCGAGCACCGTCCCCGCGACGATGGACATGATGGTGATGCACGGCCAGGCCGTGCGCCGCGGCGCCCCCAACACCTTCGCGCTCGGCTGCATGCCCTATCAAAGCTACAACACCGTCGACCGCGCGCTCGTCAACGCCAGCCGCTTCATGCAGGACGCGCTGATGGATGCGGTCAAGCCGCAGGGCGGCAAGTCGCAGGCGCATATCCTGAAAGCGCTCGTGGACGCGGGCATTCCCACCGCTTCGCATATCGGCCTCACGCCGCACACCATCGCGATGTTCGGCGGCTTCAAGATCCAGGGCCGCACGGCGGACGCCGCGATGAAAATCCTCGAGGACGCGCTCGCGATCGAGGATGCCGGCTGTTTCATGCTGGAATTCGAGGCCGTGCCCGCGAAAATCGCGAAACTGATTTCCGAACAGCTCACCATTCCGACCATCGGCATCGGCGCCGGCAGCGGCACCGACGGGCAAATCCTGCTTTGTTACGATCTCCTCGGCGTTTTCACCGACTTCAAGCCGAAATTCACCAAGCGTTTCGCGAAGCTCACGGAAGTCGCGGTCGACGGCATCAGGCAATACGTCAAGGAAGTGAAGGAAGGCTCGTTCCCGGACGACGACCATTCGTATAACGTGAACGAGGCGGAATACGAAAAATTCGCGGGCATGGTCGCCAGGAGGCGGCAGGTTTGAGCCCGCAAAAGCGAGGCACGATGACGAAACACATGGCGGTCCCGAAGAAAAATCAGGCCACGCGCCTGATGAAAGGCGCGCAGACGCTCACCGAAGAAGCCTACGCGCAGATCGAGGAGCGTATCGTCACCTTGCGCCTCAAGCCCGGCGAAGTCCTGTCGGAGCAGGCCCTCTCCGCTTCGCTGAAGATCGGCCGCACGCCGATCCGCGAAGCACTGCAACGCCTCGTGCGCGAAGGGCTCATCATCGTGCTCCCGCGCAAGGGAATCCTCGTTTCCGACATCAACCCGCGCAATCAGCTGCTCGTGCTGGAAGTGCGCCGCGAACTCGAGCGCCTGCTCAGCCGCTCCTGCGCGGAGCGCTCCACCAGGGAGGAACGCGAACAGTTCCTGGAAATCGGCAAGGCGATGGACGCCGCCGGCAGGAACAACGATGACATCAATTTCATGCGGCTCGACAGCGAGCTCAATCATCTGATGCTGGAAGCCGGCCACAACGAATATGCCGCGCGCGCGATGCGGCTGACGCAGGGTCTTTCGCGCCGCTTCTGGTACATGCATTATCGCGAGGCCGCCGACCTTCCGCTTTGCGCGAAGCTGCACGCCGAGCAGGCCCGCGCCATCGCCAAAGGCGATCCTGCGAAGGCCGCGAAAGCATCCGACAATCTCATGGACTATGTCGAAAGTTTCACCCGCACGACGGTGGAAGTGTAACGGAGTCGAACGATGAAAACCTACGAGGGAAAACGCACCATCGACGGCCTGCGCGTCACGGTCGACGGCAGGCCCCTGCCCGAGCATTACGAGGTCAGGAAATTCACGAGCTACGGGTTCGAGTGGACCTACGAGGGCGAAAGCCCGCAGCAGCTCGCGCTCGCCATCCTCGTCGATTATCTCGGCGACAACGACCGCGCCATCCGGCTGTCCGGGCCGTTCATGAAATCGATCGTCGCCAATCTCGATAACGACTGGACTCTAAAGAGCGGCGAGATCGACGACGCCCTGAAAAGCATCGAGAAGCATTAACAAACGGCAATGCAGAAAGGCCGTATCGCGGCTTGTTCTGTGACATGGCACTGATATATCATTCGAAAAAATAAAAACGGCCCGGCCAAGCCGGGGCAACCATCCTGGGGAGGATCAACATGAAGAAGCTTTCTCGCCGTACCTTGTTGAAATCCGCTGCCGCCGCCGGCGCATTCGCCGCGGCGGAAGGCGTCTTCGCGCCCGCGATCGCGCAGAACAAACCGATCAGGATCGGCGTGCTCGCGCCGCGCTCCGGCATTGCCGCGAGCCCCGGCATTTCGGGCATCCGCGCCACCGAATGGACGGTCGAGAAGTTCAACGCCGCCGGCGGCATCGCCGGCCGCAAGGTCGAGGTCGTGTTCGAGGAGGAAACCTCGCCGAAGGACACGATCGAGCGCTTCTCGAAGCTCGTGCAGCAGGAAAACGTCGATCACGTGCAGGGCATCGTTTCGACCGGCGTCGCCCTCGCCCTCGGCCCCGTCGTCGAGGAATCCAAGGTGCTCACGATCTTCTGGGACGGCACCACGCAGGACGGCGTCGTCGAGAAGATGCCGAACCCGAAATATCTCTTCCGCTCGACCGACAACGAATGCGAAGCGGTGATGTCCTCGCTGCTCGCGATCAAGTACTGGAAGGGAAAATTCAGGAAGATCGCGGGCATCAACCCGGATTATTCCTACGGCCGCAACAACCAGGCCGCCTTCGTCGCGCTCCTGAAACGCTTCAACATCGAGCATGAGGTCGTCACCGAGCAGTGGCCGAAGGTCGGCACCATGGATCTCACGAGCCATGTCGCCGCATTGCAGGCCGCGAAGCCCGATCTGATCTTCTCCTCGCTCCTGTTCGCGGATCTCCCCGTGTTCATGAAGCAGGCGCATGCCGCGGGCCTCACGCAGAGCGCGAAGCTCGTCTTCCCGGCCGCCGGCTGGCAGCAGACCGCGATGAAGAAGGACTTCACGCCCGAGGGCATGCTGTTCGGCTGCAACACGCTCTCCTTCGACAATCCGAACGCGAGCGCGATGGCGAAGGAATTCGTGAAGTGGTACGAGGACAAGCACAAGGACTACCCGAACTGGGAAGCCGACCGCGCTTACTTCTCGCTGATCTCCTACAAGCAGGCCTACGAGAAGGCCGCCAAGGCGAAAGGCGGAACGCCCTCCACCGACGATATCGCCGAAGCGATGATCGGCCTCGAGGTCGAAAGCCTCGGCGGCAAGGGCGGCTGGCGCAAGGACAAGATCGCCGACCAGACCTTCGTGCAGGGCCTGACCACGCACAAGAACAAGTACGACTTCGTCACCATCGGCTCGCAGATGGACACGATGTATTCGACCGAACTGCAGAAACCGACCGGGGCCGATTTCTGGGAGTGGATCAAGACCGCGAACTTCAAGATCTGATAGGCTCCTTCGCAGCGTTCGATGTCAGCGTTCGCCAACATCCTGCTCGGCGGCGTTTTCCACGCCGCCGTGCTTTTCCTCGTCGCCGCCGGGCTGCAGCTCGTGTTCGGCGTGCAGAAGATTTTGAATCTCGCCTGCGGTTCGTTTTACGCGCTCGGCGCCTATTTCGGCATCAGCTTCGTCGCGTGGATGTCAAAATACGGCCTGCCCGCCTGGATGCTGCTGCCTGCCCTCGTTTTTTCCGGGCTCCTGATCGGCCTGATCGGCCCGTTCATCGAGCGGCTGCTGCGCTTCGTCTATGACCGCGACGAGAGCTTTCAGCTTCTCCTCACCTTCGCGATCCTCCTGATGTTTCAGGACGTGTTCCGTTTCGTCTGGGGCGCAAATCCGCTGCAGGTGAACGTCGACTATCTGGTCTACGGAAAGCTCGCCGCCGGCGATTTTTCCGTGCCCGTCTATAATCTCATGGTTATCGCCGCCGCGATCCTGATCGCCGCTGGCCTCGGCCTCTTCCTGCAGAAGACGAATTACGGCCGCGTGCTGCGCGCCACCGCCGAGAACCGCGCGATGGCGGAGGCGCTCGGCGTGAATGTGCGCAGCGTCTATGCCGTCGTCTTCACCGTCGGCACGATGCTCGGCACGGTCGCGGGCGCGCTCGTGATCCCCACCGCCGCGGCATCGCTTGAAATCCCCGGCGAATTCGTGGTCGAAGCCTTCGCCGTCGTCGTGATCGGCGGGCTTGGTTCGATGCCCGGTGCGCTGGCAGGCGCGCTGATCGTCGGCCTCATTCACGCGCTTTCGATCGTGATTTATCCCGAACTCGAGCTGCTCGTGACCTATCTGATCGTGATCGGCGTACTGCTCTTCCGGCCCGCGGGCCTGTTCGGAAAGCCCGCGACATGAAGTCGAAATCCGCTCTCCTCTTCGCCATCGCAGGCATCGCGGCGCTGATCGCGCTCCCGCATTTCGCGCGGCCTTTTTACGTCAGCCTGATGATTCCGTTTTTCGCCTATGCGATTGCGCTTCTCGGGTTCAATCTTCTGTTCGGCTATAGCGGCCTGCTCTCTTTCGGCCACGCGATGTTTCTGGGAATAGGCGCTTACGGCACGGCGATCGTTTCCGGCGTTCTCGGCATCAAGAGTTTCGAGGCCGCCCTCCTCGTCGCGATCATCGGCGCAATTATCGTCGCCGTTCCCGTCGGGGCGCTTTGCGTGCGCTACACCGGTATCTTCTTCGGCATGCTGACGCTCGCCTTCGGCATGCTGTTCCACTCGTTCCTGTTCAAATTCTATTATCTCACCGGCGGCGACAGCGGCATGCGCGTGCCGCGCATGAACATCCTCGGGCTC
>Ga0153956_1002543_pt1 | contig 13202 bp, 10 predicted proteins | sample TSFL040MetaG_FD_104704 | JGI IMG/M metagenome (GOLD analysis project Ga0153956, IMG submission 104704) | Attine ant fungus gardens microbial communities from Florida, USA - TSFL040 MetaG | ecosystem: Host-associated > Fungi > Mycelium > Unclassified | place: USA: Florida, Wekiwa Springs... | reverse complement strand
CGACCAAGACCACTCGCAAGACAGCCGTCATCGTGCAGCACGCTAACGAGTACGCGGTAGATGGTAAAAAAAGCGGCAGAAGCGAGACGTTTTGGGCCTCGCGGGCGCGCGGGGGGCTCACAGCTTGCGCGCCGTGCACACCCTGTCGCGGCCCGTCTGCTTGGCCAGGTAGAGCGCCTTGTCGGCCACTTCGAAGAGCTGGCTGTCGGTCTTGGCGTCCTCCGGGAACTGGGCCACGCCGAGCGAGCAGGTCACGCGCAGCTTGCCGATGTCGCTCTCGAACTGGCGCGCCTTGAGCTCCTCGCGCACCCGCTCGGCGAGCTGGGCCGCGCCGCGTGAGTCCGTCTCCTCACACAGGATGCAGAACTCCTCGCCGCCGAAGCGCGCGACCACGTCGGTGTCGCGCTTGAGCGCGCGCAGGATCTCGCCGAGCCCGCGGATCACGTGGTCTCCCACCGCGTGTCCGTAGGTGTCGTTGACGCTCTTGAAGTGATCGATGTCGGTGACGATCAGGCTGAGCTTGCGATCGAAGCGCTCGGCGGCCTTGATCCGCCGCTGGAGCTCGTCGAGGAAGGCGCGCTTGTTGAGGCAGCCCGTGAGGCCGTCGGTGGTGGCGAGCTCCTCCAGCCGGCGCACGCTCTCGGCGTTGGCCAAGGCCACGGCGAGCTGGTTGGCGAGCACCTGCAGCGTGGGGCGCACCGAGGCGCTGAACGCGTCGGGGCGGCGCGCGGCGATGGCGAGCGTGCCGACCGGGTCCTCGCGCACGAGCAGCGGCAAGATCAGCAGCGACTGCATGCCGTCGAGGTTCGAGGCCGCGCGCGTGTAGACCATCTGCTTCTGACCGTCGAATTCCCCGCGATAGGGCAGGTAGTGGCGGTTCTTGACGGCCATCGCGGTGAGCGAGGCGTTGTCGCGGAAGCTGAGCTTCTGGATGTCGCTCGCGCCTTCTCCCACCGCGCGCAGCACCGAGTGACGTTTGCTCTCGGCGTCGTAGCGCGTGACCGCAGCGAAGTCGTAGGCGGCGATCTGCGAGGCCGCGGTGAGGCCGGCTTCGATGACCGACTCGGCGGTCAACGCGGCGCCCAGGGCCTGGGAGGCCTGGTGCAGCACCGTCTGCTCGCTCTTGGTGCGCTCAAGCTGCACGAACACGCGCTCGTTCTCGATGGCGCGCAGCGCGTGGCGCACGGCGCCCTCGAGCACGCTCTCCTCGCGCGCGCCGAAGGGCGCGTCTTCGGTGCGATCCGCGCACAGCGCGCCGAGCACCTTGCCGTTCTCCACCACCGGTACGCCCAAAAAGGCCCGCACCATGGTGGGACCGCGGTAGTAGCAGAGCCCGCGATAGCCGGGCTTGATGTGCTCGAGGTTCATGGTCATGCCGCGCTTCATCACGGCGCCCACGGCCCCCTCGGCGCCCGCGAAGGGGCCCTCGGCGATGTCATCGCTCTCGGTGACCAGCTCGACGATGCGGAAACGCTGGCCGTCGTCGTCGTACATCACGAGCACGCAGGTGTGCAGGTCGAGCGTGCGCTTGAGCAGGTCGAGCGTGTAGTAGAGCGTCTGGTGGACCTCTTCCACGCTCGAGCGCGCCATGCGCTCCTCGTCGCGCTCGGAGGCCTCGCTGGGTGCGCTGATCAAGCGATAGCGCCGCGCGTCCTCGAGGGCCTTGAGCTTGTCCTCGTCGAGCTGCTTCTTCGACTTCTCGCGGACACGCTCGATCTCCACGCGCGTGAAGAGCAGGCTCATCAGGCCGAAGAACACGATGAACGTGGCGTGCAGGAAGTAGGGCTGCGGGTCGCGGTGCCGCTCGGTGATGAAGTAGAGCACCGCCTCGAGCACCACCGCGCTCACCACCACCACGCTGCCGGTGGGCTTGACGGCGAAGGAGGCCACGAAGGCGACCAGCACGTAGATCAGCGGATAGAGCTGCCCCGTGAGCCCCCCCATGATCTGCACCACCGCGTGCACGGCCACCAGCAGCAGGAGCCCCATCTCGAGGTCCTGTCGTGGGACCAGGCGACCCTCGCCTTCGAGCCGGAAGCGCGTGATCGCCCGGTGCGCGAACAGGGCCAGCCAGGCCGCGGCCGCCACCAGGTGCTCCACGCCCAGCTGGCTGCGGAAGATGCCGAACACCAAGAGGACCGCGAAGCCGAACGAGAGGATGAACCCGTACGAAGCGCGGGCCGTTTTGCGAAACGTGAGAGCGGTTTCTACCAGGGTCGTCATGGTGCGCGCCTCGGCCCGATGAGCACTGGACACTAGTTCCGTTGCATGGAGCGCGGCAAGAAACTGACGCCGCGTGTTCCGAGACGTGGGGGAGCTCACGTCGCGCGCGCACGGGTGGAGCCGCGGTCCGCGCTCGGAACGCTCCTGGAGGAGCGGTCAGCGTCCGGTGTTGGTCAGGTAGGCGGAGTCGCTCGGGGCGAACTGAAAGAGCACTTCGCCGTCGCGCAAGAGGCCCAGCTCGTCGCGCGCGATGCGCTCCACGGCGCGCGGATCGCTGCGCAGCCCTTCGACGTCCACGCTGAGCTGCTTGATGGTCTTGTTGAGGGCCACGTTGTCGGCCTGGATGCGCGTGAGCTGGGCGCTGAGCTTGCGGTAGCGCGGCAAGCCCTCTTCGCTGAGGATGCGCAGCGGCACCGACACGATGGCGAAGACGAGGAGCCCGAACGGCAGCAGCTTCGCGATCGATCCGTAGCCGTCGCTGAGTTCGGGAGTCCTCGAGGACATCGTCGGACGAGCCTGCGCGAATGTTTCACGTCGGTCAACAAAGGGCCCAAATACTGCACATTTGAGCGGCGATCCCTGCGCCGATCCTCATCCTTGTGGGGCTCCCCAAGCCTGGGCCTTTCGAGGCCCGCGGGGGGCTCACCTCTCCGGGCCTGTACGAAGAGAATCGAGAAGTGAACGAATGAGGACCGCCCCAGGAACGCTGGGACATACTCGCGTGGACGATCCCAGAGGAGGTAAGAGATGAAACCCGTACCCAACGGATGGACCCGCATCGCTTCGTCGTTGTTCTACGAGGATCCGCGCAAGGCGATCCAGTGGTTGTGTGACGCGTTCGGCTTCGAAGTGCGGCTGATCGTGGAGTCCAAGGACGGCGGCATCGAGCACAGCGAGCTCGTCTACGGTGACGGCGCCATCATGGTGGGCGACGCCAAGAAGCGCCCCCACTTTCGCAGCCCCCGCGCCGTCGGCGGGAACACGCAGTCACTGATGATCTACGTGGATGATGTGGACGCCCACTACGCCCACGCGCGCGCGCGCGGCGCGAAGGTCACCAACGAGCCGATGGAGACTGACTACGGCCCGGAGTATTGGAGCGATCGCAGCTACGGCGCGGAGGATCCGGAGGGACATCACTTCTGGTTCGTGCAGCGCGTGAAGACCGGAAACCCCGAGTGGAGCAAGGTTCGCAACAAGATCGACCGCTCGGAGCACGGCTGAGTCAGCGCGGGTTCAGGCCCGCGTGAGGCTCACGAACTCGGCGCCGCCATCACGTCGCTGACTGGCTGGGTCCTGCGCGGCAGTCGCACGGTGAACACCGTCTCCCGAGCGTCGCTCGAGGCGCTGATGCTGCCTCCGTGGGCGACCGCGATGCGCTCTGAGACGTAGAGCCCGAGCCCCTCCTCCGCGCCGCGGGCGGTGGGGGAGGGCACGCGCCGGAAGGGCTCGAACAGCGTCCCCATCAGCTCCGCCGAGATCGCGGGGCCCTCGTTGTGCACGCTCAGCACCACGACCGCGGGGTCTTCCCCTCGCACTCGCACGATCACCGGGCTGTCAGGGGCGCCGTGGGTCAAGGCGTTGTTCACCAGGTTGCCGATCAGCTGACCGAGCCGATCTCCGTCCCACGCGCCGCGCGGGTCCCCCAGCACTTGCAGCTCGAGATGGCGGCCGGGGCGCGCCGCGCGGAACTCCTCGAGCAACGAAAGGCACAGCTCCGCCAGATCGCTCGGCTTCGGCGCGAGCACGAGACCGCCGCCCACGCGCATGCGCGTGAAGTCGAGCACCTGCTTGATCAGCACGTTCATCCGCTGCGCCGCGCGCGCGATGCGCCCGGAGTTACGCACGACCCCCTCGGGCATGTCGTCCTCCATCGTCATGGCCTGGGCGCTCATGATGATGGAGGAGAGCGGCGTGCGCAGGTCGTGGGCCAAAACGCCCATGAAGAGATCGCGTAGCTCCGCCTCGCGCTTCAGCTGCTCAGCGACGTGCTTTTGTTCGGTGATGTTCGAGAGCACGGCGCCCACGGCGGTGATCTCGCCGTCGACGACGATGGGATAGAAGCTCACCAGAAAGCTGCGCAACACGCACGGCATGGCGCGGGTCTCGATGGAGGTCTCCAGGTTCACGACGGGCTCCCGCGTGGTCCACACGTGGCGGATGGCGGCCTCGATCTCCGCGGAAACCTCGGGCAAGACGTCGCGGATGGAACGCCCCAGGTGCGCTTGCACGGGCACCCCGTTGATGGTGGCGAGCGTCTCGTTGACCCGCACGTAGCGTGATTGTCGGTCGAGCACCGCGAAGCCCACCGGAGCTCCGCTCAAGAAGGTGTCGAGCAGCGCCAACGACGCGTCGCGCGCGCGCTCTGCCTGCTTACTCGCCGTGATGTCGCTCGAGATGCCGGCCAGGCCGTACACGCGCCCGCGGCCGTCACGCAAGGGAAACTTGACCGACCAATACACGCGCTCGCCGCCCGGAAACGGCACATATTCTTCGCAATCGACCGCGGCGCCGTGCTGCATGACTTCTTGGTCGACCTTGCGGAAGGTCTCGGCGACGCGCGGGTCGAACATCTCCGCGTCGGTCTTGCCGAGCGCGTCGACCCCGAACAGCTCGAAGAAGTGCTTGTTGAAGAACAGATAGCGCCCTTCCAGATCTTTCGCGTACACGGCCGCGGAGGTGTGGTCCAAGCAGCCCCGCAGAAATTCCTTGGTGATCTGGTCGTTCTGTTCGAACCCCATGGTCTCTTTTACCGCCGCTCGAATAGAGCTCGAGGTACGCACCCCTGGGATGTTCGCAAGTGTCGGGGGCGCGCGAGCGAGAGGCGCGCGGTAGCAACGATCGCAGGCGCGCAGGAGCCGCGCTCAGACTCACGTTTCGACGCTCCCCGAAGGGCGAGACGTGCGTCAGGTGGAGCGCTTGGCCAAGAGGCTGGCCTTCACGATGCGCAGCATCTCGCCGAGGTAACGCTCGCTCACCTTGTCGCGCTCGCCAGGCAGCGCGTGGGTCACCACGGGCAAGGCGGCGATGCCGCTCACCGCCAGCGTCACCACGTGCACGATATAGGCCTCCGGATCCACGTCCTTGGGCACGTAGCCGGCCTCCTGGCTCTTGCGGATGTAGTCGGCGATCAAGGTGACCCAGGGCGTGAGCGTCTGGGAGAGCCGATTGCGCATCTGCTCGGGGCGGTCCATCAGCTCGCGCACCACCAGGCGCGCCCGATCTGGATCTTCGCTGAAGAAGTGCACCAGCTCCACGGTGATGGCGTCGAAGCGCCCACGACCGCTGGTCACGGCCTCGAGCAGGCGAGGCAGGCTCTCGGTCCAGTGATCGAAGAGCTTGTCGAGCACGCCGCGCAGCAGGTCGTTTTTGGAGGGAAAGTGATGGAGAAGCGAAGGCTTCTTCACGCCGACCTCGTCGGCGATCTCCTGCAGCGAAGTGGAGTCGAATCCATGGCGCGCGAAGCGCCGGGTGGCGACGGCCAGAATGTGCGCGCGGACGTCCACGGTGACTACCAAACGGTTTGTACTAGACTACCAAACGGTAGTCTACCTCGCGTTGGCCTGGTCCCGCATTTTCCCCCGCAAAAGTGTGTTCCAGGGAACTCAAGCGGCGCTGGCCCCGAAATGGCGACGGAAAAAGCGGGAGTCGCAACTTGCACGTTCTCTACCGTATGGCAGTTAGTCAGCAACCACGCGGTAGGCGCCGCTCGGCCCCCTGCGTGGTTCTGCTAGATCCGGACGGCTCGGTGTGAGCGTCAACGTCCGAAGCACGCGGGTATCGCGTGCGCGTTACGGTCGAAGCGGGCTTGGGCCCGCGAGCCAGAGATGAAGCGGGCCGGAGAGCCCGCGAGCCAGAAAACGAAGCGGGTGCACGGGCCCGCGCGCATGAAATAGGGAGCACAGCATGTCGGTCCCCAATCGCTACCTGCTCGAGCACGGTTCTACTCTCGGCGCCATCGGTCGCGTGGCCCTGACCACCATCGAGCAGCAGGTCTTCAAGAAGATCCCCACCAGCGCGCCCAAGGTCCCCGGGCCCACGCTCAGCGCCACGTACCCCGCGCGCAGCGCCGAGCTCATCCGCGACTACGTCAAGCACGTGGGCGGCGACCCGGCGGCCTACAAGAACACGTTGCCCCCGCACATGTGGCCCCAGTGGGGCTTCGGCCTCGGCGGCAAGGTGCTCGACGGCGTGCCGTACCCCATCTCCAAGGTCCTCAACGGCGGCTGCAACATGCAGATCAACGCGCCGATCCCGGCCAACGAGCCCCTGATCATCACCGCGCGCCTCGAGAACATCGACGACGACGGCAACCGCGCCGTGCTCCAGCAGCGCGTGATCACCTCCACCAAGAGCGTCAAGGAGGCCCTGATCGCCGACATGTTCGCGATCGTGCCCCTCAAGAAGAAGGGCGGCGACGGCGCGCCCAAGGACAAGAAGCCCAAGGAGTCGCCGCGCGTCCCTGACGACGCCAAGGAGATCGCCTACTGGGAGATCGGCGCCAAGGCGGGGCTCGACTTCGCGAAGCTCACCGGGGACTTCAACCCGATCCACTGGATCCCGGCGGCCGCGCGGGCCTCGGGCTTCCCGAACTGCATCCTGCACGGCTTCGGCACCATGGCGCGCGCCGTGGAGGGCGTGAACCGCGGGGTGTTCTCGGGGGATGTCACGCGCATGAAGAAGTGGAACTGCAAGTTCACGCGTCCGCTCGTGCTGCCGGGCAAGGCCGGGCTGTACGTGAAGGGCAACGAAGTGTTCGTGGGCGTGGCGCCTGGTGGCCCCGCGTTCCTGGTTGGTTCGTTCGAAGGTTGATCTCAACTAGGGGCCGAAGCGTTTCGTCCTCGATTTTTTGCGGCCGTGTGCCGGGTCTATTGCGTGGGAGAAGGTCATGTCTGATTTCCTGCTCGAGCTGTCTCAGAATCCAACCGCCAAGAAGCTGATCGCCGCCGCGGGTCTTCCGCTGCCGCTGCCCGTGCCGCTCGAGCGCCCCAAGGCGCCGCGCAGCGAGCAGGTGCTCAAGGATCGCGTGGTGATGGTGGGTGGCGAAGGCGAGCTCACCGAGGCCCTGGCGACCACGCTGGTGAAGGCCGGCGCCGCCTCCTACGTGGTGGGCGACAAGCTCTACAAGGCGTTCGCCGGCCCCGGTGAGGCCTTCGGCCGTCGTCCGCTCCGCATCGAGGCCGACGAGGTCCCCGAGGGCATCAAGGCCAAGGGCCTGGTGTTCGACGCCTCCGGCCTGCGCACGCCCGCCGACCTCAAGCGCGTGTACGAGTTCTTCAAGCCGCGCATGCGCTCCATCGACAAGTCGGGCCGCGCCCTCGTGATCGCGCGCCCCACCGAGGACGCCAAGACGCCCGAGGAAGCCGCCACGCGCGCCGCGCTCGACGGCTTCGTGCGCTCGCTGGGCAAGGAGATCGGCAAGTTCGGTGCCACCGCCAACATCGTCTACGTGCAAGAGGGCGCCGAGGAGCGCCTCAGCCACGTGGTGCGCTTCTTCCTGTCCTCGGCCTCCGCGTTCGTCACGGGTCAACCCGTGCGCGTGACCAAGGCCGCCAAGGGCGCCGCGGGCGACGCCTACGTGCGCCCGCTCAACGGCAAGGTCGTGATGGTGACCGGCGCCGCGCGCGGCATCGGTGAAGCCACCGCGGAGATCCTGGCGGCCGAAGGCGCCCACGTGGTGGTGCTCGATCGCCCCGCCGACGACGGTCCGGCCAGCGAAGTGGCGCGCCGCATCGGTGGCTCGCTCTTGCTCGCCGACGTGTCCGATCCGGAGGCGCCCAAGAAGATCGCCAGCTTCTTGAAGGAGAAGTTCGGCGGCGTGGACGTGGTGATCCACAACGCAGGCATCACGCGCGACAAGATGCTCGCCAACATGAAGCCCGAAGTCTGGGACATGACCATCGACATCAACCTCAGCGCCGTGGCGCGCATCAACGAGGCCCTGCTCAACGGCGTGCTGCGCGACGGTGGCCGCATCATCTGCCTGTCGTCCATCGCCGGCATCGCGGGCAACAACGGCCAGACCAACTACTCGGCCTCCAAGGGCGGCATCGTGGGCTACGTGAAGAGCCTGGCCACCAAGGTCGCCGACCGCGGCATCACCGTGAACGCCATCGCGCCCGGCTTCATCGAGACCCGCATGACCGCGGCGATCCCGGTGGCCATCCGCGAGGTCGCCCGTCGCTTGTCCTCGCTCGCCCAGGGCGGCCAGCCGACCGACGTGGGTCAGGCCCTCACGTTCCTCAGCACGCCTGGCGCGCAGGGCGTGACGGGGCAGGTGCTTCGCGTGTGCGGTGGCGCCTTCATCGGCGCGTGACGGCGAGCGGCGCTAGCGGGCCGATTCGCGGCTTACGTCCTCGGAGGCTCCCTGCGACGTACGAGAGTACGTCTCAGTCGCCTCCTGCGGGCGCGCTCGCGACGCGACCCACTATCGCCACTCGCCTTGCGTCAGCTCGAGCTGCGGTTTGAGCTGACGTTGGGTTGAAAAGTCGAGCCTGAGAACTTCGGTGTTCTTGGGCTCGTTGCGTTTTGGGGTCGTGGAGCGTCTGAGTTCTAGGAGGCAATCATGAGCAAGAAGAAGTCGAAGTCCGATAAGACCGAGAAGGCGATCGCGCATGATGCCGCCGAGGAGCTCGCGGCGGCGGCGAAGGCGGCGAAGGCCGCTGTGAAGGCGGCGGGCGACGAAGCCATGGTCGCAGAGAAGCCGAAGGTGGCGGCGAAGAGCGCTGGGCCTGCGAAGGTCTCGTCCAGCAACGGCAAGCGGCGCGCGGTGATCGTCGGCGGCATTCGCACGCCTTTCGTGCGTGCGTTCGCGGAGTTCACCAAGCTCGACAGCATCGCGCTCGGCACGCTGGCGACCAAGGCGTTGCTCGAGAAGTTCGACATCCCGCGCCAGGAGATCGACTCCATCGTGTGGGGTGGCGTGATCTTCCCCGCCACCGCGCCCAACCTCGCCCGCGAGATCGCGCTCGACCTCAAGTTGCCCGCCCACGTGGAGGGCATGACCTGCACGCGCGCGTGCGCCTCCGGCCTGCAGGCGGTCACGTTGGCGGCCGCGGCCATCGAGCGCGGCGAGGCTGACGTGGTGATCGCCGGTGGCTCCGACTCCACCAGCAACGCGAGCCTCACGTTCCCCACCAAGATGACCCACCTGCTCGCGCCTCTCGCGCTCGGCAAGGGGCCCACGCCCGCCGAGGTGCTCGGCGTGCTCGCGCAGATGATGCCCCTGAGCGAGGTGTTGCCGAGTCAACCCAAGATCTCGGAGCGCACCACGGGCGAGGTGATGGGGGAGTCGGCGGAGAAGATGGCCAAGCGCAACGGCATCTCGCGCCAGGATCAGGACGAGTTCGCGGTGCGCTCGCACCAGCGCGCGGCGCGCGCGGTGGAGTCGGGGCGCTTCGTGGACGAGATCGTGCCCGTGAAGACCGCGGAGCGCGGCTGGGTGCACACCGATCGCATCGTGCGCGGTGACACCAGCGTGGCGCGCCTGAGCAAGCTGCGCCCGGCTTTTGCCCACGACGGAACGGTCACCGCGGGCAACGCGAGCGCGCTCACGGACGGCGCGGCGGCGGTGCTGTTGATGAGCGAAGAGAAGGCGAAGGCGCTCGGCTATGCGCCCCTGGCGGCCTTCCGCTCCTGGGCGTACTCGGCGGTGGATCCCGCGGACCAGCTGCTGATCGGCCCGGCGCTCGCCATGCCCAAGGCGCTCGAGCGCGCCGGGCTCGCGCTCTCGGACATCGACATGGTGGACATGCACGAGGCCTTCGCCGCGCAGGTCCTGAGCGTGCTCAAGATGCTCGCGAGCGCCTCGTTCGCGCGCGAGCGCCTGGGGCGCGACCGGGCCGTGGGCGAGGTGTCCGCGGACATCCTCAACCTGCACGGCGGCTCACTGGCGCTGGGCCATCCCTTCGGCGCCACGGGCGCGCGCATGGTGACCACGGTCGCCAACGAGCTCGCGCAGGGCAAGCGTGAGCTCGCGTTGCTCGGCATCTGCGCGGCCGGTGGACTCGGCGCAGCCGCCGTGATGGAAGCGGTCTGACGAAAGAGCCCGCGAGTGCGGCGAGTGCGCGCTCGCGTCAGGCGCCGCACATCATCGGCAGACAGGCCTGGCCCGTGCTGCCGGTGGCGTCGGTGATGGGGTTTCCTTGGTCGTCCACCACGTTCACGCACTGATAGCCCGGCAAACACGAGGTGCCCTCGCTGCAGTCGGGCACGCAGCGCGACAAGTTCGGCTGAACGTCGTCGAGGCGCAGGCACCAGGCGTGGTTGTTGGCGATGATCGGTGAGTAGCCGATGCAGTTGGTGTGGAACGCGCAGAGACCGCCCTGCGGCTGCGCCACCTGCGCAGGGCCCGTGCGTGGCCCGCAGTCCACGCAGTCGCTGCCCCACTCGCAAGCCGCGGACGTGGCCGAGTAGAGATCGCCGTCGTCGCACTCGCCGTCACCGGTCCAGTCGCCCGAGTTGTTGGGGCCGCAGGTGTTGCGACAGGTCACGTTCTGGCAGTTGCCTGGTTGACGCGTGTCGGGGCAGCTGACGCTGGCGCAGGTGGCGTCGCGCGCCGAGTTGCAGGAACGCGTCAGGCACACCTCGCGATTGCCCGCGCTCTCAGGGCAGGTCGTGGCGCATTGAGCTTGCACGTCTTGGCTGTCGCAGAAGTCGGCCGCGCAGGTGAACCCGCAGAACTGAGACCAACGCTGGCAGTTGATGCGGCACTGGCGCTTGCAGATCTCCGCGAAGCTGAGCGGCGCCTCCATGCCCTCGATGTGCTCGCAGAAGATCACCTCCGGAGGCGTGCCCGAATGAGGCGTCGGGGTGGCCGTCTCGCAGTAGTTCACGCATTCGCCCGTGTCGGCGGCGCACACGGCGGGCGCGCTGCAGTGACAATCAGGGTCGAGGGGCGCGAGCGGCGTGGCTTCTCCGCTGCCCTTGCCGCCGAAGTCGTAGCGGCCGCCCTTGAGCTTTCTGCCGCACAGCTCGTCGCCCGTGGGGCGCGCCGCGCACACGAGGTCGAAGTCGCAGCTGCGGTTGTCGCAGCGCCCGCCCAAGCAACGCAGGCTGCCCGCGGGACAGTGATCGACCTCCCCGCAGCCGAGGGTGCCGAACGACGCAGTGAAGATAAGGACCAGAAGTGCTCGCAAGCTGCTCATCGTGCAGTCCTCAGTCTCCTCGCCGCCAGCAAACCCCGGACGCCGCGCGGCGCCTGCTCATAGCATGCATCGCTTGGGCCTCGAAACATCGTGCAAACACGGGCGCGCGCTGCGCGCTCTGCCATCCGAAACGGCTCCGGCCGCGTTCCCTGGGCTCGCGCGGGGCGAGCGGGGAGGCGGCCGGTGTCGTGAGGCGCGCGCTGCTCAGTTGCAGAGCTGGGGATCGCAGACCTTGGCTTCCAGGTCGCCCTGGGTGATGGGATTCTGCATCCCGTCGACCAGCGTGGTGCACTTGTAGCCATCGCCGCAGTGGTCGTCGAGCGTGCAGTCGGGCATGCAGCGATACACACCGGAGTCGCCCACCGAGAGACACCAGCTCTTGTTGTTGCGCAGATCCTCGGTGTAGCCGCGGCACTGATCGTGGCCCACGCAGAGCGAGCCGAGCTCGAGCGGCAGCGTCGGGGCGGTGCCCAGGCGCGGGCCACAGTCGCCGCAGTCGGTGCCCCAGCCACACACGCCGTAGGCAGCCGTGGTGAGATCGCCGTCGTCGCAGGAGCCGTCGTTCGTGTAGTCGGGGTGTCCCGGGCAGGTGTTGGCGCAGGTGCCGACGTTGGAGCAGTCCTTGGGGAAGCCGTTGGGCGCTTCGGGCGTGGGATCCACGCACTCGGTGAAGCTCTCACAGGTGCTGTCGCGCAAGGTCTCGCAGTAGCCCGCCACGTCGTCGAGGGTGGGGTAGTACTGGGTGCACCAGTCCTGTGCGTCCTGAGAAGCGTAGTAGTTCGGATCGCACACGTAGCCGGGGCAGTACACCGGCGCGCGCAAGCAGAACTGGGTCCACAGCGCCTTGCACGCGTTGGCGTAGGTGACAGGACCACCGCTGTCGTCGGTGCGGCAGGGCAAGACCTCATCGCGCCGCGTCTGCACCGGGATGGTCCCCGGATCTTCGCAGAAGTTCACGCACTGATTCGTGGTGCCCGGGGCGCACAACGAGGGCGCAGCGCACGTGCACGGCCCCGTGACGTCCCCGTCTCCGTCCCCGCCCATCACCGGCGTCGCGCTCTTGCAGTCGAGCTTGTCGCCGCAGTCGTAGCCGCCCAGGTCGAGCTCTTTGCCGCAGGCCTGCGTGGCGCCCACGGCGACGCACTCCAGGTCGAACTTGCAGCTCGCGCCGTTGTCGCAGGGACCGCCGATGCAGCCGGTCTTGCCGCGCTCGCAGTTGTCGACCTCGCTGCAGCCTGCGCCGGCGAGGGTCAGAACCAAGGAGAAACCAGCCCACCAAAGTCGCTTATCCATCGAAGTTCTTCTCCCAGCCACCGATCAGAAGCGGAACCGGCACGTGGCGCTGGCGAAACCCACGCCGCACTGAGTGGTCGCCTGGCGCTTGTCGTCGCCGCCGCTCAGCGCGCCCATCACGATCATGGTGGCGCCGCCGGCGAGCAGGGCACCGCCCACCGCGTAGCCCACGATGCTCTGCGTCTTCACGGAGTCGTTCTGGCCAGGGTCGGGGCAGTAGTCCTTGTCGCAGTCGACCTTGTCGGTGCCGCGTATGCCGCCGTAGATCAGCAGGCCCGCGCCGGCGGCGGCCACGCCGCTGCCGATGCCGATCAAGATCCACTTCTTCTTGTCGCGGGAGCCGGTGCCCGTGGACGCTGTGCCGCCCGCAGCGGTGCCGCCGATCGTCGCCCCCGTGGTGGCGCCTGCGCCTGCATCCTCGGGCAAGGCGACCTCGATCACCTGCCCCGCAGGCACGATGACGTTGGTGCGGAACTCGGGCTGGTTGGTCCAACGCACCACGAGCACGTGGCTGCCGGGGGCGAGCGTGATCTTGTCGGG
>Ga0153956_1002542_pt1 | contig 13219 bp, 14 predicted proteins | sample TSFL040MetaG_FD_104704 | JGI IMG/M metagenome (GOLD analysis project Ga0153956, IMG submission 104704) | Attine ant fungus gardens microbial communities from Florida, USA - TSFL040 MetaG | ecosystem: Host-associated > Fungi > Mycelium > Unclassified | place: USA: Florida, Wekiwa Springs... | reverse complement strand
GGGTGCGCCTTGCGCATTTCCACCGAGACAACGATCGTCTTGTCCATCTTGGTCGAGGTCACCAGACCGATCTTCTCGGTGCGGTGGCCAATCTTCTCTGCCGGGGTCATTGTGGTATCAGCCATCGTTACGCCTTCTTCGCCTTACGGGTCTTCTTTGCAGGCGCAGCCGACTCGGTGGGAGCCACGGCCTGGCCAAGCTCACGCTGGCGCGCCACAGTCTTGATGCGCGCGATGTCCTTCTTCAGTTCGCGCAGCTTCTTTACGCCCGAGGCATCGCCCAGGCTCTTCTGGAAGCGAACGCGGAAGAGCTGCTCGCCCGCCTGGGCCTGCTGCTCCTTCAGTTCGCTGTCCGTAAATTCGCGGATCTTGTTCAGTTCCATTTCAATCTCTCAATCGGCCTGCACAAAGGCAGCGCCTGTGCAATTACGCCGTAGCCGCAGCCTTGGGATCAATAGCCTTGATGTTGGGACGCTGCACGAACACCGTGCGCAGCGGCAGCTTGTTCGAGGCCAGACGCATAGCTTCCTTTGCGATTTCCGGAGCAACGCCTTCCATCTCGAAGAGCAGCTTGCCGGGGCGAACCACTGCAACCCAGTGATCCAGCGCACCCTTACCGGAACCCATTCGAACTTCCGCGGGCTTCTTGGTGATCGGCTTGTCCGGGAAGATCCGGAGCCATACCTTGCCACCACGCTTGATGTAACGCGTCATCGCGATACGGCTGGCTTCAATCTGACGATCGGTGATGTAACCGCACTCCACGACCTTCAGGCCGTAGTCGCCAAACGCAAGCTCGGAGCCGCGCCACGCCTTACCGCGCATCTTGCCCTTTTGCTGTTTGCGGTACTTAACTTTCCTCGGCTGCAACATAACTGCACTCTCTCCCGCTGCGGCCTTGGCGTCACTTACTGAATAAGTGGCCCAGTCTCCGCGCGCTTCCTGTTCTTTGTGAATGCGAGGCTCATGTTTTGAGCCTCGCCTGAATCAAACTGGAAACTAGAAACCTAGCAACCAGAAGCTTGCTTAAAACACACCCGTGGTGGTCTGCGTATCGCGGCGGCGCTTCTGCTCGTAGATATCGCCACGGTAAACCCAGGTCTTCACACCGATGATGCCGTAGGTGGTCTTCGCTTCAGCAAAGCCGTAGTCGATGTCGGCGCGCAGCGTGTGCAGCGGCAGACGTCCCTGGAGATACCACTCGGAACGAGCGATTTCGTTGCCGTTCAGACGGCCCGAAACGCGAACCTTGATGCCCTTGCAGCCGAAACGCAGAGCCGAATCCACCGACTTGCGCATGGCGCGACGGAACGAAACACGCTTCTCCAGCTGCAGAGCGATATTCTCTGCGACCAGCTGCGCATCCAGCTCAGGCTTGTTGACTTCCAGAATGTCGATGAACACTTCACGGTTCGTGCGCTTCTGGATGTCTGCCTTGAGCTTGTCGATCTCAGCGCCCTTGCGGCCAATGATGATGCCTGGGCGGGCAGTCTTGATGATGAGACGCAGCTTGTTGCCCGGACGCTCGATCTCAACAGACGAAACACCGGCGGCCTTCAGCTTGTCGCGCAATTCAGCCTTGAGCTTTACGTCCTCGACCAGCAGCTTGTCATAGTCACGCTCCACGAACCAGCGCGACTTCCACGGCTTGTTCACGCCGAGGCGGAAACCATACGGATGGACCTTCTGACCCATAACTTAATCCCTTCACTTCGCGTCCGGAGAACCTGCCCCGAACTTACTCAGTACTTACTCACGGCCTCAACTGCTCCGTGATGCCGGGCCGGCGTACAGCCCGGCCATGAAAACTACGCGGTCGCTTCTGCCTTCTTATTTGCTGCGGCCTTCTTTGCCGGAGCCTTCTTTGCGGCAGCTTTCTTCGCGGGAGCGGCCTTCTTCTTGCCACCCTCAGCCGCAGCCGCTACCGAAGTCTCAGCCTGCGTTGCTTCCGCAGACTTCTTCTCCGCCACCGTTACGATGATGTGGGCAAGGCGACGCTGATAGCGGAACGCACGACCCATGGGAGCAGGGCGGATACGCTTCATGCGCGGGCCTTCGTTCGCAACCGCCTGCTTCACGAACAGGCGATCGATATCCAGATCGAAGCCCTGCTCCTGGCTCAGGTAGTTGGCGTTCTGTACCGCGGAACGCAACGCCTTCTCCACAACGGGAGCGATGCGCTTGCGGGTAAACATCAGGGTGTTCAGAGCGTTTTCCACGCTCTGGCCCTTAATCGTGTCCAACACCAGCTTCGCCTTCTGCGGGCTGGTCCGCTGGAACCGCGCTTCTGCGCGGAACTCGCGTACTGCACTCTTCTCGGCTGTCTTCGCCATAACTCTTCCCTTTACACGGCAGCAAAGTTGCTGACTCGCTAACTAATTCGCTTGAGCGCACCGCGCCCGGTTTACCTGCCCTTGGCCGTATCGGCCTTCGCAGCGTGGCCCTTGAAGGTACGCGTTGCGGCAAACTCACCCAGCTTGTGACCTACCATGTTCTCCGTCACGTAGACCGGGATGAACTTCTTGCCGTTGTGTACGGCAATGGTGTGACCCACGAATTCCGGGAAGATAGTGGAACGACGCGACCAGGTCTTGACGACCTCTTTCTTGTTCGCGGTGTTCAGCACCTCAACCTTGGTCATCAGGTGGGCGTCGACAAACGGACCCTTCTTTGTAGAACGTGCCATATTATCCTCTCGCTCCCTGAATTACTTCTTGCGGCGGTTCACGATGAATACATCGGTCCGCTTGTTGTTACGGGTCTTGTAGCCACGCGTCGGCTGTCCCCACGGCGTCACAGGATGACGTCCGCCCGAGGTCTTACCTTCACCACCACCATGCGGGTGATCCACGGGGTTCATCGACACACCGCGGTTCGTTGGGCGGATACCGCGCCAACGGCTCGCACCGGCCTTACCCAGCGAAATGTTCTCGTGCTCGGTGTTGCCTACCTGGCCAACCGTCGCCATGCAATCCACCAGCACGCGGCGGGTTTCGCCGGAGGGCAGCTTGAGCAGGGCATAGTCGCCTTCCTTGGCAACGAGCTGTGCAGACGAACCGGCAGAGCGCACCATCTGCGCACCCTTGCCCGGACGGAGTTCCACATTGTGAACCGTGGTACCGGCAGGGATGTTGCGCAGCGGCAGAGCGTTGCCAACCAGAATGTCGGCTTCGGGGCCGCTCATCACCTGCATGCCGACCTTGAGGCCAACCGGCTGGATGATGTAGCGCTTTTCGCCGTCCCTGTAGCTGATGAGAGCGATGCGCGAAGAGCGGTTCGGATCGTATTCGACGGTCGCAACGGTTCCGGGTACACCGAACTTGTCGCGCTTGAAGTCGATAATACGAAGCTTCTTCTTGTGTCCACCACCGTGGTGACGGATGGTCAGCTTACCGGTGGAGTTACGGCCGCCGGTGCGCTGCTTGGTTGCCAGCAACGGCTTGTGCGGCTCGTTCGTCGTGATATCCGAATTCACCAGCTTCGACTGGAAGCGCAGTGTCGGCGTAATCGGTCGGAATGTCTTAATCGGCATTTCTTTCCTAGCTCCTAGCTTTTAGCCGTTAGCTCTTAGCTAACTCTGTGCTAGATAGGTACTTCTCGTTTTACGGGCCGAAGCTAAAGCTACTAGCTAACGGCTGCCTCAACTACAGGCTGTTAACGTACTCCGGCATCTTTTCGCCAGCCTGGAGGCGGACGTACGCCTTCTTCCAGTCAGGCTTGAAGCCGGTAAAGCGTCCGCGGCGGCGCTCCTTGCCCAGATAGTTGGCGGTGCGAACCGCGGCAACTTTCACCTTGAACAGGGTCTCCACTGCATTCTTCACTTCGTTCTTCGTCGCGCCAGCAGCAACCTCGAACACCAGGGTGCCTTCGGTTTCCTTGACGATCATGCCCTTTTCGGTGATCAGCGGGCGGCGAATGGTGGTGTACAGAGTTGCCATTACGCAACCTCCTTCTTCGCAGCCAGCTTACGGCGCGACACATTCTTCTTCAGAGTTTCCTGCAGCGCCTCAATGGCGTCCTGCGAGAAGATAGCGTGCTCGTAACGCAGCAGATCGTAGGGGTGAACCTCGGAGCTGAGTACCAGTTCCACACCATCCAGATTGCGCGAACCGAGGAATAGGTTATCGGTCAGCTTCTTGCCGCTTTCGACCAGCAGTGCGGTCTTCTTCGCATCCAGCTTGTCCAGTGCCTGACGATACAGCTTGGTCTTGGGCTGTGCGACATCCAACGTGGAAACCACGGTCAGCTTACCATCCTGCAGCTTGGAGGCCAGAGCAGAGCTCAGAGCGCCGAGCAGCTTCTTCCTGGGGAAGGCATACTCGTACGAGCGGGGCTGTGGTCCGTGAACCGTACCACCATGACGCCAGATAGGCGAGCGCACCGAACCCACACGGGCACGGCCGGTTCCCTTCTGCTTCCACAGCTTCTTGCCGGAACCCGACACAAGCTTCTTGTTCTTGGTGGCGGCGGTTCCCTGACGGAGAGCAGCGCGGTAGTGCTTCACCGACTCCCACAGCAGGGATTCATTCACTTCGACACCGAACACTTCGTCCGCAAGCTCCAGCTCACTGACCTTGTTCCCGCCGAGATCAACTACGTTAATCTTTGCCATCTTACTTCCCCTGGCCCTCGTTCTATTGCGAGCGCCCTAAGTTCAATGAGTCACCCTGCCGTCGACTTAATAACTTCAATTAAATCCGCAGCGATGCGATTTACTACAGTTTCTATGTTTCTAGTTTCTGAGTTACTAAGCCACTAGAAACTAGAAACATAGAAACTACGAAACTCAGCAACTATTTCTTCTTACCGGAAGCCTTCTTCGAAGCCTTCAGCGGATCGACCGTACCCGAACCGGCAAAGCCACGGCGCTCGCTCGGCGGATTGGCCGCCTTCGAGATCAGGATCACGCCATCGCGAGGTCCCGGAACCGCACCTTCTACCAGAAGGAGGTTATCTTCAAGATCGATGCCACGGATGCGCAGGTTGCGTACCGTGATCTGTGCGTCGCCGTGATGACCAGGCATACGCTGACCGGGGAATACACGCGACGGGAACGACGAAGCACCGATCGAACCCTGGATCTGGAACATGTGGCCGTGCGATTTGGGACCACCGCCGAAGCCGTGGCGACGAACTACACCAGCGAAACCGCGGCCCTTTGACTTGCCGATAATATCGACGAAACGCTCGCCATCGAAGAGGTCAACCAGAACGCGGTCGCCAGCCTTCACAGCACCTTCACCCTCGTTCTCGCCCGTTGTGGACTCGATGCCCACTTCGCGAATCTGCTTAACCGGCGGAGCATCACTCTTCGCCAGATGTCCAGCCTGCGCCTTAGTCAGCTTGGAGGCCTTCACAAACTCAACCAGGCCGATCTGAGCGGCATCATAGCCGTCGCTCTTCTGCGTCTTCACCTGCGTTACGACGCAGGGGCCAACCTTGAGCACGGTCACGGGGTGCACAACACCGGCGTCGTCAAACACCTGCGTCATACCGATCTTCCTGCCGAGCAAACCTGTAACTGCCATAATCTTCTATCTCCTCATCATGCCGCGCACGCAGCGGGCACTGCCGGTGTTCAATTGAGTTTCTAAGTTTCGTAGTTTCTAGTTTCTGAATTGCTAGAAACCTAGCGACCTAGAAACCACGAAACTGGATTACTTGGTGACGGTCTTGATTTCCACGTCCACGCCAGCGGGCAGGCCGAGCTTCATCAGCGCGTCCACGGTCTGCTGTGTGGGTTCCAGGATGTCGATCAGCCGCTTATGCGTACGGATTTCGAACGCCTCGCGCGACTTTTTGTCGACATGCGGGGAACGCAGCACGCAGTACTTGTTCTTCATCGTCGGAAGAGGAATGGGACCCGCAACCTGGGCTCCGGTACGCTTGGCGGTCTCAACGATCTCGCCGGTCGACGTGTCCAGGACACGATAGTCATACGCCTTCAGGCGAATACGAATTCTCTGCTGTGCAGCCATCTGTTCGAACTCTCTTTACGCAAAGATCTACAACTGCGGCTGGCCTTCAGACCAACCTTTTGAGTGTAACCGAAACACGACGCTTTCTCCACAGGAAAGAGCGGTGAAACGGAAGAAATTGTAAGGAACCACCGCGCCGGGACCGTTCTGCTCCCCAAACAGAGGAGCCTCCATCCCCGATTCAACTGCCCAAACCGCCGAACAGCCATCACGCAGCAGACAGTTCATAGTAACAGTTCGCGGAGCATCCTCCAATCCCGAATATCGGAGAATGGATTCCGCGCATTCCAAATTGCCGTTTTCTGCCTGGCTATGGTTGTTTCTTCCGAGGTTGTTTCATCCGAGCCACCATCAGTGGCCATGTTCCCGGAGTGGTCCACGTCCGATAGGTCACGTCCGGAAACGAACTGCGTTCCAGCGTGGGGTAGAGCGAGTGCGTAATGACATAGTCCGGTATGATGCTCGGCATGTAACCACGAGTGTAAAAGGGCCCGGGGAAGCCAACCCACTCGAGTGTCGGATCGAAGGCCTGTTCTCCGGGTTTCAGTTTCAGCCGCGGGTCCTTAATGTAGCCGGTTTTCTCAATCTCGGTCCAGCCGTCATACTCGAAACCGCCATAGATATGGTCGCGCGGAATGCCTGCCCGAACCAGCTGATCGGCAGCCTGCACACGTGCGCGGTAGAGGGAAAACTCATCGTGCAGCAGTGAAACATCCATCCAGCCAAGCAAAACCACCATCGCCACAACCCCGATGAACGCATTACGCCAGCCCGAATTTCTCTCCAGAAAACGCAGAACTGCGATGCCGGCAAGAAGGGTCAGAGGCATGAGATAACGGTCAAACGGAATGGTACGAGTAGCGAACAGGAGCGAATACGCCAGGAAAAACGGCAGGAGTATCCAACGCAGTTGCCCGCGGCGGATGCGCTCCCGCACCGGCGGTACTCCGGCAGCGCGAAGCCCGGGGAAAAGCAGGTATACGGCAGCGCCAGTCAACAGCAGAAGGGTCAGGCAGCTTAAAGCAACACGCAAAGACAGGCCAAGCAATACCGGTTCCTCGCCCATGGGCGCGGCAAGGTCATGGAATCCTCTTGGAGTGAAAGTATCGCGCAGGTAAGGAAGTATCAGAACGTACTGGCCGTGATCGGCCATCCAGATCAACAGGAAATAAAAGCCGACAAGCGCAGCCGCAAAGATACCAGCACCAATACGCAGCCTGCGGTCGCGCCATCGCAGGGAAAACAGGAACAGTACCATAAGCGGGGCAAGATGAAACATCCAGGCCACAGGCACGCGCACCAGCAGGCCAAGTCGCCGCCAAACCCGCGTGGCAGGGAATAGTCCTTCGCGCACCGTATATGGCTGCACCGCGAACCAGTGCAACAGCCCCAGGACGCCAACTATACACAGCAGCCACACCGGCAGAAACACGCGGAACCGGACGGAGCGGCGCAGTCTCCACGCAGCCGCCGGAACCATGAGCAATACACCCAGCAGGGCAATCTGACGCGTCGACCCTAGAACGGTATTACTGATGGCCGCAAAGACCAACCAGTTTGTGGCCGACGCTTCCTTCCCCGTCTCCAGCACGCGCAGCACGCCATAAAGACACAATACCAGCGCCAGCATGCCGGGTATATCCGACATATACAGGAAACAGACGCTGAAAAAAGGCGGCGATAACAGGATGGCCAGCGTTGCCACGGTACTGTTTTTCTCGGAGATACCCGAGCGATGCAGTGTCCTGTGCACGACGAATACGGTCGCCATCGACACCAGCAGCATGGAGCAGCGCAGTGCGAAGAATGAGAAGCCGAACAGCCGGATGAAGAGCGCCCCCCAGTACAGCACCCAGGTCAAAGGCATGGCACCCCAGCCGTTGTAGACAACGTGACCTGTCTCCGCCAGTACGTTGGCGCTGTAGGCATAGGACCAGTCGTCGACTACTCCCAGCTCCGCGAACGGGTGCGCCATCATCACCAGCAACGCCAGAAACACAGCACATCCTACTGCCGCCAGCCGCCCGGGCCACCGCGCTTCGGTTAACACCATCGAGTGTCGATTCCTCTTCCTGACATGTCGCCGGGTCTTAACTCCCGGCGCATTCGAATCTGCTCTATGCCTTCACTGTAAATCGCAGGCTTTCTGCTTTGACGAGATCACCATGCGAGATGACATCGCCGGTGTGAGGTTTGCCGTTGACGGTTAGTGCGGCGCGATAGGGTTTGGTTGCGGGGTCGCCTACGGTCTCTATGGTGAAGCTGCTTCCCTTCAGGCCGCGACGGACTTCTGCGCGCTGCCACATGGGCGAACCCAGCATCCACTCCGGCTTGCCGGGGCACAGCGTATACAGGCCCAGCGATGCCAGCACGTACCAGGCGGCCGTGGCACCGGTGTCCTCATCGCCGCAGAAGTTTTCCGGCGAGTACAGTTCGTTCAGCACCCTGCGCACCCACTTCTGCGTCAGGTCGGGTCGGCCGCCTACCGTGAACATCCACAGGATGTGGTGCGACGGCTGATTACTGTGTGCGTACTGGCCGAAGCGCACCGCAGCCATCTCGCTCATCTCGTGGATTTCCTGCTTGTAGACGCCGACCTCGAAGCGTGGCTCCTGCTCCACGCACTTCACCAGTTCAGCAATGAATGCGTCCTTGCCGCCGAAGGCCTCGTTCATCATGGCTTCGGATTCGTGCGGCACGCTCCAGCGATGCTGCCACGCGCTGCCTTCCACGTAAGGCGAACCCCACTGATATTCACGGAACTCCGGTGCCCATTTGCCGTCGGCATTTTTGCCACGAAAGAACTTCACCTGCGGGTCCCACATCATGCGCCAGTTCTTTGAACGCTTCGCAAAGAACGCAGCATCTTCCGTGTGTCCAAGCTTCGCGGCAATCTGGCCGATGCAGAAATCGCCGTAGTGCGCGTCGAGCGATTCAACACATGCCTGTTCGACTTCGTCGTTCGGCACGTAGCCCAGCCGCTGGTACGAAGCCGAACCGCGACGGCCATAGCCTTTCTCAGGATCGCCCGGCTGCGTAGCGTGCTTCTTCAGTAGTTGATAGGCCGCTTCGCGATCGAAGCCGGGAATGTCTTTCACCACTGCATCGCCGAAGAGCGAGTCGATCAACGAACCGGTCATGCAGGCGCGATAGCCAGGACACGGAAACTGCGGCATCCATCCGCCTTCGCTGCCAGCGTTGACCCATGCCTGTAATATCTCGCCAAGACGTTCGGGGTACAGCAGCGTCATCATGGGATACCACGCGCGATATACATCCCAGTAGCCATGGTCGGCATACATCACACCGGGTGTTGGTTTGGCGGTGTACGGACTCATGTGAATCGGCTTGCCGCTGGCGTCAATCTCGTGCCAAATACGCGGAAAGAGCAGCGTGCGATAGAGACACGAATAGAACGTGCGGTTCTGTTCGTCGCTGGCACCGTGAATCACCACGGCGCGCAGATGCTCCTCCCACAGAGCCTTTGTCTTCGCCTGCAATGCGTCAAAACCACCGGAGCCGATCTCGCTGTTCAGGCTGCGTTCTGCCTGTTCAAACGAGAGGAACGAATGCGCGATTGCCACCTCAGCCTTCGCTGCTTTCAGATGCAGCACGCCGATGAGACTGCCGCTGTTGTTGCGGCTCGGCGTGTTGCTCTTCTGTTCTTTCTGCTCGAACGACGCACCAACAGCACCACGCAAAACATAGTAGGTGGCAAAGCCTTCGGGCGTGCCGCCCGCGCTGGCCGAGGTCTTCCAACGCAGGGTGGAAGAGGCCGCGTCCCAGTGAAACTCTGCTCCCTTCTCCGGTATGTCGATCACCAGCGAAACGGCTTCGCCCAGGCGGCTTGTGGCACGCAGCACCGCGCCGCGACAGGTCGGCGCCAGCTCCGCGTCGATGCAGTAGCGCAGCAGGTTCAGCCTGAATCCATAGGGGTGAGCCACAAGTTCATCAGGCCGGTACGAGGTGGCACGCGCGGACGCACGTACATCCGGTTCGCCGGTGACGGGAAGAATCGTGGTGAAGCCGTAATCGCTGAGCCACGGGCTTAACTGGTGCGTCAGGCGGAAGCCCTGTATCCGCTGGTCGGAAGGATGAAACATCCACGGTGATCCGCTGCGCGATTCCAGAGTCCAGTGCGCCATGCCGAACGGCTCGGCCGCAATGGGCAAAGTATTGCCGCGCGAAAACTGATACTCCGAATTCGTGCCCTGCAATACATTTACGAAATCGATGGGCGACGAAGCGCCTTGTCGTTGCCGGGATGCGCTCTGCACTTCCGTGCGCTGCTCTGCATGCAGGTTCGTGGTTGCCACCGCAACCGCACCGGTGTACTTCAGAAATTCACGACGTGTAGAAGCCATTTTCCTCTTTTTCGACAGGGAAAGAATCCACCGACGATCTTACGCGCAGAACGAACACCGATACTTTTTCCCGTACATCATAATTTTGTAGACAACGAATCCGCGAGATGCTCGAATGAGTAATGGCAGACAAAAAATCATCTATCTTGCTCCCTGGAATGGTCTTTCTGCTAGCACCGCTTGTAGCGGTCTGCGCGCAGGAGCCTTCTCAGCCTCTTACGAACGCACAACATGATGCGGAGATTCGGGAACTGCATCAGCAGCTTAACCAGATTGCTGCGCGACTTGCCGTACTGGAAGCTTCGACACACGACAGCACCACAGGAGAAGTGGCCGCTCCGTCAAAAACCACTCACGATGCACCAGCAGCATTGCCAATTGTGCAGACTCCGGCGCCGAATGCAGTACCTGCCACTCCGCAAACGGCAGAGGTGACACAACAGGATGCAGAGACGCTGCACTTCTTTCGTGGTACAACCTTCACCTTCGGAGTGGATGGCTACTATGGCTACAACTTCAACTCGCCTGCGGGGCGCGTGAATCTTCTGCGCCCATACGACGTTACGTCGAACAGCTTCAACATCAACCAGGCAAGCATCATCGTGGAGCATCTACCCACGCCGCAGGAACGGTTCGGCGGAAGAATCGATCTGATGTTCGGACAGGCTACCGAAGCACAACAGGGCTCCTCTGCAAATGAACTGCGACCGCAGGCCTGGCGCAATCTCTATCAGGCCTATGGCAGCTATCTTGTTCCCATTGGCTCAGGCTTGCAGCTTGACTTCGGCAAATGGGCAAGCTCGCTTGGCTCGGAAGGCAATTACACGAAAGACCAGATTGCCTACTCGCGCTCGTACAGCTTCTCCTATCTGCCGTTCTACCACATGGGCCTGCGAGCAATTTATACCTTCTCGCCCAGGGCGAGCATGACGTACTGGCTGGTGAACGGTATCAACGACACCGAAGACCAGAACGGTTTTAAGTCGCAGGGTTTCCTGTTCGCACTGAAACCCGCAAGCTCGCTTACATGGAATGTGAACTACTACTTCGGCCAGGAGGCTCCGGATGTTGTGGCTTCGACAACATCTCAGCCCGGATTGCCCACGGGCACGATTCAACCCACGCCCAATGGCCGTACACACATCTTCGACACGTATGTCACATGGAATGCAACCCCGAAACTCATGCTGATCGGTCAGGCGGATTTCGGGCTGAATCGCACATATCAGCAGGAACAACCAAAGCATGTTGCGATTGGCGGTCTCATCGCCAGATACTCTCTGCCACGAAACTGGAATGTGGGCGCACGTGTTGAATACCTGGATGATCGCAGCGGAATATTCAGCCAGAAAATACAGGCGCTAAAAGAAGGCACAGTTATAGTCGATCACTTATTCGCACCGGGATTTATCGCGCGTGCAGAATACCGCCGCGACTTCTCCAATCAGCCCTATTTCCCTACCAGCAAAGCCACCGTCCTGACGCATGCGCAAGACACCGCCACACTTGGCCTCATCTATTGGTGGGGGACAAAACAAGGTGGGTGGTAAACACCTGCTCTGTCTGGCATATCAGGGTGCATGCAACAAAGCCCGGTTTATCGAACCGGGCTTTGTTGCATGGATGCTTATCGGATGGTCCTGGATTTAGAAGCCGGGCGACGATGTTTCCGCTTCGAAGCATGCGGAGCGTAGGTCCACTTGCGCACCGGGCCTGTATCGACATGGATGAACTGGCCCTTCGGGTAATAGCCGACGCCACCCGCATCCAGCGATAAGGCAGCATCGCGCAGCCGCGCAGCCGGAACACCTTCCACACGCATATCGACTGCCTTGGCTTCGATATGCTGCGAGTGCTCTGCGGCGTTGGTTGTGCCGCTGGCACGCAGTGCATCGTTCGTCTCCTTCGACCTGTAGGCCGAAAGTACATTGATGACCGCACTCGTCCTGCCCACCTTGGCCAGCAGCGTATGCAGAACATCGAAGGTACGCGGATCGAAGGTGTTGACCTGCTCGTTGTGACTGTCGCGGAGGAAGTGATTCAGCTTTTCCAAGGCTTCGGGAATATAAGTATCGCCCACGCGGTAGACCACGTCGATCATCTCACCGCCCTGACGGGCAAACTTCAACTCGTACTTCTTGCCGTCGGTCGGAGTGTCGTCGCCTTCAATGGGCAACAATCCAAGCCCAGGCAGAGCGACATTCGCAAAAGCACGCGCCACCGCGCGCATACGGGTACTTCTGCGCGTTTGCGACTGGCCTGCATCTGCCGAAGGCACAACCATGCCAAGCACCACAAGAACACCCAAAGCCGTCAACGTGCGAACGGATATAAACCGATGATGCAACGAAGAAAAACGAAACGGCACGGCGACAGACGCTCCTGGGTTCGATTCATAGAGCCGATGCCGGTATCGCCTTCGTCTACTCCCGGCGCACAACAACACCGGAATCACACGAACACTTACCCAGATCAACCTTAGGACTCCCATAGTAAGCCAATCGTGTGATCCTCGTAAAACACTTGTGTCACAAATTGCGCCATGCTAGCCCCAAAGTAGGAAGATTTTCTCCTCCGGGCACGACACGGGATCAGCTTTACGGCGAACAGCATAGCTCAACAGAATGCAGCAAGGGGCTGACCTTTGGGCCAGCCCCTTCTGTATTGCCTGTGTATAGCGTTTGTGCTGCCTCATTACACGTCGCGTGAGCGACGTCGAGAACCGCACGAAGTGCTCGAGGACGGCACGAAGTGCCGAAGTGCCTACTTGATGATTTCGGAGATGGTGCCGGCGCCTACGGTGCGGCCACCCTCACGGATAGCGAAGCGCAGGCCCTTTTCCATCGCCACCGGCGTGTGCAGCGTCACTTCCAGCTGT
>Ga0153956_1002541_pt1 | contig 13227 bp, 14 predicted proteins | sample TSFL040MetaG_FD_104704 | JGI IMG/M metagenome (GOLD analysis project Ga0153956, IMG submission 104704) | Attine ant fungus gardens microbial communities from Florida, USA - TSFL040 MetaG | ecosystem: Host-associated > Fungi > Mycelium > Unclassified | place: USA: Florida, Wekiwa Springs... | reverse complement strand
TCCCCATAGGTCACCTTCTCGGCGCCGTCGCGGCCGTTGAAATTGAGATCGTAGACGCGGTCGACGCCCTGCACATACATCGCGAGGCGTTCGAGGCCGTAGGTCAGTTCGCCCGCCACCGGCGCGCATTCGACGCCGGCGACCTGCTGGAAGTAAGTAAACTGCGAAACTTCCATGCCGTCGCACCAGCATTCCCAGCCGAGGCCCCAGGCGCCCAGCGTCGGGCTCTCCCAGTCGTCCTCGACGAAACGCACGTCATGCAGCGCCGTGTCGATGCCGATGGCTTTCAGCGACTGCAGATAGAGATCCTGCAGGTTCGCCGGCGACGGCTTCATGATCACCTGAAACTGGTAATAATGCTGCAGCCGGTTCGGGTTTTCGCCATAACGGCCATCCTTCGGCCGCCGCGACGGCTGCACATAGGCGGCGCGCCACGGCTTCGGACCGAGCGCGCGCAGCGTGGTGGCCGGATGAAACGTGCCGGCGCCCATTTCCATGTCGTAAGGCTGCAGGATAACGCAGCCCTGCTCGGCCCAGAACCGCTGCAGAGCGAGAATAAAGCCCTGGAACGAGCGTTCCGGGCGCATATGCGGAGGCAGGGAGTCCATGGTGTATCCGGGCCGTTTTTGAAGGATTCGCGCCGAGGCGATCAAGGCGGCGGACCGTATCCACGCGGCCATGGGGAATCAAGGCGATAGGATGGAGACGAGTCGCGGGGCGCCCGTGATTTGCAACCGGCCCTTCTTTCACCTCTCCCCGCCGGGGAGAGGTGAAAGAAGGGACAGGGACGGAGCTTCACCCCGGCCGATAGGCGCCGGTGACGGGATCACGGCGGAGGGTTTTGGGTTCGGGTGCGGTCTCGGCCATGCGAGCCTGCCGGGCGGCGTCGAGTTCCTGATTGACGCGCTTCACGGTCCGATAGGCCCAGCGGACCACGGCGGCGCTTCCGAGCGCACCGGCAATGGCGACCAACGGCGGCATTTGACTGTCCTTGCTCATCTGAGCCCCCTTCCCGGCAATGTCGCTCAGACGCGCCCGCTCCGCAATCTCAGAACCCGTAACGCGACCATAAAGCGCGGGTTTCCAATGCCGAGACGATCTGATCCGGCAGATCGGACAAAGCCCCTGTTTCCAGCTGCGCACCGCTGGACGACTTGCGGCCGCGCAGGCTCGACAACATCCCGGTCGGCGGCGCGATCACCGGCAGCTTCACCTTGTCGCCGTAGCGGCCGCGCAGCACCGAGCGCAGATCGCCGATGGCATCGGTGAGGCCGTAGGCGACGGACTGCGCACCGGCCCAATAAGCGCCCGAGAACAATTCATCCTCCGGCCCCTTCAGCCTGTGACCGCGGCTTTCCTTCACCAGATCGATGAAGATCGCGTGGATTTCGCGTTGAAGCGATTTCAGCCGGGCGACATCGTCGGGATTTTCCGGCTGGAACGGATCGAGCATCGCCTTGTGGGTGCCGGCCGTATAGAGGCGCCGCTCGACGCCGATCTTCCTGATGAGTTCATGAAAGCCGAAGGTTCCGCCGACCACACCGATGGAGCCGACGATGGACGACGGATCGACGAAAATCTCATCCCCGGCACAGGCGATCATGTAGCCGCCGGAGGCAGCGACATCCTCGACGAACACGAACACCGGCAGCTTCTTCTCCGCGGCAAGCTGGCGCACGCGCAGATAAATTTGCCGTGATTGCACCGGTGAGCCGCCCGGCGAATTCACGACCAGCGCGACGGCCTTAGCGTTTTTCGTTGCGAACGCCTTGTCCAGCAATTTGCCGACACCCGCGAGCGACATGCCGGGCCGCAGCGGCGTCACCGCGCCGATGGTGCCGGACAGCCGCACCACCGGAACCACCGCGGTCGCACGGCGAAAACGCGCCGGCAGCAGCCGCAAGATCGCCGCTTTCAAAGGAGAGTCGCTCATATGACGTTACCTCGACATGACAACCGATGACGGCATCGCGCACGGCGATGACATATCATTACGCGAGTTCGGACCACGGCAGCGCCGCCTGCCCTGCCAGAATTTTCTGAATACGGACATCGGGCACGCCCTGTGCGCCCCGCAGCGCAATGCCGGGATGAATGGCCGCGGGCGCCCGGCCACCCTTTACCGCACGCACCAGAATCCGGATCGCCGGCATCGCCGCGTCGCCATGCACGGGCATCAGCGCGAGCGAGCCGAAGCCGCGATCCAGCGCCATCAGCACATCCCCGATTCCATCGGCTCGCCAGATCATCGTCAGTACGCCGTTCGATTTCAGCACGCGGCGCGCGGCGTGAATCCAGCCGGCCAGCGTCTCCTCCGTCGCGACATGGGCGATCTCGCGCGCTTTGTCCGGCGAGGCGCGATGCCGCGCGGGGTCGTTGAAGGGCGGATTCATCAGCACCACATCGGCGCTGTCCGGAGGCAGGCCGGCCGCCGCGAAGGATTCCGGGCGCGCTGCGAGGTCGAGCGCGATCACATCGGCCGCGAGCCCGTTGGCGTCCGCGTTATGACGGGCAAGTTCCACAAACTGCGGATTGATATCGATCAGCGCCAGCGAAATGCCGGGCACGCGCGTTGCGACGGCCAGTCCGGCGGTTCCGACACCGGCACCGAAATCCACCACGCGCTGCCCGGGTCGTGCCGATGTCGCCGCCGCGAGCAGGATCGCATCGTGACCGGCGCGGTGGCCGGACGCCGGCTGCCGCAACAACAGCCTGCCACCCAGCACGCGGTCGTCCGTGGTCGCGATCGCCTCCCGCATCACGCGCCCTCGGCGCGCAATTCATGCGCCAGCCCGGCTTCGGTCAGCAGCTGGCGCGCCTGCTTCACATCGTCCTCATCCACTAGAAACCGGCGCGGGATCACACCGAGTGAGCCTTCCAATACGCTCATGTTCTGATCCAGCACGAGATGACGGATGCCGGCGCCGTCGAGCAGCACGCCCACGGCCGAAACCAGCACCACATCGTTGGTCCGCAGGATTTCGCGCAATCGATCACCATTCCTTGTTTCACGGCCGGTATATCCGGATTTGATCCAGGTTCCCTAGCCCTTGCCGCGCCCCTGCGCAGTTTCTATTGTGCGGACATATCGTTGACCGGGCCGTCCGATGCGTGAATTTACATGATTTTCGCGTCAATTCGGCCTATCAGGGCGTGCGTACCGGCCGTATCGGGCCGATTGCGCGAGTTCCCTGTCATTCGGAGACTACAGCGTGGCGGTGATTGTTCCTTTCGAGAGTCACGCAACAGCGTCGATCGATCAGCTCGTCAGCCTTGTCGCCGGGGACATGGAGCGCGTCAATGCGGCCATCCTGTCGCGCACCGGCTCCGAGGTCACCATGATTCCGGAGGTCGCCAACCACCTGATCTCGTCGGGCGGCAAGCGCCTGCGCCCGATGCTGACGCTGGCGATGGCGAGCCTCACCGGCTATTCCGGCGACGGGCACATCAAGCTCGCCGCATCCGTCGAGTTCATGCACACCGCGACCCTGCTGCATGACGACGTGGTGGACCAGAGCGAACTGCGCCGCGGCAAGCTGTCCGCGCGCATGCTATGGGGCAACGAGGCCAGCGTGCTGGTCGGCGATTTCCTGCTCGGCCAGGCGTTCCGCATGATGGTCGAGGTCGGCTCGCTGCGGGCGCTCGACATTCTATCCTCAGCCGCCGCCACCATCGCCGAAGGCGAGGTGATGCAGCTTGCCGCCGCCAAGAACACCGCCACCACGGAAGACGAATATCTCGCCGTGATCCGCGGCAAGACCGCCGAATTGTTCGCCGCCGCCTGCGAGGTCGGCCCCGTCATCGCGAACCGTCCGAAGGCCGAGGAAACCGCGGCCGCGAGTTTCGGCATGAATCTCGGCATCGCGTTCCAGCTTGTCGACGATGTGCTCGATTACGGCGGCAAATCCGCCAAGCTCGGCAAGAATGTCGGCGACGATTTCCGCGAGGGCAAGATCACGCTGCCGGTGGTGCTGGCATTCCGCCGCGGCAACGATGCCGAACGCGAATTCTGGATCAAGTCGCTGGAGCGCGGCGAGATCGGCGACAGCGACCTCGACCACGCCATCGGATTGATGACCAAGCACCGCGCGCTGGACGACACCATCAGCCGCGCCCAGCATTACGGCGCCATGGCCGTCGATGCCCTGGCCTTGTTCCCGCCGTCGCCGATGAAAACGGCGCTGGAACAGGTGGTCGCATTCTGCCTCGCGCGGACGCATTAGCGGCGGCACACTTGGAATAAGCGGCGGCGCTTGCTTTACCTCTCCCCACCGGGGAGAGGTAAAGGAAAGGGCTGAGTTCAAATCCGCGCTACGACATCCCTGATCAGCGTCGTGATCCGTCCGGTCGGCGATTCCAGTTGCTCCATGATCGCGAAGTGATGCGCGCTGGGGATTTCCTCGTAACTCACGGGCAGCCCGTGCTGCGCGCGATGCGCCGCGAAGTCCGCGGCTTGCTGACGCAGGATCGGCAGTTCGCCGCCGCCGGCGACGATAGCCAGCGGCTTGTTCGGGCCGACCGCCATCAGCGGCGACTGCCGCTTCGACATTGCCTCATCCAGCTTGAGCTTTTCGTTGAGATACGAATGGCGGATCGGCTCCAGATCGTAGATGCCGGAAATCGCGACGGCACCCTTCACTTTCGGATGCGACAGCGCCGTCGCGGTGAGATGGCCGCCGGCCGACCAGCCGGTCACCACGATTCGATCCGCATCGATGCCGAGCGCACCGCCCTGCGCCGCCAGCGCATCCACGCCGGCATGAATCTCGGCGACGATCTCGTCCAGCGTCGCATCCGGCGCCAGCGTGTAACCGATCACGGCGACATTGATGCCATGGGCGATGGGACCGGCCGCGAAGCAGGTGAAGAAATCCTTCGAGCGCATCTGCCAGTAGCCGCCATGGATCAACAGCAACACCGGGCCGCCCTCGGCGACCTTGATGAGATCGAAGGTGTTGCGCTCGCGCGGGCCGTAGGCGATGTCGAGATGCGCGGGATATTTCGCCTTCATCGCCTTGGACCGTTCAACCCAACCGTCGGAAATCGCACCGCTCTCGGCAACGGCCTTGCCGTTGTTGAGACCGGCATCGAGCTGTTCGCGCGACATCGCGCGCCAGTTGGAATCTCCGAACGGCTTATTCATGGCTGCATTCCTGCGTTGTGCGAGACGATATCGCTTTTAAATTCCATTCGATCAGAAAATAGTCTGGACCGCCATTCACCGAACCATCATGCTGCATCTGCCTTTTCTGCATCACACTGGAGACGTGCGTGACCTCCCATTCCGATCTCATCAAAGCAACGGCCTGCACCGTCGTCGATCAACTCAACACCGGCACCGTGACGCCGCTCGATCTGCTCGACGCGCTGGAAGCGCGCATCAAGGATGTGGATGGTCAGGTCAATGCATTGCCGATCCTGTGTTTCGATCGCGCGCGCGATCATGCGAAGGCGCTGATGAAAAAGCCGCTCGGCGAACGCGGCGTTCTCGCCGGCCTGCCGGTGCCGATCAAGGATCTCACCGCCGTCGCCGGCGTGCGCACCACCCAGGGCTCGCCGATTTTCAAGGATGTGGTGCCGGCCGCATCCAACATTCTCGTCGAACGCCTCGAAGACAGTGGCGGCGTGATCTACGCGAAGTCCAACACGCCTGAATTCGGCGCCGGCGCCAACACGTTCAACGAAGTGTTCGGCGCAACGCTCAATCCGTGGTATCTGTCGAAATCCGCCGCCGGCTCGTCCGGCGGCGCGGCGGCGGCGCTGGCCAGCGGCACCGCCTGGATCGCGCATGGTTCGGACATGGGCGGCTCGCTGCGCAATCCCGCCAGCTTCTGCGGCATCGTCGGCCTGCGTCCGAGCGTAGGCCGTGTAGCGGCGACACCCAATATCGCGCTGGCCCGGATGCTGAGCGTGCAAGGCCCGATGGCGCGCACGGTGGAAGACCTCGCGCTGATGCTCGACGCCATGAGCGGCGAACATCCCGCCGACCTGATCTCGCTGCCGAAGCTGCCGGAGACGTTCCGCTCCGCCGCGCGCTCGGGCCGCAAGCCGAAGCGCATCGCTTACTCGCCCGACCTCGGCATCACCCCGGTCGATCCCGAAGTCGCGGCGCTCACCCGCAAGGCGGCCGAACGGTTCGCCGAAGCCGGCGTCATCGTAGAGGAAGCGCATCCAGACCTGCGCGAGGCGCACGAATGTTTCCACGTTCTGCGCGCCTATGATTTCGCGATCTCCAAACTCGGCCTGCTGCGCGACCACCGCGACAAACTCAAGCCGGAGGTGATCTGGAATATCGAGGAAGGGCTCAAGCTGAACGTCGAGGATGTCGCCAAGGCGGAAATGCAGCGTGTCGCCATCGCGGCACGCGCACATGAATTCTTCCAAAAGTACGACCTGCTGCTGTGCCCGGCGACCATCACGCCGCCGTTCCCGATCGAGCAGCGCTATCTTGCCGAGTGCAACGGCACCAAATTCGACAATTACGTGCAGTGGCTGGGTATCGTCTATGCGATCACCCTCACCTGCTGCCCGGCGCTGTCGATGCCCTGCGGATTCACCGCCGCCGGCCTGCCGGTCGGCCTGCAAGTGGTCGGCCCGCCGCGCGGCGAAGCCGCGCTGCTCGCCGGCGCCCGCGTGCTGGAGGACATCCTGGGCCTGCAGACCACGACGCCGATCGATCCGCGGCCGGCGAAGTGATCTGCAGAGGTAATGTGTAGGGTGGGCAAAGGCGCTCTTGCGCCGTGCCCACCACCCACGCTCCAGACAAAGATGGTGGGCACGCTACGCTTTGCCCACCCTACAAATCGCCCCGCCTCGCCATCCGGCTCGAACCTTCGTATAAGTCATATTGTCGCATGTCGCGGCGATATCCGGAATACGAGGGCTCCACGTGGCTGATTCATTCGCACCGCCGGCGGACGGCAAGCTTCATTTCGACGATGCCAGTAAACGCATCAAGGCGATCTTCATCGGCTCGATGGGCAATCTGGTCGAATGGTACGACTTCTACGCTTACACCGCCTTCGCGCTGTATTTCGCGCCTGCCTTCTTTCCGCACAGCGATCCGATCGTTCAGCAGCTCAATGCCGCCGTCCTGTTCGCCGCGACCTTCCTGATGCGCCCGCTCGGCGGCTGGCTGTTCGGCTATCTTGCCGACCAATACGGACGCCGCATCTCGCTGACGATCTCCGTGCTCTGCATGTGCTTCGGCTCGCTGATCATCGCGGCCTGCCCGACCTATGCGACCATCGGCGTCGCTGCACCGGTCATCCTCGCCATCGCCCGCGTCGTTGAAGGTCTTAGCCTCGGCGGCGAATACGGCGCCAGCGCCACTTATCTCTCGGAAGTCGCCGATCCCAACCACCGCGGTTTCTATTCGAGCTTCCAGTATGTCACCCTGATCGGCGGTCAGCTCACTGCGATCATCGTGCTGCTGCTCCTGCAGAAGGTGTTCCTCACCGAGCAGGAATTGAAGGACTGGGGCTGGCGCATTCCGTTCGTGATCGGCGCGATGCTGGCGATCTTCACCGCCGTCATGCGCCGCGACATGCATGAGACTGAACAATTCGAAGCGGCCAAGCAGAGCGCCAAACCGCGCGGCTCATTGCGCGCGCTGATGGCCTATCCGCGCGAACTGCTGCTGGTGGTCGGCCTCACCGCCGGCGGCACCGCGGCGTTCTACACCTTCACCACCTATATGCAGACCTTTGTGAAACTCTCGGTCGGCCTCACCGCCGACCAGACCACTACGGTAATCTTCGGCACGCTGGTGTTCGCCTGCATCCTGCAGCCGATCTACGGCGCGATCTCGGATCGCATCGGCCGCAAGCCGCTGCTGATCTTCTTCGGCGTCGCCGGCACGCTGACGACGGTGCCGATCCTCTCCGCCCTGCAGGGCACCAAATCGGCCTGGACCGCCTTCCTTCTGATCTGCGGCGCCTGGATCTTCACCGCCGGCTACACCTCGATCAACGCCGTCGTGAAAGCGGAACTGTTCCCGACCAATATCCGCGCCCTCGGCGTCGGCGTGCCCTATGCGCTGACGGTGTCGATCTTCGGCGGCACCGCGCCGGCGATCGCGCTCTATTTCAAGAGCATCGGTCACGAGAACTGGTTCTACTACTATCTCTCGGGCATGATCTGCCTGTCGCTGATCATCTACGCCACCATGCGCGACACCAAGCACAACTCCGCGATGCACCGCCACGAATGACGGCATCGTCTGCGTTGTTCCCGTGTCCCCCAAAACTCCAACAATGTGAAACGGTGCCGTTAACCTTTCTTAAAGATGTTGCTCGCAGCGAGCGTGCTGCGTGGTAGACCTCTTGCGAACCGAAAGAATCAGTTTCGCGCTGCAGATTGTTTGGAAAGTGCATGAGCCAGACCCTGTCCTACCGCTCCACCCACGCTCCGCTTCCCGATCAGGAGCAGAAGCAGGCGGCGTTGAGCTATCTCAACGAGGCCTGGGCTGAAGCGCGCCATGACGGGGTGGACGGCGACTGCCTCGCGCAGGCCAGCCTGTTCGCCGCCTTTGCCGAACTGGTCGGCACCTATGGCGAGGATGCGGTGGCGAAATTCGTCGAAGGCCTGCCGACGCGCGTGCGCAACGGCGAGTTTTCGCTGACGCTGGCACGGCAATAAGATTTCTCTCACTGTCGTCGTCCGGCTTGACCGGACGATCCAGTAACCTCGGTCGCTGCGGCGTTTACTGGATCGCCCGCTTTCGCGGGCGATGACAGCAAGAGCGTGGTTACGCCTTCAACGTCTCCAGAAACTTCACCGTCTCGCCCTGCGACGGCGTGACCAGTTCGCCCTGCCACATCACGCGGTTGCCGCGGACGAAGGTGCCCACCGGCCATCCCTTCACCGCAAGCCCGTCATAGGGCGTCCAGCCCGCCTTCGACGCAACCCATTCGTTGGTGATGGTTTCGCTGCGCTTCAGATCGACCACGGTGAAATCGGCATCGTAGCCGGCAGCGATACGGCCCTTCAGCGCCATGTTGAACAGCCGCGCCGGGCCGGCGCTGGTGAGATCGACGAAGCGGGCCAGCGACAGCCGACCGGCATTGACGTGATCCAGCATCAACGGCACCAGCGTCTGCACGCCCGTCATGCCCGAAGGCGACGCCGGGTAGACCTTCTGCTTTTCCGCAAGCGTATGCGGCGCGTGGTCGGAGCCGAGCACATCGACGATGCCCTGCTCGATGCCCTTCCAGATGCCGGCGCGATGTTCGGCATCGCGCACCGGCGGATTCATCTGCGCCAGCGTGCCCAGGCGCTCGTAGCATTCCGGCGCCGCCATGGTGAGGTGATGCGGCGTCGCCTCGCAGGACGCCACGTCCTTGTGGTCGCGCAGATAGTCGATTTCCTGCCGCGTGGAGATGTGCAGCACATGGATGCGCTTGCCGCTCTCGCGCGCGAGCGCAACGAGGCGCTGCGTCGCCATCAGCGCCGCGACTTCATCACGCCACACCGGATGCGAACGGGCATCGCCCTCGATGCGCAGCCCTTTACGTTCGTTGAGGCGGAATTCGTCCTCGGCGTGAAAGGCCGCGCGGCGTCGGATCACCTGAAAGATGCGGCGCAGGCTGTCATCGTCTTCCACCAGCAAGGCGCCGGTGGAGGATCCGATGAAGACTTTCACGCCGGCGCAGCCGGGCGCGCGTTCCAGCTCCGGAAGATCCTGCACGTTGTCGCGCGTGCCGCCGATGAAAAACGCATAATCGCAATGCATGCGGTGATGGCCGCGCTTCACCTTGTCGGTGAAGGTGGCCTCATCGACGGTGAGCGGGTTGGTGTTCGGCATTTCGAACACCGCCGTGACGCCCCCCATCACGGCGCTGCGTGAACCGCTTTCGAGGTCTTCCTTGTGATCGAGTCCCGGCTCGCGAAAGTGCACCTGGGTGTCCATCACGCCGGGCAGGATATGCAGCCCGGTGCAGTCGATGGTCTTGCCGGCCTGTTCCGGCATGAAACTGCCGAGCGCGGCGATGCGGCCGTCGCGGATACCGATGTCGCGCGCACCCTCACCGTCCTGATTGACGACGGTGCCGTTCTTCAAAATCGTGTCGAAAATCTGGGTCATGCGTTCTCATCACAGCTTGCGGGTGCCGCGCACGGACCGCGCGGGCCTTGTTGTGGGCATCTTAGCGGCATAACTTTGCAGATGATATCCGTCAGCCGCGATTCACCCGCGTCGCCTCCTCGTTTTCTTGGACTTATTCGAGATTTACCCGATGAAAGCAGCGTTTCTCCCTGATCGAGGTGTGGTGAAGATCGCCGGCGACGACGCCCTCGCCTTCCTCAACAACCTCATCACCTCGGACATCGGCGACCTCGCACCTGGGCAGGCGCGGTTCGGCGCGCTGTTGACGCCGCAAGGCAAGATCGTGGTCGATTTTCTGGTCACTGCGGAGCACGGCGGCGGCCTCCTGATCGACTGCCCGCGCGACCTCGCGCAACCGCTCGCCACCAAGCTCGGCTTCTACAAACTGCGGGCCAAGGTGACGGTGGAGAACCTGTCCGACAAGTTCGGCGTGCTTGCGGTATGGAACGGCGAACCGGCGACAAAGCCGGAACCGGCCTTCACCGATCCACGCGATGCGGCGCTCGGCGCACGTGTTCTGGTGCCCGCCGATCAGGCGGAGACGACAGCCAAGCTGCTGGGGGCGGAATTCGTCGACGCGGCCGCCTACGAGGCCCATCGCATCACACGCGGCGTGCCGCGCGGCGGCACCGATTTCGCCTATGGCGACGCATTTCCGCATGAAGCGAACATGGATCGCCTGGCCGGCATCGCTTTCGACAAGGGCTGCTATATCGGCCAGGAAGTGGTGTCCCGCATGCAGCATCGCGGCACCGCACGCACACGCATCGTTCCGGTGACATTCGATGGTCCGGCCCCCACAGCCGGCACGGAAATTCGCGCCGCCGACAAGCCGATCGGCACCCTGGGCGCGTCGGCGGCGGGCCGTGGCCTCGCGCTGATCCGCACCGACCGCGCCCTTGATGCGCTCGACGCCGGCGCGGCGCTGCAGGCCGGCGACATCACCATTCATCTTGCCGATCCCGAGGCCGTCCGCGCCGCCGCCGTAAAGACAACCGCATGAGCAAAGCGCCGATCACCCATGCCGACGGCAAGACCCGCTGCCCGTGGCCGGGCGAAGACCCGTTCTACATGGCCTATCACGACACCGAATGGGGCGTGCCGGAATATGACGATCGCGCACTGTATGAAAAGCTGATCCTCGATGGCTTCCAGGCCGGGCTGTCGTGGATCACGATCCTGCGCAAGCGCGACAACTTTCGCGCGGCATTCGACGATTTCCAGCCAGAGAAGATCGCGCGCTATAGCGAGAAGAAAGTTCATGCGCTGATGAACGATGCCGGCATCGTGCGCAACCGCGCCAAGATCGAAGGCGCGATCCTCAGCGCCAAGGGCTATCTGAAGATCATGGAGGGCGGCCCGGGTTTCTCGGCATACCTGTGGGATTTCGTCGGCGGCGAGCCGATCGTCAACAATTTCAAGACCCATGCCAGCGTGCCGGCCTCGACGCCGCTGTCGGTGAAAATCTCCAAGGAGTTGCAGGCGCGCAATTTCAAGTTCGTCGGGCCGACCATCGTGTACGCCTTCATGCAGGCAACCGGCATGGTCAACGACCATCTCACCTCCTGCCACTGCCATGCGCTGTGCAGCAAGAAGAAGCGCGCACCGCGGCTCAAGGCGACGTGATGGCGAAGGCAATCACGACGAACGGCACCGCGCGTGCGTGGCAGCGCATGCTGTCCGGCCGCCGGCTCGATCTGCTCGATCCCTCGCCGCTCGATATCGAGATCGGCGACATCGCCCACGGCCTCGCCCGCGTCGCCCGCTGGAACGGGCAGACCCGTGGCGCGCATATCTTCTCAGTGGCGCAGCACACCTTGCTGGTGGAAGCCGTACTATGCGAGCAGACGCCGCGTGCCGATCGCGATATTCGCGTCGCCGCGCTGATGCACGATGCACCCGAATATGTGATCGGCGACATGATCTCGCCCTTCAAGGCGGTGATCGGCGGCGCCTACAAGGTGATCGAGCACCGCTTGCTCACCGCGATCCACATGCGCTTCGGCCTGCCGGCGGAACTCGACTCGAAAGTGACGAAGCTGATCAAGAATGCCGATATGGGCGCCGCCTATCTCGAAGCGACGCGGCTCGCCGGCTTTGCGGAGGCCGAAGCGAAGCGGCTGTTCGGCAAGGATCCCCTCCTTCCGCTACCGGTCGAGGAGGATTACCTGACGCCGTGGCCGGCCGGCAAGGCGGAGAAGCGGTTCCTTGAACGCTTCAAGGCGCTGACGGCGGCGTGACATGGACGGCTCGCTCGCGGTAGAAAGACCGTCATGATCTATGTGTGCTCCCTCGCCGACCTGCATGCCACCGTCAAGGAGACGGGTGCGAGTCACGTGCTGACCATCATGGCCAATGTCGCCCAGGTGGTGCGGCCGGAGACGGTACGCGACGACAATCACCTGCGGGTGCAGGTGGACGACATCACCGAAGCCGCGGACGGTTTCGTCGTGCCGAGCGACATCCATGTCGCGCAGATCATGGACTTCGTGCGCGATTGGGATCGCGCCGCACCGCTCGTCATCCACTGCTATGCCGGCATCTCGCGCTCTACCGCCAGCGCCTTTACTGCGGCCTGCATGCTCAATCCGGGTCGCGACGAACACGAGATCGCGCAACGCATCCGCGCGGCATCGCCGATCGCCTCGCCGAACCGGTTGATCGTCTCGCTCGCCGACAAGGCCCTGCAACGCAACGGCCGCATGATCCGCGCGCTGGAGAATATGGGACCGGGCAGCCTGACGGTGACAGGCAAGCCATTCCGCATCGATCTGGATTGATGCGGGGAATTTCACGCAAGGCGTGAACGGTACGCTCGCCAACGAATACTAAACTTCTACGGCCTCCGCTTTCTTCCCTTCTCCCCCGCGCACAACGAAGTTGTGCTAGGTGGGAGAAGGTGGCACGGGCGAAGCCCGTGACAGATGAGGGGTAGCCGCAAAGCTCGGAGCTTGTGGTTACCCCTCACCCGTCTGCGCGCCTGCGGCGCGCATCCACCGTCTCCCACAAGGGGAGAGCGACTATCTGGGTTGTCAAGTTGCAAGGGCATATTTTTCTCGCGCTTGGCGTGCTTTCGCGTTGAGGCGGACGAGGAATTTGCGGGCCAGCGCGATCCGCGCCAC
>Ga0153956_1002539_pt1 | contig 13232 bp, 12 predicted proteins | sample TSFL040MetaG_FD_104704 | JGI IMG/M metagenome (GOLD analysis project Ga0153956, IMG submission 104704) | Attine ant fungus gardens microbial communities from Florida, USA - TSFL040 MetaG | ecosystem: Host-associated > Fungi > Mycelium > Unclassified | place: USA: Florida, Wekiwa Springs... | reverse complement strand
CGCGGTGATGGGCGCCGAGGGTGCGGTCAACATCGTCTACCGCAACGACATCAAGAACTCGCCCACCCCGGAAGAGCGGCGCGCGACCCTGATCGCCGATTACAAGGCGCACTTCGCCAATCCGTACGCGGCGGCCGAACGCGGATACATCGACGACGTGATCGAGCCGCGCCAGACCCGGGCGAAGATGATCAAGGCGCTGCGGACCCTCCAGACCAAGCGCGTCGCCCAGCCCCGCCGCAAGCACGGCAACATTCCGCTCTAGGCCGGACCGAAACCGGAGAGCTCCGAGCCCACCATGACCAGTTTCACGATCAGCCAGACCGCCACGCCGCAGGAAGCCGCGGCGATCGCCGCGGCGATCCAACGCTTCACCCAGGACACCGCGGTGGCCGCCCCGGCCGAGACCGCCGGCATCGATCCCTGGCTGAAGGCGGCCCTCGAAGAGGGCGTATCGGCCAAGGAAGCGTTCGGCCCAGGCCAGCCGTTCGGCGTCCTCTGACTCATATTCACATAGGGTTCAAACCCTGAAACAGGCATCTGGCTCTCAGGGAGGTCGGCTCAGGTCCTCGACCGCGGTTCTCGCGGTCGTGTCGGTGCTCGTCCTCGTCGTCGGCGTTTCACAGCTCCTGATCGGCCCCGGGCGGACCGGCATCACGACCGACGAGCCGACCCAGGTGGAGCGCACGCAGAACTGGCTCGACGGGGGCGACTACGTGCCGGCGGAACTGATCGGCATCGCCGGCTCAGCCGACAGCAAGTACGTGTACGGCCCGGCCTTCGCGCTTGTCGCCCACGCAGTGAACGTGATCTCCGGCAACGAGGAATGGGGATCGGTGTCGTGGGAGCAGGGAGCGGCTCTGGTCCGCCATCGCATGGCAGCTGTCTTCGCTCTGCTCACGGCGATCGTCGTCGGACTGGTGATCGCCTTCACGACAGGATCCAGGCTGATCGGTCTCTGGGCCGCGGCGGCTCTGCTGGCGATCCCGATCTGGATCGGCATGGGGTTCTTCAATCCCAAGGACACTCCGGCGGCTGCCGGCTACACCTTCTTCACGGCGGCCTTGATCCTCGCCCTGCGTCCCGGGCGAGAACGATGGCGTCCCGAGAGGTGGGATCTCCCGGTCTTTCTCCTGGCCGGCTTCGGAGTCTTCTTCGCGGTCGGCACTCGGCTGGCCATGTGGATGTCCCTGCTGCTCTCCCTGCTGGTCTTTGCGCTTCTCGCCATACAGTCGACCCGAGCGGGGGGCGGCCCTCTCAGGTGGCCCGCCCTGATCGCCGGCTCCGCCCTGGGCCTGGCCTGCCTGATCGTCATCTACCCGGGAGCCTTCGCCCATCCGCTCGCCTTCGTCACCCAGACGCTCGGCAATTCCTCCAGCTACTCGTGGATCGGGGTCACGCTCACGGCCGGCAGGCTGCTCCCGGAGCATCCGCCATGGTGGTATCTGCCGGCTTGGGCGTTTGCCTCCACGCCCGTGCTGATCGGGCTGGCCGCGTTGGCCGGGAGCGCCGCGACGGCCGTCAGCCTCTGGCGCACCGGCCGCGCCAAGCTGTTGCTCGCCAGGCCGATCGGAAGGCGGCAGACCACCGCCCTGTTGGCCCTCGGCCAACTGCTGATCCTCCCGGTAGCGAGCATGGTCATGGGATCGACCATGTACTCGGGGCTTCGGCAGCACCTCTACATGGTGCCCGCCCTGGCGATGTTGGCCGGCCTCGGAGCCGCGTGGCTGCTCGGCTGGAACCGGAGCCGCCGATCGGGCTCGGCATGGACCTGGATCCTCACCTGCGGCTTGGTCCTGGCCCTGGTCATGCCGACCGTCTCCCAGCTGATGCTCTTCCCCTACGACTACGTATACGTGAACCCGATCGCCGGCCTCAAGGGAGTCGACGATCGCTGGGAAGGCGACTACTGGTTCGCCAGCCTGAAGGAAGCCACCGACAAGGTCCCGGCGGGGGAGGTCAAATACTGCGGTGGTGTGTTTCCCGATCGCGATTTCGATCCGGATAGCCTGCGTCCCTGCCCGAGCTGGTACATCCCGTACTCCGGCCAGCCGCGCCGACCCGTTCCCCCGGGCCCCGGCCAGAGGTGGACGTTGCTCGAACGCCGCGGAGGCTCCGGGTATCCCCCGGCCTGCACGCCCGAGACCGCGGTGACCCGACGACTCTGGGGAGAGACGCTGGTCCTCTCCTATGTGGTCCGCTGCTGAGCAGCGTCCCTCGCGCTTGCCGGTCGGAGCAACTACGATCGGGACAAACCAACCGAGGAGGAGTTCATGGCGGTAGTGAAAATCATCGAGCTGGTCGGCAGCTCACGGGTTTCGACCGATGACGCGGCCCAGCAGGCGCTGAAGCAGGCGCAGGACTCGCTCCGGAACATCCGCGCCGTGGACATCGTCTCGACCGGCATCCGCGGCGAGAACCTCGACGAGTATCGGGCCCACGTCCGCGTCGCCTTCCTGATCGAAGGCAAGGACGTCACTTAACTGCAGTCGGGCTGGCCTTCGCCAGCCCTCCCTGCTCAACCCGCCCCTCCCATTCGAAGCAACCCCTTGCTACCTTTCTCTGCCCATGTCTGATCAAGAAGCAGTCGAAGTCCAGCCGTTCGAACGTACTTCCGCCGAGGTCGCGGAGCTGATCGGTGGCGGTGCGCGTCTGATCGACGTGCGGACCGCTCATGAGCATGAGGCGGCGCATCTTGCCGACTCCGAACGGATCGGGCTCGAGGAACTGCTCGGGCGCCGTGACGAGATCTCGAAGGATCAGACGGTCGTCTTCTACTGCCGGGTCGGCAACCGGTCCCGCATGGCGGCCGAGGCGTTCTCCGAGGCGGGCTACGACGCCCACAACCTCTCCGGCGGCATCGTCCAATGGATCGAAGACGGCCAGCCGATCGAACCGGCCGACGGATACGTAGCCGAACCCGGCGAAGCCGCCGCCATCCTCGAAGCCCGAGCGAGAGATAGTAAGAAGTCGGCTAGCTAACGCTCTGCCTCCAGGTTGAACCCGCCGGGTGGCGGTACGGGCGAGCGGCCCGAACGACCGTGAGATCTGAGTTGGTGGCGATTATCGCCCTCAACTCAGATCTCACGGTGTGACCTCAAGCAACTCGTTAACCGAGAAGCAAGCCGGTTTGCAGGCTAATACCTGAAATCCGGTCAGGTTTTGGTCTTTTTGCTAGCCTTGACGATCCTAAACTTCGTCAAGTCCCTTTTCTTCCAGGAGGAAGCATGGAGCCCACTTCGGCCCCGTCCAAACCAAAACTCGCTGACAAGCCCAAGCCGAAACCCGGTGACAAGGGGGTCGAGCAGGAAGAGGGCAAGCTCCAGGAGGGCAAGGGCAAGCTCGGAACCCTGACCAACCCGGAGACCTACGACAACGTCCCCGGCCACATCATCCCGATCATCGAGGAGGAGTTCGTCGACTTCGACGGCGAAGCGACCAAGTTCCTCGACGGCCAGACCCCTGAGGACCAGTTCATCGGATTCCGCCTGAAGCAGGGCGTCTACGGCCAGCGCCAGCCCGGCGTGCAGATGGTCCGCGTGAAGCTGCCCTTCGGCGGCGTCACCCCGGAGCAGATGGATGCCTTCGCTGACGCGGTCGAGACCTACGCCCCTCTGGACAAGGGTCACATCACGACCCGCCAGAACATCCAGATCCACCACATCCCGCTGAACCAGATGGTCCACATGCTGCGGGATCTCGCGCCCAGCGGGCTTTCTTCCCGCGAAGGCTGCGGCAACACGGTCCGCAACGTGACCGGGGATCCGTGGGCCGGCGTCGCCGCCGACGAGATCTTCGACCCCACTCGGTACGCCGGCGCCTACACCCGCTACTTCGTCCGCCATCCGACGACGCAGCTGATGCCGCGGAAGATCAAGACATCCTTCACCGGCTCCGACGCGGACCGGGCGATGAGCGGGATCCACGACATCGCTTTCCTCAGCCGGATCAAGGACGGGGTCAAGGGCTTCGAGATCCGGGTCGGCGGCGGCACTTCGATCATGCCCCGCGTCGCCCCGACTATCTACGACTTCGTCGAGGCCGAGAACGGCGACTACATCAAGCACGCCGAGGCGATCCTGCGGGTCTACGACCGCCAGGCCTGGCTGCGCCCGAACCGCGCCCGCGCCCGGATCAAGGTCCTGGTCGACAAGGTCGGGATCGAAGAGGTCCGCCGCATGGTCGACGAGGAGCTCAAGGGCGACTGGGTCAACGAGCGGAACTTCTCGATCGACCACCTCGTCTTCGACGTCGACGAGGAAGCCTCTCTGACCGAACCTCTGGCCCCGACCGGTTCCCCGAACGGCGACCGGGCCGAGTTCGACCGCTACCTCGAAGCCAATGTCCAGCCGCAGCGGCAGGACGGCTACTTCACGGTCGAGGTCAAGGTCGTCCGTGGTGACCTCACCCCGGAGCAGTTCCGCGGCCTCGGCCAGATCATGCGGGACTTCACCGGCGGCTTCGCCCGGATGACCGTCCAGCAGAACATCGTGCTCCGCTGGGTCCGCGAGGATTCGCTCTACGACGTGTGGAAGCGGCTCGGCGAGCTCGGCCTCGACGATGTCGGCCCGCGCCGGATCACCGACGTGGTCTCCTGCCCCGGCACCGACTCCTGCAAGATGGGCATCACCTCCTCGATGGGCCTCAACCAGGCGATCCAGGAGCGGGTCGAGTCAATGGAGATCACCGATCCGCTGACCCGTGAGATCCACATCAAGATGAGCGGTTGCCCGAACGGCTGCAGCCAGCATCACGTCGCCAACATCGGCTTCTACGGTGCCTCGCTGAAGGTCGGCGGCAAGACCATCCCGGCCTATGTCCCCCATCTCGGCGGCAAGTACACCGACGGCGACACCATCTACGGCACCCGCCTGAAGTCCCGCCTTCCCGCCCGCCGCGTCCCGGACGCGGTCGAGCGCTGGATCCGCCTGTACGAGTCGGACCGCGAGGAGGGCGAGGTCTTCAACGCCTTCGTCGAGCGGGTCGGCACGGCGCGCATGGAGGAAGAGGTCAAGGAGCTGACCATGCCGGTCGACTTCAGCCTCGACACGATGCAGATGTTCATCGATTGGCAGCGCTCCGACCCGTACAAGGTCGAGCGTGGCGAAGGTGAGTGCGCCGTCTAGAGCGTCCCTGATGGAACCGTCCACGACACTCAGCCCGGCGGAAGCCGAAGCGGCGCGTAAGGCCGAGGAGGCCACCCGCGCTCTGGCCGAGCGTTTCGACGCCGAGGCGGAAGCCGCGCGGCTGGAGCCGCTCGATGCCACCGCGGTGTTGGAGTGGGCCTTCGAGCAGTTCGGACAGGACATGTACATCGCCTGCTCGTTCCAGAAGACGAGTTCGGTCGTCATGCACCTGGCGACCGAGGTCAACCCGGACGCGCGTTTCTTCTACCTCGACACCGACTTCCTCTTCCCGGAGACATACGAGACCAGGGACCGCCTGGCCGAGCATTTCGGGGTCGAGTTCGAGCGGTGGCACGGGATGACCCCGGAAGCGCAGGCGCAGCAGTTCGGCGACCAGCTCTGGAAGAAGGACCCGGACGCCTGCTGCGGGATCCGCAAGGTCGACCCGATGCGACGCGCGCTCTCCACGGTCGACGCCTGGGTCGCCGGCATCCGCCGCGAGGACTCGGCCACCCGCGCCAAGTCGCCCAAGTTCATGTGGGACAAGAAGTTCAACATCTGGAAGTTCAATCCGATCGCGGACTGGACCGAGCGCGATGTCTGGACCTATCTCCACAAGCACGGCATTCCCTACAACCCCCTGCACGATCAGGGTTATCCCTCGATCGGATGCACGCACTGCACCCGCCCGGTCCTGCCCGGACAGTCGTCCCGAGACGGCCGCTGGTCCGGGTCCGGCAAGACGGAGTGCGGCATCAACTAGTCGTTTCGGGGCGGCATCTGGCGCCCATAACGGCTAGGCTGCGGAATTCCCCACTATTCCTGTCAACATTCCCCGAACCGTGAGCGTGACCATGACTGAACTAGCCCTCCAGCTTTCCGAGCGACAGACCGCCGACTTCGAGATGATCGGCAACGGCGGTTTTGCACCGCTCACGGGCTTTCAGGGCTCGGCGGACTGGCAGCGGGTCTGCGACGAGATGAGAACTGCCGGGGGAGAGTACTGGCCGATCCCGATCACTCTCCCGACCGGCCTCGAGTGCGCCGTCGGCGACGTGATCAAGCTCACCTCGGACGAGGGCAAGGCGCTCGGCTCGATCACCGTCGAGGAGATCTTCGAGCGGGACCTGGATCACGAGGCGAAGTCGGTCTACACCACGACCGATCTCGAGCATCCGGGCGTCGCCGCGATCCACGAGGAAGGCACGCGCTGCATCGCCGGCCCGATCGAGGTCGAAACGCTGCCGGATCACGAGGAGGCTTTTCAGCGCCGGTACCTGACCCCGGCCGAGTCGAAGCAGGCATTCGCCGACCGCGGCTGGAATCGCGTCGTCGCCTTCCAGACCCGGAACCCGATCCACCGCGCCCACGAGTACCTGACCAAGGCGGCTCTGGAAGTCTCCGACGGGCTCTTCATCCACCCGCTGATCGGCAAGACCAAGGCCGGCGACATCCCGGCCGACGTGCGGATGAAGTGCTACGAGCTGCTGATGGAGGACTACTACCCGAACGACCGCGTGATCCTCGGTGTCAACCCGTCGAAGATGCATTACGCCGGCCCGCGCGAGGCCGTGCTCCACGCGATCGTCCGCCGTAACTACGGCTGCACCCACTTCATCGTCGGCCGCGACCACGCCGGCGTCGGCGATTACTACGGCACCTACGACGCGCAGAAGATCTTCGAAGGCATCGACCTCGACGAGCTCGGCATCGAGCCGCTGATGTTCGAGCACACTTTCTGGTGCCACAAGTGCGAGGGCCTTGCCTCGAACAAGACCTGCCCCCATGACGCCGAAGACCGACTTTTCCTTTCCGGCACCAAGGTCCGCGAGATGCTGGGCAACGGCGAGATGCCGCCGCCCGAGTTCTCCCGCCCCGAGGTCGCCCAGATCTTGATTGACGCTTACAAGGAGGACAACTAACCAATGTCAGACAGCAAGGGATTCACCCTCTGGTTCACCGGGCTCTCGGGTGCCGGCAAGACCACCATTTCCGAGATCGTCGCCAAGGAGCTGACCGCGCGCGGCTCCAAGCTCGAGATCCTCGACGGCGACATCGTCCGCGAGAACCTCTCCAAGGGCCTGGGCTTCTCGAAGGAAGACCGTGACATCAACATCCGTCGCATCGCCTTCGTAGCCGACCTGCTCTCCCGCAACGGCGTCCCGGTGATCACCGCCGCGATCTCGCCCTACCGCGCCCTGCGGGACGAGGCCCGCGAGATGATGGGCGACCGCTTCATCGAGGTCTACATCGAGGCTTCGGTCGACGTCTGCGCCGAGCGTGACGTCAAGGGCCTCTACGCCAAGGCTTTCGCCGGCGAGATCAAGGAGTTCACCGGTGTCTCCGACCCGTACGAGGCCCCGGAGAACCCGGAGATCTCCCTCAAGACCGCCGAAGAGGAGCCGGAGGAGTCAGCCGCCCGTCTGCTGACCTACCTGGAGGAGCGCCAGCTTATCCCGGTCGCTGTCGTTTCCTAGAGCAGAAAAGCGAACCGAGCGCGGAAACTCCCACCTACGGGAGTTTCCGCGCGCAGTTCCCGGGGCGGGCCTTTTGGCCCGCCCTTGTTGCGTCTAAGGCTTGGGGGGGACGGCCGGCTGGCCCAGATCGTAGGTCTGGTAGGCGCCGAACCGGCTGAAGGTCTTGTGGGTGGGGCCGTGGAAGTCCGATGACGCCGTGGCGGTGACGCCCAGCTCGTTGGCGAGGTCGAGCAGGTGCTTCGTCTGCGCCTTGGTGTGAGAGGGGTAGAAGACCTCGATGCCGCCGATGTCCAGCGCGCGGATCAACTCCTCCACCTGTTCGGGGACCTTGACGTCCCAGTACGGGTGGGCGATCACCGGCACGCCGCCGGCCTCGCGGATCGTGGCGCAGGCTTCGTTGGCGTCGGGCCACCGTCGGGAGACGAAGGCCTTGGCGCCGGGCACCAGCCACTCCTCGAAGAACGGGCCGAGGTTGCCGGTCGCCCCGGCCGCCTTGGCGATGTGGGGCCGGCCGATCGCGTCGGCGGCGCCCGCTTCGCGCACCGCGTCCTCAAAGGTCACGTCGAAGCCATGGTCCTGAAGGTTCTTGATGATCTCCTTCGCCCGATCGCGCCGCTCGTCCTGGGCTCGTTCGCAGGCCGGGGTGATCTTCTCCACGTCGACCCAGTAGCCGCAGATGTGGAGATCCTCCGCGTACTTGTGAACCGAGGACATCTCGACCGCGGGAACGATCTCGACCCCGAGCCGCTCCCCGGCCTCGACCGCCTCCGGAACCCCGGCCACCCCGTCATGGTCGGTCAGAGCCAGAACCTCGACCCCGGCCTTGGCTGCCTCTTCCACCACGCCGGCAGGCTCGAGTTGACCATCGGAGATAACGGAATGCGACTGGAGTTCGATCATCCCGAAGAATCCTAGGTCAGTATCGCCACGAGCGGAGCCGGCCCAACCATCCTTTTCTTCTGTGGGACGGCGGGTTTGACTGGGAGGCCCGGCGAAGCCGGTGCGGACTTGTTTTAAATAGGATTCCCCGGCTATGTTTTCGAAGATCCTGATCGCCAATCGTGGCGAAATCGCCATCCGTGTCGCCCGCGCCTGCAAGGAGATGGGGATCACCTCCGTCGCCGTGTACTCGGAGGCCGATCGGGATGCTCCGCACGTCAAGTCCTGCGACGAGGCTTTCCTGATCGGACCGGCGGTTCCGGCCGAAAGCTACCTCTCGATCGAGAAGATCATCCAGGCCTGTAAGGACTCCGGCGCCGAGGCGGTCCATCCCGGCTACGGCTTCCTCGCCGAGAACGCCGATTTCGCCCGCGCCCTCGATGAGGCCGGGATCGTCTTCATCGGTCCGCCCGCCTCGGCCATCGACGCGATGGGTTCGAAGACCATGGCCCGCGAGGTCATGGAGAAGGCCGGGGTGCCGATCGTGCCCGGTGCGACCGAGCCCGCCAAGGACCTCGCAGAGGCCCGCGCCCAGGCCGAGACCGCCGGCTACCCCGTCGCCTGCAAGGCGGTCGGTGGTGGCGGTGGCAAGGGCTTCCGAGTCGCGATGACCCCGGATGACCTGGCCGAGGCCTTCGAGGGTTCCGGCCGTGAGGGCATGAAGTTCTTCAACGACGACCGGGTCTACGTCGAGCGCTACCTCGAGGATCCCCGCCACGTCGAGGTCCAGGTCCTGGCCGATAAGCATGGCAACGTGATCCACCTCGGCGAGCGCGACTGCTCGATCCAGCGTCGCCACCAGAAGGTGATCGAAGAGGCCCCCGGCCCGCACGTCGACGACGATATGCGCGAGCGGATCGGCAAGATCGCGACCGACGCGGCCCGTGCGGTCGGCTACTTCTCGGCCGGCACGATCGAAGGCATGCAGGTCGGCGACGAGTACTTCTTCCTCGAGATGAACACCCGGGTCCAGGTCGAGCATTGCGTGACCGAGGAGATCACCGGCGTCGACATCGTCCGCGAGCAGATCAAGATCGCCGCCGGCGAAGAGCTGAGCCTGACCCAGGACGACGTGAAATTCGACGGCTGGGCGATCGAGTGCCGCATCAACGCGGAGAAGGCCCACATGAACTTCGCTCCCGCCCCCGGCCCGATCGACGTCTACGACGAGCCGTCGGGGCCCGGCGTCCGGATCGACTCGGGAGTCAAGGCCGGTTCCGAGGTCACCCCGATGTATGACCCGATGGTCGCCAAGCTGATCGTCTGGGACAAGGACCGCGAGTCCGCCACCAAGCGGATGCTGCGCGCCCTCGACGAGTACGAGATCGCCCCGCTGTCTACCCTCATCCCCTTCCACAAGGCGATCCTGCAGACCGAGCAGTGGGACCGCGGCGAGACCTGCCGTGACCTGATGGAAGACAAGAAGTGGCTGAAGACCACCGCTCCGGAAGACGCTTCCGTCCCCGAGGCCGCCGACGGCGAAGCCGAAAAGGTCGCCCGCGACTACCTGGTCGAGGTTTCCGGCAAGCGCTTCGACGTCAAGGTGATCGGCGAGGCGAGCGGATTCGCCGCGGCCGGTGCCGCCGCAGGACCGGGTGCGGGAGCTCCCAAGCCGAAGCGTGAGAAGAAGGCGGGCAGCAGCGGCGGAGCCGGTGGCCCGGTGCTCGCCTCCCCGCTCCAGGGCTCGATCTTCAAGCTCGAGGTCGCGGAAGGAGCCGAGGTCAAGGAAGGCGACCTGGTCTGCGTGATCGAGGCCATGAAGATGGAGAACGAGATCACCGCCCACAAGGACGGCAAGATCACCAAGGTCAGCATTTCTGTTGGCGATGCGGTCGCATCTGGTGACGCCCTCGTCACAATTGAGTAACATTCCGCGGCCGGTCGTGGCCGCCAGGATTGGATAGGCATCGGTCGGTCCCGCTCAAGAGAGGATCACTCATGCATGTATTTGCTTACCTGGACCCAGGCAGCGTCAGCGCCGCCCTTGCAGCTGTACTCGCCGGAGTCGCCGGAATCGGCGCCGCTTTCCGGACCTTCGGATCGAACCTGAAGAACAGGCTCATGTTCTGGAAAAAGGATGAGCCCGCTCCGGAAGCTGCCGTCACGACGGCCTCCGTAGACAACCCCGAAGACAAATCCACCGAGTAGCAAGGCTGTGACGGCCGCAGAACCGGGCTCTTTCAGAGACCGCGACAGTCGCGTCGTCGTTTCCGACGGCGCGATATACCGGGCTTTGAGCCCGGAAGGAACCGAAGACTGGGAAGCACTTTCCGGCAGCCCACTCTTGGAGCAGCTGACCGGGGCCGGAAAGGTGATCGGCACCCGCGAGGTCGACCGGTCCGTACTCGGCAAAAGCCAGGATCTACTGCCGACCGGGGTGACCAAGGTCCTGGAACACGACCGGGTTCCCTTCGTCTCCTACCCGTACGAGTGGACCTTCAGCATGCTGCAGGACGCGGCGAAGCTCCAGCTCGAGCTCGGCGCGGCGGCGATCGACGCCGGCCTGACCCTCAAGGACGCCACCCCGTACAACGTCCAGTTCCTCGGATCGCAGCCGACCTTCATCGACATCGGCAGCTTCGAGAAGCAGTCCGAGGGCGAGCCCTGGATCGCCTACCGGCAGTTCTGCATGCTCTACCTGTACCCGCTGCTCTTCCAGGCCCACAAGGACATCCCCTTCCACCCCTGGATGCGCGGCTCGATCGACGGCATCCAGCCGATCGACGCGATCAAGGTCTTCTCGCTCCGGGATCGCCTGCGGCGCGGCGTCTTCCTCCACACCTCGCTCCACGCGAGGCTGGACCGGCGGGCCAACAAGTCCGGGCCCGGCAGCGCCGAGGAGAACAGGCAGACCCGCCAGGTCAAGCCGAACCAGATCAAAGCCCAGCTGGAGTCGATGAACCGGCTGGTCTCGAAGCTGAAGTGGAAGGCCGGCGAGACCTCGTGGAGCGGCTACCGCCAATCCAACACCTACTCGGATGAAGACGACAAGCGCAAGCAGGCCTTCGTCGCCGAGGTGGCGGCCCGGCAGAAGCCGGCCTTGACCTGGGACATGGGCTGCAACGACGGGGCCTACTCCCGGATCGTGGCGGAAAGCTCGGAGCGAGTGGTCGCCTTCGACTTCGATCACGCCACGGTCGAAGCTCTCTACCGGTCGCTCAGAGAGGAAGGCAACGCCAAGATCCTGCCGCTGGTCTCGAACCTGGCCGATCCTTCACCGGCCCTGGGCTGGCGTGGACTCGAGCGGAAGACCTTGGTCGACCGCGGCGCCCCCGATCTGATGCTCGCCCTGGCCCTGATCCATCACGTCTCGATCAGCGCCAACATACCCGTAGCCGACTTCCTGCAGTGGGCCCGGGACATGGGCACCGCCTTGCTGATCGAGTTCCCCAAGCGGACCGATCCGATGGTCCGGGCGCTCTTGGCGAACAAGCACGAAGGGGCCAACCCGGACTACGAGGAGGGCAACTTCGAGCGGGAGTTGGCGAAGCGGTTCACGATCGAGCGGCGTGAAGAGCTGCCATCGGGCGGCCGGATCCTCTACCTGGCATCTCCCCGGTAAAGACCATGGGTGCGCCGAGCGAGAGTTCGGGGGGAGAGCCGAATCGAGGACTGGCGGCAGTGTTCGGCCGGCCGGCGCCCAGCCGCAGGCAGGTGCTGCTCGGCGGCGGGCATCTGGCTGCGCTGTGGGCGCTCGCCTTCGTCCAGCCGCTGCTCGACCTGCTCGGCAAGAACGCCGACTTCTTCGTCGCCCGCGGCAACTCGGTCGGCGACATCCTGATCCTCTCGATCGGCTTCACCTTCGTGCCACCGCTGGTCCTCCTGGCGGTCGAATGGGTTGTCAGCAAGCTCAGCTCGAAGGCCTATTACGGCCTGCATCTGGCTCTGATGAGCCTGATCGCGGGGGCATTCTTCATCCAGTTCGTCTCGGATGCCTTCACCGCCCGGTCGGCCCTGGTCCTGCTGGTCTCGTTCGGTCTCGGGGCTCTCGTCGCCTGGATGGTCTTCCGATTCCTGTTCGTCAAGAACCTGATGGACATCCTGATCATCGCTCCGTTCGTGATCCTCGCCCTGTTCATCTTCAACAGCAAGACGACCGACATCATCTTTCCCAAGGAAGGCCACTTCGAGGTGGCCGCCGATTCGGGGGACGATCACCCGATCGTGCTGATGATCTTCGACGAGCTCGGCACCTCGAACCTGATGACCACAGACGGGAAGATCGATGCCCAGCGCTTCCCCAACTTCGCCCGCATGGCGGGTTCGAGCATCTGGTACAAGAACGAGACCACCACCGCTTTCTTCACCCCGCACGCGGTCCCCGGGATCCTGACCGGGATCAACCAACCGGCCAGCACCCTGCCGACCTGGCAGGAGCAGCCGCTCAGCATCTTCAGCCAGTTCAGTCGCAAGCGCCCCTTGCATGTGCTGGAACCGGTCACCGCGATCTGCCCGGAGGATCTCTGCCCTGACCGGCAGGCCGAAGAGAGCCAACTGACCCGCCTCGAGGCACTCTACTCGGATCTCAAGTACGTCGAGGGCAAGCTGTTGCTGCCTCCCGGGCTCGCGGCGAAGCTGCCCGACGTCAGTTCGAACTTCGAAGGCTTCGGCCAGGGTGATGACGAGGGTGAGAATCCGGTCAAGCTCGGCAAGCGCAAGCACAAGCGGGGCGACCTCGCGGTCAAGTCGG